>BFBZ01001798.1_pt1 | contig 13332 bp, 6 predicted proteins | sample 1888401 | NCBI WGS metagenome assembly BFBZ01 (sample SAMD00112614, study PRJDB3348) | symbiont metagenome | host: Chara braunii | reverse complement strand
GCGTGCGGCCCTCCCACCGTCGTGGTTGCGTTCCTGGCACAGGACGAGTACGCGGTGGCTCGACTCTGGCACCCGGCCGAAGCGGCCGCGCCGTGCTGAAGCGGCACCGGCGGACCGGATGCGGGCGACCGCGGCGAGCGTGGCGCTCAACTCCCGAAGAACGAAGGCCCGCAACTCCTCGCTCCGGCGCAAGGATCGCACTTGCACCCGGTACCGGATCGGTCACGCTGGGCGCTCACTTGGGGACCGCGATCGGGGTGTAATCGCGCGTGCGGTACACCGTGGCAAACTCGGTGATCTCGATCCCCCTATTTACGGGTAGGTCTCGAAACACCTGGGTCGTGTCACTCGTCGGCCAATACACCTCCAGGATCGCGATGCGGTCGGCTTTGGCGAGCCCGATGTGTTGTTCCAGCGGATTGGCCCCGAAACTGCTGCCCGACGACMCCCMCCGGTAGATCGTTTGTGGCGCTGCGCCCGCCGTCACCACCTTGATCCGGGCTCCGAGGGCCGAGCGGTTCGTCTTCTTGCCCACGAGTTTCACGTTGAGCCAGTTGTTCCCCTGACCGGGGTTCTGGAACAGGACGTTGTGATACCGGTCGCCGGGCACCGCGCCACCCATTTCGATCAGAATGTCGACGGCCCCGGCGCGGCGCCAGTCCCCGCACGCGACCCCGTGACCCTTCTGGAGGTGTCCGGTCCCGGATGACCCGGTGATTTCGGCGAACCGCCGGCCGCCCAGGTTCCGCAACATCCGGTTCGGGACGAGCGCCGAGAACTGGGGGTCGCCCGTGCCCAGGTAGAAGTCGAGGAACCCGTCGTTGTCAAAGTCGCCGAAGTTGCTCCCCATCGTGGCGAACACCAGATCCAACCCCGCCTCCTTCGTGACGTCCTGGAACTTCTTTCCCCCGAGGTTCCGGTACAACTTGTTCGGGTGCCGCCCGTGGGGTTCGCCGAGCAACCCCTTGACCACGTCCGTTACGGTGTGTTCGTAGCTCGGCGCGAAGATGTCGGGCCAGCCGTCGTTGTCATAGTCGAACGCCCAACACGAGAACCCCACGTGGGGGCCGTCGATCCCCATCGCTCTCGTGACGTCGGTGAACGTCCCGTTGCCGTTGTTGCGGTACAAGCGGGCCGTCCCGGTGAGGTCGTTGAGGAACAGATCGGGGAACCGGTCGCCGTCGAAGTCGATCCAGGCCGCCCCCTTCCAGCACCCGCCCGGGGCCGCCACGCCGGCTTTAGCCGCGACCTCCGCGAACGTGCCGTCCCCCTTGTTGTGGTAGAGGCGGCACGGCCCCGTCTCGTTGCACACGAACAGGTCCAGAAGGCCGTCGTTATCGTAATCCGCCCACTGCGCCGTGACCGAATTCATCGGCGCGAGCAGGCCCGCTTCGGCCGTCACGTCGGTGAAGGTGCCGTTCCCGTTGTTCCGCAAGAGCGTCGGGCGCATCGGGGTCGAGAGCCAGGCCCCGCGGGGAATAAAGATGTCGAGGAACCCGTCGTTGTTGTAATCGGCTTGGACGCAATAGAGCCCCCCGAGCTGATCGCTCAGCCCCGCCTCCTTGGTCCGGTCCTCGAACGTGCCGTCGCCCCGGTTCCGGAAATACACCATCGGTTGGGTAGGGTCGAAACTGGTGAACACGATGTCGAGTCGATCGTCGTTATCGAAGTCGTCCATGATCGCCCCGCCGGCCTGGTTGAACCGGTTGATGCCCACCAGGTGCCCGACGTCGCGGAACTTCCCGATCCCGTGTTCGGGGGCGTTGTAGCGGTCCAGCGCGACGCGGAACCGGGGATCGACGCCCGCGGGGTGTTCGCCGAGGGTCATGTGGGCGATGTTCAGCAGCCAGCGCAGCTCCAGATCGTCGGGGAACTCGTTCAGGTACTCGGTGAAGTGCTTGATCGCGAGGCGCGAACCGGTGGGCCTGGTATGAACGGCGGCCGGGGCGAGCGGGAGGATACAGGAGCTCTCCCCGCGGCACAGCACGCAGTTATCCGTTTCMCCCCGCCGCAGCGCGGTGACGCCCTGGAACGCAACGACGGTATAGAGCCACGCCTCGGACAGCGCGGGGGCGTCCTCGGCCAGGCGCCGGGCCTCCTCCAACACCGTGTAGGCCTTGTCCGGCTGGCCGTCATAGTTCAGGAGGCTCGCCTTGGTCAGCAGAGCCCAAAGGTGTTGGCTCGGCGGCATTCCGCCGTGGCCCAGATCGGAGTCGATCTGAGCGCGGAATCGGTCGCCCGCGCCGCGCCAGGACGCAGCGATCTGGTCCAGGGACGGACCGGCCGACCCGGAGGAAATCCGATTGACGACGGCACCGTACCCGGAAGTATCGAGCGGGCGGCGGGGTTTGAAATGCCGTTTGGGAGGGTCGGTGGTCGTCGGGTCCAGGGACGTCGATCCGAACCACAATCCGAACACCACGGGGACCGACACCGCCAGCACGAACATCAGCGAGCCGCGGAATCGGTGGTGAACGGGGCTCGTCATTAGGGGCTCCATCGCGCGGTACCTCGTCTCGCAGAAGGTAGAAATGGGAACCGCGCGCGGCGTGAGCGCGGCACGACCGACCGCGGCAGAGGTGCCGCGACGGCTGCGGGTTGGCGAGGAAAAGGTTCGTGACGGATCGACCCGACCACGGCCGCGGTCATCTCCGCGGCCGTCGTATCGGTGCGCAGCATCACACACCCATGCACAAATGGGTCGTGCGCTACTTACTGGATCGGGCCGGAGCCGAAGGGTGGCGTGCGCGGGGGGCGGAAAAGAGAGGGCACCCGATGTACCGGGCGCGACGAAAAGAACTCAGCGGTGTGTGGTGCCGCACGGTCCGGGTGCGCGCCCGAGCCGAGCAGTTGTGCCGCCTCCTTGCCGTGCGGTCCGGAGGTCGAGCCCGGGGTAAAAGGTGCGGGCCGGTGATCCGAACCGCGCGAGCAATTGGGCCCCGAACACGGCACACGGGGGACCCCGGAATGCTCGGTCCCGACCGCTTGTGGGGGACGCGCCGTGTCGGCGCTGGAGTTGAGGTCTTCGGGGATACTCAGAACAACAACATGATCGCCGCACCCGGCTGTCGCCCGGTTGGGCGAAGCGCACGCGACCGCGACGAGCAGCAGGGCCGCACGCCAGCCACGAAACAGCGAGTGCGTGGATGAGGTCATCGACACCAGCAATGGTGGTAGAAAAGATCCTATCTCAAGGAGAATCCACCGCAACGAAATTCGATCCAGGAAGTTGTTGGCTCGGCGAGGTCGCGTCGCGGTTTGTACGTGATGACGATCTGTAAATAGTCAGATTGAAATGCTTCGTTGTCTCGTGTCCACATCGTCGACGGGCGCTGGGGCGACGGGGCCAGCTTCAAACTGGCGCCCCAACAGCAGGTCGGACTGTTCGCCGCGTTCCAGAACCCGTCCCCAACCACGGCCTGTGGAGCGGACCCAACAGGGTCGGTTTGGCATCGCGATCCGCAAGCCGACCGGGTGGCAGTGCTGTGACGGGCGCGCTCGTCTCATGCACGAGCTCGGCCCTGGCGGACTTCGCCGGGTCGGCGGATTCGGACCGGCGCAAGGTGCCGGTGGTGATCCTCGACGTTTGTGGTGAACTCCTCAATTACTTCTGCACGCCCATCGTGCGGCGGATGAACTCCAGTTGCAGCTTCAGGTAGTGCGCGCCGCCGATACCGTGCCGCGCCTGTGGGTACAGCATCAGCTCAAAATCCTTGTTCGCACGCTGGAGGGCGTCGACCAGTTGCACGCTGTTCTGCATGTGGACGTTGTCGTCCATCATGCCGTGGACGATGAGCAGCTTGCCGTGGAGGTTGTTCGCTGCGGCCACGCAACTCGACTTCGCGTAGCCCGTCGGGTTTTCCTTCGGCGTCAGCATGTACCGCTCGGTGTAGATCGTGTCGTACAGCGCCCAGTCGGTCACCGGCCCGGATGCGATACCGGCGCTGAACGTCTTCGAGTGGGTCAGCGCGTAGGCTGCCATGAACCCGCCGTAGCTGTGCCCGCTGATGCCCACCCGCGACACATCCACGTAGGGGTTCTTCGCCAGCCACGCGACCGCTTCTTCCAGATCGGCGAGTTCCTGCACGCCGAGCTGCTTGTAACACGTCCACGCGGACCGCGCGCCCTTACCGCTGGCCGAGCGCGGGTCCACGCGGAAGCTAATGATGCCGCTGGTCGCCAGCGACTGTTCCATGACATGCCCGCCGCCCCACTCGTCGCTCAGGGTGGGCATGTGCGGTCCGCCATAGGTAAAGAGCCACACCGGATACTTCTTGCTCTTGTCGAAGTTCGGTGGGTAGGTGATCGCACCTTCCAGAACGAAGCCGTCCTTGAGCGCGATCTTCACCCGCTCGTACTTCCCGAACTGGTATTCGGCACGCACATACACAGGGTTCGTATCGAGCCGGCGCACGCGGCCCTTGTTGATCTCGCACACGTCCGTACACGTCGGCGTACTCGGGTCACTGAACCGGTCGATGTAGAGCGGCCCCTTCGGCGCGAGCGACACGCGGTGCGATCGGCCCTTCTCGGAGACGAGTTCCGTTTCTTCGCCGAAGGTCGTGCGGCAGAGATCCGTCCCGGTCGGACTGGTGTACGTCGCCGTGAAGTACACGGTCTTCTCCGGCGCATCGAGGCGCAGAACCTCCTTCACTTCCCATTCGCCTTTCGTGATCGGACCGAGCAGCGTGCCATCCGAGCTGTAGTGGTACAGGTGCTTCCACCCCGAGCGCTCGCTGGGAAACAAGAAAGAACCATCCGGGAGGTAGTGCGGTTCGCCGGGGTCGTCCACCCACGCCTTCGTTGTCTCGCGGAACAGCTTCTTCGGTTGGGCTTCGGGTGAATCCCAGGTCACGAAATCGAGCCACGTTTGCGTGCGGTTCTGAACGTAAGCGAAAACCGTCTTCGATCCGGGCACCCAGCCGACACGGGCAATGACAGTGTCTTCCGGCTTGTACCCCGTGAGGTCGAGGAACGCGGGCTTACCGCCGTCGGCCGATACCATGCCGATTTTCACGGTCGGGTTCGGGTCGCCCGGCTTCGGGTACGCGTAACTCTCCAGGCGCCCCTGTGGTGTTTTCAGATCGACGAGGTTGAACTTCTTCACCGGCGCGTCGTCGAAGCGGAGGAACGCGATGAGGCTGCTGTCGGGCGACCACCAGTAGGCCCGGCCGCTCCGGTTGAAGATCTCCTCCTCGTACACCCAGTCGCCCTTGGCGTTGATGACATCACCCCCGCCGTCGCTGGTGAGCGGCTTCTCCTGTTGTTTCTCCACATCCACGGCGAAGAGGTTTTCACCCCGCACGAACGCGATCCGTTTGCCGTCGGGGGCGAAGCTCACGTGCTCTTTCGGACCGCTGCTCCTGGTGAGACGCACGGCCGGGGTGCCGTCGAAGTACGCGAGACCCAGATCCGGGCCGATGTCGAACAGGAACGCGGTCCGGGCGGGGTTGGTGCGGAACGATGTGCCTTTCGAGAGTCGGTCTGCTGTGGCTTCGTCGATATCTTTGAGCGCGGTAACGGATTTCTTGATCTTCACGGGATCAGTAAACGGCCCGCCCGTTCCGGTGCGCGCCTCGACCTTGAGGAGCGTGCCGTCTTTCACTTGAAGGAAGTGATCGGCGTCCACCCACGCGCCTGTCGAGATCGGCGAACCGGCGAACCCGAAGGTGAACCCGCCACCGCGGCCCAGAAGCACGGCCTCCGTGATCGGCTTGTTTACCGTTACGGTTTCTGGCAACGGGCGAACGGGCCCGAGGGCCATCGGGTAAGTTTTGAGCAGCCGTTGAACCGGGAAGTCGCGTCCGGGTGCCAGGTCCTTGCTGAAAGAGCCCCATGTGGTCAGCCCGTCTTCGCTCCGCGGTTCGAGCAGGAACGCCGCGAGCAACCCGCGGGGCTGTGCGGTCTTCACGACGACCGTCCCGGCCGGTACCCGGCGCTTTTTCTGCTTCCATTCGCCGCTCGCTTCGATGACGAGTAGGTACTTTTTCGATTCGGCATAGGGTTGTGTGTCCACTTTCGCAATGAGGAACGATTCGGTTTCGAGATCAATATCCTCGCGGAGTTCTTCGACCTGCACGCCGTGTCGTTGGAGCGTTTCCACGACGGCGGTGTGGCCGGGCGGAATGAGGTACGCGAACGGCGGTGCAACGAGTTCCTTTTCTGTTACCTGCAAGACCAGATCGAGCAGGTACGCCTTGTGCTTGTCGGTCAGGACGCGTTTGCCGTCTTTCTCGACCTCCTCGAAGCCCAGGATCGTGGACTTGTCCGGGAACGCCGTCGTCATCGTTCTCAGTGGCACCCGTGCGGGCGTCGCCGGTGCAGCGAGTTTGACGAGTTCCTTCCGCTTGTCGGCCGCGACCTCGAAGCACGCGGTCACAAAGGCCCGGGTCGCGTCGATGCGGTCTTTGAACGTCGCGTAGCTGTATGACTCGCTGAGAATGGCGACTTTCCCACACAGAGCGAAATACTGGATGCTGTAGCGGGGCAGGGCGGGGTACGTCTCCCATTTCGTGCGGTCACGATTGAAGTTGCCGTAGGGCGCGATATCGAAGCCGGTCGCGGTCTTCACCTTCTTGGTGACGACCGGGAAGAGCGTGTTGAGCGTCCACTTCGCGATATCGGTGTCGGTGGACGGGTAGCGCGGGCCGTCGTAGGTGAGTGTGTGGCGGTGGTGGCTGCCGTTGGTGGKGTGGCAGTCGATGATGAACGCCGGGTTCCAGGTGTTGACCAGTTTCACCAGCGCGCGAATTTCTGGCGATTCGAGTTTGATAAAGTCGCGGTTGAGGTCGAGCCCCTGCGCGTTGGTACGGGTGCCGGCACCGTCGATCGGGCCGTTGTCGCCGAGCCGGTGTTTGGGGTCGATCTTCTCGTTCCCGTCCGCATTCAGATTCGGGACGAGCAGAATGACGAGGTCTTTGAGTAGCGGGTGCGATTTCGGGTCCGTCAGATCACGGGCGAGCGCGAGCAGCGCTTCTTTGCCGTCCACTTCGCCGGCGTGGATGTTGGCGAACGCCAGGACTATGAGCTTCCCGGACTTCTTCGCTTCTTCGGTCGAGGAAACGGGCGGATCGGCGATCACCAGCAGGGGCAGTTTCCGGCCCTCGTTCGTCGTCCCGAAGTAATCGAGCTTCGCGGTCGGACCGCGTTTCACGATCGCTTCGCAGAACGCTAATACGTCGGCGGCCTTCGATGTGGCCTTGTAGTCGCTCTTTTCCGCGACCGTCTGGAGCGGCTGCGCGTGAACGACGGACGGGACCGCGAGCGCGGTCAGCAGCATGAGGGTGCGTAACACGACGAGTCTCCGGAAAAAGCGTGTGCTGAGAAGTGTAGCGGTGGAGAGGGTGAGACGCGACCCGGCCCGTGTGACGGCCGGCGGTTCGCATGCGGTACAGCGTGAGCCCTACACAATTCCTTTCAGCTCTGTGAGTAGGCGGTCGATCTCGGCGTCGGTGCCGACGGAGATACGGAGGCCATCGTAGGTTCCGGCCGACGAGCCGATCGGACCCGTGGGGTAGTTCATGTATCGGACCAATATCTTTCGACGCTTCAGCTCTTCATAGATCGGCTTCAATGGCTTGTCGGCGCGCCGGCACCAGACGAAGTTCGCCTGGCTCGGCGTCACCTCGAAGCCCAGCGCCGCGAGTTCCTGGGTCATTCGCGCACGAGTGGCGATGATCTTCGTTCGGACTGCGAGGAAGTAGTCCTGATCCTCGATCGCAGCGGTTGCGGCGGCGAGGCTGAGGACGTCGCAGTTGTAGGAGTCCTTCACCTTCAACATTTCCCGCACCAGTTCAGGTCGCGCGACGGCGAACCCGAACCGGATGCCTGCCAGCGCATACGACTTACTGAAGGTGCGGGTGACGATGAGATTGTCCCACTCCGAAACCAGAGACACGTACCCGGGTGACTCCGCGAAGTCGGCATACGCTTCGTCAACAACCAGGGGGTGTGGAGAGACGCCCTGGGAGAGCCGCAACACGTCAACCGGGTCGAGAACCGTGCCGGTTGGCGAATTGGGATTGGGTACGAATGACAAATTCGCGCCACGGGGCCAGGATACGAGATCCGTCCGCCAGTCAGTCTCGAAGGGAACCGCCTCAAATCGCGCGCCCTGAATTTCCGCGAGGCTCTTGTACAGGATGTAACTCGGGGTCGGTGAGGCGATCAACCCGCCTTCGGGGACGAATGTCCGCGTGAGGATAGTCAGAATGTCGTCGGAGCCGTTACCGATCAGGATGCTGTCGGGATCGACGTTCAGCACCCGACCGGCCGCTTTGCGGAACGTGTCGCCAAACGGTTGTGGGTACTTGCGGAGGCTGTTGGATGTGAGCGCGGCGCGGAGCGCGTCGAACACCCGCGGACTGGGCGGGTAGGGGTTCTCATTCGTATTGAGCTTGATGATGTCCGGATCGTTAAGCTGCTCGCCGGGTACGTAACCGGCCATTGCGCGGATGTTCGATCGGACGGCGTGGGAAGAACCCACCACCCCAGCCCCCCTCCCTTTAGGGAGGGGGACGGTGCGCGATGCTTCTTTGGACTTTCCAGAGACAATAGGGTTCTGGATGTCTTGCTCCCCTCCCTTCAGGGAGGGGCTGGGGGTGGGTTCTTCCTCCCCCTTCCCTTCAGGGAGGGGGGCCGGGGGGGTCGGTTCTTCGCCGGTCATCGTTACTTCTTCGCGATGGGCGCGGCGGCTGCCGGGACTTTATCCGGTTTCGGCTTCGGTCGGGCAGCGGGGCCGTTGTCGTTCGCCCGAAGCTCGACACTCGCTGCGTGGCCGGTCAGCCCCTCTTTATTGGCCATGAACACGACGTCTTCAGAGATGTCCTTGAGCCCCTGGCGGGTGAAGCGGAGGATGCTCGTTCGCTTGCGGAAATCGTTGACGTTCAGCCCGCTCGCGAACCGTGAGGTGCCACCGGTCGGCAGGACGTGTGACGGTCCAGCAGCATAGTCGCCCACCGCGACCGGCGTGAACGGCCCCAGGAAGACCGCTCCGGCGTTATCGACATCATCCACCAGCGCGTCCGGGTCGCGGGTCTGAATGTGCAGGTGTTCGGGGGCAATTGCGTTCACGCAGTCGATGGCCGCAGCCTTCGTTGGCGCCAACACGAGCGCGCCGTAGCGCTCAAGACTGTCGCGAGCGAGATCGGCGCGGGACAGCTTCGCGAGCCGCTTTTCGAGCGCCGCCTGGACTTCGTTGATGAGCGGCTCGTACCACGTGACCAGCACCGCAACTCCGGGCGAGTGCTCGGCCTGTGCGATCAGATCGAGGGCGACATAGTCAGGGTGGGCGGAGTCGTCCGCGAGGACCACGATTTCGCTCGGACCGGCGATGCAATCGATGGCCACTTGGCCGAACACGAACTTCTTGGCCAGCGCGACGTACTGGTTGCCCGGTCCGACGATCATATCGACCGGCTTCAGTCCCTCGACGCCGTAAGCCATTGCCGCAACCGCCTGAGCGCCGCCGAGACGGTACACTTCGGTGATACCGAGCTCGTGGCAGGTCGCGAGCATCTCACGGTTGTACGCGCCCTTATCATTGGGCGGCATACATATCACGATCTGTTCGCACCCGGCCGCTTGCGCCGGGCAGACGGTCATGAGGAGCGTGGACGGGTACGCCGCCGCGCCGCCGGGACAGTACACGCCGACCCGCTTTAGCGGCCGGTACCGGACCTGAAGCTCGTGCTTGCCGGAGACGCGCATTTCCGCGTCGCAGTGCAGCAGTCCCGACTGGAACTGGAGCACGTTGTAGCGGATCTGGCGGATCACTTCGAGGAACTCGTCACCGACGCTCGCGTGGGCCTCGGCCAACTCGGCCGGTTTCACACGAATCTGATCGGCTTTCAGCTTCACGCCGTCAAAAAGCTCGGTGTAATGCAGGGCCGCGGACAAGCCCTTGTCACGCACGTCGGTGCAGATACGCTCGACCGCTCGGACCGGCGGAAGGGCTTCACCGAAAACCGCTTGTGTCTTTTTCTTGCTGGCCGCCGACACCACTTCGGAGTCGGTGCGGAACTGGTCTCGGAGTTTGATGATTTGGGCCGCGGCGTTGGACGCTGTCAGGTCGATCCGCCGCAGCTTAAGAACTGGCATCTGTGAACCTCGCGGGCGGTCGCGGAGAGACGAACGCCCGTCGGGATCGGGACCTTGCTTCTACCGGTCGGCAGAGTCTGCCCGCCCGGTAAGTGTTACCTTCGTTATACGGCTGACGCTCCCGCGATGCAAGGAACCGGCCGGAAACGCTGCCGAATCGTTCGTGTAAATTGTTCTGAATATGCAGGTTGTGGCGACGAATTGGGTCGGCTTTCGCGGAGGGCGGCAGCAAAACGTTGCTCAAACGGTCGAGATTGCGATGTTCGTTAATATAGAACTTACGACTTATAGTATCTCCCAGAATATGATGTCGAACTTCTGAAGATGTACCCAGGCGTGATGGGGTTGCGTGAATCGCTGAGCCGCGCCACACGGGCGGACCTGTTTACGATCCAATCGTTGCCAGAATTATGCGAATGACAGTCGGTATCAACGCGTCAGAACGATCATCTTGCCAGGCCGGAGGATGAAAATCGGGTAAATGCGTCCTAGTTACTTGCGTTCGGGGCTCATCGCGGGTCTACTAGGGGTCGTCCCATCTGGCTCAGATCGAATCGCCCCGTTCGATACATGGATCGTCGCTCGCATTACAGCCGCGGAGGCGGCAAATGACCGTGGCACCCGACTTTTTCGAAACCGAACCGCGTAACTGGCGCGCTCGTTTGGCTGTCAGCGTCGAGGTCATGCGCGAACTCAGCCGGGTCACCGATCCGCAAGAGATGTACGCGATCTTTGCCCGACGAATGGCCCAACTGTTCCCGGTCAGCCGGCACCTCACGCTCTCGCGCCGCGGCCTGCGGCACCCGGACTACCGCGTCGCGCGGTTCAGTATGTGGAAAGACCCGGTCAATCCGTGGAAGGAGTCGCACCGGCTCCCGGTCCACCACGGCGGACTGCTCGCGGAACTGCTTTACGGCGACCAACCGCGGATTATCGATAATTTGACCGTCGATCCCGACGACCCCGCCGCGGAGTACCTCGCCGGCCAGCGGTCGCTCCTGGCGGTTCCCCACTTCGACAACGGCGTATCGCAGAACATGTTGGTGCTTACCCGCGAGGACACCGAATCGTTTCCGCGCGAGCGCGTGGCCGATCTCGTTCTGCTGAGCAACTTGTTCACACGGGCGACGCAGACCGTTGTTCTGTCGCAGGCGGTGAAAGAGGCCTTTGACGGTCTGGACTACGAACTCCGATCGATCGCGGAGATCCAGAAATCGCTCCTCCCGGCCGAAAAGCCCAAGGTGCCGGGGTTGGACGTGGCGGTTCACTACCAAACCGCCAAACGCGCCGGCGGCGACTACTACGACTTCTTCCCGCTCCCGAACGACCGGCTCGGCGTGCTGATCGCTGACGCCAGCGGGCACGGCGCTCCGGCCGCGGTGCTGATGGCCGTGGCCCACAGTATCGCGCACACCCGGGTCGAGCCCCCCCAGCGGCCGGGCGAGTTTCTTACGTACATGAACGCCCACCTGACCCGGCGCTACACGCGGCCCACGGGCAGCTTCATGACCGCGTTCTACGCGGTGTTCGATCCGATGAACGCCACACTGAGTTACGCCAGCGCCGGTCACAACCCGCCGCGCCTGCTCCGTGCAGCCGACGGCTTCAAAATCGCCCTCAATCGCGCGCAGAAGCTCCCGCTCGGCATCAAGCCCGACGAGGTGTATCTCGAGCAGACGGTGCCCCTCCTGCCCGGCGATCAGGTGGTGCTGTTCACCGACGGGGTGATCGAAGCGGTGAACACGGACGGCGACGTGTTCGGCTCGGCCCGCATCGACGAAGAACTCGCGACCTGTCTGCCGACCGCAGGGGCGTTGCTCCGGGCCATCTTGGCCACACACAACCTGTTCACAGCGGGAACAACGCCCGCCGACGACCGCACATTGGTCGTCGTGAAGCGGGTGTGAAAGCCCGCGAACCCCGCTCGCAAGGGTGGTGGGTGGCGCTAAATGCTGCGCCACCCACCACCTCTTGCGAGTGGAGTTCGTCAAGGACCTCGCTAGCTCTTCTCACCTCATCGCCTTACAATCCGCGTGACGGTTCGATCCCGCTCGGCTTCGCTCCTTCACCCCGGATGGACTCGGTGAACTTTCTCGCGCACCTGCATCTGGCCGACGGCGACGCCGGTGACATGACCGGCGGCGTCGCGGCCGACTTCGTCCGCTACCCGGACCTGCACCGTCTGACGCCGGCCGTGCTCCGCGGCGTGATGCTGCACCGTCACATCGACGGTTTCACCGATCGGCACCCGGTCACGCTCCGCAGCATCAGCCGCGTGGCCCGCACAATGGGCTGGTTCGGTGGTATCGTGATCGACATCTACTACGACCACATCCTCGCCCGCGACTGGCTCCGGTACAGCCCCGAGCCCCTCGCCGCGTTCGCGGCGCGGAGCTACCGCGTACTCGAAGACGGCTACGGCCGGCTCCCGGACGACGCCCGCGACTTCATCCGCAAGTTCATCGATCAGGACCGCCTCAACCGGTACGCCACGCTCGACGGGATCGAGGACACGCTCGCGCGGGTGTCGAAGGTGATCGCCAAACGCATTCCGAACCGTGCGATTCCCCTCACCGCCGCGATGCCCCGGCTGATCGAGTGCGACGTCGAACTGGCCGCCGACTTTCACGCCTTTTACCCGGAACTGATGGCGTTCGTGACCCAACACAAAGGTGAACGGCCGACGTGAGCCGGTAATCTTGTCGGCTTAAGTTTAGGCAGATGTGTTCTCTGGTGACCGGCGGCCCCACTTTGAGCGGTTCGGGTGGCCCCCGGACGGGCCAGCGCCGTAACGAATCCACGAACGGTCCATGCTGTTCCAACAGCGACACGGCCACCACCGACCCGCACCGGTGGTCACAAGGTTCCACGCGTCGTGAGTTGCTGGGGCAGGGACTTCGAGTTCCATGCCGGTTTGGTGAGCGCCCGGTTCCGCTCTGAAGGAAGACTGTCGCGAGTTGTAGTCCGGGCGACTAACCACAACCCGCCGCCAGCCCCGATCGCGATGGCCTCTTCATTGGCGTGGTGTGCGAGAGCCGAACTGTATGCCATTTGCCGACGACAGCCACCCCGGTCTCCTCGACCCCCGAAACGGTGGCCCTCAGAATGACCAGCACGGACTTGGGTGAACAATGCAGCGGGAGCAGCAGAAAGCGGTAACAGACGGTTACGATTGAGGACCGACGAAGAAGTTAGTCCGTCGGAGGGTGAGGCCACCACCCCGACGAACGTCTT
>BFBZ01000007.1_pt703 | contig 13333 bp, 5 predicted proteins | sample 1888401 | NCBI WGS metagenome assembly BFBZ01 (sample SAMD00112614, study PRJDB3348) | symbiont metagenome | host: Chara braunii | reverse complement strand
ACTCGCGCCGCTTCCGGATCGGCCTGATCGCGATGACCGCGGAGGCCGACTCCACCCTGGGCAAGGCGGCGGATGTCTGCCTGACGCTGCCGAAGGCGCGCGAGGCCTGCCCGCACAATCTGGCGCCGACCACCTCCTCGCTGATGCAGTTGGCGCTTGGCGACGCGCTGGCCGTGGCGCTGCTGGAAAGCCGCGGCTTCACCCCGGTCGATTTCAGCGTGCTGCACCCCGGCGGCAAGCTCGGTGCGATGCTGAAATTCGTTCGCGACCTGATGCACACCGGCGACGCCATCCCGCTGAAGCCGCTGGGCACCGAGATGTCGGACGCGCTGGTGGAAATGTCATCCAAGGGGCTTGGCTGCGTCGGCATCGTGGATGCGAAAGGCCATCTGTGCGGCATCATCACGGACGGCGACCTGCGCCGTCACATGCGGCCCGATTTGATGACCGCGCGGGTCGACGACGTGATGACGAAGAACCCGAAGACGGTGACGCCCAACCAGCTGGCGAGCGAAGTGGTGGAGATCTTCAACTCCTCGAAAATCACCTCGCTGTTCGTCACCGACGGCAGGAAGCCGGTCGGCGTGGTGCATCTGCACGACGCGCTTCGCGCCGGCGTGGCCTGATCGGGTACCTCTGGATTGATCGTGTCAGACGGCGCGCAACGCGGCGTCCGCCACCAGTGCCGCAAACAGAATCAGCCCGGCGTCACGATTCGATTTGAACAGCGTCAGGCACAGCGCGGAATCGCCGATATCGATGCGCACGATCTGCCGCGCGAGATGGGCGGCGAACAGCGCGAGCCCGACAAAGGCCGCAACGCCCGCCCCCGCCAGCACGAACGCCAGCGCGAGCAGCACGACCGCGAGCCCGTAGAAGGCCGCGAGCGCCGGCTTTGTCCGCTCGCCGAACAGCAATGCCGTCGACTTGATGCCGATCAGCGCGTCGTCCTCGCGGTCCTGGTGCGCATAGATGGTGTCGTAGCCGATCACCCAGGCGATCGATCCGGCGTACAGCACGAGCGCCGCCGCATCGATCCGCGCCAGGATCACCGCAAATCCCATCAGCGCGCCCCATGAGAACGCCAGCCCCAGCACCACCTGCGGCCAATAGGTGATCCGCTTCATGAACGGATAGATCGCGACGATCGCCAGCGAGGCGATGCCGGCGATCACCGTGAGGCGATTGAACTGCAGCAGCACGATCAACCCGATCAACGCCTGGGCGACCAGGAACACCATCGCCTGCCGGATGGTCACCTGGCCGGAGGGAATCGGACGTGAGCACGTGCGCTCGACCTGGCCATCCAGATTGCGATCGGTGATGTCGTTCCAGGTGCAGCCCGCGCCGCGCATCACGAAGGCGCCGATGAAAAACAGCAGCACGGTGGAGGGAAGCTGTCGCAAGTCGCCGGAAACACCGGCGGCCAGCGCCGCCGACCACCAGCACGGCATCAGCAGCAGCCAGGAACCGATCGGCCGGTCGAACCGCGACAGCCGCAAGTAGGGGCGCGACCACACCGGCGCGCGGGTGTCGACCCAGTTGTGGGTCGAGTCCGCAACGCGTGCTGTCGCGTCGATCATGGGACAGCCGCTACCGCGCCAGCGCGTTGCCGTTGAGGGTCTCGAACGTCGCGCCACCGCGCTTGACGGTTCGGGCCTCGGGCAGCGCCACGCTGGCTCCCAACGCCTCGCTCAGGCTTGGCGCGGCGGGGCCGCCGCCACCTTGCGCACGCTGCTGCGCCACGTTGCACACCGTGGTTTTCATTTTCTCGGTGTTGGCGTGGCCGGTCTTCATCTGCTGGCCGATCTCGGGCGGAATGCCGCACTTCTTCGCATTGGTCTCGATGAAGTTGATCATCTTGATCTCCGCGCCTGAGAAACTCGCGATCAGCTTACAGGCCTCCTCCGGCGGCGCCTTGCGCGCGCCCGCGGCCTTGATCAGCCCGGCTTTCTTCTCGGCGTCCTGCCGCAGCGGCAGGAAGTGCTTCATGCAATCCTCGCTGCCCGGCGGGCCGGCTTGCTGTTGCGGTCCGGAGGCGCCACCGAAGGCTCCGGGACCGCCCATCACCGGAGCGGCGCCAGCTTGAGGAAACGCCGTGCCGGTTGCTCCATTCACGGGAGGAAACGCAGGGTCCTGCGCGGGCGCACGATTGGCCGAATTGACCGGCGGAAACGGTGATGCGTCGGCGGGCGCGGCCTGCGACTGCCCCGGCAGCGGCGCCGGAAACGCGCCCTGGGCGTGGGCCCCGGCGATCGACAGCACAAGGCTCACCGCGGCCAGCGGCATCATCAGACGGTGCTTGGGCTGTCTCTTATACACATCTAGATGTGTATAAGAGACAGGAGGAAACGCCGTGCCGGTTGCTCCATTCACGGGAGGAAACGCAGGGTCCTGCGCGGGCGCACGATTGGCCGAATTGACCGGCGGAAACGGTGATGCGTCGGCGGGCGCGGCCTGCGACTGCCCCGGCAGCGGCGCCGGAAACGCGCCCTGGGCGTGGGCCCCGGCGATCGACAGCACAAGGCTCACCGCGGCCAGCGGCATCATCAGACGGTGCTTGGGCTGTCTCTTATACACATCTAGATGTGTATAAGAGACAGGAGGAAACGCCGTGCCGGTTGCTCCATTCACGGGAGGAAACGCAGGGTCCTGCGCGGGCGCACGATTGGCCGAATTGACCGGCGGAAACGGTGATGCGTCGGCGGGCGCGGCCTGCGACTGCCCCGGCAGCGGCGCCGGAAACGCGCCCTGGGCGTGGGCCCCGGCGATCGACAGCACAAGGCTCACCGCGGCCAGCGGCATCATCAGACGGTGCTTGGGCTGTCTCTTATACACATCTAGATGTGTATAAGAGACAGGAGGAAACGCCGTGCCGGTTGCTCCATTCACGGGAGGAAACGCAGGGTCCTGCGCGGGCGCACGATTGGCCGAATTGACCGGCGGAAACGGTGATGCGTCGGCGGGCGCGGCCTGCGACTGCCCCGGCAGCGGCGCCGGAAACGCGCCCTGGGCGTGGGCCCCGGCGATCGACAGCACAAGGCTCACCGCGGCCAGCGGCATCATCAGACGGTGCTTGGGCTGTCTCTTATACACATCTAGATGTGTATAAGAGACAGGAGGAAACGCCGTGCCGGTTGCTCCATTCACGGGAGGAAACGCAGGGTCCTGCGCGGGCGCACGATTGGCCGAATTGACCGGCGGAAACGGTGATGCGTCGGCGGGCGCGGCCTGCGACTGCCCCGGCAGCGGCGCCGGAAACGCGCCCTGGGCGTGGGCCCCGGCGATCGACAGCACAAGGCTCACCGCGGCCAGCGGCATCATCAGACGGTGCTTGGGCTGTCTCTTATACACATCTAGATGTGTATAAGAGACAGGAGGAAACGCCGTGCCGGTTGCTCCATTCACGGGAGGAAACGCAGGGTCCTGCGCGGGCGCACGATTGGCCGAATTGACCGGCGGAAACGGTGATGCGTCGGCGGGCGCGGCCTGCGACTGCCCCGGCAGCGGCGCCGGAAACGCGCCCTGGGCGTGGGCCCCGGCGATCGACAGCACAAGGCTCACCGCGGCCAGCGGCATCATCAGACGGTGCTTGGGCTGTCTCTTATACACATCTAGATGTGTATAAGAGACAGGAGGAAACGCCGTGCCGGTTGCTCCATTCACGGGAGGAAACGCAGGGTCCTGCGCGGGCGCACGATTGGCCGAATTGACCGGCGGAAACGGTGATGCGTCGGCGGGCGCGGCCTGCGACTGCCCCGGCAGCGGCGCCGGAAACGCGCCCTGGGCGTGGGCCCCGGCGATCGACAGCACAAGGCTCACCGCGGCCAGCGGCATCATCAGACGGTGCTTGGGCTGTCTCTTATACACATCTAGATGTGTATAAGAGACAGGAGGAAACGCCGTGCCGGTTGCTCCATTCACGGGAGGAAACGCAGGGTCCTGCGCGGGCGCACGATTGGCCGAATTGACCGGCGGAAACGGTGATGCGTCGGCGGGCGCGGCCTGCGACTGCCCCGGCAGCGGCGCCGGAAACGCGCCCTGGGCGTGGGCCCCGGCGATCGACAGCACAAGGCTCACCGCGGCCAGCGGCATCATCAGACGGTGCTTGGGCTGTCTCTTATACACATCTAGATGTGTATAAGAGACAGGAGGAAACGCCGTGCCGGTTGCTCCATTCACGGGAGGAAACGCAGGGTCCTGCGCGGGCGCACGATTGGCCGAATTGACCGGCGGAAACGGTGATGCGTCGGCGGGCGCGGCCTGCGACTGCCCCGGCAGCGGCGCCGGAAACGCGCCCTGGGCGTGGGCCCCGGCGATCGACAGCACAAGGCTCACCGCGGCCAGCGGCATCATCAGACGGTGCTTGGGCTGTCTCTTATACACATCTAGATGTGTATAAGAGACAGGAGGAAACGCCGTGCCGGTTGCTCCATTCACGGGAGGAAACGCAGGGTCCTGCGCGGGCGCACGATTGGCCGAATTGACCGGCGGAAACGGTGATGCGTCGGCGGGCGCGGCCTGCGACTGCCCCGGCAGCGGCGCCGGAAACGCGCCCTGGGCGTGGGCCCCGGCGATCGACAGCACAAGGCTCACCGCGGCCAGCGGCATCATCAGACGGTGCTTGGGCTGTCTCTTATACACATCTAGATGTGTATAAGAGACAGGAGGAAACGCCGTGCCGGTTGCTCCATTCACGGGAGGAAACGCAGGGTCCTGCGCGGGCGCACGATTGGCCGAATTGACCGGCGGAAACGGTGATGCGTCGGCGGGCGCGGCCTGCGACTGCCCCGGCAGCGGCGCCGGAAACGCGCCCTGGGCGTGGGCCCCGGCGATCGACAGCACAAGGCTCACCGCGGCCAGCGGCATCATCAGACGGTGCTTGGGCTGTCTCTTATACACATCTAGATGTGTATAAGAGACAGGAGGAAACGCCGTGCCGGTTGCTCCATTCACGGGAGGAAACGCAGGGTCCTGCGCGGGCGCACGATTGGCCGAATTGACCGGCGGAAACGGTGATGCGTCGGCGGGCGCGGCCTGCGACTGCCCCGGCAGCGGCGCCGGAAACGCGCCCTGGGCGTGGGCCCCGGCGATCGACAGCACAAGGCTCACCGCGGCCAGCGGCATCATCAGACGGTGCTTGGGCTGTCTCTTATACACATCTAGATGTGTATAAGAGACAGGAGGAAACGCCGTGCCGGTTGCTCCATTCACGGGAGGAAACGCAGGGTCCTGCGCGGGCGCACGATTGGCCGAATTGACCGGCGGAAACGGTGATGCGTCGGCGGGCGCGGCCTGCGACTGCCCCGGCAGCGGCGCCGGAAACGCGCCCTGGGCGTGGGCCCCGGCGATCGACAGCACAAGGCTCACCGCGGCCAGCGGCATCATCAGACGGTGCTTGGGCTGTCTCTTATACACATCTAGATGTGTATAAGAGACAGGAGGAAACGCCGTGCCGGTTGCTCCATTCACGGGAGGAAACGCAGGGTCCTGCGCGGGCGCACGATTGGCCGAATTGACCGGCGGAAACGGTGATGCGTCGGCGGGCGCGGCCTGCGACTGCCCCGGCAGCGGCGCCGGAAACGCGCCCTGGGCGTGGGCCCCGGCGATCGACAGCACAAGGCTCACCGCGGCCAGCGGCATCATCAGACGGTGCTTGGGCTGTCTCTTATACACATCTAGATGTGTATAAGAGACAGGAGGAAACGCCGTGCCGGTTGCTCCATTCACGGGAGGAAACGCAGGGTCCTGCGCGGGCGCACGATTGGCCGAATTGACCGGCGGAAACGGTGATGCGTCGGCGGGCGCGGCCTGCGACTGCCCCGGCAGCGGCGCCGGAAACGCGCCCTGGGCGTGGGCCCCGGCGATCGACAGCACAAGGCTCACCGCGGCCAGCGGCATCATCAGACGGTGCTTGGGCTGTCTCTTATACACATCTAGATGTGTATAAGAGACAGGAGGAAACGCCGTGCCGGTTGCTCCATTCACGGGAGGAAACGCAGGGTCCTGCGCGGGCGCACGATTGGCCGAATTGACCGGCGGAAACGGTGATGCGTCGGCGGGCGCGGCCTGCGACTGCCCCGGCAGCGGCGCCGGAAACGCGCCCTGGGCGTGGGCCCCGGCGATCGACAGCACAAGGCTCACCGCGGCCAGCGGCATCATCAGACGGTGCTTGGGCTGTCTCTTATACACATCTAGATGTGTATAAGAGACAGGAGGAAACGCCGTGCCGGTTGCTCCATTCACGGGAGGAAACGCAGGGTCCTGCGCGGGCGCACGATTGGCCGAATTGACCGGCGGAAACGGTGATGCGTCGGCGGGCGCGGCCTGCGACTGCCCCGGCAGCGGCGCCGGAAACGCGCCCTGGGCGTGGGCCCCGGCGATCGACAGCACAAGGCTCACCGCGGCCAGCGGCATCATCAGACGGTGCTTGGGCTGTCTCTTATACACATCTAGATGTGTATAAGAGACAGGAGGAAACGCCGTGCCGGTTGCTCCATTCACGGGAGGAAACGCAGGGTCCTGCGCGGGCGCACGATTGGCCGAATTGACCGGCGGAAACGGTGATGCGTCGGCGGGCGCGGCCTGCGACTGCCCCGGCAGCGGCGCCGGAAACGCGCCCTGGGCGTGGGCCCCGGCGATCGACAGCACAAGGCTCACCGCGGCCAGCGGCATCATCAGACGGTGCTTGGGCTGTCTCTTATACACATCTAGATGTGTATAAGAGACAGGAGGAAACGCCGTGCCGGTTGCTCCATTCACGGGAGGAAACGCAGGGTCCTGCGCGGGCGCACGATTGGCCGAATTGACCGGCGGAAACGGTGATGCGTCGGCGGGCGCGGCCTGCGACTGCCCCGGCAGCGGCGCCGGAAACGCGCCCTGGGCGTGGGCCCCGGCGATCGACAGCACAAGGCTCACCGCGGCCAGCGGCATCATCAGACGGTGCTTGGGCTGTCTCTTATACACATCTAGATGTGTATAAGAGACAGGAGGAAACGCCGTGCCGGTTGCTCCATTCACGGGAGGAAACGCAGGGTCCTGCGCGGGCGCACGATTGGCCGAATTGACCGGCGGAAACGGTGATGCGTCGGCGGGCGCGGCCTGCGACTGCCCCGGCAGCGGCGCCGGAAACGCGCCCTGGGCGTGGGCCCCGGCGATCGACAGCACAAGGCTCACCGCGGCCAGCGGCATCATCAGACGGTGCTTGGGCTGTCTCTTATACACATCTAGATGTGTATAAGAGACAGGAGGAAACGCCGTGCCGGTTGCTCCATTCACGGGAGGAAACGCAGGGTCCTGCGCGGGCGCACGATTGGCCGAATTGACCGGCGGAAACGGTGATGCGTCGGCGGGCGCGGCCTGCGACTGCCCCGGCAGCGGCGCCGGAAACGCGCCCTGGGCGTGGGCCCCGGCGATCGACAGCACAAGGCTCACCGCGGCCAGCGGCATCATCAGACGGTGCTTGGGCTGTCTCTTATACACATCTAGATGTGTATAAGAGACAGGAGGAAACGCCGTGCCGGTTGCTCCATTCACGGGAGGAAACGCAGGGTCCTGCGCGGGCGCACGATTGGCCGAATTGACCGGCGGAAACGGTGATGCGTCGGCGGGCGCGGCCTGCGACTGCCCCGGCAGCGGCGCCGGAAACGCGCCCTGGGCGTGGGCCCCGGCGATCGACAGCACAAGGCTCACCGCGGCCAGCGGCATCATCAGACGGTGCTTGGGCTGTCTCTTATACACATCTAGATGTGTATAAGAGACAGGAGGAAACGCCGTGCCGGTTGCTCCATTCACGGGAGGAAACGCAGGGTCCTGCGCGGGCGCACGATTGGCCGAATTGACCGGCGGAAACGGTGATGCGTCGGCGGGCGCGGCCTGCGACTGCCCCGGCAGCGGCGCCGGAAACGCGCCCTGGGCGTGGGCCCCGGCGATCGACAGCACAAGGCTCACCGCGGCCAGCGGCATCATCAGACGGTGCTTGGGCTGTCTCTTATACACATCTAGATGTGTATAAGAGACAGGAGGAAACGCCGTGCCGGTTGCTCCATTCACGGGAGGAAACGCAGGGTCCTGCGCGGGCGCACGATTGGCCGAATTGACCGGCGGAAACGGTGATGCGTCGGCGGGCGCGGCCTGCGACTGCCCCGGCAGCGGCGCCGGAAACGCGCCCTGGGCGTGGGCCCCGGCGATCGACAGCACAAGGCTCACCGCGGCCAGCGGCATCATCAGACGGTGCTTGGGCTGTCTCTTATACACATCTAGATGTGTATAAGAGACAGGAGGAAACGCCGTGCCGGTTGCTCCATTCACGGGAGGAAACGCAGGGTCCTGCGCGGGCGCACGATTGGCCGAATTGACCGGCGGAAACGGTGATGCGTCGGCGGGCGCGGCCTGCGACTGCCCCGGCAGCGGCGCCGGAAACGCGCCCTGGGCGTGGGCCCCGGCGATCGACAGCACAAGGCTCACCGCGGCCAGCGGCATCATCAGACGGTGCTTGGGCTGTCTCTTATACACATCTAGATGTGTATAAGAGACAGGAGGAAACGCCGTGCCGGTTGCTCCATTCACGGGAGGAAACGCAGGGTCCTGCGCGGGCGCACGATTGGCCGAATTGACCGGCGGAAACGGTGATGCGTCGGCGGGCGCGGCCTGCGACTGCCCCGGCAGCGGCGCCGGAAACGCGCCCTGGGCGTGGGCCCCGGCGATCGACAGCACAAGGCTCACCGCGGCCAGCGGCATCATCAGACGGTGCTTGGGCTGTCTCTTATACACATCTAGATGTGTATAAGAGACAGGAGGAAACGCCGTGCCGGTTGCTCCATTCACGGGAGGAAACGCAGGGTCCTGCGCGGGCGCACGATTGGCCGAATTGACCGGCGGAAACGGTGATGCGTCGGCGGGCGCGGCCTGCGACTGCCCCGGCAGCGGCGCCGGAAACGCGCCCTGGGCGTGGGCCCCGGCGATCGACAGCACAAGGCTCACCGCGGCCAGCGGCATCATCAGACGGTGCTTGGGCTGTCTCTTATACACATCTAGATGTGTATAAGAGACAGGAGGAAACGCCGTGCCGGTTGCTCCATTCACGGGAGGAAACGCAGGGTCCTGCGCGGGCGCACGATTGGCCGAATTGACCGGCGGAAACGGTGATGCGTCGGCGGGCGCGGCCTGCGACTGCCCCGGCAGCGGCGCCGGAAACGCGCCCTGGGCGTGGGCCCCGGCGATCGACAGCACAAGGCTCACCGCGGCCAGCGGCATCATCAGACGGTGCTTGGGCTGTCTCTTATACACATCTAGATGTGTATAAGAGACAGGAGGAAACGCCGTGCCGGTTGCTCCATTCACGGGAGGAAACGCAGGGTCCTGCGCGGGCGCACGATTGGCCGAATTGACCGGCGGAAACGGTGATGCGTCGGCGGGCGCGGCCTGCGACTGCCCCGGCAGCGGCGCCGGAAACGCGCCCTGGGCGTGGGCCCCGGCGATCGACAGCACAAGGCTCACCGCGGCCAGCGGCATCATCAGACGGTGCTTGGGCTGTCTCTTATACACATCTAGATGTGTATAAGAGACAGGAGGAAACGCCGTGCCGGTTGCTCCATTCACGGGAGGAAACGCAGGGTCCTGCGCGGGCGCACGATTGGCCGAATTGACCGGCGGAAACGGTGATGCGTCGGCGGGCGCGGCCTGCGACTGCCCCGGCAGCGGCGCCGGAAACGCGCCCTGGGCGTGGGCCCCGGCGATCGACAGCACAAGGCTCACCGCGGCCAGCGGCATCATCAGACGGTGCTTGGGCTGTCTCTTATACACATCTAGATGTGTATAAGAGACAGGAGGAAACGCCGTGCCGGTTGCTCCATTCACGGGAGGAAACGCAGGGTCCTGCGCGGGCGCACGATTGGCCGAATTGACCGGCGGAAACGGTGATGCGTCGGCGGGCGCGGCCTGCGACTGCCCCGGCAGCGGCGCCGGAAACGCGCCCTGGGCGTGGGCCCCGGCGATCGACAGCACAAGGCTCACCGCGGCCAGCGGCATCATCAGACGGTGCTTGGGCTGTCTCTTATACACATCTAGATGTGTATAAGAGACAGGAGGAAACGCCGTGCCGGTTGCTCCATTCACGGGAGGAAACGCAGGGTCCTGCGCGGGCGCACGATTGGCCGAATTGACCGGCGGAAACGGTGATGCGTCGGCGGGCGCGGCCTGCGACTGCCCCGGCAGCGGCGCCGGAAACGCGCCCTGGGCGTGGGCCCCGGCGATCGACAGCACAAGGCTCACCGCGGCCAGCGGCATCATCAGACGGTGCTTGGGCTGTCTCTTATACACATCTAGATGTGTATAAGAGACAGGAGGAAACGCCGTGCCGGTTGCTCCATTCACGGGAGGAAACGCAGGGTCCTGCGCGGGCGCACGATTGGCCGAATTGACCGGCGGAAACGGTGATGCGTCGGCGGGCGCGGCCTGCGACTGCCCCGGCAGCGGCGCCGGAAACGCGCCCTGGGCGTGGGCCCCGGCGATCGACAGCACAAGGCTCACCGCGGCCAGCGGCATCATCAGACGGTGCTTGGGCTGTCTCTTATACACATCTAGATGTGTATAAGAGACAGGAGGAAACGCCGTGCCGGTTGCTCCATTCACGGGAGGAAACGCAGGGTCCTGCGCGGGCGCACGATTGGCCGAATTGACCGGCGGAAACGGTGATGCGTCGGCGGGCGCGGCCTGCGACTGCCCCGGCAGCGGCGCCGGAAACGCGCCCTGGGCGTGGGCCCCGGCGATCGACAGCACAAGGCTCACCGCGGCCAGCGGCATCATCAGACGGTGCTTGGGCTGTCTCTTATACACATCTAGATGTGTATAAGAGACAGGAGGAAACGCCGTGCCGGTTGCTCCATTCACGGGAGGAAACGCAGGGTCCTGCGCGGGCGCACGATTGGCCGAATTGACCGGCGGAAACGGTGATGCGTCGGCGGGCGCGGCCTGCGACTGCCCCGGCAGCGGCGCCGGAAACGCGCCCTGGGCGTGGGCCCCGGCGATCGACAGCACAAGGCTCACCGCGGCCAGCGGCATCATCAGACGGTGCTTGGGCTGTCTCTTATACACATCTAGATGTGTATAAGAGACAGGAGGAAACGCCGTGCCGGTTGCTCCATTCACGGGAGGAAACGCAGGGTCCTGCGCGGGCGCACGATTGGCCGAATTGACCGGCGGAAACGGTGATGCGTCGGCGGGCGCGGCCTGCGACTGCCCCGGCAGCGGCGCCGGAAACGCGCCCTGGGCGTGGGCCCCGGCGATCGACAGCACAAGGCTCACCGCGGCCAGCGGCATCATCAGACGGTGCTTGGGCTGTCTCTTATACACATCTAGATGTGTATAAGAGACAGGAGGAAACGCCGTGCCGGTTGCTCCATTCACGGGAGGAAACGCAGGGTCCTGCGCGGGCGCACGATTGGCCGAATTGACCGGCGGAAACGGTGATGCGTCGGCGGGCGCGGCCTGCGACTGCCCCGGCAGCGGCGCCGGAAACGCGCCCTGGGCGTGGGCCCCGGCGATCGACAGCACAAGGCTCACCGCGGCCAGCGGCATCATCAGACGGTGCTTGGGCTGTCTCTTATACACATCTAGATGTGTATAAGAGACAGGAGGAAACGCCGTGCCGGTTGCTCCATTCACGGGAGGAAACGCAGGGTCCTGCGCGGGCGCACGATTGGCCGAATTGACCGGCGGAAACGGTGATGCGTCGGCGGGCGCGGCCTGCGACTGCCCCGGCAGCGGCGCCGGAAACGCGCCCTGGGCGTGGGCCCCGGCGATCGACAGCACAAGGCTCACCGCGGCCAGCGGCATCATCAGACGGTGCTTGGGCTGTCTCTTATACACATCTAGATGTGTATAAGAGACAGGAGGAAACGCCGTGCCGGTTGCTCCATTCACGGGAGGAAACGCAGGGTCCTGCGCGGGCGCACGATTGGCCGAATTGACCGGCGGAAACGGTGATGCGTCGGCGGGCGCGGCCTGCGACTGCCCCGGCAGCGGCGCCGGAAACGCGCCCTGGGCGTGGGCCCCGGCGATCGACAGCACAAGGCTCACCGCGGCCAGCGGCATCATCAGACGGTGCTTGGGCTGTCTCTTATACACATCTAGATGTGTATAAGAGACAGGAGGAAACGCCGTGCCGGTTGCTCCATTCACGGGAGGAAACGCAGGGTCCTGCGCGGGCGCACGATTGGCCGAATTGACCGGCGGAAACGGTGATGCGTCGGCGGGCGCGGCCTGCGACTGCCCCGGCAGCGGCGCCGGAAACGCGCCCTGGGCGTGGGCCCCGGCGATCGACAGCACAAGGCTCACCGCGGCCAGCGGCATCATCAGACGGTGCTTGGGCTGTCTCTTATACACATCTAGATGTGTATAAGAGACAGGAGGAAACGCCGTGCCGGTTGCTCCATTCACGGGAGGAAACGCAGGGTCCTGCGCGGGCGCACGATTGGCCGAATTGACCGGCGGAAACGGTGATGCGTCGGCGGGCGCGGCCTGCGACTGCCCCGGCAGCGGCGCCGGAAACGCGCCCTGGGCGTGGGCCCCGGCGATCGACAGCACAAGGCTCACCGCGGCCAGCGGCATCATCAGACGGTGCTTGGGTAAGTGTGGGACGGTCACAATTTCTCCTCCGGCAAGATCCGATGTCCCCCGATATCTCGCTTGCAGGCTTCTACGATTCTCGAAAGCCCTTAACAACCCGTGGAATAGGGCGGCAGCGCGGCGCATTGCCGCCCGGCAAAGCGGTTTCCTGCGCAAGAACCTTATCCGTCCGCGGCGGAACAGGCTTCCGAAGTCCTGTTTTATCGCGCTTTCTCGCGACCGACCGGGGCTCCACTTCGCTCGAAAACGCTATAGAACACGAAACCTTGATGGGAATCCGCATGCCGCAGGTCGACTTTCGCAGCCCCCGCCTCTTCATCGATTCGCCGCTGGCGACAGGCGGCACGCTCGCGCTTGACCGCAACCAGAGCAATTATCTCGGCAACGTGCTGCGGCTCGATACCGGCGAACCGGTGCTGGTCTTCAATGGCCGCGACGGCGAATGGCGGGCCGTGCTTGCCGGCCGCAAACGCCCCGATCACCTGATTCTCGAAGCCCAGACCCGGCCGCAGGATCGGCTGCCCGATCTGACCTACGTGTTCGCGCCGCTGAAACATGCCCGACTGGACTACATGGCGCAGAAAGCGGTGGAAATGGGCGCCGCTCGGCTGCAGCCCGTGGTGACGCGCTTTACGCAAGCCAGCCGCGTCAATGTCGAGCGCATGCGCGCCAACGCCATCGAAGCCGCGGAACAGTGCGGCATCCT
>BFBZ01001797.1_pt1 | contig 13334 bp, 7 predicted proteins | sample 1888401 | NCBI WGS metagenome assembly BFBZ01 (sample SAMD00112614, study PRJDB3348) | symbiont metagenome | host: Chara braunii | reverse complement strand
ATTCGGCGTCGATCTTCTCGCGGTACGCTTTCACATCTTCGGCGTACACGAACGACTCGGCCGGAACGGTGATCGGCTTCGTTTGGCTCCACGGGCTGAGCAGGTAGTGATAGCTCTCCTTGGCGTATTCCGGGTCCGCGACGAGATCCGGCTGGTTGTAGTTCGGGTTCACCATCCGCAGGCGGATGCGGTACTCGTAGGTGAGCCCGGGCTGGACGTCGCAATCGACGAACCGGAGCAGGAAGTTGTCGACGTCGTTCGCACCGGTCTGGTCGTCGTTCGGACCGCCCGGGAGCCCGGGGCCGTCCGGCGGACCCTTCTTGCCGGGACCGGCCATCGGCCCGAACCGCGACGCGTCGTAGCCGAGCCCGGCCGCGGATTCGCCCGTCTTCATCCCGTAGATCTCTCGCGCCGACTTCTTGCCGGCCACCTTTTGGGCGAACTCCGACGGCGTCAACTTCGGGCGGCTGCGCTCTTCCAGCTTCTTGATGTTGTCGCTGATCTCCTTGAGCGTGATCTCGGGGTACTTCACGTTCAGGTCTTTCGTCAGTTGCGGCAGCGGCATCGCCAGCATCATCTCCGGCTTCAGGAAGTACGGGATGAAGCCCTCGTCGAAGTTGTCGGCGATCTTCCGCGTGTCGATCCGTTCGATGTACCGCTCCTCGAACTTGTAGTTGCCGCTGGTGTCCTTCGGGTCCAGGGGCTTCGCCGGCCAGTCTTCGAGCACTTCTTCTTTGCCGTCGGGGGAAATGCGGGTGATGCGGCGCTGCACTTCGAACCCGTCGTACACCGGCGCGTACTGCCGCGCTTTGGCCTCGGCCTGTTCGATTTCCGCCCGCGTCGCGTTGGCCGGAGGGATCGGGAGCCGCAGCGCCCGCCGGATCTCGTCCATCTGCTGCTTGTACGGCACCACCGCGTGGACGGTGACCAACCGGAGCGGAATGATGGTGAGTGCGGGCAGATTGTTGTTCTTGAGGGCCGTGTCAATCTCCGACAGCGGAACGTACTTGATCGCCTTCTCGACCCGCTGGCCGCTGTTGTCGAAGCTGCCACCAGGGGGGCCGAACATACCGGGGCGCCCACCGAAACCGCCCATGCCCGGCCCACCCATACCAGGCGGGCCACCCATACCAGGGCGCCCACCGAAGCCGCCCATGCCCGGCCCACCCATACCAGGCGGGCCACCCATGCCGGGGGGACCGCCCATGCCGGGGCGTCCGCCGGGACCGCCCATGCCGGGGGGACCGCCCATACCGGGGGGGCCACCCGCAGGGTTAAACGGTTGGGTCTGAGGGGTGTTGGTCAGCGTGCGGTTAGCGAGTTGTCCCTTTCCTGCTTTCGCCCGCAGCAACTTCGTGGCCTCATCGATCTTGTTTTGGTCGAGGCCTTTCTCGACCTTGCTCGTGAGGACCGCGATGAGCCACTCCTTATCGCCGTCCTGGATCATATCGATGCCCTGCATGGACCCTCGGATCAGGTCCACCTGATAATCGCCGATCCGATGAACGCTCGGATTTTCCCGCTTCGTGTTCGGCTGGGCCGTCGGATCGAACAGCGTTCCGGTTTGATTGAAGTCGGACACCTTCGCCGTTTTATCCGCGTTTTTCCCCTTGAGAAACTCGGGGAATTCGAGCTGCTTGGCGTCCTTATCGTCCGGCGTACCGTTATCGATTTTGGCGTGAACCTGCTTCGATTTCTCCTTCAGCTCGTTGGCGGTCTTCGTGGGGTCTTGTGCGCTGCCCCACGTCGTGACGCCCGAGATGAGCATGACCAGCAAGAACAAGCCGGCAAGGCCCATCGCCACCATCTCCCCGCGTTTGAGCAGGAAGGCTTTCGCATCGAACTTCGGTTTTGCCATAGCTGGTCCCCTCACATAGCGTTCGGTCGCTCGCCGGAGCGGTCCGTGTTGAAGGATAACGGCTCGCTGCAAGCGACGTTGGTGGTCTGTTACAACGGCGCGGGCGGCACGTCCGCCCGCGCCGTCGGACGAGTTCACATGCGGACGCGCCGGCGCTTCTTCGCGGGCGGCGTGGTCGGATTCATCGGCGGACCGGGCGGCACTCCGGGAGCAGCGGGCGGCACGGGCGGCACTCCGGGAGCAGCGGGCTGCGCCCCGGGAGCAACGGGCGGCGCCCCCTGCGCCGGGTCCGTGTACTTCTCGTACAGCGATACGACTCCGTAGATGCTCAGTTCCACCAGCCCCGCGGTGATCTGCGATTCGGACGCGATCGAGGGCGTGGCGCCCGGGTTGGAGCCGGAGGGGAAGCCGCCCGGCCCGGGGAACCCGCCCGGTGGCCCGCCGAGCGGGTTCCCCGGGCCGGGCGGCCCGCCGGGGCCGGGGAACCCGCTCGGCGGGCCAATAGGAGCACGGCCGCCGGGCGGCCGCTTCGAATCTGGGTCGCCGGAGCCGGTCACGTTGTTCCGCCCGCTCCCCGCGAAGACGTTACTGTCCCCGAACGTACCGCTTGAGCCGCTCGAACCGATTGCGAGGTCGTTCCCGCGGTAGCGCGTCCACGACACCTGCGTGATCTGGAACCGCAGCGGCGAGTTCGCGAACGCCAGCAGCACGTCCTGGATGTACGACTGGTCGACCACGACCACGATACCCACCGGCATGCGCCGGACCTGGTCCGTGACCCCGTCCGGCAGGTACCGGCGCTTGTTCCCGTCGATCACGGCCGCGATCGGTCCACCACCGGCCGGTTGGCCCTGGGCGGTTTGTTGCCCACCCATCAGTCCGCCCATCGGGAGTCCGGCGGGCGGTCCGCCGGCCGGTGCACCCGGAGGACCGCCCGTCGGTCCGCCCGGTTTACCACCCGGAAGACCGCCCGCCGGCGGGGTCGCGGGGTCGGCCGGTGCCGGCTCCTTTATGAACGCGGGCAGGGCGAGCGGCTTCTCGTCACCGATGCGGCTGTCGGTCTTGCCCATCACGAGGGCATCGATCCGCTTGATCGGCACGGTGCGCACGTCGAACACCTGTTCGATGCGGACGATCTCGTTCACCTGTTTGCCCGGCGGCAAGATGTGTTCCGGGGTCGGAACGACCTGGAGAACGTTGGCCGGGACGTCGCGGCCGTCCTTGTCCCGCTTCATCGCCCCCTTGCCGGGCAGAAACTCGCCGCCGATGCGGAACACCGTCGGTTGATCGGTCGGGCTGTGGGAGAACCACACGCGGAGCGTCATCATGTTCCCCGCGCCCATCAGTTGCAGGCGCTCGGACTGGTTGGTCAGCGTGCCGGTCAGGCGCCGCGCGTCGCCCTCGGGCACCACTTCCAACTCGATGGACCAGATGCGGTTGTGGAACCGGGCTTTGAGTTTTTCCTTTTCGGGCGTTGGGACCGGGGTCAGAGTCGGCTTCCCGCTCTGGTCCTTGCCCACGGTGACCTTGCGGCCTTGCTCGTCATACGTCGGGTCGTCCGAGACGTCGCCCTTGCTGTTCACGACCGCCCGGCGGAAGGTGGCCATCTCGTCGTTGACCGAGCGAATGGCGGAGAGCAGTGACCGCTGCACCCAGATGTCCTCCATGATGAGCCACACCTGGTCGCTGGTAATGTTCACCTGCGGGAACTCGTTCACGTACCGGAGCACCGACCGCCACCCGCCCCGGAACTGCGTCGGAGCCACTCGGTCGGCCATCCCGGTGCCGGGACCCGGGGGGGCGGTACCGGTCTTCGGGATCGAGGAGAACTCGTACTCGTAGACGGCGGGGTTCCGGAACTCATCGAACTGGCCGCGGGTACTCGGCAAGGGGTCCCCGAACTTCAGCCCTTTCTGCTCGATCTCCTTGAGTAGCTCGGAGTTCGGCCACGTGAACAGGTCCTTCTGCCGCTCCCAGTTCTCCTTGTGCAGTCCGCCCGATTTGTTGCCCACTTGTTCGATCAATTTGTCCGCTTCTGCGATCAGCGATTGCGGCTTCGGATTGGTTTTCGACGCGATCTTTTTCTTCGTATCGTCGACTTCTTTGTCTTTCTTGGCAATCGCGCCGCCGACGTTGGAGCTGATGCACTGAACGCCGATCAGGCTGAACAGCGGAACGATCCCGAACAAGATCCAGAAGTGGTGCTTCTTGAGAGCGTCGTTGTTCTTCATGGTTAAGTGGCCCGGCAGTGTTCGGAGCGAGCGACCCGGTTGGGGTCGGTAAAGCCGCCCGCGGTTCGGGGCGGCGGTCACAGGTTGGTTGGGTCGGCCCGTCCAGTTGTATCAAGGGGCCGGAGCGGCGCCCGACGAGGACGGGGTCGGCTCGCGCCACACCACCATCACCACGAACTCGAACCGTCGGCGGCCACCGGGGACGGGCGCCTGCCCGGTCCCTCCGGATGCGGCGGTCGACGCTCCGCCCAACGGCCGCCATCCGGGCGCGAGGGCCGCGGGAGCGGCGTCGCCGCCGGTCGGGGTCTGTCCGGGCACTCCGCCCGGTCCAGGCACTCCGCCCGGTCCGGGCACTCCACCCGGTACCCCGCCCGGACTGGGCGTTCCGCCCGGTCCCGGTTTGCCGGGCAGGCCGCCCATGCCGCCGACCCCGCCCCCACCTCCGGCCGCGCCGAGAATCGATTCCAGGTACGAGCCGCGATTGATGTGCGTGAACGTTTGGGGGTCGGTGGGCGCGAACACGCGATAAATGAACGCGTGACTGATCCGCCCCTTGACCGGGTCCGCCACGCCGGCGTTGATGTACTTGCCGACCTTCCCGCCCTTGCCGTCTTCCTTGACGGACGCGTCGGTCTGCTGGGCGAACGTGTCCGACCGCTGGAGGTTGTGGAGCAGCGCCTGGCGCACAAAGGTCGCCCCCTCCTTGTGGTCGGTGAACCCGCGGATCTCGATCACCCACCCCGGTTCGGGCGGCCCCTTCGGTTTCCACCGCCCGGGGACGGCCTCGTCCTTCTCGCGCTCCTCGTCCTTCATCCAGTCGGCGATCGAGTCACCGAATTCGGTCAGTACCTTCTTGTCGGCCGCCGCGAGGAAGGCGTTGATGTCGTTCACATAACGGGGGTACACGGCCTCGACGTTCACCATCGCCAGCGCTTCGGGGTTCTTGGAGGTGGCGTCAAGGACCGCCTCCTCGATCGGTACCCCGCTGCGCATGCGGCGGTTGAACCACTCCAGCGCGTTGATCCCGGCGTTGCCGCTGCCCTGCCAGAGTTGCACCTGGTTGATTAGCGGGTCGCCGGGGACGGGGATGGTCGAGTTGAACCGGAACGAGGCGTCGTTCAGGTTGCCGTTATTACCCGGGCGCGGCAGTGTGGCGGTGAACACTTCGACCCACCGCGGCCAGTTCAGGCGCTCCTCCTGGCCGGCGATGATTGTCTTGACCTCTTTCTGCTTCAGGGCCGACTGGGTCAGCTTCGTGCTGAACGTGTTGTTCTGGGCGTCGAAGGCTTTGACCGCCTTCTCGGTCATGTCCTGGCCCTCCTTGATCCGCGGATCGTTGCTCGCGGCGTACGGGGAGGCGAAGCCCATCGCCAGCCCGCCCACGCCGAGCAGCAGGGCCGCGGCGGAGGCGGCCGCGTAGGGCTTCTTCGCGCGGATGAGCCGGTCCTGGATGATCTCCTTGGGCAGCAGGTTGGTAGTCAGCCGGGCCTGGCCCAGCCCCTGGAGCGCGAGCCCGTAGGCGATCGGGAACGTGAGCAGGTTCTCCTGGAACAGCGGGTCCGCGAGCACCGTTTCGCCGAACAGCTTCTCGAACCGGGCCGGCTTCTTCACCTCCAGCGACAGCTTGTCGGAGAGGTACTTCTGGAGGCCCGGGAGCTTGAACGCGCTGCCGAGGCCGACGAGGTGGGCGACGTGCGCGTCGCGGTGGGTGTTGGTGAAGTAGCCGAGCGACCGCTGCACCTCGCCGACGAAGTCGGTGAGCACCGGCTTGATGGCCTTGAGGATGTTCGCCATGTCCGGGCTCTTGGCGGCGTTCCGCTTCAGGTGCTCGGCCTTGGCGAAGGTGAGCTTCAGCTCCTTGGTGAGCGCGCGGGTGAAGTTGTTGCCGCCGAGCGGGATCGGGCGCTGCCAGATGATCTTGCCGCCGTCGGTGATGATGAGGTTGGACGCGTCGGTGCCCACGTCCATGACCACCGTACACCGCTTCTTGCCGCGCGGGGTGGGGTTCTCCTCCTCCGGCTCTTCGGCGGGCTCCTGCCCCTCGACCGGCGGCGGTTTCGGCTGGTTCGTCTTGAGCAGCTCGAAGGTGGKGAAGTTGACCAGCGCCAGCGGCGACATCTGGACCAGGGTGACTTCGGTCTTGGTACCGGTGAAGTACCCGAGGTAGCGGGAGATCACGTCCCGCTTCATGGCGAACAGACCGATCTCGGTCTCGAGCGCGAAGCCGTCCACGGCACCGCCGCCGCCGATCTTCTGGAAGTCCCAGACGACCTCGTCGAGCGGGAACGGGATCTGCTGCTTCGCCTCGAACTTGACGATCTCGGCGATCTTTTTCTCTTCGACCGGCGGCAGTTTGACGAACCGGGCGAGGCCGGACTGGCCGGCGATGCCGACGGCCACGTCGTCGCCCTTCGTGGGGTTGCGGGAGAGGAACTTGTCCAGCGCCTCGCGGATCAGGGTGTCGGGGTCCGCGTCGGGCTGGGACAGAATTTTGGTGTGTTCGACGTAGTCGAACGCGGTCACGGTGGGTTTGCCATCGATCATCTCCATGCGCATCGCTTTCAGCGCGCACTGGCCGATGTCGATGCCCCAAACGCCTTTCGGTACTGCCATGATCGCGTCTCTCCGGGTGCGGTCAGAACCAAACCGTGTCGGTCGGGCCGCCGACTCGAGGTTAGCGGAAAAACCGTGCGGACGTGTTCGTGGTTCGGTGCGGGCCGGGGACCGGGGGGCCGCCGGGGGGCGCACGGAACGGTCATTCTTCTTACGGGGGTGCGAGAACCCGTTTGGATTACGGTATCATCCGCTCACCACCGCTGTCAACGAACTCAACGGGGCCACGGGCGAAATGTTGGCGCAAGTGTGCCTGTTGGGGGCGTTACACCTGAATGGGACCTCAAGTCGTCCGGGGTTTCAGTCGCAAAGTCAAAGGACTGGAGCCGGTTTGGCCTGCGTTTTTTACGACGGAAGCCGGACGATCCGAAATCTCGTTAGGTTGGACGCAAACTCCGAGCCAGTGTCGATATTATCCGTCTTGCAACGAGCCGTCTTGTGTCCGATCAGGGAAAACCGGCACGATCGCATCGACACGTCCGTCCCGCCCGCCCATAATGCGTGTCATGGAGCCGGGACGCGAGGTTTCAACGCACGCATCCGTGGACGCGACGCCGCTGCCTATGCCGGTGGTCGCGCTCGATGCGCCCGCGCTGCACCCGGCGCAACCTCCGTTCGCGGATAGCTCTACGGCCGAACCGGTGCCGTTCGTCCCCACCGCTGTTTCGCTCTTACGCGCGATCGCCGCGGCCAACGGGCCGTGGTTCCCGGCCCGCTTTGCGGCGGAAGTCAACGTCCCGCGCGACAGTCTGGACGAACCGCTGGCCGAACTGCGTGTCGCCGGGTTCGTGCGCGTGGCCGAATGGGTGCGGGGCGTCGGGCAGGGGTACGCGATCACGCCCGAGGGTACGACGGCCGCGGCCGATCCGGTGGCCCTCGACCTACTCAACCGGCCGGCGGCGCAGGCGGGAGCCGCGGTTCCGGCGCCCGGCCCCGGCGCGGACGACGAGGACACCGAGTCGCGAGAAACGGATCTCGCCCTCACGCCGCCGATCGTGGTGCCGGTCCTCCTGATGGCGAACGCGCTGTGGTTCTTCGTGTGCGCCGTGTGGAGCATCCGGTGGGGGCTGACCCCGTCCCGCGCACTCAGCGAGAGCCACCCGGAGGTGTTGCACCGCTTCGGAGCGGTCAGCGGGGCGGATCTGATCGCCGGCGAGTGGTGGCGGCTGCTCTCGTCGTGCTTCGTCCACATCGGCCTCTTCCACCTCGTCGGCAACATGTTCGCGCTGGCGATGATGGGGCCACTGGCCGAACTGTTGTGGGGCCGGGGGCGGTTGCTGCTCATCTATCTCATTTCCGGTCTGGCCGGCAGCTCGCTGGCGATGGCGCTGCGCCCCGATTCGATCCTCGCGGGGGCATCGGGGGCGATCTGGGGTATCCAGATGTCGCTGTTCGCGTGGCTGTTCGCGTTCCGCCATCACCTCCCGGCGGACCTGGCGGCGGACTGGTTCCGGCGGCTGGTTGTGGTGTTCGTGCTGAACGCGGGGGTGAGCTTCCTGCCGAACGTCAGTTGGGAGGGGCACCTGGGCGGTGGGGCGGCGGGGTTCGTCGTGGCCGGCCTGTTGAACGCGGTCCGGTTCGGTGATCGGCCGCGACGGTTGGCCGCGTGCGCCCTGCTGGCGCTGTTGCCGGTACTGTGCGTGTTCGGTGTCGCGGCGGCAATGGATACGAACGGCACACCGGGCTGGCGGCGCATTCACCAGCACCGCGAGTACGTGCGCGAAGCGAGTGAGGCGCTCGCGCGGCAGCAGAAGTTGCGGGCCGCACAGGCCGAATACAGCGCCGAAATCGGCTGGCGCGTGTTGGAACTGGCCCCCGATCGGGTGAAGCCGTTCGAGTTACAGGCCTCGTTTCTGCTCAACCGGACCAATCGCTCGGCGGAGCACGCGGGCGAGTTACGCAAGAAGGCCGAGGCCCTGAAGAGCGTGGCCGAAGCGATTGCCGCGAATGCGACCCGCGAGTCGAGCGGGGACGAGGCGTTCGATCGGTACCGGGAGCGCGTACGCGCGTTCGCGGCCGCCCGGGCGCGGGCGATGGGGTTGCTGCTGGGGCTGCTCGATACGAACGGGCCTCCGCCCGGGGCGGCGATGGACGTGTGGCGGGCGGCCCGAACCGAGTCCGACCAGTTGTTCACCGACTTGGCTACCAAATGACCCGGGCCGGCGCGATCACTCGTCCAGCGCGGCGTGTTTGCTGCTGTTGATCTGAATGGCGTCCGCGAGCGCCGCTGGCGGGACGGTGTGCCGCACGAACTTCGTCGATCCGTCGGCCATAAGAGCGGCGAACCCGGAGCGGAACACGCCGCCGAGTTTCGGCACATCGTTCGGCGCAAACGGCACCTCATCCGGCTTCGTCCAAATCACCGCCTCGGCCGCTTCGGCAATCAGAATAGTGTTCGAGAGTCCGCCAGTGATCTGAAAGGTTTTAACCCCAAGGAGCACTTGTCCCGCCCGACCCGGTTGCTGTTGCGGCGGGAGCCACGTGTTCGGGCCGGTGAAACCGCGGCAGAACGTGTACCCGCGAGTGTTCTGGTTCGGCGGAGCATACAGCGCCGGCATCTTGGCGATGAGCGGCTTGTTGGTGGGACCGTCCCACGGTTCGTCCCGCTTGAACTGCCGAAAGAGCACGTCGTCGATGGATGAGAGGAGCGCGACGCGCCAACTTAGACCCGGTCGGCCGGTCGCGTCGGCGTAGCCCGCGGGCAGCGCGCCGTGAGTGTCTTGAAAGTCCGCGAGGGCGAGGCCGATCTGCTTCATGTTGTTCAGGGCGACGGTCCGCATCGGGGCTTCCGTCGGGCCCGTGAAGAACGGCCCGCGTGGCGCATCGGGGTCGCCGGTGCTCGCGCCCGGCGGTGGGTTCGGTCCCGGCCCGGCCGGCCTTTCGGGTGCGGGTGCGTCGGGCGCGTCGGGCTTCTTTTTCTTGCACGCCGGAAGACCGACGAGCCCGAGCGAGAGCGCCAGCGCGACCGCCGTGGTCGTGCGCGGGATGCGGAGAGCCATGCGGATCGCTCCTGTGCGGTCGTGGGACACGGACAGGGTACGCGGTCTCGTGGCGAGCGGACAGGAAAAGCGAACCGGCCGGGGCAGAGCCCGGCCGGTTCATGTGATCGGTTCTTGAGTCCCGTTCAGCGGGCGCCGCCGCTGACGGTGTTCAGCGCCTGCCGCAGCTCTTCGTAGTTCTGCGGGCGGTCGTCGGGGTTCTTCGCCAGCATCCACAGGCACAGATCGGACAGGAGCGGCGGAATCCCCTCGGCCCGCTGGGCGGGCGGCACCGGCGCCGAGTTCAGGTGCTGGAAGATCACCTGCACACGGTTCCGCCCCTCGAACGGCAGCCGGCCGGTGAGCGCCTCGTACAGCGTCACGCCGAGTGAGTAAATGTCCGCGCGGTGATCGACCGTACTCGCGTCCTTCGCCTGCTCGGGGGCGAGGTACGCCGCGGTGCCGGCCATCTCCGGCCCGGTGCGCTCGCGGGCCGCCTCCAGCGCTTCGGCCTTCGCCAGCCCGAAGTCGATCAGCTTCGCGTTCCCGTTCGGGCCGATCAGGATGTTGTCGGGCTTGATGTCGCGGTGGACCAGGCCCGCCTGCCACACGGCCCCGAGCGCGTCGGCCATCTGCGAGACCAGGTACAGCGCCCACTCCGGCGGCAGCGCGCCGCCGGACCGGAGCAGCTCGCCGAGCGGGCTGCCCTCGAAGAACTCCGTGACCAGGTACGGCCACCGCGGGTCGAACCCGAAGTCGATGAACCGCACGACGAGCGGGTGCTTGACGCGGGCCAGCGCCATCGCCTCCATGCGGAGCTGTTTCATCGCCGCGGTGCGGTCGTAGACGTTCGCCCAGTTGAGGATCTTCAGCGCCACCGGGCACGACCGGCTCCGGTCCCAGCCGCGGAACACGTGACAGGAAACGCCCTCGCCGAGCTTCGATTGGAGGAGAAACGTCCCGACCTCGGTGCCGACCACGGGCGGCGGGGCGTTGCCGCCCAGCCCGTCCGCCACCGGCCGCTGCGGGTGCGGAAAGGCCTGCGTGTCGCCCGCGCTCGCCAGGGAGTCGGTCCCGGCGCTCGGGTCGGTTCGGTTCTGGGTGTTCGGCGACGGCATGAGCGGGGGCGGCTTCCGAAATTAAGGGCGCGGATCGGCACCTCATCCACCCTTGCACGTCCGGTGCCGGTGGTACAGCCCGACCGCGACGGGCGGGCGTCGAGAACACGCCCCGCCTGGGGTGAATGCGCGGAACGTAGCGATTTTGCCGACCGTGTGCCCGCGTGAACCCTAGCACACTCCATAAAGTGCCCCGAACTTTTCGCTCAGGTACGAGAGGAAGGGTTTCGCGGAGAGCGGAGCGCCGGTCGCGCGGCGACACAGTTCGCCGGCACGGAACCGCTGTCCGTGGCGGTGGATGTGCGTGCCGAGCCAACCCTTGAGGCGGCCGAATTCGCCCTGGCGGAAGTCGTCCTCAAGAGGGCTGCCGAGTTCGCGCCGGGCCGCGTCCATCAGTTGGGCCGCGTACAGGTTTCCAAGGGTGTAAGTCGGAAAATATCCGATGCCGCCAAAACTCCAGTGAATGTCCTGGAGGCAGCCGCGGGCGTCGTCCGGAATTTTTAATCCGAACAGCGCCTCGAACCGCTCGGCCCAGGCGCCCGGAAGATCGGCAGTTGTCAGATCGCCGGACAGCAGCGCGAGTTCCAACTCGAACCGGAGCGCGATGTGCAGGTTGTAGGTCGCCTCATCGGCCTCCACGCGAATCAGCGACGGTTTGACATCATTAATGGCGAAGTAAAAGGTGTCGAGCGACACGTCCGCGAGGGCCGCGGGGAACGTTTGCCGAAGGCGCGGGAAGAAGTGCTCCCAGAACGGCCGCCCGCGGCCGACCTGGTTCTCCCACAAGCGCGACTGCGATTCATGGACGCCGAACGAGCACGCGACGCCGAGCGGCGTGCCGAAGTGTTCGGCCGGCAGGTTCTGCTCGTACATCGCGTGCCCGGTTTCGTGGAGCACGCCGAAGAACGCTTCGTTGAAGAACTTTGGGTTGTACCGCGTGGTGATGCGGCAGTCGCCCGGCCCGAAGCCCGAGCAGAACGGGTGGGCCGTTGTATCGAGCCGGCCCGCGCCGAAGTCGAACCCGATCGCAACCGCCGCGGCCTCCGCGAACACCTTCTGCCGGTCGACCGGGAACTCGCGTTCGAGTACGCTCTTGTCGGGCTGCTTTGAGGCGGCCACGATTTTCTTGACCAGGGGTGAGAGTTCGGCCGTGAGGCCGGCGAACAGGGTCTTGAGTTCCGCGACCGTGGTACCCGGTTCGTATTCCTCGATGAGCGCATCGTACCGGTGTCCGCTTGAGGAGGGGGAACCCCCCGCGGGTTCCCCCTGCAACCCCCTCCTGCTGTACCCAACAGCGTCGGCCTCCTGCCGTTTCAGTTGCACCACCTGTTCGAGCATCGGTCGGAAGCTGGCGTAGTCGTTCTTCTTCTTCGCCTGTTCCCACACCTGCTGGGCCTGCGTGGTGACCCGCGCGAGTTCTTCGACGAGCGCCTGCGGGATCTTGGTCGCGCGGTCGTAGGCGCGGCGGAGTTCGCGCACGTTCGCCGCCGCGTCGGCTTCGGGAGCCTGCACGAGTTCGGAGCGCTCGACGGCAGCGAGCAGTTCTCCCACTTTCGGATCGGTGAACTTCTGGTGCGCGAGGCTGGCGAGGAACGCCATCTGTTCGCCACGGAGCGCGCCGCCCTTGGGCGGCATGTACGTCTGGTGGTCCCAACTTAGTACCCCGGCGCAGGAGTTGAGAACGCCGAGTTCCTTGCTGCGGCGGACCAGTTCGGCGTAAGCATCGGCGGCGGTCATTCGATCAACTCCTGTGCGAACCGTTCGGTTTCCGGTAATGTCGGTGTACTGAAGCGGACACACAACAGCATGAGGGGCGCCGATGGCCGGAAAGCTGGTAACGATCGCGCAGTTCGACCAGTCGTCTGATGCACACATCGCCCGAAGCGCGTTGGAGGCGGCCAACATACCCGTGACGCTCAACAACGAGGAATCGTCCACGCTGTTCGGACAAGGCACGAACGTTCTGAGTGCAATCCGGTTGGTTGTGCGAGAGGAAGACGAAGCCGCAGCAGTAAGGGTGTTGGATGCGACCTTCGGTAGTGAGGAACCTGTTACTGAAGAGGAATTGGCCGCGCAAGCGGTGGCCGCGGAACCGGAAGACGGAGTGCCGCAGTCTGCGCCCCCGGAACCGCCCGACGAAGCGGAACAGCCGCTATCCGAACGCGACGAGTACGCCCGCCGCGCGTGGTTAGCCGTGTTCTTCGGTTTTGCGATGCCGATCCTATGGTTCTACGCGGTGTACCTGTTCTTTAATGCTGCGTTTGGCGATGGTCCAATTAGCGATCGCAGTAAAAAGAAGCTGTTTGTCGCTAGTAGTCCCGTATTTCTGTTTGTCTTTGTTGTGATGATTCCATTTGTCTTATTGTATTTGCTCTTCTCGATCGGTTTTTTGTGGGGACTCTTCGGATGAGTTTCACCGCGACATCCGCGCCGTACCCGGACGACACGATTGTGGCCGTGTCGTCGGCGAGCGGGTCCGCGCCGCGGGCCATTGTTCGCGTCGGCGGGCCGAACGCGCGTGGGGTCGTGGCGGCGG
>BFBZ01001795.1_pt1 | contig 13335 bp, 11 predicted proteins | sample 1888401 | NCBI WGS metagenome assembly BFBZ01 (sample SAMD00112614, study PRJDB3348) | symbiont metagenome | host: Chara braunii | reverse complement strand
ACTTCTTCATGTCGATCTCGAAGAAGTTCTAATATTCGATCTTAGACGTAAGTATATTCAACAAGCGTCACAGTGGAGGGCCGATGTCCGGAAATCCAAAATGGATTTCGCTCGATCGGACATCGGCCCCAGCCACGCCGGGGGCGGAACTCCAGGTCTTAAACTTTGAAGGGGGACTGAGATGAGTCACAAATTTTACGAGACAGCGCGCGCGCTGCTGATGTCCGGGACGCAGATTGCGACCGGCGGTATCGACGCCAGCCGGCGCTCGTTCATGCGCACCTCGCGCGGCCTGGCCATGGGCCTTGTTGCGGCCTCGCTGCTCGCGCCGTCCATGCCGGCCTTCGCCCAGGGCGCGCCGCCGACCCCGGAGGCCTATTTCGGCCACCGCATGGGCACCGACCGCAAGCTCGAGCCCTACGCGAAGATGGTCGCCTACTATCAGGAACTGGCCAAGACCACCGACCGCATCAAGCTCGTCGAGATCGGCAAGTCCACCGAGGGCAAGCCCTATCTGGCCATGTTCATCTCCGCGCCCGAGAACCTGGCGCGGCTCGACGAGTACCGTCAGATGAACGCCAAGCTGGCCGACCCGCGCGGCGTGCCGCAGGCAGAACTCGACAACATCGTCGCCAACGGCAAGGCGGTCATCGTCCAGTCCTACGACCTGCACTCCAGCGAAATCGGCTCGTCGCTGACCGCTATCGAGTTCACCCATGGACTGGCGACCCGGACCGATCCGGAAACCCTGAACATCCTGAAGAACACCATCGCGATCATCATGCCGTCCCTGAACCCGGACGGTCACGACATGGTCCAGGACTGGTACATGAAGAGCGTCGGCACCCCCTACGAGGGCGGGCCCATGCCGTGGATGTACCAGAAGTACGTGGGCCACGATAACAACCGCGACGCCTTCATGCTGAACATGTCGGAGTCCAGGGCCATCGCCAGCATCCTGTATCGCGACTGGATCCCGCAGGCCTATATCGACCACCATCAGATGGGCCAGTATTCGCCGCGGATCTCCATTCCGCCCTATGCCGACCCGATCCGTCCGGGCGCCGACCCGCTGGTCTGGCGCGAGATGACCTGGTTCGGCTCGCACATGGCCTACAAGCTGGACGCGGCCAAGCTGTCCGGCGGCATCGGCGACGCCATCTATTCCGGCTGGGGCCACATGGGCTTCCACTGGATCACCCCGTTCCACAACATCGCCGGCATGCTGGACGAATCCGCCAGCGCCAATCTGGCGACGCCGCTCTACGTGCATCCCGACCAGCTCCAGGGCGGTCAGCGGAACGTGCCGGACAACACGCCTCAGATGAACATGCCGGACCCGTGGCCGGGCGGCTGGTGGCGTTCGCGTGACATCGTCGATCGCCAGCTCGTCACCTCGTGGGCGCTGCTGGACCAGGCCGCGCGCAACCGCGAGATGGTTCTGAAGAACGCCTACACCAAGGCGCTCCGTCAGACCGAGCGCGGCGCCGCCGCCGAGACCAAGGCCTACATCGTCAGCGCCGATCAGCATGACCCGCTGACCGCCAACAAGATGGTCAATGCGCTGCTGCTGCAGGGCGTCGACATCTACCGGGCGCCGGCCGAGTTCGTGCACGAGGGCAAGGTCTATCCGGTCGGCAGCTATGTCTTCCCGATGAACCAGCCCAAGCAGGGCCTGCTGCGCTGGATGCTGGGCGAAACCCACTTCCCGGACGACACCTACGCCCGGGACAAGAACGGCAACCCGATCCGTCCCTACGACATGTCGACCGACACCATGACCGAGTTCATGGGCGTCGAGAGCACGCCGGTGGGCGCGGCGGTGACCGCCAACCTGACCAAGCTGACGGCTCCGGTGAACCCGCCGGGCACGGTCGCTGCGGGCGCGTCGAGCTACATCCTCGACGGCAACCTGAACGACAGCTTCCACGCCGCCAACCTGCTGCTCAAGGCCGGCGCCACGGTCAGCCGCGCCAAGGTGGCGTCGCCGGGCGTGAAGCTGGGCGACTTCATCGTCAGCGGGGCCTCGGCCTCGACGGCGACCAGCATCGCCACCAGCACCGGCGTGTCGTTCGGCGCGGCGCCCAGCGTCTCGTCGTCCTCGGTCTATGCGGTCAAGGCGCCGCGGGTCGCGATGCTGAAGCGCTATCGCGGCGGCAACATGGACGAAGGCTGGACCCGCTTCCTGCTGGAGACCTACGACTTCAACTACGCCTCGATCATGGACGCCGAAATCAAGGGCGGTAACCTGATCAAGAAGTACGACGTCATCATCATGCCGTCGGACTCCATCTCCAACATGACCGGCGAACCTGCTCCGGCCGGCTCCGGCCGTGGCGGCGGCGGCGGCGAAGGCGCGATGGACATGGTGCCTCCGCAGTACCGCAGCGGCTTCGGCGCCGAAGGGGTCAAGGCCCTAGAGGACTTCGTGAAGGCCGGCGGCCGTCTGATCACCTTCGCTCAGGCGGGCGATCTGCCGATCCAGAAGTTCGGTCTGCCGGTCCGCAACATCGTCGCGGGCAAGCCCGGCAAGGAGTTCTGGTCGCCAGGTTCGACGCTTAAGATCAACGTCGACACCAAGAACCCGCTCGCCTACGGCATGCCCGACCAGGCGCTGGCGATCTACACGGCCGAAGGTCAGGTCTACGAGATGACCCCGAAGCCGGACAACGATCGCGTCCAGGTCATCGCCTCCTACGCGGATCGCAATGTCCTGCGCAGCGGCTGGCTGCTCGGCGAGGATCTGATCGCCGGCAAGGCCGCCATGGTCTCGGTGAAGCACGGCAAGGGGCAGGTGGTTCTGGTGGGCTTCCGTCCCCAGCACCGCTCGCAGGCCCACGGCACCTACAAGCTGCTGTTCGACACCCTGTTCAGCGGGCCTCCCACCGCGGAATAGGTAGAGCCGGCTTCCGCAGCCGGTCTACGGAGCCCCGTGTGCGTCTCCCTCCGCACACGGGGACTTCGTCCTTGCAGGTTCGCGCCCGTCCGGGCCGGGCCTTTTTCGGTCTGACGACCATCCCATTGACGGATCTCACCATGAAGACGCTGCCCGTCGCCCTCGCGGCCCTGATGCTCTCCACCTCGGCGCACGCCGCGACCCTGACGCCGCTGAAGAAGCAGGTGGTCGCAGGCGTCGAGGCCAGGGCGAAGCTGGCCCAGCAGATGACCGACTCCATCTTCAGCTTCGGTGAGCTGGGCTTCCAGGAGGTCGAGACCTCGAAGTACATCACCGGCGTCCTCGAGAAGAACGGGTTCAAGGTCGAGCGCGGCATATCGGGCCTGCCTACCGGATGGGTGGCCACCTGGACCAACAAGAGCGGCGGGCCGACCATCGCGCTCGGKTCGGRCATCGACGGCATTCCCAAGGCGTCGCAGACGCCGGGCGTGCCCTGGCACAAGCCGTTGGTCGAAGGCGCGCCAGGCCACGGGGAGGGGCACAATTCCGGTCAGGCCGTGAACGTGGTCGCCGCCCTGGCGCTGAAGGAGATCATGCAGCGGGACGGGATCGCCGGCACCATCATGCTGTGGCCTGGCGTCGCCGAGGAGCTGGTGGCGAGCAAGGCCTTCATGGTCCGCGACGGGGTGTTCAAGAACGTCGACGCGGTGCTGTTCACCCACGTCGGCGACAATCTGGCGACCAGCTGGGGACGACCTTCGGGCACCGGCTCGGTGTCGGTGGAGTACACCTTCCACGGGGTGGCGGCCCACGCGGCGGGTAAGCCGTGGCGGGGCAAGTCGGCCCTGGACGCGGTCTCGCTGATGAACACCGGCTGGGAATATCGCCGCGAGCACCTGCGGCCCGAGCAGAGGTCGCACTACGTGATCACCAACGGCGGCGACCAGCCCAATGTCGTGCCGCAGCTGGCCTCGGTCTGGTACTATTTCCGCGAACAGGACTTCCAGCAGATCGCCGACATGTACGCGATCGGCAACCGCATCGCCGATGGCGCGGCCTTGATGACCGACACGACGGTCGAGCATCGGGTGCTGGGCACGGCTGCGCCCAAGCACTTCAGCAAGCCGATCGCCGAGGCCGCCTACGCCAACATCCTGGCCGTCGGCCTGCCCAAGTGGACGCCGGACGAGCAGGCCTTCGCCAAGGCAGTGCAGGCCAATGTGAAGGCGGATATCAAGACGGGGCTCTCGACCGAACTGCGTAAGCTGGAGGCGCCCGTGGCCGAGCCGAAGAGTGGCCCGTCCGACGACATCGGCGACGTCTCCTGGGCCGTACCCACCATCACCGTCAGCTATCCGGCCAATATCCCCGGCCTGCCCGGACACTCCTGGGAGAACGGGATCGCCATGGCGACGCCCATCGCCCACGACGGCGTGGTGGCCGGCGCCAAGGTGATCGCCCTGACCGCGCTGGACCTGATGACCAAGCCGGACCTGCGCGCGGCTGCGAAGGACTACTTCACCAACGTCCAGACCAAGAACGAGAAGTACATCCCGATGATCACCCCGGCCGACAAGCCGGTGGTGACCATGAACAGCGAGACCATGGCCCGCTTCCGGCCCGAGATGAGCAAATTCTATTACGACGAAGCGAAGTACCCGACCTATCTCGACCAGCTCGGCGTGAAATGGCCGACGGTCGACGCACCGAAGTAGCGCAACGGGGGTTTACGGAAAGCCCGCGAATGTTCTAGTTTTGTTCTCATCGCGATCTGGCGATGGAGCAGCGAAATGGCGTTTGATGGCGCTGGGGGAGAATGGTCCGACTGGGCGGGGCTGCGAAACCTGTTCTTCGCGCTTCGTCCCGATCCGGACACGGCGGACCTGATCAGCCGCAGGACGGCTTGGCTAGCTGGCCGTGCTGGGCTGACGAGCGTGCCGAGACCCAAGGAGATGCTTCACGTCTCGCTTAGCGGTCTGGGCCGCTATGACGAGCTTCCGGTTGGGATCGTGGCGCGGGCGATGAAAGCGGCGAGCATGGTCCAGGTGCGAGCCTTCATGGTCTCGTTCAACCTGCTCGGCAGCTTTGGCAAGAACGGGCGTCGACCATTGGTCATGTTCGGCGACGACGGGGTGATCGGGGTGTTTCTGCTGCACTCGGCCCTGCACGCTGCGTTGGCCGATGCCGGGATGGCGCGCCGCAGAGAAAGGCCGTTCGAACCGCATGTGACGCTGCTCTACGATCAGCATGAAATCCCGGAGCAATCCATCGCGCCCGTGAGTTGGCGGGTGAACGAGTTCCTGCTGCTGGAGGGGTTTCACGGGCAGGGGCGGCACCAGGTTCTCGGCCGCTGGGCGCTGTCACACGACTGATCAGAGGTCCGGGCATAGAGCGCGACAGTCCAACTGCTGTTTCGCCGAGGTTTCGTGACGTCGTTCAAAACCGCCCTGCTGGGTGTTCTGATGTCGCTGGCGATGTCGAGCGGAGCGCCGGCCGCTGTTCGGGTGTTGGTCGGCCCGACGCCGATCCCGGGCGGGGAGGCGGGCGCCAAGGGCGACATCACAGTGATGAATGATCGGCTGGCCTTCTCGCTGGCCGTGGAGTCCCCCGTTCCCTATGGCGTGCCGAAGGGCGCGATCATCGACGTGGCGGCCGTGCAGGATGGCAAGATCGGCCAGGACCACGCGGTGTTCGCCGACTTCATCCCGAATAACTGGTCGGCCTGGCCCAACACCTACCAGCGGGTGGAGATCGTCGAGCGCGGTCCGGGGCAGGCGGTGGTGCGGGCGGTCCGCGACTTCGGACAGGCGACGATCACGACGGTCTATACCCTGAAGGACGGCGCTGACGTGGTTGAGCTCAGCACCACGATGAAGAACGAAGGCCCCGTTCCCCTGCGCGGCCTGTTGTCGGGGCCCACCCTGTGGCCCGAAGGCGGCTTCCTGTTCGGCGTGCCCGGATTGGCCGGCGACGGGCCGGTGGGCGGTAAGGCGATGGCCGATCGGGTGGTGGCCTATGACCAGGACTGGAGCATCGCCCTGCACGCGCCCGGCTTCGGCGTGGCGGCCTATGGCTCCAAGGATCTCTACCGGCTGCACGACCTGGCTCCCGGCGAGAGCCGGACGTTCGAGGGACGATTGCAGGTGGGGCCGCGCGGCGACCTGGCGCCGGTCATCCGGGAAGAGGTCGCCCATGGGGCGCGACCCGCCGGGACCGTGAAGGGCGTGGTGCGTGATCGACGCGGCAAGCTGGTGTCCGAACCCGTGGTGGTGATCGAGCGGGACGGGAAGCCCTACGGATGGGCGTTCGGGCGCGGCGGCGCCTATGACCTCACCCTGCCCGTCGGGACCTACAGCCTCTACGCCACCGCCAAGTGGCACTCCCAGAGCGCGCCGATGACGGTCACGGCGGTCGCCGGGCGGCCGAGCGTCCTCGATTTCGCCGATGTTGGCGGCCCGGGCACGGTGCGGTTCGCGGTCAGCGACGGCCGCGGCGGCCCGCTCGACGCGCGGATCGCCATCGCCGAGGGGCAGAAGCCGCTGGTGGAGTTCCTGGGCAAGAAGACGTTCTTCACCGAGCTTGATCGCAAGGGCGCGGCGGATGTCGCCCTGGCGCCTGGCGACTACCTGTTCGACGTGTCGTCCAGCGGGGGCTTCTTGTCCGAGTCCTCGCAGGTTCGGGTGACGGTGGCCTCCGGCGCGACACTGGCCGAGAAGGTCGCCTTGGCGCCGCTGTTCGATACGCCGACCGCCAAGGGCTGGTACGCCGCCGACCTGCACCACCACGCCGACAAGGCCGAAGCCTCCACGCCGCCGGCGGATCTGGCCCGCTCGCAGCTGGCGGCCGGGCTCGACCTGCTGTTCGTCAGCGATCACGACACCTCGGCCAATCACGGCGCGCTGCAGGCCATCGCCGATCGCCGGAAGATGGGGTTTATTCCCTCCATCGAGCTGTCGGCGTCGTGGGGCCACTTCAATGCCTTTCCGCTCAGGCCCGGGCTAAAGCTCGAGATCGACACCGGAACGGCCACCAGCAGCGAGATCTTCGCCGAGGCCCGTCGCCAGGGCGCGGTGGTGATCCAGTCCAACCACCCGTTCATTCCCTACGGCTACCTGGCCAGCGTGAAGGCCGGCGCCGCGCCCGGCGGGTTCGATCCTAAGTTCGAGCTGCTGGAGATCAACGCCGCGATCCCCACGGACGACGCCAAGGTCCTGAAGACCCTGGCCGACTTCTGGAACGGCGGCCACCGCTACTACCTGTCGGGCGGCACCGATGTGCATGATGTCTGGAACGATCTGTCGGGCCGGGTCCGCACCTTTGCGCACGTGGACGCGCCGGTGACCGCGCTGGCCTACGCCGAGGCCCTGAAGGCCGGCCATGCCTATGTGAGCGCCGGGCCGCTGATCTATCCCTCGGTGATGTTCGGCGATGAGCTGAAGGTCAGGCCGGGGGAGGCGATCTCGCTTGCCTTCGACCTGCAGAGCGTCGCGGGGCTCAAGAGCGCCAAGCTGATGAGCAACGACGGTGAGAGCGAATTGAAGACCTTCGCCGATGGGCCGCGCCAGACGCGGGCGACCTTCGCACTGACCGCCACGAAATCCGCCTGGTACGCCCTGGTGGTCGAGGACGCGAAGGGCCGGAAGGCCTACGCCAATCCGATCTGGGTGGATGTGGTGACCTATCCGTCCGCAGTTCAACCCTAGGCCTGCTCAGAATTCATGAGGCGGGCGCCCGCGAAATTCGGTGGCAAGTTCGCCGCAAGCCGGGCTTCTTGTCCGCCAATCGACTCCACACTGAACGAAACGGGAAACGCGATATGTCGAATGACAATCAAGGTACGGGTCTGGAACTGCGCTCGCTGGTGAGGTCCAGCGGGGAACTGGAGCTGTCCCTGGCCCGCGTGCCGATCCCCGAGCCGGCGGCTGGTGAGATCCTGGTCCGGGTGGAAGCCTCGCCGATCAACCCGTCGGACCTCGGCCTGCTGCTCGGCCCCGCCGACCTGTCCAGCGGCGTGGTGTCGGGCACCGACGAAAGCCCGATCTTCACCGCCAAGGTGCCCGAGGCCTTCATGCGCATGGCCGCGGCGCGCGCTGATGAGTCCATGCCGGTGGGCAACGAGGGTGCGGGCGTGGTGATCGCCGCCGGCGCCGGCGCCGAGCAACTGGTGGGCAAGACCGTCGCCATGCTGGGCGGCGCCATGTACGCCCAGTACCGCTGCCTGAAGGCCGCCGACGTCCTGGTCCTGCCGGACGACGCCACCGCCGCGGACGGCGCCTCGTGCTTCGTCAATCCGCTGACCGCGCTGGGCATGGTCGAGACCATGCGCCGCGAAGGCCACACCGCCCTGGTGCACACCGCCGCAGCCTCGAACCTCGGCCAGATGCTAAACAAGATCTGCATCGCCGAAGGCGTGGGCCTGGTGAACATCGTCCGCAGCGCCGAGCAGGCCAAGATCCTGACCGACATCGGCGCGACCTACGTGGTCGACTCCACGTCCCCGAGCTTCCTGGAAGACCTGGTGAAGGCCTTGGTGGCGACCGGCGCGACCCTGGCCTTCGACGCCATCGGCGGCGGCAAGCTGCCCGGCCAGATCCTCAACGCCATGGAGACGGCGGCCAACCTGACGGCCACCAGCTACAGCCGCTATGGTTCGACCACCTACAAGCAGGTCTACATCTATGGCGGCCTGGACACCCGGCCCACCGAACTCAGCCGCGCCTTCGGCATGTCCTGGGGCCTGGGCGGTTGGCTGTTGACCCCGTTCCTGATCAAGATCGGCCCGGAAGCCGCTCAGAAGCTGCGCCAGCGGGTGATCGACGAGCTGAAGACCACCTTCGCCAGCCACTATTCCCATGAGATCTCGCTGGCCGAAGCCCTGAAGCCCGAAGTGATCGCCGGCTACAACCGCCGCGCCACCGGCGAGAAGTATCTGATCAATCCGAGCAAGGGTCTCTAGGCGACCGATGACCGTTACGATCTATGGCATCAAGGCCTGCGACACGATGAAGAAGGCCCGTGACTGGTTGGACAGTCACGGGGTGGCCTACGATTTCCATGACTACAAGACCGCAGGCATCGATCGTCCGCGGTTGGAAAAGTGGGTGGCCGAGGCGGGTTGGGAAACGGTGCTCAACCGCGCCGGGACAACCTTCCGAAAGCTGCCTGACGCCGACAAGACGGGGCTGGATGCGGACAAGGCCATCGGCCTGATGCTGGCCCAGCCCTCGATGATCAAGCGGCCGGTGCTCGATCTGGGCGACCGGCGGCTGATCGGCTTCAAGCCGGACGCCTACGAGGCGGCCCTGGCCTAGGACAATCCAGGGGCGGGCCTCAGGCTCGCCGCGTTTTCCGGCCACGATCTGGCCGAGCATCTCCCGACTCTGCTAGTCTATGGGATCGCGGCCGGCGGCCTCCGCCGTGGGCGCGTGCGAACATGACGAAGAATTCATGGCCGCGCTTGCATCCGTAGGCCCGCATCGGCGCCTCTTCCCTTCAGAACAGGGCGGACAGGCCCGACTGATCGGAGAGAAGAGCCATGGAAATCCTCATCCCAATTTCGCTGTTTGCGATGATCGCGGCGATCATCATCGCGCCGCTCTATTTCAGGAGCCAGGAGCGCCAGAAGCTGCAGGAGACCCTGCGGCTCTCCATCGAGAAGGGCGCGCAGCTGCCGCCGGAAGTCATCACCGCGATGACCAACGACGCGAAACGCCCGGCCTCGCCCCAGCGTGACCTGCGCGGTGGCGTGGTCTGGCTGGCGATCGCGATCGGCGTCATCGCCTTCGGCTTCGCCATGAGCTTCGAAGAACCCGACATGCTGTACGGCTCCCTGGCCTTTGCGGCGATCCCGGGCTTCATCGGCCTGGCCCTGATCGCGCTCTACTTCGTCGGTCGCGGCAAGCAGTAGGCCCTCTGGGGAGGGGAACAGCCCCATGTCGGGCGCATCCAATTCAAGGCTGACTAGCCTCCACGACGTCGAGCTGGCCGCTCTTGCCGCGACGGGGGATCGTGGGGCGTTCGGTGAGCTGGTCCGCCGACACAGCTCGGCTGTGCGCGGCCTGCTGCGGCGGATGGGGTCTGCTGCGGCCGAGGCCGACGACGTGGCGCAGGACAGCTTCATCATCGCCTTCGAGCGGGTGGCCGAGTTCCGGGGCGAGGGCACTTTTGCTGGCTGGGTCAAGAAGATCGCCGCCCGGCAGTACCTTCGCCGACTGCAGAAGGAACGCCGGATCGCCGGCCTGGCCGCTGAGGCCGAGGAAACCGTGGAGGCCGCCGTCCAGCCGGACGCCGCGGGCCGCATCGATCTCGACGAGGGACTGAAGTCGCTGGGCGCGGCCGAACGGCTCTGCGTGTCCATGTGCTACGGCGCAGGGCTGTCGCACGCCGAGGCCGCCGACGCCTTGAACATGCCGCTTGGAACGGTCAAATCGCATGTCAAACGTGGTCTGGAAAAGCTCAGAACGCGATTGGCGCCGCCCGGCGGCGCTGCTGTTGAGGGGAGGCGCGGCAATGGCTGAGCTTGATTTCGAGCGTCGTCTCGAACGCCTCTTCGCCGAGGCCCCAGCCTTCTCCGACGAGAGGGCTTTCGCCGATTCCGTGGACCAGAAGCTGAACCGCGGCTGGACCATGCGCCGCTGGTTGATCGGCGCAGCCGGCCTGGTGGGCGGCGTGGTGGGCGCGAGCCAGCTGCTCATGTCCAATTTCGTCGGCCAGATGGAAGCCGCCTCCGAAGGCTCGACCCGCCTGGTCAGGGCCGGGATGGCGGAATGGGCGCCGCGCCTGGACCTGTTGGCGATGTTGCCGGCCGGGTCGTCGGTGGTATGGCTGGCCAGCGGCCTGGCCGTGTTGGGGCTTGGCTTCGTGCTCAGCCGCGTCATCGAGGAGATCTGAGCCATGTCCGCTCAACGCCAGGAGACGGTGAAGCGCTTCGCCGCGCCCGACATCGCCGCACGCAAGGGCGGGCAGCCCATCGTCTGCCTGACGGCCTACACCGCGCCGATGGCCGAGATCCTCGACGAGCATTGCGACCTGATGCTGGTGGGCGACTCCGTCGGCATGGTGGTTCACGGCCTGCCGAACACCGTGGGCGTCACCCTGGAGATGATGATCCTGCACGGCCAGGCGGTGATGCGCACCGCCAAGCGGGCCATGGTTGTGATCGACATGCCCTTCGGTTCCTATGAGGGCGCGCCGGAAGAGGCCTACGCCAACGCCGCGCGGCTGATGAAGGAAACCGGCGCCCAGGCGGTGAAGGTGGAGAGCGGTCCGACCGTGGTCGACACCATCGACTATCTGGTGAAGCGCGGGATTCCGGTGATGGGCCATGTGGGCCTTCGGCCCCAGGCGGTGCTGGTGGATGGCGGCTTCAAGGCCAAGGGCAAGGGCGCCGACGAACGCACGCGCATCCTAGAGGAAGCCAAGGCCACCGCCGAGGCCGGCGCCTTCGCCGTCGTGGTTGAGGGGGTGGCCGAGGGCCTGGCCCGTGAGATCACCGAGACCATCGCGGCCCCCACCATCGGCATCGGCGCTTCGGCCGGCTGCGATGGCCAGATCCTGGTGACCGACGACATGCTGGGCCTGTTCGACTGGACGCCCAAGTTCGTCCGCCGATATGCCGACCTGCGCGGCGAGATCAGCAAGGCGGTGGCGGGCTACGCCGAAGACGTCCGCGCGCGGCGCTTCCCTGGCCCCGCCGAAATCTACTTCGCCAAGGCGGTCTGAGCCTTAAGCCTCAGTCTCGACGATGGAGTCGACGCGGTCCGTATAGAAGGCCAGGTGGTTTTCGATCTGGGCGACGTCGGCGAAGGCCGCCTCATAGGTCCAGACCGCATTGACCGAGCGCTCGCCGCCGATCGGCAGGCTGTAATAGCTGCAGTCGCCTTTGTAGGGGCAGTAGGTCGCGTGGTCGGTGCGTTCCAGCAGGCTCATGTCCACGTCCTTGCGCGGAATGTACTGCACCGCCGGATAGGCCGCCTCGCGCAGGGTGAGCGCGTCGCGGCTGTCGGCGATCACCTTGCCCGCCAGGGTCACGACCACCCGGGCCGGATTCCTGGTGATGGTGATCGGATGGTGCGGCCCCGGGATCTTCACGGGCTTGTCGGAGGTCGTGGTCATGCTGTCCGATCTGGGGATGAAGAGGGAAGGGCGCTAGGCCTGGAGTGGCGCATTAAGTGTCGCCGGGCCCGATCCCATCGTCCAGCGGCCCGATTTCCGTTCCCAAGCGAGCGAGACCCACACTAGGCTGGCCGCGATGGCTCAGCTTAGGTCCGCGGTGCGCGCCGCTTTTTCGAACTCCACCACGCGGATCCTTGTCGGTCTGGTGTCCGGGCTGGTCGTCGGCGCCTTGCTGGCCGGGGAGGCGCCGCATCTGCTGGATCCGGTGCTGGCGGTGGCCGAGCCGGTGGGCGGGCTTTGGCTGGACGCCCTGCGGATGACCATCGTGCCTCTGGTGTTCTCGCTGCTGGTGGTCGGGATCGCGTCGGCGGCGGGGACCGCGGCGGCCGGCGGGACGGCGGCCAAGGCGCTGGGCCTTTTCGCCCTGTTCCTGACCCTGTCGGCGGCGTTCGGCGCCGGAGCGCTCAGCTTCGTGCTGTCGGTGTGGCCCGCGCCGGCCGAGGCGGTGGCGGGGCTGCGGACCGCGGCGGGGGCCTCGACGACGAAGTTGCCGGAGTTCCCGAGCATGGCGGCCTGGCTGCGGGCCTTTATTCCGGCGAACCCGGTTGAGGCGGCCGCCACGGCCAACATGGCGCCGCTAGTGGTGTTCGCCCTGCTGTTCGGTCTGGCGGCGACGCGGATCAGGCCCGAACTCCAGCGAGGCCTGCTGGGGTTCTTCGAGGCGGTGGTCGAGACCATGCTGGTCTTGGTCCAGTGGGTGCTGTTCGTGGCGCCTATCGGGGTCTTCGCCCTGGCCATGATCGTCGGCGCCCATGCGGGGTTCGGGGCTGCGGGGGCGCTTGGCCACTACATCATTCTGTTGGCGGGAACCTGCATCGCCGTGACGGTGCTGGCCTATCCCATCGCCCTGGTGGCCGGCGTGCCGCTGCTGGCCTTCGCCCGCGCCATCGCGCCGGCCCAGGTGGTCGCCTTCTCCACCCAGTCCTCCATCGCCTCGCTGCCCGCCATGGTGAAGGCCACCGAGCAACTGGGCGTGCCCGAGCGGATCGGCGCGGTGGTTCTGCCCCTGGCGGTGTCGCTGTTCCGGATCACCAGTCCCGCCGCGAACATCGGCGTGGCGGTCTATTCCGCCCACGTGTTCGGTGTCGAGCTCAGCCTCGCCGTGATCGTGGCGGGGATTGCGACCGCGGCGATCATCAGCCTTGCCTCGGTGGGGTTGCCGGGTCAGGTGACCTTCTTCACGACCACCGGGCCGATCTGCCTGGTGATGGGTATTCCGCTTGAGCTGCTGCCGATCCTGCTGGCCGTGGAGACCATCCCGGACA
>BFBZ01001794.1_pt1 | contig 13343 bp, 13 predicted proteins | sample 1888401 | NCBI WGS metagenome assembly BFBZ01 (sample SAMD00112614, study PRJDB3348) | symbiont metagenome | host: Chara braunii | reverse complement strand
CCGAGCCGGTGGTACGGTAACGCTGCGACCACTTCACAACAGAGGAAACTGCAACGCCAAAGCGCGAGGCAACCGCACGGCAGGTCTCCCCGTCGCGAACTGCCGCTACTGCACGCTCACGAAGATCATTTGAAAGCGCTCGCGTCATCAGATGCTGCCCTCCAATCCAGCCAGCATCTTGAATCACAAACGATCTTCTTTGGGAATCCTAAGATTCTCCCAAAATAGGAAACGCTCTAGAGACCCCCGTCCAACGGGTTGAACGTCCGCTTTAGCCATGCGGACGCCGAAAGATGACTGACTGTTTGCGGCCCCATTCCGGACCGAGCCGGGCACTGGACGGTCTGTACGGAGGGTCCATCGCGGACTACGACGCCCCTTTCGGTTCGATACGCGAAGCGCAACAGGCGATGGCTGACAGCGCGGAGAGGGCGCCTGGTGTTAGGCGCCGTCGTCTGACCGTGCCGCGTCAGGCCTTCGAGCCAGGTCCTGATACCAGCCTACCCCGCAATCGCAGCCCGCAGGATGGTCCGCAGTTTCTCCCGGTCGAGCTTGATGGGATTGCCGCCGGCGCTGGGGTCGGTCTCGCCCATGGTGGCGACGCGGTCTTCGTCGATGTCGGTCAGGCCGATGCCCGGCAGGGTGTTGGGGATGTTCAGGCGCTTGCGCAGGTCGACGATCCAGTCGACCACCGCCGGTGCATCATGGGTCGGCAGGTCGAGGAAGCGTGCGAGCGGAGCCAGCTTTTCCTCCAGCACCGGGGCGTTGAACTCCACGACATAGGGCATCAGCACGGCGTTGAGCAGGCCGTGATGGGTGTCGTAAAGGGCGCCGAGCGGGTGGGCGAGCGCATGGATGGCGCCCAGGCCCTTCTGCAGGGCGACGCAGCCCATGCCGGATGCGATCAGCATCTGCGCACGGGCCTCGATGTTCTTGCCATCTTCCACGGCGATGGGCAGCCAGGTCTTGATCAGTTGCAGGGCGTTGAGCGCGATGCCCTCGGCCATGGGGTGGAAGCTCGGCGCGCAATAGGCTTCGAGCGCGTGCGACAGCGCGTCCATGCCGGTGGCCGCGGTGATGTGGGCGGGCAGGCCGGTGGACAGCTCCGGGTCCATCAGAACCACATCCGGCATCATGCGCGGATGGAAGACGATGACCTTGCGCTTCTGCGCCTCGTTGGTGATGACCGAGGCGCGGCCGAGTTCGGAGCCGGTGCCGGCGGTCGTCGGTATGGCGATGACGGGRATGAGATTGGRGGKGTCGGCGCGCTTCCAGTTGTCGCCGATGTCCTCGAGATCCCACATCGGGATCGACTGCGTCGCCATCAGCGCGATCGCCTTGGCGGCGTCGAGCGCGCTGCCGCCGCCGATGGCGATGACGAGATCGTGCTGTCCCAGCTTCAGGAAGGCCACGCCGTCGTCGACATTGCCGCCGGTCGGGTTCGGCTTGACGTTGTGGAAGAAGCCGGCGTCCAGCCCGCCCGCCTTCAGCACGTCAAGCGTGCGCTGCACGGGAAAGAGCGACTTCAGGCCATCATCGGTGACGACCAGCGGCCGCTTCGCGCCGAGCTCGCGCACGATTTCAGCCAGTTCGCCGATGCGGCCATTGCCGAAGCGCAGGGAGGTCGGAAAGCTCCAGTTGGCGGAGACGGCCGGGGTGAAAGCGGTCATGGGATCATTACCTTGAATTGGCTTGGAGTTTTCGTTGGTTCAGGCTGTCGCCAGTTTCTGTCGTCTGAGCGCCCGGCGTCGCAGGAAATCGACCAGGAACACCAGGACCAGCGCCGGGATGAAGTTGAGCGTGGCGAGCGCCGGATAGATCGGCGAGGAGCCGACGGCGATGCCGCTGTAGACGAAGATCGGCAGCGTGCGCGCCGTGCCCGCCAGCGAGTAGGAGACGTAGAAATTGCCCCAGGAGAGCAGGAAGGCAAAGGTCGCGGCGGAGAGGATGCCGGGCCACAGCAGCGGGAAGGTGATCTCGCGAAACACTTCCCAGCCGGTGGCGCCGGCATCGCGCGCGGCGTCCTCCAGCGTCTCGTCGAAGCCATGGACCTGCACGGCCACGATCACCAGGGCGAAGGGGGTGATGTAGACGATGTGGCCGATGATCACCGTCGCCAGTCCGGTCGAGAAGCCCAGCCAGTTGCCGAGCACCGAGAACCACAGCAGCATCACCACGCCCAGCAGCAGTTGCGGGAAAAGCAGCGGCAGGAAGCTGATGGTCCGGAAGGTGTTCTGGAAGCGGAAGCGATAGCGGATCCAGGCCACCGCGCCGGCCGAGCCGAGCACGGTGGCGAAGACCGTCGAGATGGCCGCCACGATCGCCGAATTGGCCACCGCCGGCAGGAAGTCGGGCTTGCGGAACAGCTCGCCATACCATTCGAGCGAGAAACCCTCGATCGGGAAGGTCAGCACGCGGCTGCTGGTGAAGGAAAACACGACCAGCGTCAGGATCGGCACGTAGAAGAAGAGGATCAGCAGCGCCACGGTGCCGACGAGGAAGACGTCGACGAACCTGTCCTTCAGCCGTTCGGGGATCATTGGACAGTCCTCCCGCGATTGCCGCGCATCAGCACGGCCGCGGCGAGCGCCAGCGAGAGGGCGCCGATGACGATCAGCACCAGCGTCAGCGCCGCACCCAGCGGCCAGTTGACCCGCGTCTCGAAACTCTGGCGGATCAGCTCCGAGGCCAGCGGCGCCGTGCCTCCGCCCAGGACCTTGGGCTCGAGGAAGGCGCCGAGGCTGAGCACGAAGACCAGCACCGCGCCGCAGTAGAGGCCGGGGCGGGCGAGCGGCAGCGTCACCTCGAAGAAGGCGCGCAGCCGCGATGCGCCGGAATCATAGGCGGCGAGCACCAGGTCGCGATCGATGCGCGCCAGCGACAGATAGATGGTGAACATCGGATAGACGACCAGGCCATAGACCATGCCGATCATCGTGCCGGTGGGCGTGAACAGGAGATTGAGGGCTTCCGGGCCGAGACCCAGATGCGCCAGCAGCCAGTTGGCGACGCCGCTCTTGTCCAGCACCAGGATCCAGCCGAAGGTTTTCAGCACCGCGTCGGTGAGGAAGGCGAAGATGATCAGGATCTGGATCTGCGCATTGTAGGCCCTGAGCCGCGTCGCCAGCGCGTAGGCGGCCGGAAAGGCGATGAGCACGCAGACGACCACGCAGACCAGCGCCATGGCGACGGTGCGCGCCATGATGGTCCAGTAATGCGGCTTGGAGAACACCTCGGTCCAGATTTTCAGGTCCCAGGTCCAGGACAGGCGGTAGAACTGCGTCGTCTGGAACGACAGCACCACCGTCATGACCAGCGGAATGACGAAGAACAGCAGCATGACGATGCCAAGCGGCGCCACCGTTGCCATCAGAACCGGATCACCCCAGCGCTTGCTATCGGTTCGCACGGCTCACTCCGAAAGCAGGAAGCAGCGAGTGGGATGGAAGCCTATGCGCACGCTGTCGGACACCTTCGCCGGCAGTTCGAGCGAGCCGGCGAGGTCCATGACCACAGCCTTTTCGAGGCCCGGCACGCGCACGCGATACTGCGTCGACGAGCCCTTGATGAAATATTCCTCGACGATGCCGTTCAGCACCCATTCGCCGGGCTCGGCCGCGCCGGTGACGAAGCGGATGGTTTCGGGACGCACCAGCAGCGCCGTCTGGCTGCTGCCCAGGAAGGGAGAGATCTGCTCGGCTGCGATCACGGCGGCGCCGTCGCCGGTGAGCGGCGAGGTGACCTTGGTCTCCTTGCCATCGCGTGAGACGGCAACCGGCAGGAAATTGGTCTCGCCGATGAAGCCGGCGACGAACATGTTGGCGGGCCGGTAGTAGATGTCGGAGGGCGTGCCCAGTTGCACGACTTCGCCGGCGCGCATGACGCAGATGCGGTCGGCCAGCATCATGGCTTCCTCCAGATCATGGGTGACGAGGACGAAGCTGGTGCCGAGTTCGCGATGCAGCTTCTTCAGCTCGGCCTGCAGGGACTTCTTCAGCTTGGCGTCGAGCGCGCTCATCGGCTCGTCGAGCAACAGCACGCTGGGGCGCGAGATCAGCGCGCGGGCCAGCGCCACGCGCTGCTGTTCGCCGCCGGAAAGCTGGACGGGGTAGCGCGTCAGATATTCGCGCTTGAGATGCATGAGATCGAGCATGGCTGATATGCGCTGGTCCATCTCGGCCTTCGCCACCTTCTGCAGCTTGAGCGGAAAGCCGATATTGTCCGACACGGTCTTGTGGGGAAACAGCGCCAGCTTCTGGAACACCATGCGCGTCGGCCGCTTGGCCGCCGGGACGCCCTGCATGTCCTGGCCCTGGATTTCCAGCACGCCGGCGGTCGGGTCCTCGAAGCCGGCGAGGATCTTCAGAAGGGTGGTCTTGCCGCAGCCGGACGGGCCGACCAGCGCCACGAATTCGCCGGCGCCAATGTCGAGCGACACGCCGTGCAGGGCCCGCATGGAGCCATAGTCCTTGACGATGCCAGATGCATTGATGATTGGCGCGTCGATGATTGCGGTTGTCAAAACTCGCCCGCCCTGAATGTGGGTGAAATGATCATGGAGCCCGCGCGCCGGAACGCGCGGGCCTTGAAGGCGACGCTTAGCGCGCGGCCAGTTCTTCCTGCCAGATTGCCAGCATATCGTCGATGTTCGGCGCGACGGTGTGGAAATGGCTGTTGTCCCAGGCCGTCCACATGTAGTCCATCTGCAGCGCCTTCTTCTCGGCGTCCGAGAAAAGGGCTTCCGCCTTCTGGTTCGGAACGAGGTTGCAGGTGGCCTCGGTGATCGACAGCTGCTTGGCCACTTCCGGCGAGACGATGTATTTCAGGAAGTCGGCGGCGACCTTGGAGTCGCGGCCGTTCTCGATCAGGCCCGTCGCCTCCATCCAGATGATGCCCTGCTTGAGGCCGTTCCTGGGCTCGGGAACGATCGACTGGATGTAGTCGTGGCCCTTCATGCGCAACGACGAGGTGGCGTAGGTGCCGCCGCCGATCAGCGCCCGGAACGAACCGTCGATCAGGCCCTTCTGGGCGATCGCAAGGTCGGCGACGATGGCGCGGGTGTTCTTGAACGCCGCGCGCAGCACCTTGCGCACTTCATCGAGGGCGGCCTGGTCGAGCGGAACATAGGGGTCGACGCCGGCATAGAGCGCCAGCGGCATGATCGGCCAGTCACCCCAGTCGAGCAGGCAGATCTTGTCCTTGTAGGCGGCATCGAACACCGGAGCGTAGCTTGACCAGGTCTCGAGCTTGTCGAACTTGGTGTTGACCGTCGGGCCGACCCAGCCCCAGCGCGTCGGCAGGCCCGTCGCCTTGCCCTCGAACTGCAGCGGCGCGAAAGGCGCGCGGAACTGCGGGTAGAATTCGGCGTACTGGTCGGCGAAATCCTTGTCGTCGATGTAGCGGCAGATGCCCGCCGGCCCCATGCGCGCGATCCACGGGCTGTCGGACGAGACGAGGTCGAAATCCTTCGAGGCACCGGCGGCGAGCTTGGCGAAGCCGCCAGCGGAATCGGTGATCAGGTCGACGGAGATGGAAACGTCCTTCTGCTTCTGGAACGGGTCCAGGATCGACGGCGCGTTGTAGCCTTCCCAGCACATGTAGTTGAGGCTTTCGGCGGCGGATGCGCCCTTCGGCATGCCGAAGATGCCGGCTCCGGCGGCCGCCAGTCCAAGGCCGCCCATGCCCTTCAGCACGGCGCGGCGATCGACGCCCGCCCGTGCCGTGATGTCTGCTGTTTGTTTTTTCATTTGCCTGTTCCCTTTCTCTTTATCAGCCCAAGATTCCGCGATCAGACGATGCCGAGGTATCGCCGGATCTCCCATTCGCTTACCTGTTTCTGGTACTCGCCGAATTCGAAGCGCCGTCCGGTGACGAAGCTGTCGATGAAGTCGTCGCCGAAGATCTCGCGGGCGACGGCACTGGCGTTGAGCCGCTCCGTCGCCTGGCCGAGATCGGACGGAAAGACGGCCTCCGGCGAGGGCGTCGCGGCATAGAAATTCTCGCCGCTTCCGGCCGGTGGCTCGATCTCGTTGCGGATGCCATGGAGGCCGGCGCCGATGCAAAGCGCCAGCGCCAGATAGGGATTGGCGTCGGCCGACGGCACGCGGAATTCGACGCGAGTGGATTCGGGCTCGTCATTGATGACGCGCACCGCCGCCGTGCGGTTCTGGACGCCCCAATTGGCAGATGTAGGCGCCCAGGCGCCGGGCACCAGCCGCTTGTAGGCGTTGACGGTGTGCGCGCACATGGCCAGCAGTTCCGGCATCAGCGTCACCAGGCCGCCGATGAAATGACGCCCGAGCTTGCTTATGCCGTCCGGCGCGCCGGCATCGGCGAACACCGCATTGCCCTGCCTGTCGCGCATCGAGACATGCAGGTGGCCGGACTGGCCGGGCAGCGCCGGGGAGAGCTTGGACATGAAGCCGGCGGTCAGGTCGTGGCGGGAGAAATACCCCTTGGCGAAATTCTTGAACAAAGCGGCATCGTCGGGGGATTTCAGGCCCTTGGCGTAAGTGAGCGGCGCCTCGAAACAGCCGGGCCCGAGCTCGGTGTGGATGGCATCGAGGCCGATCCCCATCGTCGTCATCGTGTCGTGCAGGCCCTGCAGGAGCTCACCATGGATGGCCGAGGTCTGCAGCGAATAGGTGCGGTTGCCCTGCGCGAAATAGACGAGGTCGCGATACTCCTTGGCGCGCAGGCTTTCGGGCGTCTCGTCGAACAGGAAGAACTCGTATTCGAAGGCCGAGAACACGTCGAAACCCAGATCTGCGGCCTCGGCGATCAGCCGGCTGCACAGATTGCGCGGCGAGCGCTTGCCGAACTCGCCGGAGAAATCGGCGATGCAGAGCGCCGCATCGTCGGCAAACGGATATTTGCGCAGGCTGGAAACATCGAGGAAGGCCGGCCGGTCGATGAAGGCGCCGTCGATGAAGGTTTTCTCGGCGATGTCCCAGAAATAGAGAACCTCGCAGAACGGGTAGCCCTTGGCGGCCAGCTTGACCGCCTTGTCGGCGGAGACCAGCTTGTCGCGAAATTCGCCGGCCGGGTCCATCATGCCGATATGCACGGCCCTGGCACCAAGCTTTTCCAGACCAGACGCGAAGGTTGCGCCGGCTTCATTGACTGTCGACATATAGGCCCGCCCCAGTATTTTCGCCCTGAGGCTAGGCTTGGGCTTCATGCAACAAAATATCCCGTTAGGGACAGACGGGCAGGAAAATTGCTATGGCCGTGAACAGGCCCGAAACGTGCGGCCAGAGGACGGGAGGATCGTGGTGACGACAGGTTTCGCGCCATGGAACAGGAAGATCGCAGCGGCAATCCAGGAGATCGGCACGCCGGACTTCCCGCAGCGCATCGAGGAGGCGCTGAAGGCGATCGTCGACCTCGATATCGTGATGATCTTCGCCTATTCCGGCACGGAAAAGCCTGTTTGCCTCTACCACAACATCGATCCCGTGCGCGCGGCGGTCGTGATCACCGCCTATGCGAACGGACCCTATCTGCTGGACCCCTTCTATCGCGCGGCGACGGACCCCAAGGCGATCGGGGTCAGGCAGTTGAGACGGATGGCGCCGGACCAGTTCTACAGTTCGGAATACTTCCGCAGGCATTACGGCCTGACGAAGATCCGCGACGAGGTCGGCATCGTCTGCCGGCCGGCGGGAAGCGCGGCCATCGTCATCAGCTTCACCCGTCCCATGGAATCGCCCGCATTCGGGCGGAGCGACCTCAAGATCATCCATGACGCCGAACCGGTGATCCGCCTTTTGGTCGAACGGAACTGGAGCAACGCCCGGCTCGGCACCAGCGAAACCGAAGGCGAGCCGGTCGACCCGATGAACGCGACACTGAACAGGATGACGGACGGCGTGCTGACGCCGCGCGAGATCGAGATCACCTCGCTGATCCTGCGCGGACATTCGAGCGCGGCCATCGCCGACGCGCTGAACATCGCGGAGGGGACGGTGAAGAACCACCGCAAGAACATCCACCAGAAGCTCCGGATATCCAGCCAGTCCGAGCTGTTCTCGATGTTCATCTTTCACCTGTCGAAGCAATGATGGCCCGGTGTATCCGATGAGCGATGACATGAAGATCAGCCGGCGCAGGATGCCGATGGCGCTGACCGAGGAACTGGTCGCGCGCACGTTGCGCGCGGTGGAGGATGCCGGGCCGACGCCGGGCATGATCCATATGACCGACGCCGATTATATCCGCGTCCGAGACGAGGTGCTGGCCTCGGCGCCGTCGGGGCCGGCGAGGTTGTTCGCCTATGGTTCATTGCTGTGGAACCCGGTCGGGCAAATCCGCGGCGGCGAGAGGGCGGTGGCGACGGGCTGGCACCGGTCGTTCTGCTTCACCGTCAAGCGCTACCGGGGCACGGTCGACGAGCCCGGCCTGATGATGGCGCTGGATCGCGGCGGCCAGTGCCAGGGCATGGTGTTCGAGATCGCCGAGCCGCTGGCGGATAATCTCGACGCGCTGCTGCGCCGCGAGATGACCATCCTGCCTGCCGTCAACGTGCCGCGCTGGTTGCATGTGAGGACAGCCGCCGGCGTTTCGCGGGCGCTGGGCTTCGTCGTCAATCCGGCAAGCCCGCGCTATGTCAGGCTGGACAAGCCGGCGATTGCTGCAACGCTGGCGCGGGCCGTGGGCCATTGGGGTTCCGGCGCGCAATATCTGTTCGAGACCATCCGCCACCTCGATGCCTGCGGCATCCGTGATCGGAACCTGTGGCAACTGCAGGAACTGGTGGCGCAGGAGATCGGGCGGGCGCATAGGAATGGTCATTGAGGCGCAGCAGTCGGACGGCTGGTTCAGATCAATTTTTCGCGCTGTCTCAGCCGGCGGCCTCGGACCTTTCCCCATCAATTCCTCCCGGGCCTATCCGCTCCTCAGAAAATCTTAATCGCTTCCGGGCGAATGTAGCTTTTGCCGCTCCAAGTAAGGCGGCGACGGACAGAGCCTGGACATGCCCCATATGTCGTACAGCCCAAAGGGTCCTGCGCGGCCGAACGCGTCGCGCTCGCGCGGTGGCGCGTCGGACGCCGAGGGCGTACCCGAGCATGCCCGCCGGCGCGATGCCGCCACCATCGCGCGGTTGAAGGGCGAACTCGCGGCACAGGCCGAACTGATCCGCGAACAGGGCGTTTCGCTGGCGCACAGCCGCAAGATCTTCGACCGCGCATCGGCCGCCGCGCGCATCGGCGTGTGGGAATGCAGCCTGCCGGACGAGACGCTGCACTGGACCGATGTGGTCTACGATCTGTTCGACCTGCCGCGCGGCACGCTTCCCGACCGCCAGAGGGCGCTGGCCTGCTATCCGCCGGCGTCGCGCAAGCTGCTGGAGACGATGCGCGGCCGGGCGATCGAGGAGCGCAGCGGCTTCACGCTCGACTGCGAGATCACCACCTTTGCCGGCCGCAGTCGCTGGATCCGCATCACCGCCACCGTCGAATGCGAAGATGACGTGCCGGTGCGCATCTTCGGCATGAAGCAGGACATCACCGAGGAAAAGCTCCTGTCGGACCGCATGCGCTACCTGGCGGAATTCGACGTGATGACGGGATTGGCCAATCGCGGCCAGTTCCAGGCGAGCCTGTCGCAGGCCGACAAGGCGGGGCAGGGCCGGGTCGGTGCGCTACTGCTGATCGATCTCGACGGGTTCAAGGCGGTCAATGACACGTTCGGCCATGTCGTGGGCGACGAGTGCCTGAAGGAAGCGGCGGCGCGTCTTGGCGCTGTCTGCCAGGGAGCCGACCTTGTCGCCCGCGTCGGCGGCGATGAATTCGCGGTGCTGCTCGGGCCGCATCTCGACCGTGGTGCTGTTTCCGGCCTGGCGCGCGAGATCATCGAGGCCATGGCTGCACCGGTCAGCGTTCGCGGCCAGTCGCTCAGGCTCGGCGCTTCGGTAGGCGTCGCCTTCGTCGAGACGGAGGCGATGTGCGACCTGTTCATGAAGGCCGACACGGCGCTCTATGCGGCCAAGGCGGCCGGCCGCAACACGTTCCGCATCTTCAAGTCGGACACCCGTCCAAGAGGCCGTCGCGCCGACGCCGCGTGACCGGCGCGCTCGCGCCACTCAGCCATTTTCATTTGGCATGCAAGGCATTCGAGAAAAGGTGTTATGAGTATGGCCGGGCCATTCCGGCCATCTCCTGACACCCGAGGTCCTTCTTGCGTGAGCCGTCGCTGCTGCCTGTTTTCGGAAAGCTCGGTGTGAAGACACCGGCCGCGGCCATCGTGGCGCCGGCCCGCACGGGGCGGATGATTGACCTTATGCGCGAGCTTCTGGCGTCACACGGGGCAATCGCGCTGAAGCTCTCCATCGTCGTCTGGACGGTGGTTGTCCTCGGCGCCGTGTTCTTCATTGTGCAGGCCTGACCCCGAGGGGCGGCAACAGACAGGACGCCCCGATGCCGAACCGCTATGCGCTACGCAGGGAACAAGAGCACTGCTGGACCATCGTCGACGTCTTCACCGGCCAACCGGCCGTGCTCAAGCAACGGGTGATGGTCGGCATGAGCACACGCGATGCCGACAGCATGGTCATCCAGATGAATGTGCGGGACATCAAGCGGCGCGAAAAGGCCGATCGGAAGTCCTGATCACCCGCGGATTGATCAGACGGCCTTTCCAGTCTGTGCGTCAAAGACATGAAGCGATTCCGGTGGAAACGACAGCCAAAGGCTGTCGCCGTCGCGCGAGGCGAAATCGGCCTTGACGATGGCGAGGATGTCGGTCCCCGCGGCGTCCACCACCAGATGCGTCTGCGGTCCGGTTGGCTCGGCCACTTTCAGCGTGCCGGCAAGATCGCCGGTCCGGCGCTCCACGATCACGCTTTCGGGCCGGATGCCCAGCACGATGCGGTTCGTCGACGAAGCATAGGGGCGCGCCGGCAGGGCGATCTCGGTGCCGTCGCCAAGCACGGCCTTGATGCCGGCCGCCGTCTGGCGAAGCTCGGCCTTCACGACGTTCATCGCCGGGGAGCCGATGAAGCCGGCGACGAACAGGTTGGCCGGCCTGTTGTAGAGTTCAAGCGGCGTGCCGACCTGCTCGATGTTGCCGCCGTTGAGAACGACGATGCGGTCGGCCAGCGTCATCGCCTCGATCTGGTCGTGCGTGACATAGACGGCGGTCGTGCGGACGCGGTGATGCAGGAGCTTGATCTCGCCGCGCATCTGCACGCGCAGCTTGGCGTCGAGATTGGACAGCGGCTCGTCGAACAGGAACACAGAGGGATTGCGCACGATGGCGCGGCCCATGGCGACGCGCTGGCGCTGGCCGCCAGATAGCTGGCCGGGCTTGCGGTGCAGGAGGTCGGTGAGGTCGAGCATGCGCGCGGCCTCGTCGATGCGGGTGGCGATCTCCGCCTTGCCCTTGCCCGAGAGCTTCAGGTTGAAGCCCATGTTCTCGGCCACGGTCATATGCGGGTAAAGCGCATAGCTCTGGAAGACCATCGCCACATTGCGGTCGCGCGGGCTCTCGTCATTGACCTTGCGCCCGTCGAGCAGGATATCGCCGCGCGTGGCGCTCTCCAGCCCGGAGATGATGCGCAGCAGCGTCGATTTCCCGCAGCCGGAGGGGCCGACGAGCGCCACGAACTCGCCATCCCCTATGCTGAGGTCGATGCCGCGGATGATGGTGGCCGCGCCGAATGATTTCTCGACGCCGCGCAGTTCGATGGATGCCATGGGTCAGCCCCTCTCTTCCGGACCGGTTGGGATGTCAGCGGACCTTGCGTACCGCGTCCATCAACGCCTGGACCTTGGCCAGCACGACCCTGTCGCCGTGCATCTTGCCGTTGCCTTTGACGTAGCTGCCGACGATGGCGCCGTCGGCGACGGACAGAAGCTCGGCTGCGTTCTCGCTGCTGAAGCCACTGCCGACCAGGATCGGCCCGACGGAACCGGCGCGGATCTGCTTGACCTCGGAGGGCGCCGTCGGATGGCCGGTGCGGGTGCCCGTCGCGATCAGGATGTCGGCGCCGAAGAATTCGACGTCGCGGGCCTGGTCCTCGATGTCACGGTCGCCGACGATGGCGTGGCTGCCATGCTTCACATGCACGTCAGCCAGCACGACGATATCCTGCGCGTCGAGTTCGCGCCGGTAGCGCATGGCCTGCGCCGAGGCGCCCTCGATGATGCCCTCATTGGCCACATAGGCATTGGCCCACTGGTTGACGCGCACAAACTGCGCGCCCGAACTCTTGGCGCAGGCCAGAGAGGCCTTGGCGGCGTTGGCGACGATGTTGAAGCCGAGCGGCAGCCTGGTGGCGCGGCGTACGCGATCGCCAATGACCGACATGGCGCCGATCGTCTCGAAGCCGATATCGTCGGGCTTGCGGAAGGGGATATCGCCGGCGTTCTCCAGCAGGATCGCGTCGACGCCGCCTTCCTCGAGGATCAGCGCCTCCTCGACGGCCTGGTCATAGACCGCCTGCAGCGATCCGTTCCGGTAATAGGGCGAGCCGGGCAGGGGCAGCACATGCACCATGCCGATGATGGGCTTGCTGGTGCCGAACAGGCGCTGAAGTACCGGCGTGTCTTTCGTGTCGAGGTTCGACATCTTGTTCTCTCCTTGGCTTCCGGTGGCAAGGCGCGCCGACGATGACAAGTCAGCCAATGCGCCTTCGTGTTCTTGTTTCAGGCGATGTGCCAGATGCGCGCCGCGTTCTTCCAGAAGACCTTTTCGAGGTCCTCTTCGCTCAGGCCGATGACGCGCAGCTTCTCCTGCTCGACGCGCGGCGATTGATAGGGAACGTCCGAGCCGTATTGCAGGCGGTCGACCGAGACGTTCTTGAGGAAGGTCATGATGTCGAACGGATAGGCCTGCGACATGTCGACATTGATGTTGGGGTATTCCTGGCAGGCAAGTATCGCCTCCCACAGGAAGGCGTGCATGCCGATATGGGCGAGCACAAAGGTGACGTCCGGATAGGCCTTGGCCGCCTGCGCCTGGAGATAGGGCAGGTCGCGCGGCGCATCGCCCGAATGCATGAGCACGGTGAGATTGTGCTCTTGCGCCTTGTCCAGCAACGGGCCCATGACCTTCATGTCGTTGGGCCGGTAGAAGTCATAGCCGGCGACCAGCTTCAGGCCGCGGCAGTTCCATTCGCCGACATAGCGGTCGATGAGCTCCTGCGTATGCTTGGCGCCGAAGGTCGGGTCGATGCGGGCGACGCCGACGATGCGGTCGGGATATTTCAGCGCGGCGAGGCCGACGTCGCCATTGGCCTCGTTGTAGTCGGCATCCCAGGGCGGCGTCTGCCGGCGGTCGTGCGGAAACAGCACGCCATGCGACGCGCCCTGCTCGTCGAGCAGGCGGATGACGCTGTCGGG
>BFBZ01001793.1_pt1 | contig 13343 bp, 8 predicted proteins | sample 1888401 | NCBI WGS metagenome assembly BFBZ01 (sample SAMD00112614, study PRJDB3348) | symbiont metagenome | host: Chara braunii | reverse complement strand
TTATTTAGTGGCTTTTGCTGGCGCGGTTTATTAAATCAAGCCTCTACCGCTTTTTGCATGCGCTTGCGCTCGTTCTCGTCGAGATAGATTTTTCGCAGGCGGATGAAGTTCGGGGTGATCTCCACGTATTCATCGCCCTGGATGTATTCCATTGCTTCTTCGAGACTGAACTTGATCTTCGGCACAATGCGCATTTTTTCGTCGCTGCCGCTGGCGCGCATGTTGGTAAGCTTTTTCTCTTGGCATACGTTCACCACGAGATCGTCGGGGCGGATGTGCTCGCCGATGATCATGCCCGGGTAAATTTCCTCGCCGGCCTCGATAAAGAACTTGCCCCTGTCCTGCAGCTTATCAATAGAGTAAGCTACAGCGGCGCCTTTTTCTTTGGAGATCAGTACGCCCGCGATACGGGTTGGGATAGGGCCTTTCCATGGTTCAAAAGCCTTGAAGCGGTGCGCCATGATGGCCTCACCGGCAGTGGCGGTTAAGATATTGTTACGCAAACCGATGATCCCGCGTGATGGGATCTCGAACTCGATGTGGATGAGGTCGCCTTTAGGCTCCATGATCAGCATATCGCCTTTGCGCTGGCTCACCAGGTCGATCACCTTGCTGGACGATTCCTGTGGCACATCAATAGTGAGCACCTCTACCGGTTCATGTTTCACGCCATCAATTTCCTTGATGATCACCTGTGGTTGCCCCAGCTGCAGCTCGTAGCCTTCGCGGCGCATGGTTTCGATGAGCACCGACAGGTGCAGGATGCCGCGGCCGAATACCAGGTAAGAATCAGGCGAAGCTGTTTCTTCCACGCGCAGGGCCAGGTTCTTCTCCAGTTCTTTCATCAGCCTGTCGCGCAGGTGGCGCGAGGTTACATATTTACCATCCTTGCCAAAGAAAGGCGAGTTGTTAATGGTAAACAGCATGCTCATGGTTGGCTCGTCGATGCTGATGTTTGGCAGGCCTTCCGGGTTCTCAAAATCGGCAATGGTATCGCCGATCTCAAAGCCTTCGATGCCGGTGAAAGCGCAGATATCGCCGGCCTGTACCTCGGCTACCTTCACTTTTCCAAGCCCGTCGAACACGAACAATTCTTTTACCCTCGATTTCTGGATCTCGCCGTTGCGCTTTACCACGCTCACCGGCATATTTTCCTTAATGGCGCCGCGGTACACACGTCCGATGGCGATCCGCCCGATGAACGACGAATAATCGAGGGATGTGATCTGCAATTGCAGCGTGCCTTCGCGCTTCGGCGCATCCGGGATCTTATCGAGAATGGTATCGAGCAGGTAAGTGATATCCGCCGTAGGTGTTTTATAGTCAGGACCCATCCAGCCTTGTTTGGAAGAGCCGTAAACAGTCGGGAAGTCGAGCTGGTCTTCAGTAGCGTTGAGGTTGAAGAACAGGTCAAATACAGCGTCATGCACCTCGTCCGGGCGGCAATTCGGTTTGTCTACCTTGTTGATCACAAGAATGGCTTTTTTGCCAGCCGAGATGGCTTTTTGCGTCACAAAGCGGGTTTGCGGCATAGGCCCTTCAAACGCGTCTACCAGCAGGATCACACCATCAGCCATGTTGAGCACGCGCTCCACCTCACCGCCAAAATCGGCGTGACCCGGGGTATCAATAATATTGATCTTGGTATCTTTATAAGTAACGGAAACGTTCTTCGCTAAAATGGTGATGCCGCGCTCGCGCTCCAGGTCGTTGTTATCGAGGATGAGCTCACCTGTTTCCTGGTTCTCGCGGAACAGCTTGCAGGTGTGCAGAATTTTATCCACCAGGGTGGTTTTACCGTGGTCTACGTGGGCAATAATGGCAATGTTCTTGATCTTGGTCATGAGGTAATTTTTCAGGCCGCAAAGGTAAGCTTTTAATTCCGATAAAGCTAATGTCGCAGGTTTAATAAAGCCTTGATTTTGAAGACTTAAGGAAAACTTCATACAGGAGGGCCTTTTTACCCTGTGGCTGCATAAGGGCCGGCCGGCAGCCGCCTGATATTTTAGGGCAAAAAGAAGGGCTTTTATGAAATAAATCCGTATTTTGATTGTCGGGCTAATACCCGGTACCAAATACATTTAGCCATGAACATGATCAAAAAGACCCTGATGAACCTTGTGCTGGCCTCCAAAAGGCGCCATGCCCGGGGTGAAGAGCCGGGTGTGTACGCAACGGCCAAGGCTTTCTATAATTTCAGGAAGCTGGTGCGGCGCGAGTTGATCAACGTATTCCTTATCTGTTTAGGGATTTTTTCGGCCGGCTGCGGCCTCAAGAGCTTCCTGTTGCCCAGTAATTTTATCGATGGCGGTGTTACAGGCATTTCCCTGCTCATTTCCGAGGTGAGCGGCCTGTCGTTGCCGGTGCTCATCGTCCTGCTCAATATTCCCTTTGTGCTCCTGGGCTATACACAGATCGGGAAAAATTTTGTGATCAAAACAGTGATGGCCATCATTGGCCTGGCGCTCTGCGTGGCTTTTGTAGAGTATCCTGTCATCACCGCCGACAGGGTGCTGGTGCCTGTATTTGGCGGCTTTTTCCTGGGAGCGGGCATTGGGCTGGCCATGCGGGGTGGCGGGGTGCTCGATGGCACGGAGGTAATGGCCCTGTATCTCAGTAAAAAGACCGGCCTTACTATTGGCGACATTATCCTCATTTTTAATATCATCATCTTTTCGTTTGCGGCCTGGCTCCTCACAATTGAAACAGCTTTGTATTCAATTCTTGCGTATCTTTCGGCCTCCAAAACAGTAGACTTTATTATCGAGGGCCTCGAAGAGTACACCGGCGTGACCATCGTATCCGGCAAAAGCGAGGAGATCAGGAAAATGCTTACCGAAACCATGGGTCGTGGCGTAACGGTTTATAAAGGTACAAGGGGTTTTGGCAAAACAGGCCATAAGCTGGGAGACATTGATATTTTATATTCGGTGGTAACGCGCCTGGAAATTGCCAGGTTCAACGCGGAGATAGAAAAGATAGACCCTGAAGCATTTGTGGTGATGAACAGTATAAAGGACACGAAGGGCGGCATGATCAAAAAACGGCCGCTGCATTAGAGACAGAGCGTATGTGGAAAAAATTTTCAGGGATCCTGTTACGGAACAAACTGGCCTTTACCATTGGCCTGTTGCTCGTAACGGTATTCATGGCATGGGAGACCTCCCGGATCGAGCTTTCTTACGAGTTTGCACAGGTACTGCCAAAAGACGACAGCACTTACATGGCCTACATGAAATTCAAGCAGCAGTTTGGAGAAGACGGCAGCGTGATGGTGATAGGCTTCCAGGACAAGGACCTGTTCAGGCTCCGGAAATTCAGGGATTGGGACCAGCTGAGCCGCGATATTAAAAACATCCAGGGCATCAAGGATGTGATGTCTACCTCCACCATCTACCGCGTGGAGAAGAACGACAGCCTCAACCAGTTCGATTTCAGGCCCCTCATCTCCAAACCCCTGCAAACACAGCAGGAGGCAGACAGTATCGGGCACGAAGTGATGAATATGCCTTTTTATGAAGGCATTATCTATAACAAGGAAACAGGCGCCAACCTCATGGCCATCACCTTCATCAAAAAAGACCTCGACTCCAAGCGCCGTCTCACCATTGTGGAGGATATCAAAGCGCTGTCGGAAGCCTTTGCGAAGAAGTATGGTATACGGATGCATTATTCGGGCATGCCTTATATCCGCTCGGCCTATATGGGAAGGGTTTCGCGCGAGATGACACTTTTCCTGGTGCTGGCGGTGCTGGTTACCGCGGTGATCCTCTGGCTCTTCTTCCGGACGATCTCAACCGTTATATTCTCCGTTATTGTGGTAGCGGTGGGGGTGCTATGGTCGGTAGGCATCCTGCAGCTGTTCGGGTACAAAATTACAGTGCTTACGGGGCTTATCCCGCCCCTCATCATGGTCATTGGCCTGCCCAACTGCGTGTTCCTGATCAACAAATACCAGGGCGAATTCCTGCGGCATGGCAATAAGATCAAGGCCCTGGCCCGCACCATTCAAACCATTGGCGTGAGCCTCTTCCTGGCCAATGTGACCACGGCCATTGGTTTTGGCGTGCTGTATTTCACCAACAGCTCGCTGCTGGTAGAGTTTGGCGTGGTGGCGGCCATCAGCGTGATGACCACTTATCTCATCACGCTCATTCTAATTCCTATCATCCTGAACATCCTGCCCAACCCGAAGCCGAAGCACATGCGCCATCTTGATGCCCGCCGGGTGAACAGGCTGCTGGATGTGGTAGACCGGCTGGKGCACCATCACAGGCCCGGCATTTATATCACCATTGCTGTTATCACAGCCATTTCCTTCTGGGGCATGACCCGCATCAACGTGGTGGGCTACGTGGTAGACGACCTGCCGAAGAAAGACCCTGTGTACGACGACCTGCGCTTTTTTGAAAGCAACTTTAAAGGTGTGCTGCCTTTCGAGATCGCCATTGATACGAAGAAGGATAACGGGCTGTTTGCTAACAATGCCAGGGCCCTTTACAAGATCAAATCGCTTGAAAAATTATTTGCGCAGCACCCGGAATTCTCCAAACCTATTTCTATTGTGGAGGCGGTGAAGTTTTCCTACCAGGCCTACAAGGGCGGCAATCCCAAATATTATACGCTGCCCGGCGTGGCCGATCTCAAAACCCTGTCGGAATATACGGGGACATTAAAAGGCAAAGGCAACAGGCTGCAATCCTTTATCGATAGCTCGAGGCAGATCACCCGCGTAAGCTACCAGGTGGCTGATATCGGTTCGCAAAAAATGAAAGCGCTGGTAGGCGAGCTGAAACCAAAGATCGATTCTATTTTCAACCCGGCAGATTACAAGGTCACGCTCACAGGCCATAGCCTCGTGTTCCTCAAGAACAATGATTACCTGTTGTCTAATCTCTACGAAAGCCTTGTCATCGAGATCGTGCTCATTGCCATTGTGGGTATTGCCCTGTTCCGTTCGGTGAGGATCATTGTGCTGTCCAAGATCCCCTGCCTGATCCCGCTCGTGATCACGGCCGGCGTCATGGGCTTTCTTGATATTCATTTCAAGCCGTCCACCATTCTTATTTTCAGCATTGCCTTCGGCATTTCGTCAGACGGCACCATTTATTTCCTCACCAAATACAGGCAAGAGCTCAGGAAGAAACTGAGTGCAGAAGAGGCCATTTCTATTGCCATCAAAGACACGGGCCTGAGCATGATCTACACAGCCATCATTTTGTTTTTTGGCTTCGCCATATTTGCGGCGTCCAGCTTTGGCGGCACGGTGGCGCTCGGCATCCTTGTGTCGCTCACGCTCATCGTGTCTTTATGCACCAACCTGGTGATGCTGCCGGCCATTTTATTATCGATTCACAACCGCCGCGTTAAAAAAGAGATCCTCCAGCAACCGCTGATAGATATGGAGGAGCAGGAGGAAGAAGAGGAGCATTAAAAAAAGCCCGGCTAATTAATAGCCGGGCTTTTTTCGGGTTAAACCTGCTGCTGGTCTCTGAACAGCTGATTGCTTTTACCCTGCATGGTGCCTGGGTGATCGTGGTCAGAACCTGCTTTTATAGTTCTCTTTGAGAGACCTCACCGTATCATACCCTTTTTTGAGCTCCAGGCGGTGTTTTTTAATGGCATTGAGTGCTTCAGGGTGCACGTGCTCTGCCTGCTCTAAAATAGTGTCGTAGGTTTTGAGGGCGGTGTCTTCTCCATACTCAAAAGAATTGAGCACCGCCTGCTTGTCTTTACTGCCGGCCGCAGATGTGATATCTGCCCATACACGTTGGGTTTTTCCTGTTACAATGTCTTCATCGTAGCCGGTGGTTTTGCCGTTCGGCACAAATTTTTTCAGCTCTTCAGCGTAGCCTTTGCTTTGCGCGCTGAATTTTGTGAACAGTGATCTGAGCTCGCTGTCCTGTGTTTCTTCCGAAGCGGTTTTGTAGCCCTCGTAACGATCGTTGTTGATCTTGATGAGGGAGTTGAGGGTGATGGTAGCCCTGCTGATTTCCGGTGATTTTGTTTTTGTTTCCATGGCGTTTAAGTTTTAGGTGGTGTTTAGTGATTTGCTGTTATTTATGGTGTGAAACAGGTTCTGTATGTTGCCTTGCCGGATGGTGGTGAAGGTTCGGTTGATACCCGTCAATTAATATTCCATCCCGGCGGGAGATCGATGCAAAAAAACAGGGCCCGTAAAACCCCCGCCAGTTGTTGTTTTAAAGGAGTTGGGGAAAATGTAAAAAGAATCGGGGGGATAAAAATCCACAGGGAATCATACCCCTGTGTGAGGAATCCGTGCCACAAAAAAGAGTCCTGGCACGAAAAAAGAAATCATGAAAAAGATCAGGCCCGTTCTTCCCAGATGGTAGCCAGGTGCACAATGGTTTCCACGGCTTTCTGCATATCCTGGATGCTCACCCATTCCTGCTTGCTGTGGAAAGCATGCTCGCCCGCATAGATGTTGGGACAGGGCAGGCCCATGAACGAAAGCCTTGAGCCGTCGGTACCGCCGCGGATGCTCGATAATACCGGCTCCACGCCTGTTCGCCTGATGGCCTCCATGGCATGGTCTACCACTTGTGGGTGCTGGTCGAGCACCTGTTTCATGTTACGGTATTGCTCTGTGATCTTCAGCTCGAAGCTGCATTTACTGTACTGGCTCAGCACACTGGCGGCAATCGCTTTGAGCTCTTCTTCCAGCGCGTGCAGGGTCCCGGTATCAAAAGCCCTGATGATGAATTTGATCTCCACCTTTTCGAGGCCGCCGCTGATGCCGGTAGGATGGATGAAAGGCTGTTTGTGCTCGGTTGTTTCGGGAGTCTTGTCGCGGGGCAGCGCTTCGATGATCCTGGCGGCGATTTTGATGGCATGCTGCATGCTGTTCTTCGCGAAGCCCGGGTGCGTTGGAAATCCCCTGATGACCAGGCTGGCGGCGTCAGCACTGAAAGTTTCATTTTCAATATGGCCAATGGTTTCGCCATCCATGGTATAGCCGAAATCGGCACCCAGTTTTTTCATGTCCACTTTATCCACACCGCGCCCGATCTCCTCGTCTGGCGTAAACAGCAACCTGATCCTGCCATGCTTCACTTCCGGGTGCTGCACCAGGTAGTGGGCCGCATCCATGATCTCGGCCAGCCCGGCTTTGTTGTCGGCGCCCAGCAGCGTGGTACCATCCGTGGTGATAATATCGTTGCCAACCTGGGCACCCAGCGCGCTGTGCTCGGCAAACCTGATCACCTGCGAAGGGTCTTTTGGCAGTATAATATCACCACCACTGTATTGCCTGTGGATGACCGGGTTCACATTTTCGCCGCTGCAATCGGGCGAGGTATCCATGTGCGAGCAGAAGCAGAGCACAGGCACTTTTTTATCGGTAGTGGCCGCAATGGTAGCGTATACATAGCCGTGCTCATCAAGCTCCGCATCCGCGATGCCCATGGCCTTAAGCTCCTCCACCAGCAGGCGCCCCAGGTTCTTCTGTTTGGCAGTGCTTGGGCAGGTGGGAGATTCGGGGTCAGATTGCGTATCAATTTTTACATAGCGCAAAAAGCGTTCTGTGACAGTGAAAGGATAATGATCGAAAGTCATACAAAAAGGTTGAATGATGAATAGCCCTCAGGCGTTCAAAAATAACCAATGCGGGTTGAATATAAAAATGTGCCTTCCGTGGTTTTCGAAACCGGTATGGATGTGATATTGCCGATAAGCTCTGTCACAAAAACTACCAAACATGGTAGTTGATGCGGGCCCCTGAAATCAGGAGCTTTGTGGCAGTGCGAGGCACCACTACAACAGGCCGGCCTCATGTATTGTCTAACCAAAAAAACATGAACATGAAAACACTTTTTACAAGCCTGGCAATTGCCGCGGGTGTATACGCGCAGGCGCAGATGATCACCACCATTGCCGGCACCGGCAGCGGCACTTATGCGGGCGATGGCGGCGCTGCTACAGCGGCATCGCTCTATAACCCTGTTGGCACGGCGGTAGATGCCGCAGGCAATGTATACGTAGCCGACCTGAGCAATAACAGGATCAGGATGATCAGCGCCGCCACGGGTGTTATCACCACCATAGCGGGTACCGGCGCGGCTGGTTTTGGCGGAGACGGGGGCCCCGCGTCCGCGGCCATACTGGCTTCCCCCACAGGTGTTTGTGTTGATCCGGCGGGTAACCTGTATATTGCTGATTATGCCAATAACCGCATCCGTAAGGTAACGGCGATCAGCGGCCAGGTAACGCCATCGTGCACCATTACCACCATAGCGGGCACAGGCACGTACGGCTACAATACAAACACCAACCCGCTCCTCACCAACTTTAGTGGCCCCTACAGCGTGGAAATGGACAGGAATACCAACCTGTATATTGCCGATGCGGGTAATAACCGCGTCCGCATGATCAGCGCTTTTAGCGGGAATATTTCATCCATTGCGGGTACAGGTGCCGCGGGCTCTACAGGCGATGGACTGGCGGCCACTTCGGCATTGCTCAACAGGCCTACCGACATCGCTTTTGATACGCTGGGTAACATATACATTGCCGATTTTAACAACAACAGGGTGCGGGTGATCCTGGCGTCTGATAGTAAAATATACGCTTATGCGGGCAATGGCACAGCAGGATACGCGGGGGATGGCTCTGCCGCTTCGCTGGCGCACCTGAACAAACCGGTGAACCTGGCTTTTGATGGGGCAAATAACCTGCTGTACATTTCTGATTTTGGCAACAACCGCGTGCGGATGGTGAACAGAAGCAATTTTGTGATCAAAACAATAATTGGTACCGGCACCGGGGCTGGCACTTCTACGGCCAACTATGCGGGAGACGGCGGACCCGATACACTGGCCGAGGTATCAGGTCCTTCGGGCCTCGCGCTCGATGGGGCTGGGAACCTTTACCTGGCCGATGATTATAATAACCGGGTCCGCAAGGTATGCCTCAACCGTACAGCTATTACCACCAGCGGCAACCACAGCATCTGCTTTGGTACCACCACCACGCTCACAGCCCACGGGGCAGGTACTTATACCTGGAGTGCCAACGCGGGCAACGCTACCACCAGCACCGTAAGCCTGGGCCCGACAGCTACCACGGGATATACCATTTCGGGCACATCGTTTGGCTGCAGCATGATGGCCACCACCACGGTCACTGTCAACAGTCTTCCCAACAATGGTGTGACCGTATCAAATACCGTGCTCACGGCCATGGCCACGCCTGCCACCTACCAGTGGATAGATTGCAATATGCATACAGCTATCAGCGGGCAAACCAGCCAGAGCTATACAGCCACCGTGGCCGGCAGCTACGCTGTTGTGCTCACAAATAATGGCTGCACTGACACGAGTACCTGCAGAGTCATCACGTTTACCGGCGTAGAGGAATTATCGGCTGGCCTTGCGCGGCTTAGGATCTATCCCAACCCAAGCAAAGGATCATTTACAATAGAAACCAGCATCACAGGCACACAACAGGTGCAGGTATGTGATGTGACCGGGAACGAGGTGTTGAGCCGTGAGATCAACGGCACTTCAGTCATCGACGCGGGCACATTACCGGGAGGCGTATACATGGTGAGTATCAGCGGCAGTAGGGGGAAAACGGCTTGCCGCCTGGTACTGATGGAGTAAGGATCATGGCGCCAATCATGAAGCGGCCGTTTCTCAACGGCTGCTTTATTTTTTTAATAGTGTTTTAGAATAGTGTAGGGAATAAATTTATTTTTTCTTGTCGTTCCGGGTCTGCCGGGGAATCTCATAACCATACAGATGCCTCCATTTCGCTTCGCTTCAGTCGACATGACAGGAAAAAACGCTATCATTCCGAACGAAGCCGGGAAGTGACATTCTACATTATTCTACAACATGATTATTTTTTTAAACAAAGGAGAATCAGATCAGTTTTTTGCGGATGGCCATGGCTACCGCTTCCGTCATTGATTCTACGTGCAGCTTACTATAGATGTTCTTCATGTGGAAGCGCACCGTATCGTAAGTGATATGGCATTTGTCGGCGATCATTTTATAGCCCAGGCCTTTCACAAGGTAACCTAAAATTTCTTTTTCCCTTTCCGAAAGCAAAGCGGGTGGCGGCTCATCGCTGTCGCCGATGGCCTTGAACATGGCAAGGACCTTGGCCGCTACACTGCCGGTGATAGGAGCACCCCCGGCCTGGGCCTCCCGGATGGCCTGTAAATAGTCCTGCGGGCCGGCACTTTTTAAAATATAACCCGAGGCGCCGGCGCAAATGGCATTGAAGATCTTATCGTCTTCTTCGAAAACCGTCTGCATGATGACCCGGATGCCCGGGAATTTTTGTTTCAGTAATTTCAACGCGGTGATCCCGTCTGTGCCCGGCATGCGGATATCCATCAGCACCACATCGCAGGATGCGTGCCCGATGTCGCTCACAATACTGTTGGCATCTGCAAAAGCGCCTGCCACCTCAAAGCCTTCGCTCATGTTCAGCACCTCGCAAAGGCTGTCGCGGAGCCGCTTGTTATCTTCAACAATACATACCCGGATACTCATATAGCTCTAAGTTACGAAAACGGCGACAGCCATTTCCTACCAGTTTAAGTAGTTTTGAATTGAAGTGTGATGATCGTGCCTCCTCCCGTTTGGCTTGCTACATCAAGTTGGCCCCCGAGGTCCCCGGCCCGCTGCGCCATGTTCTGCAGGCCATTGCCATTGCTATGCTTTGCCTGGCTTATACCGGCGCCATCGTCGCGGATGCTCATCCATATCATTTTCCCGTTTTTTTCTATGCGCACTGTTATGCGGGCAGCTCCTGAATGCTTCACGGCATTATTGACCGCCTCCTTATAGATAAGGTAGAGATTTTTGCGCTGCTCAATGTCCAGCACGATCTTGCCCACGCCATTGCCATAGCTGAAGCCGAACTGCATACCTGCCGCGCCTGCTATGCCCTGCCCAAAACTTTCCATCTTTTTCATCACATTCAAAAAATCATCGTTCTTCGGCTGGATGCTCCACACGATGTCGCTCATGTTCCCGATGGTTTCGCGGCTGGTGCGCTCTATTTTTTCTACCATGCCCTGGCTGGTGGCCTGGTCTGCGCTCATCCTGGCGGCTCCCGCATACATCGAGATACTGCTGAGCGAAGAACCCACCTCGTCGTGCAGGTCGCTGGCAATTTTGTTGCGGAGCCTTGATGCCTCCAGCTTCTGCCGGTGGCGTACCCGCTGGAAAAGGATGAACCCCAGAAGCAGCAATAGCGCGATGCCCAGCACCAGCGCGTAGCGCTGCGTTCTTTCCTGCCGGAGGGTGGCGAGGGTAAGCGCTTTTTCCTGGGCGGCTTTCAGGCTGTCGGCCACCGCTTTTTTTTCGTACTCGTACCTGAACTGGCTCCTGATCGCCGCTTTCCGGATATTGTCGTTATAAATGCTGTCACGCATTTTGTTGGAAAGCTCATACATGCCAAGCGCTTTCTCAAGCTGCCCTTTTTTCCTGTATACCAGGTAGAGACCGTTAGCCGACTGGTAAATAATTTCGGGGTTGCCTATTTCCCGGGCCATCCCCAGTCCCTTTTGAAAATAAAAGGCAGCGCTGTCGTCCTGGTTTAGCAGGCTGTATGCTGCGCCGATATTCTGGAACGAATAGATGATGCTGTTGCGGGCATTGATCTCCTCCAGGATCCGCAGGCTCTTTTTGAAATACAGGATGGCTTTTGTGGCATCCTTCGCATTCCTATAGGCGAAGCCAATGCTGTTGAGCGCGGCGGCGATGCCGTCCGCATTATCGTGTTGTTCAGCCACCTGCAGCGATCGCCGGAAATAACCCAGCGCCTCTTCCGTTTGCCCCTGCAGCGCACAAACAGTGCCGATCCCATTGAGCGAGCAGGCGATCCCTTGCGTGTCCTGCAGGTTTTCATTGATCCGGAGCGCTTTTTTGTAATAGGTTAATGCCTTGCCCGGGTCATCATGGTCCCTGTATAATTCCGCGATCAGGTTAAGCGTAAAAGCCTCCATGCTTTTGTCTTTCAGCTGCACATATAGCTTCAGGCTTGCCTCGTAGCTTTGGAGCGCTTTCAGGATATTGCCCTGCCGGTAGAGCGCCCGCCCCAGGTTGGTATAGGTGCGGGCCATGTTCTCGTGGTCATGCACCTGCCCCGCCAACACCAGGCTGTTCTCATACAACCCAATGGCTTTTTTTACGTCGCCCCTGTTGTTGCAGGCCAGGCCCTCGTTGCCTATGGCAATAGCCAGGTACCTGGTATAAAAAGAGGTTAAAGCAAGCGGGCAGCTCTTCAGCTTCTGCTCCGCCAGGGTTTTCAGCTGGTTATTATATGTTTCCCAGGTATCGTCCGGCGCCAGGTCTGCGAGCTGGTCGAGCAGCTTCACCTTTATTGTATCGTGTTGTGTATGGCTAAGTAAAGCCTCCAGGGAATCAACCGCCCTGTTCTGCGCGCGCATAGAGCCCAGGCTGATGAGCAGCACAGATATGTAAAACATTTTTTTCATATTGGCGCACAGGGAGGATAGGCCCCTGCAAGTTACAAAAATTAGTGCCTGCCCTTGCCACCCGGGGTCGGCCCGGTTCATGAAATTCTTTTAAATTTGAGCCATGAATTTTAAGAACACACTTGAATTTGCCAGGCAGCAGGATGCTGCGGACCCGCTTGGACCGTACCGCCAGCGATTTTTATTTCCGCAGCACGATGGCCGCGAAGTTGTTTATTTTACAGGGAACTCACTGGGCCTCCAGCCTAAAACCACGCAAAGCTATATTCAGCAGGAGCTTGAAGACTGGGCCCGCTATGGTGTGGAAGCACACTTCATGGCAAAGCATCCCTGGATGCCTTACCATGAGTTCCTGGCCGAAAAAATGGCAAAGATCGTTGGCGCCCTGCCATCGGAGGTGGTGATGATGAACCAGCTGACGGTGAATGTGCATCTGCTGATGGTGTCTTTCTACAGGCCTACTCTCCAGCGTTATAAGATCATCTGCGAGGGTAAGGCTTTCCCGAGCGACCAGTACGCCCTGCAATCGCAGGTGAGATTCCACGGCTACAGCCCCGAAGAAGCGCTGGTGGAAGTATCGCCAAGACCAGGCGAGTACCATGTGCGGCACGAGGACCTGCTGGCGGCGATAGACCAGCACAAAGATTCATTGGCCCTGGTGATGATAGGCGGTGTGAATTATTTCAGCGGGCAGGTATTCGATATGAAAGCCATTACAGAGGCGGGTCACAAGGCCGGKGCCATTGTTGGCTTCGACCTGGCACATGGGGCAGGGAACCTGGAGCTGCACCTGCACGACTGGCATGTTGATTTTGCGGCCTGGTGCAGCTATAAATACCTGAACAGCGGCCCGGGCAGCGTAGCAGGCGCC
>BFBZ01000028.1_pt88 | contig 13345 bp, 13 predicted proteins | sample 1888401 | NCBI WGS metagenome assembly BFBZ01 (sample SAMD00112614, study PRJDB3348) | symbiont metagenome | host: Chara braunii | reverse complement strand
AATGGCCGGATAGCCGCACCGTGACGATGCCGAGCAGCACCGCCGCAATCCCGCTGACCAGCAGCGAGGCCGGCAAGGTCAGCCACGGTGACACGCCATAGGCGGTGGTCAGCACCGCCGTGGTGTAGGCGCCAAAGCCGCAGAACGCGGCCTGTCCGAACGAGGTCAGGCCGCCGACGCCGGTGAGCAGCACCAGCCCCATCGCGACCAGCGCGGCGAGGCCGATATTGTCGAGCAGCACGATCCAGAACGGCGGGATGCCCGGGACCAACGGGATCACCGCCAGCACGAGTGCGAAGATGATGAGAGGGAGCCGCTGCGTCATCGCGCTCAATCCTTCTCTTCTTCGACCTGGGGCGCTGCAAGCGAGCGCAGCACCAGGACGGGAAGGATCAGAAAGAACACGATGACTTCCTTGAAATTGCTGGCGTAGAACGACGAGAACGCCTCGACGATGCCGACCACGATGGCCGCGACCGCGGTCAGGGGATAGCTCACGAGCCCGCCGATGATGGCGGCGATGAAGCCCTTCAGGCCGATCAGGAAGCCGGTGTCGTAATAGAGCGTGGTGATCGGCACGATCAGGATGCCGGAAATCGCGCCGATGACCGAGGCGAGCAGGAATGCGATCTGGCCTGACAGCGTGGTGCGGATGCCGACCAGGCGGGCGCCGAGCCGATTGACCGCGGTGGCGCGCAGCGCCTTGCCGGTCCTGGTGTAGCCGAAGAACAGCCAGAGCGCGGCAATGAAGCCGACTGTCAGCGCGTAGACCGCGAGGCTCTGGCCGGTGAAGCGCAGCGGGCCCGCGGTCACCGCAGCATTCGACAGTGCGGGGCCGCGCAGGCCTTCGGCGCCGAAGAACACCAGCCCAAGGCCCTGCAGCGCCAGATGGCAGCCGACCGAGGCGATCAGCAGCACCAGCACGGAGGTGTGTGCGATCGGCTGGAACGCGATGCGGTAGAGGAACAGCCCGATCGCCGCCACGATCAGCAGCGCCAGCGCGATGTTGACGGCGATCGGCGTGTTGGGACCCACCAGCGCATAGGTCAGGCTAAGCAGCGCGACCGGGAAGACGATATTGAGCGCGACCGAGCGCCTGTCTCTTATACACATCTAGATGTGTATAAGAGACAGGAACAGGTCAAGGGCGAATGCGACGAGGCCCATCGCGACCGCAAGCCGCGCGGTGCCGGGCACCTGGCCGGTCGCCAGCATGGCGTAGCTCAGCGCGCCATAGGTCACGAATTCACCCTGCGGGATCAGGATCACCCGCGTCACCGCGAACACCAGCACCAGGGCCAGCCCCAGCAGTGCGTAGATCGCGCCATTGGTGATGCCGTCCTGCAGCAGGAACAGCATGATCGTTGTGTTCAAGGCCGAGCGCTCCCCCTTAAGCGTCGGACCGTCGCAGCCGGCAGCGCCGGCCGGGTCGGCCGATAGCGGCTGTTGATAGCCGCCGATATTAGATATAGCGGATAACAATTATTGGATATAATCTCAAGGTCCCCGAGTGTCCCGCGGGGTTTTGTACCGGGATTGCGAGCCTGGAGCGATGACTGTTTCAAAGACCGCTTCCGATGCCGTCAGACCGTCGCGGGCCCTGCGCAGGGAACCGGTCGATCCTGCCGGGGACGACAGCATGCTGCAACTGGGCGAACTGTCCGGATTGCTCGGCTATTCGCTGAAGCGCGCGCAGCTCAAGGTATTCGAGGACTTCCTGCGCTGCGTCGCGCCGCTGCAGCTGACGCCCGCGCAATTCTCGGTGCTGCTCCTGCTCGACAAGAACCCCGGCCGCAACCAGACCGAGATCGCCAACACGCTCGGCATCCTCCGGCCGAATTTCGTCGCCATGCTCGACGCGCTGGAGAGCCGCGACCTTTGCGCGCGGATGCGCTCGACCAACGACCGCCGCTCCCACATCCTGGTCCTGACCGACAAGGGCCGCGCCGTGCTGGCGCGCGCCAAGAAGCTGGTTGCCAACAAGCACGAGGCGCGGCTGATCGAGGTGCTCGGCCCGGCCAACCACGCCGCGCTGCTGGAGATGCTGGCAAAGCTGGCGCAGGAGTTTTGAGGCTCCGTCATTCCGGGGCTCGCGAAGCGAGAGCCCGGAATCCATTGCGCCGCAAGCTTCGCGGCTGAATGGATTCCGGGCTCGTCGCTTCGCGCCGCCCCGGAATGACGAAGGAGTGTCAATCCACCAAAATCACCCTGACATCGTTGACGTTGGTCAGCGTCGGCCCGGTCAGCAGCAGATCGCCGGTCTGGGCGAAGAAGCCGGTGGCATCGTTGTTCTCGAGATAGGCCTTGGGGGCGAGGCCGAGCGATTTCATCTTCGCGAATGTTGCCTGGTCGATCACCGCTCCCGCGGGGTCGGTCGCGCTGCCGGCGCCGCCATCGGCACCGTCGGTGTCGGCGGCGAGTGCCGCGATGTCGGGCGTATCCTTGAGCAGATCGGCCAGCGCCAGCGCGTATTCCTGGTTGGGGCCGCCGCGGCCATTGCCGCGCACGGTCACGGTGAGCTCGCCACCGGAGACGATCGCGACGCGCTTGCCGTCGCCGCGGGCCTTGAGCGCAAGGCGTGCATGCTCGGCCGCGACCTCGCGGGCCTCGCCTTCGAGATCGGCGCCGAGTGCGATGGTCTCGTAGCCGGCGTCCCGCGCGACCTTCACCGCGGCGTCGATCGAGGCCTTCGGCTTTGCCAGCAGCTCGAATGTCGCATGTGCAAAGGCGGGATCGCCGGGCTTGCAGCTCTCATTCCTGGGATCGTCGAGCGCGCGACGGACCGCGTCATCGACGGAGAGGTTGTATTTGGCGACCAGCGCGCGGGCATCCGCCAGCGTGGTCGGGTCCGGCACGGTGGGGCCCGATGCGATCGCGGAGGGATCGTCATGCGGCACGTCCGAGATCGCCAGCGTGACGATCTCGGCGGCGTGCTGGCCGGCGCGGGCCAGCCGTCCGCCCTTGATCCGCGACAGATGCTTGCGGACGATGTTCATCTCGCCGATCGGCGCGCCGGAGCGCAGCAGCGCGCGGTTGACCTGCTGTTTCTGGGCAAAGCTGACGCCCTCGACCGGCGCGATCCAGTTCGCCGAGCCGCCGCCGGTCAAGAGCACCAGCAGCAGATCGTCGGGCGTGGCTTCCGCCGCCAGCCGCAGCGTATCGTCGGCCGCGCGCAGGCCGGCCTCGTCGGGCACCGGGTGGCCAGCTTCGACCACCTTGATGCGGCGGGTCGGTACGCCATGGCCGTGGCGGGTGGTGGCGATGCCGACCAGCCGCGACGGTTCGAGACCCAACGTGTCGAGATAGTGCCGTTCCGCCGCCGCGGCCATCGCGCCGGCGCCCTTGCCGGCGGCGAGGCAGATCACGCGTCCTTTCGGCGCCGGCCGAAGCCGCGCGGCCAGCACGACATCGGGATGCGCAGCCGCCACCGCGGCATCGAAGATCGAACGCAGGAAARGACGACGGTCGGTCATGGCTGTGCTTTCGCGAGAGTCAGGGCGTGAGTGAGGTCGGGCCGAACGACATGCTGCATTCCCTCTCCCGCTTGCGGGGGAGGGTTAGGGTGGGGGTGTCGCCACAGGTCGCATTGCGGAGAGAGCCCCCACCCGGATCGTATCTTTGATGCGATCCGACCTCCCCCGCAAGCGGGAGAGGTAAGGGAACTTTGCGGCCGCTCAGATCGTAGCAATATCCATCGCGTCTCTAGTTTCCAGCGATCTCGCCGCTGATGACGTCGCCGAACAATTGCCAGCGCTCACCCTTGAACTGCATCAGCTGCAACTGCTCGATCGGCTGGAAGTCGGCAGGCCCGGTGGTGAGCGTCACGCCGGGCAGCAGGCCGCCTTGCGCGAACTGCTTCAGGCTCGCCGCCTGCTTCATCACATTGGCGCGGGTGAGATCGTCACCGCAGCGGCGCAGCACCTCGACCATGGTGGTCGCCATGTTGTAGCCGGTCATCGCCGACGCATCGGCGCGATTGGTGTCGGGCAAATATTTGGCGAGCAGCTCGTCGAACGCCTTCATGCCGGAATCGTCCTTCCACTGCGGATCGCTGGCGTCCTTGGCGTAGGCCGCCGAGATCACGCCCTGCGCATTGTCGAGCCCCGCCGGACGCATCACCGTCGCGGTGGAGGCCGAGACGTTGGAGACGATCGTCACCGGCTTCCAGTTCATCTCGCCGAGCTTCTTGATCGCCTGGGCGCCGAATTTCGGCGTGGTGAAGAAGATGATGACGTCGGGATTGGAGGATTTCAGCCGCACCACATGGGAATCGATGGTGGGCTCGGCGACCTCGTAGCTCTCCTTGGCGACGATCGCAGCCGGATTGCTGGCGAAGCCGTCTTCCAGGCCCTTGAGGTAGTCCTTGCCCATGTCGTCGTTCTGATAGAGCACCGCGACCTTGGCGGCGGGCTTCTCCTTGAGCAGGTACTTCGCGTAGATCCGCGACTCGCTCTGGTAGCTGGGCAGCCAGCCCATGGTCCACGGGAAGGCCTTCGGGTCGTTCCACTTGGTCGCGCCGGTCGCGACGAACAGCTGCGGCACCTTCTTGGCGTTGAGATATTTCTGGATCGCGGTGTTGGAGGCGGTGCCGAGCGTGCCGAACAGGAACAGCACCTCATCGCTTTCGACCAGCTTGCGGGCCTGCTCCACCGCCTTCGGCGGCGAATAGGCGTCGTCGTAGGAAATGAAATTGATCTTGCGCCCGTTGATGCCGCCGTCGTCGTTGACCTTCTTGAACACCGCGCCCATGGCCTTGCCGACCACGCCGTAGGCCGACGCCGGGCCGCTATAGGGCACGATGTTGCCGATCTTGATCTCGGTATCGCTTGCGCCGGTGTCGTACTTCTTCTGCGCCGATGCGGCATGGCCGGTCGCGGCAGCGACGGCGAGGCCGAGCAGGGCAGTTGCGATACGGTGTCGGATCGGCATCGTCATGTCCCGAAAGCTCCTTGTTGTTCCCGCGCGAGAGCGTCGGTTTCGTTTCGGATGATTGCCGGTTGTCCTAGCGCATTGCCCGGCAAAGTGTAAGCGGGCATCGCCCCACGAGCCGGTTAATGAAAAGCCTCCTGCGACGGTATCGCAGGAGGCCATTCAATCTTGCCCGTGCTGGAAAATCAGCCGCCCACGTCGGCGCTGATGATGTCGCCGAACAGTTCCCATTTCTCGCCCTTGAACTTCATCAGCTGTAACTGGCTGATCGGCGCGAAATCGTTCGGCGCGGTGTTGATCTTGATGCCGGGCAGCAGCACTTCGGTGCGGAAGTCCTGCAGGTTCGCCGCCTGCTTCATGATGTTCTCGCGCGTGAGGTTGTCGCCGCACTGCTTCAGCACCTGGACCAGCGTCTGCGCCACGCCGAAGCCGACCACGGTGCCGCCGTCGAGCTTGTCGCCCTCGGGGAAGTCCTTGGCCATGAAGGCATAGAACTCCTTCATGCCGGGATCATTGTCCCATTGCTTGTCGGAGGCGTCCTTCAGATAGGCGGCGGAGATGATGTCCTGCGCGTTCTCGAAGCCGGCCGGCTTGATTACGCTGCCGACCGAGGCCGACACGTTGTTGAGGAAGTGGGTCGGTTTCCAGCCGATCTCGGCGACCTTCTTGATCGCCTGCGCTGCGAATTTCGGCGTCGCGATGTCGATGAACACGTCGGCGTTGCTGGCCTTCAGCTTGACGATGTTGCTGTCGATGGTCGGCTGAGACGTCTCGAAGCTCTCTTCGGCGACGATCATGCTGGCTGCCTTCTGGCCGAGACCGTCCTTCAATCCCTTCAGATAGTCCTTGCCGTAGTCGTCGTTCTGGTAGAGCACGGCGATCTTGGCGTTCGGCATGTTCTTCAGAATGTACTTTGCGTAGATCTGGGTCTCGCTCTGGTAGTTGGGCTGCCAGCCCATGGTCCACGGAAAGTCCTTCGGGTCGTTCCACTTGGTGGCGCCGGTGGCGACGAACAGCTGCGGCACCTTCTTCGAGTTCATGTATTTCTGGATCGCCGAGTTCGACGGTGTGCCGAGCGAGTTGAAGATCAGCAGCACCTCGTCGCTCTCGACCAGCTTGCGCGCCTGCTCCACTGCCTTCGGCGGCGAGTAGGCGTCATCGTAGGAGATGAAGTTGATCTTGCGGCCGTTGATGCCGCCGGCGTCGTTGATCTTCTTGAAATAGGCGGCCTCGGTGCGGCCGATGATGCCATACGCGGATGCAGGTCCGCTGTAAGGCATGATGTTGCCGATCTTGATCTCGGTGTCGCTGGCGCCGGTGTCGTATTTCTTCTGGGCAAACGCCGAACTGCTTGAAGCTGCGGCGAGCGCAAGCGCGGCCGCAAGGACCGCCAGATGTCGAGGTGCGGACATTAACGTCTCTCTCCCTGTTGTCAGACTGATGTGTCGTGGCCTCCTGTTTCGAAGGCTCTGTTGTTGTTCGCTAGGAATATCATTCTGTCGCGATCGCCTCAACGACGGGCCCCTGCGACATTACCGCAGGGGCCGTGCTGTTAGTCGATCAGGCTTGCTCGAAAACGCATCAACCGCCGACGTCGCTGCTCAAGATGTCGCCAAAGCGCTCCCAGGTCTCGCCCTTGAAACGCTCGAGTTGCAATTGCGAGAGCGGAGCGAAATCGGTGGCCGAAGTGTTGACCTTGATGCCGGGCAACAGGCCGCCGAGCTCGAGGTTCTGGATGCTTGCCGCCTGCTTCATGATGTTGGCGCGGGTGAGGTCATCGCCGCAGGCCTTCAGCACGTGCACCAGCCCCTGCGCCACGGTGTAGGCATACATCACCGAGGCATCGGCGCGGTTGGCATCCGGATAGTATTGGTCGAGGAATTTGTTCCAGGCGATCATCGCGGGATCGGTCTTCCACTGCGGATCGGTCGGATCCTTCAGATAGGCCGAGGAGATGATGTCCTGGGCGTTCTCCTTGCCGGCCGGAATGATCACGCTGCCGATCGAGGCTGAGACGTTGTTGAGGAAGTGCAGCGGCTTCCAGCCGAGCTCGGCGTTCTTCTTGATCGCCTGCGCGGCGAATTTCGGCGTGGTGATGTTCATGAAGACGTCGGCGCCCGAAGCCTTCAATGTCACGATATGCGAATCGATGGTCGGCTCGGTGACCTCGTAGGTGTCTTCCGCGACAATCAGCGACGCCGCCTTGGCGCCGAGTCCGTCCTTGAAGCCCTTCAGATAGTCCTTGCCGTAATCGTCGTTCTGATAGAGCACGGCGATCTTCGCGTTCGGATGGTTCTTCAGGATGTATTTCGCGTAGATCTGGGTCTCGCTCTGGTAGTTGGGCTGCCAGCCCATGGTCCAGGGAAATTCCTTCGGATCGTTCCACTTGGTTGCGCCAGTGGCGACGAACAGCTGCGGCACCTTCTTGGTGTTCATGTATTTCTGGATCGCCGAGTTCGGCGGCGTGCCGAGCGGATTGAAGATCAAGAGTACCTCGTCGCTCTCGACCAGCTTGCGCGCCTGTTCGACGGTCTTCGGCGGGGTGTAGGCGTCGTCGTAGCTGATGAAGGTGATCTTGCGGCCGTTGATGCCGCCCTCGGCGTTGATCTTGCGGAAATAGGCTTCCTCGGTCTTGCCGATCACGCCATAGGCGGACGCAGGACCGCTGTAGGGCATGATGTTGCCGATCTTGATCTCGGTATCGCTCGCGCCGGTGTCGTATTTCTTCTGGGCAAGCGCTGTGCTGCAGGATGCGGAGACGAGCGCGAGCGCAACGGCAAATGCCGCCAGATGTCGTGTTGCAGACATGCGGTTTCTCTCCCTGATAGCAGATGATGTGTCACGGCCCTCTGTTTCGAGGGCTCATTATTGTCAGCGCAAACTATCATCTTACCCGGGGTGTCTCAACGAAAAGCCCCCGCGTTCTCGGCGCGGAGGCTGCGTCTTTAGTCGCGCTCGCTAGTCGGTATCAGACATCCGCACAGATTGCGGCTGCTTCGGGCAACGCTGTTGAGTTGAGCGCGCGGATCTGACGACGATCCGCGACGATCAGTTGCTCAGATTGCTCGAAATGATGTCGCCGAACAGCTCCCACTTCTCGCCCTTGAACCGCATCAAGCGCAGTTGCTTGATCGGCGCGAAGTCGGTGGCCGAAGTGTTGATGCTGATGCCGGGCAGCAGCGTGTCCGGGACGAAGTCCTTCAGGCTCGCGGCCTGCTTCATGACATTGGCGCGGGTGAGATTGTCGCCGCACATCTCCAGCACCTTCACCATGGTCTGTGCGGCGGCGTAACCAAAGGCGTTGGCGCCGTCGAGCTTGTTGGCGTCGGGATAGTCGTTTTTGAGGAAGGCAAAGAATCTGTCCATGTGGGGATCCTTGTCCCATTCCGGATCGGCGCCGTCCTTGAGATAGGACGCCGACAGGATGCCTTGCGAATTTTCGAAGCCGGCGGGCTGGATCACGCCGCCGATCGAGGCCGAGACGCTGGTGAGTATCTGCAGCGGCGTCCACGCGATCTCCGCGGCCTTCTTGATGGCCTGCGCGGCGAATTTCGGCGACGTGATGCTGATGAAGGTGTCGGCGCCGGAGGCCTTCAGCTTGACGATGTGGCTGTCGATGGTCGGCTCCGACGTATTGTAGGCCTCCTCGGCGACGATCATCGACGCCCTGTCGCCCAACGCGTCCTTCAGGCCCTTCAGGTAATCCTTGCCGAAATCGTCATTCTGGTAGAGCACCGCAATCTTGGCATCGGGCTTGTGCTTGATGATGTACTTTGCATAGACCCGCGCCTCGTCCTGGAAGGATGGCTGCCAGCCCATGGTCCATGGATAGTTCTTCGGGTCGTTCCATTTGGAGGCGCCGGAGGCGGCGAACAGTTGCGGGATCTGTTTGTCGTTCATGTATTTCCGGACCGCCGCGTTGCTTCCGGTGCCGACCGAGCCGAACACCAGCAGGACCTGGTCGTCCTCGACCAGCTTGCGCGTCTGCTCGACCGTCTTGGGCGGTGAGTACCCATCGTCATAGGAGATGAATTTGATCTTGCGGCCGTTGATGCCGCCGGCATCGTTGATCATCTTGAAATAGGCGGCTTCGGCTTTGCCGATCACGCCAAAGGCGGAAGCCGGTCCCGAATACGGCATGGTGTTGCCGATCTTGATCTCGGTGTCGCTGACGCCGGAGTCATAGGCCTTCTGGGCCAGTGCGCCGTTGCAACACGTCATGATCAGGGCAAATGCGGACAAGAGCGCCGTCAGGGACGGACGTACGGCAGTCATGGTTTCCCCACCTGAAGTCTTTGTTGGAGCGTATTCAATACCATCGGCACGGGGCGTCAACAAAAAGCCCCCGCGACGGATATCGCGGAGGCCGGTTGGTTTTGTTTTCGCAGTGCAACGTTACTCGGAGGGCACGTCGCCGGAAATGATGTCGCCGAACAGTTCCCATTTCTGGCCCTTGAACCGCTGCATCTGCAGCTGGGCGATCGGGGCGAAGTCGGTGGCCGAGGTGTTGATCTTGACGCCGGGTAGCAGCGTGTTGGGCGTGAAGTCCTTCAGGCTGGCGGCCTGCTTCATCACATTGGCGCGGGTCAGATCGTCGCCGCACATCTCGAGCACCTTGGCCAGCGTCTGCGCGGCGCCATAGCCGTAGACATAGCCGCCGTCGGTGCGGTCGGCGCCGGGCATGTACTTGTCGAGGAAGGCCGACCATTTCTTCATGCCGGGATCGTTGGCCCATTGCGGATCGGCGCCGTCCTTGGCGTAGGCCGCCGACAGCACGCCCTGGGCGTTCTCGAAGCCGGCCGGCTGCATCACGCTGCCGACCGAGGCCGACACGTTGGTGATGATCTGCAGCGGCTTCCAGCCGAGCTCGGCGGTCTTCTTGATGGTCTGCGCGCCGAATTTCGGCGTGGTGTAGATCAGCAGCACGTCCGGATTGGCGGCCTTGATCTTGACGATGTGGCTGTCGATTGATGGCTCGGATATCTCGTAGCTCTCCTCCATGATGATGCTGGTGGCCGCCTTGGCGCCGAAGCCGTCCTTGGTGCCCTTGAGGTAGTCTTTGCCGAAATCGTCGTTCTGATAGAGGATCGCGACCTTGGCGTCGGGCTTCTCCTTCATCAGCCATTTGGCGTAGATCTGCGCTTCGCTCTGGTAGCTCGGCTGCCAGCCCATGGTCCACGGGAAGTTCTTCGGGTCGTTCCACTTGGTGGCGCCGGTGGCGACGAACAGCTGCGGCACCTTCTTGGAGTTCAGATACTTCTGGATCGCGGTGTTCGACGGCGTGCCGAGCGGGTTGAACACCAGCAGCACCTCGTCGCTCTCGACCAGCTTGCGCACCTGTTCGACCGCTTTCGGTGGCGAGTAGGCGTCGTCATAGGTGATGAAGTTGACCTTGCGGCCGTTGATGCCGCCCTGGTCGTTGATCATCTTGAAGTAGGCTTCTTCGGTCTTGCCGATCACGCCATAGGCGGAGGCGGGGCCACTATAGGGAATGATGTTGCCGACCTTGATCTCGGTGTCGGTCGCGCCGGTATCGTATTTCTTCTGGGCGAATGCGGCAGTGGACGTCACGGCAACGATCGCCGCGGAAATCGCGGCGATCCGAACGGTAGAAAGCATAATGTCTCCTGGTTTGGTTCTTTAGGTTCTTAGTGAGCATGATCCCGTCCGGAAAACCGCTTCGCACTTTTCCGGGTCATGCTTCAGTTTTTCTTGAGCTTCGCAGCCAGCTGTTGGGCAACGATCGCAACCTGCCTGGCGCCGTGCGGCACGAGGAAGATGACGAGGAACAGCAGCACGCCGAACACAGCGCCGGAAAGGCCCTTGGAAATGCCTTCCGCGATGTTGGGCACGAAGATGATGAAGGCGGAACCGACGATCGAGCCGGGCAACCAGCCGACGCCGCCGACCACCATGCCGAGGAACAGCGAGATCGCGAGCTGGATGGTGTAGCCGTCGGGCGCCACGAACTGCACCGCAATGGCGCCAAGGCCGCCGGCGACGCCGGTGATGCCGGCCGAGACGCCGAATGCCAGCGTCTTGTACAGCGCGACGTCAACGCCCATTGCGGAGGCCGCGATTTCGTTGTCGCGGATCGCCATAAAGGCGCGGCCGGAGCGCGAGCGCAGCAGGTTCACCGAGGCAACATAGATCGCGATCGAGACCACCAGGGTGAAGTAGTAGAGCCACATGTCCTGCGACATCGGCAGGCCGAACGGCGCATCCGGCTTGGTGACGACGAGGCCCTGCACGCCGCCGGTCCAGTGCTCGAAATAGCCGAGCTTGAGCAGTTGCGGCATCGCGGTGGCAAGCGCGAAGGTCGCGAGCGCCAGATAGACGCCGCTTAGCCGCAGCGCCGGCTGGCCGAACAGGAAGCCGAAGCCGAAGCAGACGATGCCGGCGATCGGCAGCGTGAGGGCATAGTTCATGCCCGCATGCTCCATCAGGATCGCCGACGTATAGGCGCCGACAGCGTAGAACGCGCTCTGGCCGAGCGAGAACTGGCCGCTGCCGCCGGTCAGGATGTTGAGTGCCATCACCGCGAGCGCGTAGATCAGAAGCATCGTCATCTGGAAGATGATGAAGTTCTTCACGAACAGCGGAATGATGATCAGCGCGGCCAGCACCACGAGCGAGGTGCCGTAACCCAGGGTCATTGCGCGCTTTGGCACGGCCTCGATGGCCGGAGCTTCTGTGACGATTTCTTCAGCGGCGCTCATGATCAAACTCGCTTGACGATGGCGCGGCCGAACAGGCCTGCCGGTTTCACGACCAGGACGACGATGATCAGCGCAAGCGCGATCGGAAGTTTCAGCTCATTGCCGACACCGGGGATGTAGGTGCCGACCAGGTTCTCGAAGATGCCGACCAGGAAGCCGCCCATCACAGCGCCGAACGGCGAAGTCAGGCCGCCGAGCACGGCCGCGGCAAATCCGTAGATCAGCACGCCGAGCATCATGTTCGGCTCGAGGAACACCACAGGGGCGATCATCATGCCGGCGATCGAGCCGATCGCGGACGCCATGCCCCAACCGAGCGCGATCATCCAAGAGGTGTTGATGCCGACCAGGCGGGCTGATTCCGGCAGCGAGGCGGCCGCACGCATCGCAAGACCGACCCGGGTGAAGCGGAAGAAGAAGAACAGCAGCACCAGCATCAAGAGCGTGATGCCGATCATGCCGGCCTGGTGGGTCGAGATCAGCTGGCTGCCGAGGAACGGCGAGGAGCCGAACGGCGTCGGATATTGCTTGATGGTGAAGTCCCAGATCAGGCCGGCGACCGAGTTGATGATCGCGTAGAGCGCGATGAACCCGGCGACATTGGTCAGGATCGGGGCCTTGGCCAGCGGCTTGAACAGCAGCCGCTCGATGACGATGCCGGCGGCGAACGAAAAGGCGACGGTCAGCACGAAGGCGCCCCAATATGGCACGCCCCATTGCATCAGCTGCCAGGACACGAAGGTCGAGAACATCGCCATTTCGCCTTGGGCGAAATTCAGATGGTCGATGGCCTGGTAGATCATGACCACCGCAAGCGCCATACATGCATAGATCGCGCCGGTGGCGATGCCGGCCAGGACCTGGTTGGCAAAAAGCTCCATTGTGCCAGCTCCTCAGTAGCCGAGATAGGATTTGCGGACGTCTTCATTGTTCGCGATGTCCTTGGCATTGCCCGACATCACGATCCGTCCGGTTTCGATCACATAAGCCTGGTCGGCGAGCTCGAGCGCGAGTTGCGCGTTCTGCTCGACCACCAGGATGGTCACCTTCTCCTCGCGATTGATCTTGCCGAGGATGCGGAACAGGTCGCGCACGATCAGCGGCGCGAGGCCGAACGACGGTTCGTCGAGCAGCATCAGGCGCGGCCGCAGCATCAGCGCGCGCGCCACCGCGAGCATCTGCTGCTCGCCGCCGGACAGCGTGCCGGCCTGCTGGGTGTAGCGCTGCTTCAGCACCGGGAAATGCTCGTACATCCGCTCGATGTCGGAGCCGATGGCGCCCTTGTCGGAACGGCTGATGGCGCCGAGCTGCAGGTTTTCCTCCACCGTCATGTTGGTGAAGGTGCCGCGGCCCTGCGGCACATGGGCGATGCCGAGGCGGACCACGTTCTCGGTGGAACGGGTTCCGATCGGCTTGCCGTCGAATTCGATCGCGCCGGTCGAGCGCACCATGTTGCAGATCGCCCGCAGCGTGGTGGTCTTGCCGGCACCGTTGGCGCCGAGCAGCGTGGTCAGCGACCCCTCGTTGAGCGAGAAGGAGAGGCCGTGCAGGGCCTGGACCTGGCCGTAATAGGCGCGCAGGTCCTTGACGTTGAGCATCGCAGTCATTGGTCCTTGCTCCCCAGATAGGCCTTGATGACGTCGGGGTCGGCCTGGACCTGGGCCGGCGTGCCTTCGGCGAGCTTGCGGCCGAAATTG
>BFBZ01001791.1_pt1 | contig 13350 bp, 10 predicted proteins | sample 1888401 | NCBI WGS metagenome assembly BFBZ01 (sample SAMD00112614, study PRJDB3348) | symbiont metagenome | host: Chara braunii | reverse complement strand
GTTCGGACTGGATGACGATCAGCGGCCAGAAGAACTCGTTCCAGTTCCACACCAGCGACAGCACGCCGAAGGCGATCACCGCCGGCACCGCGGTCGGCATCATGATGCGCCAGACGATGGCGAATTCGCCCAGACCGTCGAGCCGGGCGGCGTTGATCAGGTCGTCGGGCACGGTCAGGAAGAACTGGCGCATCAGGAAGATGCCGAAGACCGAGATGGTCGAGGGCAGGATGATCGCCGCGTAGCTGTCGAGCAGGCCGAACTTCCAGAACAGGATATAGAGCGGAATGGCCGTCACCTGGTGCGGGATCAAGAGGCCGAGCAGCACCAGAAGGAACACCGTTTCCTTGCCGCGCCAACGCAGCTTTGCCAGGGCATAGGCGCAGGGTAGCGCCACGATGAGCTGGCAAAAGAAAATCGAGCCGGTGACGATGAAGCCGTTCAGGATGAAGCGGGCGAGCGGCTGCTTGGTGAAGGCGGCGGAGTAGTTTTCCCAGGCGTGCCAGACCTTGGGCAGCAGCGAGAATTCCGGCGAGAATATCTCGCCCGAGGGTTTCAGGCTGACCGAGATCATCAGCACGAAGGGCGCCAGCATGATCAGCGCGCCGAGGCCGAGCAGGACATGCCGGAACAGGGCGAAGCCGATGCGGCCGGGTTGGATCGTCTTGGTGCGCATGGCAGGCCTCAGCCGTAATGGGTGCGCCGTTCCTGCAGCTTCACCTGGACGAGGGTGATGAGCAGGACGAAGCCGAGAAAGACGACGGTGAGAGCCGCCGCATAGGCCGAGCGCAGGAAGGAAAAGCCCTCCTGGTACATCTGGAACAGCAGCACATTGGTCGCCTTGTTCGGCCCGCCGTCGGTCAGGACCGAGACCGTGTCGAAGACCTGGAAGGCGCGCGTCGCGGTGATGGTGACGACGAACAGCATGGCCGGCCCGAGCATCGGCCAGGTGACCCGCCTGAAGCGTTCGAACGGGCCATCGGCGCCGTCGACGGCGGCCGCCTCGTAGAGCTCTCTCGGCACCGCCTTGAGGCCGGCGATGAGCAGCACCATGGACAGGCCGACCGCCTGCCAGATGCCGATGACGCCGAGCGCGAAGATCGCCGTGTCGGGGTTCTTCAGCCAGTCGGTGGTCGGCAGGCCGACGAAGGACAGCACGCGGTTGATCGCGCCGAGGCTTGGGTGGAAGGCGAACTGGAACACCAGCGCCATGGCCAGCAAGGTCGAGGTAACCGGCAGGAAAAAGGCCGCGCGATAGAAACCGCGCAGGCTGGTGCCGGCCTCGATCAGCAGCGCCGCGCCGAGCCCGATGAAGACCGACAGCGGCACCACGAAGGCGACATAGACAAGCGTGTTCTTCAGCGTCTTCCAGAACACCGGATCGGCGATCATCTCCTGGTAGTTGCCAAGCCCGATCCAGGCGATGGTCGGCATGCCGAAGGTCCAGTCGGTGAACGACAGGGCGAGCACGGCCACCGCCGGGCCGAGCAGCATGATCCACATGAGCGTGATCGCCGGTCCCGCCAGCACCCAGGCGGCGAGGGTCTCGGCACGCGCGCCGGCGCGGCCCTTGGCGCGACGTCCGGCCATCGGCGGCAGGGCGAGAGCGATATCAGCCATGGGCGGCCTCGCGCACCCGCTCGCGCGCCATGGTCGCGACGGTCTCGCGCGGCCGCAGCCGCTTGCCGTCGGCGCCGAACACCAGGATGCGCGACGGGCGGACGCCGAGCGTCACCGGCTCGCCGATGGCGAGCGTGGCGCCGGCGACCGGCTCGACCCGCGCGATCATCGGCTTGGTCAGGGGCTGGGCGCCGACATGGACCAGCGTCTCGGAACCGAGATGTTCGAGGTGACGGATCGTGCCGGAAATCGTTGCGGCCTCGGTCCGGGCGCCTTGCGTCAGGGTCAAGGCCTCCGGCCGGACCGCGACGGTCACCGAGGCGCCGGCCGGTGCGGCAACGGCGATCGGCCAGGCGCGGCCGAGCACGTCGACCGCGCCATCGGCGTGAACGGTTGCCGGAATGCAGTTGATCTCCGGTGTCCCGATGAAGGTGGCGACCGCGAGATCGGCGGGATCGTCATAGATCGTCTGCGGCGGCGCGACCTGCAGCAGGTGCCCGCCCATCATGACCGCGACGCGGTCCGACATGGTCATCGCCTCGGCCTGGTCATGGGTGACATAGACGAAGGTCGAGCCGAGGCTGCGATGCAGTTCGGCGATCTCGGCGCGCGCCTGGACGCGCATCTTGGCATCGAGGTTCGACAGCGGCTCGTCCATCAGGAAGGCCTTGGGCTGGCGCACCATGGCGCGGCCCAGCGCCACGCGCTGGCGCTGGCCGCCGGACAATTGCGCGGGGCGGCGCTCCAGCAGGTGGCCGATCGACAGGCCGTCGGCGACGGCGCGCATGTCGGCCTGGATGCCGGCGCGCTTGGCCGCCGATCCCGGCATCAGGCGGCCGATCAGCGGCAATCGCTCGATCGCCGACAGCCGCCGCATGGTCAGCGGCAAGGCGATGTTCTCAGCCACCGTCATATAGGGGTAGAGCGCATAGGACTGAAACACCATGGCGATGTCGCGCGCCTTGGGCGGCAGGTCGTCGACCATGGTGTCGCCGATGAACACGTCGCCGGCGTCCTGGGTTTCGAGCCCGGCGAGGATCCGGAGCAGCGTGGTCTTGCCGCAGCCGGACGGCCCGACCAGCGTCAGGAATTCGCCATCGGCGATATCGAGCGACACGCCGTGCAGCACCGCGGCGTCCTTGAAACTCTTGCTGACTGCCTTGATCGAAATACCGGCCATGGATCGTTCGCCCGATCGTCCTGGTCGAGGCTCGAGGGCCCCACGCATGAGGCCTACGACCTCACTTGTCGGCATTAACTCGACAAGTTAACGGGCGTGTGACGGTCGGGTTTCGGATGCTCGGCTTTGACGGCGATCAGAGCGTGTCGACGCGCACGACCAGGCTGCCATTGGGGATCACGGCATTGCCGTAGAGCAGGGCGCGGCCTTCGGCGTCGCGGTCGACATACATCATGACCAGCACCGGGGCATCGAGCGGGATGGCCAGCACCTCCGCCTCGCGGGGGCGCGGCATGCGGCAGTCGATCCAGGTCGAGGCGCGAAAGAAGCGCTCGACGCCGAACTCCCGGAGCGCCTCGGTATAGCTGCCACTGCGGGCGACTGCGGCATCGATACCGGCGAAGCGGTCGCGATCGAAGACGTGATAGCTGTAGATCAGCAAGGCCGGGGTCGAGCCGCGCACGGTCTCGACCATCAGGATCGGCGCGCCCTGGGCAAGGCCGAGCATCTCGGCGATCGCCGCCGAGGCCGGACGCTCCGACACGCCGACGAGACGGCCGGATGGCGCGGCATTCATCTCGCGTTCGATCTCGCTCCATTTGGAATCGCGGGTGATCCGATATTCCGGCGGCCGGTCCTCGACGAAGACGCCGCGGCCGCGGCGCGCGCGGGCAAGCCCGGCGATCGCCAGATTGGCCAGCGCCGTGCGCACCGTGTGGCGGTTGACCTTGAACCGCTCGGCCAGATCATGCTCGGAGGGCAATTGGTCGCCAGGCCCGATCAGGCCGGAACGGATCTCCGCTTCGAGCTCGCTCTGGATCAGCCGCCAGACCGGAAACCGGTTCTTCGCCATCTCATGCTCTCAAGGCGCCGCGACAATGGGCAAGGCGCGCCGCTTTTGGCACCCATCGACGGCTCATACCATGGCCGCATCCGCCGAAGATGACGGCGATGCCGCTCGCCGGCAGCCTGTTCGCGCCGTGCGGCTGACCCTCTTGTCGCGGGCATGCAAGCGTTTTTTCCATCCGCTAGATTGCGGATCGCGCTTTATCGTAGCCGCGTTAACCTGCCCGCCGACGGAACTGGCCCACCCCTTGCTTTGCTGCACTGCCGCATGAGGGGGATTCCGGCCAGGCGACCGCAACAACGACCCATGCACGTCACGTGCATCAAAAAGAAACGTGCATTCCAGAACGCGGCATCAAGCGGCGTGCGTCAAAGACGGTGGACGAGGGGCATTTCGATGAAAGAGCAAGAACTGCGCGGCCTGGTCGCGGAGGTGAAGGACGGTACGCTGTCGCGGCGCAGCTTCGTTCAGCGCATGGTGGCGCTCGGACTGACGGCGCCGATGGCGACCACGATGCTGGCCTATCACGGCGTCGCCATGGCGCAGTCGCCCAGCGCCTATACGCCGACCAAGGCGGGCGGCGGTGGTCCCCTGAAGCTGCTGTTCTGGCAGGCGCCGACACTGCTCAATCCGCATTTCGCCGTCGGCACCAAGGACCAGGAAGGCTCGCGCCTGTTCTACGAGCCGCTGGCCGGCTGGGACCCGGAAGGCAATATGGTGCCGATCCTGGCGGCCGAAGTGCCGAGCCGGGAGAATGGCGGCCTTGCCGCCGACGGCATGTCGGTGACCTGGAAGCTGAAGCGCAACGTCAAATGGCACGACGGCAAGCCGTTCACGGCCGACGACGTGGTGTTCAACTGGAAATATGCTTCCAACCCCGAGACCGCCGCGGTCACCTCGGGCAGCTATATCGACGTCGTCGTCGAGAAGATCGACGATTACACCGTGGTGGTGAAATTCAAGAAGGCGACGCCGTTCTGGGGCGATGCCTTCGTCGCGGCGCTTGGCCAGATCATTCCGAAGCACCTGTTCGAGGACTATATCGGCGCCAAGTCGCGCGATGCGCCGGCCAATCTCAAGCCGGTTGGTACCGGTCCCTATCGGTTCGTCGAATTCAAGCCGGGCGATATCGTCCGCGGCGAGCGCAATCCCGACTACCACATCGCCAACCGGCCCTATTTCGACACGGTCGAAATGAAGGGCGGCGGCGATGCCGTCTCGGCGGCGCGCGCAGTGCTGCAGACCGGCGAATTCGACTATGCCTGGAACACCCAGGTGGAAGACGAGGTCCTGCTGCGCATGGAGACCGGCGGCAAGGGCCGCACCGTCATCACCGAGGGCGGCGACATCGAGTTCATCCAGTTGCAGACCTGCGACCCCTGGACCGAGGTCGATGGCGAGCGCGCCAGCCTCAAGGTGCCGCACCCGATCCTGACCGACAAGGCGGTGCGCCAGGCGATCGGCATGCTGATCGACCGGACCTCGATCCAGAAGTTCATCTATGGCCGTACCGGCGTCGCCACGCCGAACTTCCTGACCAATCCGAAACAGTTCCGCTCGGCCAGGACGACCTGGGAGTTCAACGCCGAGAAGGCGGCCCAACTGCTCGAAAGCGCCGGTTGGAAGCGCGGCTCGGACGGCATCCGCGCCAAGGATGGCAAGCGGCTGAAATTCGTCTTTCAGACCTCGATCAACGCGCCGCGCCAGAAGACCCAGGCGATCATCAAGCAGGCCTGCCAGCGTGCCGGCATCGATCTCGAACTCAAATCGGTGGTCGGCTCGGTGTTCTTCTCCTCCGATGTCGCCAACCCCGACACCTACACCAAGTTCTACTGCGACATGCAGATGTTCACCACGACCATGACGCAGCCGGACGCCGAGCGCTTCATGAACCAGTACTGTTCGTGGGAGGCTGCCACCAAGGAGAACAAGTGGCAGGGGCGCAATATCGTCCGTTGGCGCAGCGAGGAATATGACAGGCTGTTCCGCGTCGGCCAGGGCGAGCTCGATCCGGTCAAGCGCGCCGCCATCTTCATCCAGCTGAACGATCTCGTGATCGCCGATGGGCACGTCATGGGTGTCGTCAACCGGCCCAAGGCCGCGGCGGTCATCAACAAGCTCAGGACCAATGTGAGCGGCTGGGACAATTCGCTCTGGTTCATCGGGGAATGGTTCCGCGAGGCATGATGATGGCGTGCCTCGGCAGGGATGGTTCTGACCGGCGAGGCGGCTGATGGGCAATTACCTCGTCCGGCGCCTCTTGATCGCGATACCGAGCCTGATCGGTATCAGCCTGGTGCTCTTCACCGTGTTGGCGCTCGCTCCTGGCGATCCCTTCGGCGAACTCGCGACCAATCCGAATGTGCCTCCCGAAGTCCGGGAGGCACTGCGCGTCAAGTTCGGTCTCGATGACCCGATCATGGTGCGCTACCTGCGCTGGCTGAGCGCCATGGCCCAGGGCGACTGGGGCTTTTCCTTCGCCAGCCGCATCAATGTCGACACGCTGATCCTGCAGCGGCTGCCGACCACGCTGTTCGTGGTCGGCTCGTCGCAGATCCTCGCCCTGATGATCGCCATGCCGATCGGCGTCTACGCCGCGACCAAGCCCTATTCGGTGTTCGACCAGATCGCCAATACGCTCGCCTTTGTCGGCTTCTCGCTGCCGACCTTCTTCACCGGGCTCTTGTTCATCCTGGTGTTCAGCGTCCAGCTCGACTGGCTGCCCTTCGTCTATCGCTCCGACATCAGCGCCACCGGCTGGCAATTCTATTGGCAGCATCTGCGCCAGGCGATCATGCCGATCGCGGTGCTCGGGCTGTTCCAGGCGGCGTCCTACACCCGCTACATCCGCTCGGCCGTGCTCGACGTGATCAGGCTCGACTATGTCACCACGGCCCGCGCCAAGGGCCTGGACGAGGGCGTGGTCATCGTCAAGCACGTGGTCCGCAACGCCATGATCCCGGTGGTGACACTGGTCGCGCTGCAGATGCCGGCGATCTTCGGCGGCGCCATCGTCACCGAACAGATCTTCCGCGTGCCCGGCATCGGTTCGCTGCTGATCGACGCCATCCTCGCCAACGACACACCGGTCATCATGGCGGTGACCTTCGTGTTTTCCTGTCTCGTCGTCTTTTTCAACCTGGTGGCCGATATCCTCTATGGCTGGCTCGACCCCCGCATCTCCTACCGCTGACGTCGGCATCGCCGCCGCCGCTCCGACCAAGCATGTCTCGCCCGGGCTCGATGCCTGGCGGCGGTTCCGCCGGCATCGCCTGGCGGTCATCAGCGGCGGCATCCTGATCCTGATGATCCTGGCGATCGTCTTCGGGCCCTGGCTCTGGCGCGTGCCGATCGACGAGATCGACTTCAGCGCCCGGCTGGCGCGGCCGTCCTGGCAGCATCCCTTCGGCACCGACGATCTCGGCCAGGATCTCCTCGCCCGCATGCTTTACGGCGGACGCATTTCGCTCGCCGTCGGCCTCGCCGCCATGCTGGTGGCGATCACGGTTGGAACCATCATCGGCGCGATCGCCGGCATTTCGCGCGGCAGCGTCGACGCCGTCCTGATGTGGGTGACCGACCTGTTCCTGTCGCTGCCGCAGCTGCCGCTGCTGCTGCTGGTCATCTACCTGTTCCGCGATGCCCTGAAGAGCATGTTCGGCGTCGAGGGCGGTGTCTTCATCCTGATCGTCGTGGTCATCGGCGGCCTGCGCTGGATGCCGGTGGCGCGCCTGGTGCGGGCGCAGTTCCTGTCGCTGCGCGAGAAGGAATTCGTCGAGGCGGCGCGCGCGCTCGGCGCCTCGAAATGGCGCCAGGTGGTGCGGCATATCCTGCCCAACGCGCTCGGGCCGGTGATCGTCGCCGGCACGATCGACGTCGCCGCCGCGATCATCGCGGAATCGACTTTGTCCTTCCTCGGCCTCGGCTTCCCGCCTGATATCCCGACCTGGGGACGCATCCTGTTCGATGCCAAGGACTATCTCGACCATGCGCCCCACTGGGCCCTGTTCCCGGGGGCCGCGATCTTCCTGACCGTGCTGTCGATCAATTTCATCGGCGACGGCCTGCGTGACACGCTCGACCCCCGCAAGGTGATGTAATGCCGGAACTGACGACGGGATCCGGCGCTGCCGAGCCGCTGCTCGACATCCGCGGGCTGAAGACCCATTTCGCCACCGAGGACGGCATGGTCCGGGCGGTCGACGGTGTCGACATCGCCATCGGCCGCGGCGAGACGGTGGGCGTGGTCGGCGAATCCGGTTGCGGCAAGACGGTCACCGCCATGTCGGTGCTGAAGCTGATCGCCATGCCGCCGGGCAAGATCGTCGAGGGCCAGATCCTCTGGCAGGGACGCGACCTCGTGCCACTGTCCTCGGCCGAGATGAACAAGGTGCGGTCCAAGGAGATCGCCATCGTCTTCCAGGAGCCGATGACCTCGCTGAACCCGGTCTATACGGTGGGCGAGCAGATCGCCGAGGTCGTCCGGCTGCATGAAAAGCTCAGCCGCCGCGAGGCGATCGACAAGACCATCGAAATGCTCCGGCTGGTGCAGATCCCCAATCCCGAGCGCCGCGTGCACGACTATCCGCACCAGTTCTCCGGCGGCATGCGCCAGCGCGTGATGATCGCCATGGCCTTGTCCTGCAAGCCGAAGCTGTTGATCGCCGACGAACCGACGACGGCGCTCGATGTCACTATCCAGGCGCAGATCCTCGAGCTCCTGCAGGACATGAAGGAACGCTTCGGCATGGCGATCATGCTGATCACCCATGCCATGGGCGTGGTCGCCGAAACCGCCGAGCGCGTCGTCGTCATGTATGCCGGCCGGGTGGTCGAGGAAGCCTCCGTCGACCAGCTGTTCGGCAATCCGAGGCACCCCTATACGCAGGGGCTGATCCGCTCGATCCCGCGCATCGACACGGCGGCGCTCAACAAGCCGCGGCTGGAGGCGATCGGCGGCAGCGTGCCCAATCTGTTGAACCCGCCGCCCGGCTGCCGCTTCGCCTCGCGCTGCCGTTTCGCCTTGCCTGTTTGCACCGACGCCATGCCGCTGCTGCGTGAGATGGAACCCGGCCACCAGGTCGCCTGTATCAGAGCCGAGGAGATCGCCCGGTGACCGAGCCCCTTCTCAGCGTCAAGAACCTGGTCAAGAACTATGCGATCACAGGTGGATTGCTGTCGCGCGAGGTCGGCCGCGTGCATGCCGTCGACGGCGTCAATTTCGACATCAAGGCCGGCGAGACGCTCGGCCTGGTTGGCGAGTCGGGCTGCGGCAAGTCGACCACCGGGCGCTGCATCCTCCGGCTGATCGAGCCGACCGCCGGCGAGATCTGGTTCGAGGGCAAGGACGTCATGGCGCTCGACCACGATGCGTTGACGGCGCTGCGCCGCGACATGCAGATCATTTTCCAGGACCCCTACGCCTCGCTCAACCCGCGCATGACGGTGGGTTCGATCATCGCCGAGGCCTTGATCATCCACGGCCTCGCAAAGTCGAGGCAGGATCTCGATGCCCGCGTCGTCGACCTCCTGGAGACGGTCGGCTTGCGATCCGACCATATGAGCCGCTATCCGCACGAGTTTTCCGGCGGCCAGCGCCAGCGCATCGGCATTGCCCGGGCGCTCGCGGTCGAACCCAAGCTGATCGTCTGCGACGAGCCGGTCTCGGCCCTCGACGTCTCGGTCCAGGCCCAGGTCATCAACCTCTTGGAGGACCTGCAGGAAAAGTTCAGCCTGACCTACCTGTTCATCGCCCATGACCTCAGCGTGGTCGAGCATATCTCGACCCGCGTCGCGGTCATGTATCTCGGCCGCGTCGTCGAGATCGCGCCGGCCCGCGACCTCTACACCACGCCGCTGCACCCCTATACCGAGGCGCTGCTGTCGGCGGTTCCGATCCCCGATCCCAAGGTCAAGCGCCGGCGCATCATGCTGCAGGGCGACGTGCCCAATCCGATCAATCCGCCGACCGGCTGCCATTTCCACACCCGCTGCCCGATCCGCCAGCTGCCATTATGCAGCCAGACCACGCCGCAGCTGAAGCAGAGCGCCGACGGGCATTGGGTCGCCTGTCATCTCCGGGGCTGATTAAGCGTAGCAAGCCTGTGAAAATGCATGGCACCAGAGCGCCGTGCGGCATGGTCAGATGGCGCGGGCATTGCTGAGTGTGCGCCGTCGCATCCGACCGCTCACCTGGACTTGTCATGCTGAAATTGCCATCCGTCTTCGCCTTGTCGCTGGCGCTCGCGGCCGGGCTCGCGGAGCCGCCGGCACAGGCCGCCGGCAGACTCGTCGCCGTGCTGGAAGCGGAGATCGCCACGCTCGATCCGCATTTCAACGCCGCCTATATCTCGCGCACCTTCAGCTACATGGTGTTCGACACCCTGTTCGCCATGAACGCCAAGGGCGAGATCAAGCCGCAGATGGTGCAGGACTGGCAGGTCTCCGAAGATCGCCTGACCTATAGCTTCACCTTGCGCGACGGCCTGAAATGGCATGACGGCCAGCCGGTGACGGCGGCCGACTGCGTTGCCTCGCTGCGCCGCTGGGGTGCCCGCAACGCCCTCGGCCGGCGGTTGATGGCGGCCACCGCTTCGATCGAAGCGCGCGACGCCAAGACCTTCATGCTCACGCTGAAGGAACCCTTTGGCCTGGTCATCGAGGCGCTCGGCCACCCGGTCAGCCCCGGCGCATTCATGCTGCCGGAACGCCTTGCCCGGACGCCGGTTGAACAACGGATCCCCGAGGTCATCGGTTCCGGCCCGTTCATCTATTCGAAGGCCGACCACCGTGCCGGCGACCGGATGATCCTGCGCCGCAATCCCGGCTATGTACCACGCGACGAGCCCGCGGACTTCCTGGCCGGCGGCAAGCGGGTCAATATCGACGCGTTGGAAATCCGGGTCATTCCCGACGGTGCGACCGCCGCCTCGGCCCTGCAGGCCGGCGAAATCGACTTCATGCAATATGCCCCGTTCGATCTCCTGGATGTGCTGGAGAAGAATGCGCGGATCAAGGTCCAGGGCTTTTCCGGGCCGCATATGTTCGCCGGCGCCTATCGGCTCAACGCGACGCAGAAACCATTCGACGATCCGGCGATCCGGCGTGTCCTGTGGAAACTGGTCGATCAGCGCGAGGTGCTCGATGGTCTCGGCCTGTCGGCGCGCTACGCCCGCACCTGCCCGAGCTTCTTCATGTGCGGCGGATCTTATGAAAGCAGCGCCGGCATCGCGGCGGCGGCCGCGCCGTCGATCGAGGCGGCCCGCCAGGCCCTGCGCGAGACCCGTTATGCCGGCGAGCCGGTGATCGTGCTGCAGGCGAGCGACCTGGAGGCGCCGCGCGTCTCGGCCGAGATCCTCGCCGACAAACTCCGGCGCGTCGGCTTCAATGTCGACCTGCAGGTGATGGACTGGGTATCGGTGCTGGCGCGCCGCGCCAGGCGCGAAGGCTGGAACGTTTACGGCGTCCATGCCGGCGGCTTCGACCTGGCCTCGCCTCTGACCAATGTCATGGTCGCCTTCAACTGCGCGGACTATACCGGCTGGCAATGCGACAGCAGGCTCACGCCGCTGCTGGAGGCTTTTACGCGGGCGCCCGACGATGCCGCGCGCAAGCCTCTGGCCGACCAGATCCAGGCGATCATGTATGAGCAGGCGCCGGGCATTCCCTGGGGCCAGTTCGCCCAGCCGGCCGCCTATCGTGCCAATCTGCGCAATCTGATTCCCTCCGCCATCCCGGTGTTCTGGAACGTCGACAAGTAAATCCAGGGAAACAAGTTCATGTATGACGTCATCATTGTCGGCGGTGGCTCCGCCGGCGCCGCGCTCGCCGCCCGCCTGACCGAGGATGCCGGTCGGCGCGTCCTGCTGCTCGAAGCGGGCCTCGACTGGCGCGCTGCGGAGGCGCCCTGGGAGATCACCACACCCAATCCGATCCCGATCATCCACCGGCGTGAATTCCAGGAAAAATGGCAATGGCCCAACCTGATGACCCGCCGCGTCGCCGGCCAGGAGCAGCGCTTCTACTGGCGTGGCAAAGGTCTCGGCGGCAGTTCCATGATGAACGGCCAGATCGCCATTCGTGGCGTCGCCGAGGCCTTTGACGAGTGGGCGGCGCTCGGCTGCGAGGGCTGGTCGGCGCGCGAGATCATGCCGCTGTTCGCGACCATCGAAGATGACCAGACGCTGGGCGGCGAGCCGGGCCATGGCCGCGGCGGCCCGTTGCCGGTCTATCGGGCGCCGCAGGAGAGCTGGGGGCCGGTCGACCGGGGCCTGCGCGACGCGGCCTTGGCCGCCGGCTATCCCTGGTGCGCCGACGTCAACGGCCCGGATGGCGAAGGCGTCGCCTGCTATCCGATCAACAGTCGCGATTACCGGCGGATCTCGACCAATGAGGCCTATCTCGAGCCGGCCAGGCCACGCGCCAACCTGGAGATTCGCGGCCATGCCCTGGTCGACCGCGTGTTGATCCGGGATGGCCGGGCAACCGGCGTCAGCGTCCATCTCGCCGGCCATGGCGTCACCGAGATCGCCGCGCGGGAAGTGGTCCTGTGTGGTGGTGCGATCCACAGCCCGGCCATCCTGCTGCGCTCGGGCATCGGGCCGGCCGAAGACCTCAAAGCACTCGGGCTGACGGTCGAGCGCGACCTGCCGGTCGGACGCCACTTCTTCGATCATCCGCTGTTCCGCGCCACCGTCGAACTCGACGAGGCGCACCGGCCGACCGATCCGGACACCCGTCACACCAATTGCTGCGTCACCTACAGCTCCGGCCTTGCCGGCGGCGGCAAGCGTGACATGATCCTGATCGCCTTCAACCACCGCGGCATCGAGAACCCGGCGCGGTCCGGCGCCATCGGTGCCGGCCTGTTCAATGCCTTCTCGCGCGGCACGCTGAAACTCGCCTCGGCCGAGCCCGATGTCGATCCGATCGTCGAGGAGAATATGCTGGCCGATCCGCGCGACATGCTGCGCATGAAGGACGCTGTGAGGCGGCTGGCCGTGCTGGCGGTTCAGCCGGCGCTGACGGGCATGGCCGAGCGGATCCGGCTTGGCGACACCGCGCTGACCTTGCCGGAGGCGGCGGCCTTGCCGGACGCCGAACTCGAGGCGGTGCTGCGGGCCGAGACCGGCGATATCCAGCACGCCGCCGGCTCCTGCCGGATGTCCGGGTTCGGCGATGCCGACGGCGTGGTGAACCCCGACGGCACGGTGAAGGGCATCGGCGCGCTGCGCGTCGCCGACGCTTCGATCATGCCGGCCGATTGCCGGGCCAACACGCATCTCACCACGGTGGTGATCGGCGAAGCGATTGCCGCGCGCATGCGGGCGGCGAGCCTGGGCTCGGCGAAGGTCACGGTGCCGGCGGAGGCCTGATTTGGCTGCGCTTTTCGTTCGGGCTCACGCCGCATGATCCCGCGCAAACTCCGCCACCTGGGCATGGGTCGCGAACCAGACGTCGCCCTTGGTCTTTGCGTGTCTGATCAGCTCCTCGATGATCCAGATGCGCGAGCGATAGCCGATGATGTGGGGATGGGTGGTCAGCTGGAAGATGCCGCCTTCCTCATAAGCTGCGTCGAACTCGCGCCGGAAGATGTCGAATACCGCTTCCGGCGCGGTATGCGGCCGGAGCGACTGGAACCGGTGCATCATGAAATAGACCGCGTCGTCGCGCACCCATTCGACCGGCAGCTCGACAATGCCTG
>BFBZ01001790.1_pt1 | contig 13352 bp, 10 predicted proteins | sample 1888401 | NCBI WGS metagenome assembly BFBZ01 (sample SAMD00112614, study PRJDB3348) | symbiont metagenome | host: Chara braunii | reverse complement strand
CCGAACTTGACCCGGAGGCGATCCTGCCGAACTCGCCGCTCGAGAATCTCTACCGCCGGATGATGAAGGAGCGTGCGCTGGGTGAGTTGCCCCAGGACGTCTCCGAGGCCGAACTCATGCCGCGCTACCAGGTGTCGCGCGGCGTGATCAGAAAGCTGTTGCTGCGCTTTGCCGCCGAAGGGCTGGCGCAGCGGCTGCCGGGGCATGGCTGGCGCTTTGCCGAGTCGCTGGTCGGCGACGATGCTCAACGGGAAAGCTATGAATTCCGCATCGCGGTGGAATGCGCGGCACTGCGCTCACTGACGTTCCGTGCCGATCCGCTGCAACTGGCGCCGGTCCGCCGCGCCCATGAGCGTATCCTGTCCATCATCCTCGCAGGAAAGGGATTGGCCGGCGGCGATGAATGGTTCCGGATCAATGCGTCGTTTCACGAGGGGCTGGCGGCGTGCTCGGGCAACCGCTTCCTGGTCGACGCCGTGCGTCAGCAGAACAATCTGCGGCGGCTGCAGGAATCGGCGGGGTTCGAACAATTGCCCGCCGAACGGCTCGAACAGTCCTGTCGCGAACATCTCGTCATTCTCGATGCCGTCGAAGCGGGAGAGATCGAGTGGGCCGAAGCGCTGCTTCGGCAGCATCTGCGGCAGGCGTCGGAATTCGCTGCGCCGCCGCGCACAGCCTGAAAAGGTGGGATTTACCGGCTTTGCGACCGTGCGGGTCGATAGGCCGCGGCCTGATGCAGTGTCCGATTACAAATGTTGAATCGCCCGTACTTGCGCGGGCGGCCGCTCTCTGGCTTTTTGAGGCACCCATCCGGGCGGCCTGATTCGGGTCGCGCTGCTTTCCGTTCGGTTGCAGTTTCCGGACAGAATTTGTTGGCGAGCCGTAGGCGATCGGCGAAGGAGAAGTGGCAATGGCCGAGTTCAAGAAGCCGGAAATCTCCGAGATGAGACCCAAGATCACCGTGATCGGCGTGGGTGGTGGCGGCGGTAACGCGGTCAACAACATGATCACGGAGCAGCTTCAGGGCACCGAGTTCATCGCTGCCAACACGGATGCCCAGGCGCTGGCGATGTCGAAGGCGACGAGGCTGATCCAGCTTGGCGCCCATATCACCGAGGGGTTGGGAGCCGGATCGCTTCCCGAGATCGGCCGCGCTGCCGCCGAGGAATCGCTCGACGAGATCATGGATCATCTCCAGGGCACGCATATGTGCTTCGTCACCGCCGGCATGGGCGGCGGCACCGGAACGGGTGCGGCTCCGATCATCGCGCATGCCGCGCGCAAGGCCGGTATCCTGACCGTCGGGGTCGTCACCAAGCCTTTCGCCTTCGAAGGCAAGCGACGCATGCAGATGGCCGAGGAAGGCATTGCGCGGCTGCGCGAGGCCGCCGACACGGTGATCGTCATACCCAATCAGAACCTGTTCAGGATCGCTGACGCCAAGACCACCTTCGCCGATGCGTTCGTCATCGCCGACCGGGTGCTTTACTCCGGTGTCGGCTGCATCACCGACCTGATCGTCAAGGAAGGCCTGATCAATCTCGACTTCGCCGACGTGAAATCGATCATGCGCGGCATGGGACGCGCGATGATGGGCACGGGCGAGGCGTCCGGCGAAAGCCGGGCCATCAAGGCGGCCGAAGCCGCGATCGCCAACCCGCTTCTGGATGAAGCCTCGATGAAGGGCGCCAAGGGCGTCCTGGTCTCGATATCCGGCGGCCGCGACATGACCCTGTTCGAGGTCGACGAAGCCGCCACGCGTATACGCGAAGAAGTCTATGAAGACGCCGACATCATCGTCGGCGCCATCTTCGACAAGAATCTGGAAGGCAAATTCAGGGTGTCGGTTGTGGCGACCGGCCTCGACAGCCCGTTTGCCGAAGACACTGACTTCATGCAGGGACACCCGGGCCAGCACCAGCAGCGGATCCTGCAGTAGGCGTTGCCGCGATTGGTCTGAAGGCCAGCTATTTCCCGACCCGCGGGCGAATAGGCCGGGACATGTTGTGGAATGGAGAAAGAGCCTCAGCGGCTCTTTCTTTTGGTTGCTCGGCAGCTTGAGCGGTCTGCCCGGATCAGCCGAACTTTGGATCGAGGCTGCCCGACTTGTAGCGCTTGGCCATTTCCGCGACCGGCAGCGGCTTGATCTTCTGCGCGTTGCCGGCAGTGCCGAACTGCTCGAAGCGCTCCTTGCACAGCTTGCGCATGGCGGCCATGGCTGGCGTCAGGTATTTGCGCGGATCGAACTCGCTCGGATTCTCGGTCAGCACCTTGCGGATGGCGCCGGTCAGCGCCATGCGGTTGTCGGTGTCGATGTTGATCTTGCGCACGCCGTGCTTGATGCCGCGCTGGATTTCTTCCACCGGCACCCCCCAGGTCGGCTTCATCTGGCCGCCATACTTGTTGATGATCTCCTGCAATTCCTCCGGCACCGAGGACGAGCCGTGCATCACCAGATGCATGTTGGGCAGGCGGCGATGGATGTCCTCGATGACGTTCATCGCCAGCACGGCGCCATCCGGCTTGCGCGAGAATTTGTAGGCGCCGTGGCTGGTGCCCATGGCAACCGCCAGCGCATCGACATGGGTGTCCTTGACGAACTCCACCGCCTGTTCCGGATCGGTGAGCAACTGGTCATGGCTGACAGCGCCTTCGACGCCGTGGCCGTCCTCCTGCTCTCCGCCGCCGCTCTCCAGTGAGCCGAGCACGCCGATCTCGCCTTCGACCGACACGCCGCCCCAATGCGCCATGTCGACGACGCGGCGCGTGATGCCGGAGTTGTAGGCGTAGTCGGCCGGCGTCTTGCCGTCTTCCTTCAGCGACCCGTCCATCATGACCGAGGTGAAGCCGTACTGGATCGCGGTGACACAGGTGGCTTCGTTGTTGCCGTGGTCGAGATGCATGCAGACCGGGATGTCGGGGTGGATTTCGACCAGCGCGTCGATCAGCTTGGCCAGCACCACGTCATTGGCATAGGCGCGGGCGCCACGGCTCGCCTGCAGGATGACCGGCGACTTGGTCTCCTCTGCCGCCTCCATGATGGCGAGGCCCTGTTCCATGTTGTTCATGTTGAAAGCGGGTACGCCGTAGCCGTATTCGGCGGCGTGGTCGAGCAATTGTCTCAGTGTTATGCGAGCCACCCAATAGTCTCCCGTATCTGGTTTCAGCGCAATGTCGCGGGCTGCCGGATGCCGGTCAGCCCATCGATGCTTCTGGCTGGATTTCGGTGCAACCGCAACAGCCCGGCACTCTGCCCGGAGCAATTCTTGTTACACAACCGCGGCTGATGGTAGTGTGACAGCCAAACCCGTCCGCCAGCGCGACCGGTGTCGAGGGTATTGCCTTCAGACAGCAACGGGGCAGGCGCTATTTCTGCCTGCCAAGCCTTGCCGCCAGGGAAAGCCGCACGTCCTCCTCCGCTCCATCCAGCAGGGCGACCAAAGCCTTGCTGGTGGCGGACGGGTTGCGCTTTTCGATGCTCTCGACGATGCGTTGATGCAGTTTGAGCGATTGACGTTGACCGGCCGGGCTGTCGTCGGAAAGCCGGAAGCTGATCACCAGCGCGGTCTCGATCAGGGCGGCGAGCGAGCCGATCAGCTCGTTTCCCGACATATGCAGGATAGCCTGATGGAAGGCGAGGTCCGGTATGGCAAAGCGCTCGCCGTCGTCGCCGGCTTCTTCCATCTCCTTTAGGATGGCCTTCAATTCGGCGATCTGCTCTGGCGTGGCGCGCTCGGCCGCCAGCGCGCCGGCCATGGGTTCGATCGCGCGGCGCAACTCGAACAGGGAGCGCGCGTCCTCGGCGGTGGCCCTCGCGCCGAAACGCCACATCAGCACGTCGGGATCGAGGAAGTTCCAGTGCTTGCGAGGCCGCACGCGTGTTCCTGTCCGGGGGCGCATCTCGACCATGCCCTTGCCCGCCAGGACCTTGACGACTTCGCGCAGACCGGTGCGGCTCGCACCGAACGAGGCGCTCCAGTCGTCGCCGTTGGGCAACTGGTCGCCGGGAACGAATTCCCCGCGCACGATGCCCTGACCGATTTCGTTGAGCAGTCTGGCATGAAGGCCGGAAGACGATCCCGACATGCGCGATGTCATCCGGGGTACCCTCGGGCGGGCGGCTGAATTTTTCATATTGTTCCCATTATTCATATGATTGTCACGCGCTCCCCCTAGTGAGCACATCGTTGAACCAGCGGCCAGAGCGGCCAACCAATTACAGCGTAAATAACACCCGAAGAACCAAAAATCTCGGACCTGCCATCACCGACGACGCCGTTGTCGTCGGCCGATGTCGTGCGCGCCGAACAATCGATCACAGCCTGCCAACAGGAACACAACAGAATGTCTTCAATCATCGATCGCGCGAGCAAAACCGCCCTGAAGGGGACGGTCATGGCTGGCCTCCCGAAAACCATAACGGCCTGCATCCTCGTGTCTGGCACCCTCGCCATGACGGCGCTGCCGGCGCTTGCCGTCGAGCCCTGGATCATGGTCGAAAAGACGACCTTTACCGGCGATGCGATAACCTCGAAGCAGCAGGGCGTGACCACGGACGGAACGAACTGGTATTTTTCCGGCACCAATATCCTCGAGCGCACCGACAAGAACTATAACCCGTCATTGACTGTCGCGCCGGCGATCCCGCTCGCTCTCCAGCTTCCGTCTGAATTCTCCAGCCTGGGGCTGAACCATATTGGCGACATCGACTATGCCGACGGGCTCCTCTACATTTCGCTGGACACGAGCAAGCGCGACCCGATCACCGGAGGCAAATACGACCACCCGGTTTTCGCGGTCTATCGCGCGAGCGATCTGAGCTTCACCGGCCAGGCCTTTTCGCTCAATCCGCCCAATGGCACCCATGACATCGCCAGCTGGGTTGCCGTCGACGCCAAGAATGGGCTCGGTTACGGCATGGCCTATGAGAACGCGACGGAAATCGCCGTTTACAACCTGTCGGACTGGAGCTTCAAGGAATACATCCCCCTGACGCAGACCATCGACCAGGCGCAGGGCGGCAAGCTCCTCGACGGCTGGATGTATTTCTCGACCGACAATGACGAGAAGACGATCTACCGGGCGAACCTCAAGACCGGCGAAGTCGAGATTCTCGGCAATCTGAAGATCAACGGCGAGCAGGAGGTCGAAGGGCTTTCCTTCAACCAGACGAAGGATGGCTGGTCGATGTACATTCTCAACCGGGAGGCGCTGGAGAGTGACCCCAACGTGGAGGCCGTCGGCTTCTACCGCTATCTGCGCCCCTACGGAAACGCGCTTTCCGGCGAAGTCCATGCCGACGTCCTCGGCGCGCTCGTCGACGACAGCCGTTTCGCCCGGGATTCGGCAAACCGCCGGCTCCGCTCGGCTTTCGACGCCGCCGACGTCTCCCTGACCACCGCCGCCATCGATGCCACCGGCGTGCACGCCGCGCCTGCCAACGCCGGCATCGTGATCTGGAGCGAAGCGCTGGCCATGACCGGCGACATCAAGGGCTCGGGCTACGCCGCCGATTTCAACCGCACGAGCGCGGGCTTCGTCGGCGGCGCGGACGTTCCGGTCGGCGACTGGCGGGKCGGCGKGCTCGGKGGCTACAGCCGCACGAATTTCGACGTTTCCGACCGCGCCTCGTCAGGCACCAGCGACAATTACAATCTCGGCGTCTATGCCGGCACGCAAGTGGGCGCGCTCGGCTTCAGGGCTGGCGCCATCTATGGCTGGCACGATATCGGCACCAAGCGCGACGTCGTGTTTCCTGCTTTCAGCGAACAGCTGTCGGCGGGCTACAGGGCCGAGACGGCGCAGGCTTTCAGTGAACTCGCATACCGGTTCGACACGAGCCTTGGCGCCTTCGAGCCCTTTGCCAACCTGGCCTATGTGCATGCCAGCGCGGATGGCTTTGCCGAAACCGGCGGCGCCACATCGGCCCTGACCAGCCAGGGTGCGTCGAGCGAAAACACGTTCTCGACCCTGGGCCTGCGCGCATCGACACGGTTCGGGACCGGCATGACCGCTTTGCATGGAATGCTGGGCTGGCAGCACGCGTATGGCGATGTTCAACCGACCACCACGCTCACCTTCGGCAGCGGAGCCTCCTTCGCCAGCGCCGGTGTGCCGATTGCCCGTGACGCGTTGGCGCTGGAAGCCGGTTTCGATGTTTCCCTGTCGCCCAATGCAACGCTCGGCGCCGCCTATTCCGGCCAGATCGCCAGGGATACCCAGGCACATGCCTTCAAGATCAATTTCGACTTGAAGCTGTAAGCCGAACGAAGCGCCGGGTGGGTTTCCCCTCCCGGCGCTTCCAACTCAGGCCGCGATCATCTCACGCGCGGCGAGGATCTGGACGCAGGCGTTGGCAACTTCCTTGCCCTTGACGGTGAAGTGCTCGAAGAAGAAGCGGTGATGCTCCGCGCTATCGTGATAGTTGAGCGGGGTGAGCACCGCCGACAGAACCGGCACGCCGGTCGACAGCTGCACATTCATCATGCCGTCGATCACCGCGCTCGCCACGAATTCATGCCGATAGATGCCGCCATTGACGACAAACGCCGTGCCGAGGATCGCGGCGTAGCGGCCGGTGTCGGCAAGGGTCTTGGCGTGCAGGGGGATCTCGTAGGCGCCGGGCACGTCGAAGACATCGACGGCAAAGCGACTGCCCCCGAGCGCGGCCATTTCCGCCTCGAAGGATTTGACGCACTCGTCGACGATATCGGCGTGCCATCGCGCGCGAATGACGGCAATGCGGGTCGTCTCGTAGTCTTTCTGGGAATGCTGATTCATGGGTCCATCCTTCCGTTTCGAACCAGAATCAGGACGCACGATACAGAATGCGGTCCGCCAGGGCGGTCCGTCTTCCGTTCGTTCTCTTTCATCCGGACTCTAACCGTCGGCCCCGGAATCACACCGGATCTGCTGACCTTCCCGCCAACCGGGAAGCGCTCGCGGGCTTGGGTCCCGCGCATGACCCCGAAAACCGGAAAGCGGTTTTCGGAAAGGAATCATGCGCACCAGGAGTCCTTACCGCCGGTGGGGACTTTCACCCCGCCCTGAGAACATTAACGCGGTTTGTATGGAAGGGCAGGGCGATGCTGTCAATTGCCGGGGCCGAGACAGACCGTTCTGGAACAACGATCAGCGCTCCCTGTCAGTCTTGTCCGCGCTCGGGAAACATCGCTTTCAACCCCTCGCGAGAGGCCTTCGCCACACCGCGCTCGGTGATCAGCCCGGTCACCAGTCGCGCCGGCGTTACGTCGAAGGCAGGGTTTGCCGCCGGCGTCGTCTCCGGCGATATGCGCACCTGCGCGATTTCGCCTGCAGCGGTCTTGCCCCAGACCAGCGACACCTCGTCGGCCGAGCGTTGTTCGATGGGGATCTCGTTCAACCCGTCATGCACCGTCCAATCGATGGTCGGCGAAGGCAGGGCGACATAGAACGGCACGTCATTGTCGGCGGCGGCGAGTGCCTTGAGATACGTGCCTATCTTGTTGCAGACATCGCCGTCGGCGGTGGTGCGGTCGGTGCCGACGATGACCATGTCGATCTCGCCGCGTTGCATCAGATGGCCGCCGGCATTGTCGACGATCAGCGTGTGCGGCACGCCATGGCCGGCCATCTCCCACGCGGTCAACTGGGCGCCCTGGTTGCGCGGGCGGGTTTCATCGACATAGACGTGGACGGGAATGCCGGCTTCGACAGCGAGATAGATCGGCGACGTGGCGGTGCCGTAGTCGACCGTGGCCAGCCAGCCTGCATTGCAATGGGTGAGAATGTTGACCGTCTCGCCCGGCTGCTTGCGCGCGGCGATGGCCTTGATGATGGCAAGCCCGTTCTCGCCGATGGCACGATTGAGGCCGACATCCTCATCGGCGATCTCGGCCGCACGGCGATAGGCGGCCTCGGCGCGTTGTCCGGGTGGCAGCGGCCGCAGGAAGCGCCGCATTTCGTCAAGCGCCCAGCGCAGGTTGATCGCGGTCGGGCGCGTCTCGTGCAGTGTTTCCCACACGGCATCGAGCGCTTCGTCGGACGGATCGTCTGCCATCTGCATGGCGACGCCATAGGCGGCGGTGACGCCGATCAGCGGCGCGCCGCGCACCCACATGTCGCGGATGGCGGTGGCGACGCCGGCAACCGTGCCGATCGTCTCGATGCGGAAATCATGCGGCAACCAGCGCTGGTCGATAATGTCAACCGAACGCCCGTCGTCGCTCAGCCAGATGGTACGGTAGTGGCGGTCGCCGACGTTCAAATCCTGTTCTCCTGTTCGATCAGCACGGCCAGAGTGTTGACCTCTTCCATGCTGTGGATCTGGCGCCGGTTGACGGCGATGTGGCGGCCGAATTTCAACGCTTTCGCCTCGCAAGAGGCGCGCAGATCCTCGTCCGCAATGGTCTCGAAATCGGCATTGTGGGCGAGACCGAGGATGCGCCTGTGCACCTCGATGCCGGCAAAGCCGAGCAGGTCGGTCCAGATCTGGTGCAGCACATGATCGAGCGCCTGCTCGGCGCCCAGCCTGTCGCCCTGATCCTCGAACAGGCTCTTCTGGTAGAGCATGCCTGTGCGTTCGGTGCGCCACAGATGCGAGAACTCGGCGCGGAATACCGCCCATGTCTCGGCGGTGACATCGAGCAGATAGGCGCGCATGGCATCGCGCGTTCCCTTCTGCTCATGCCCGCGCTGCGAGAAGAACGACATCCAGAAATTGGCGAGCAGCATGCCGACGTCGAAGGCCATCGGACCGTAGAAGGCGAACTCCGGATCGATCATCCGTGTCTCGGAGTCAGTGACCATGATCGAGCCGGAATGCAGGTCGCCATGCAGCAGCGTCTCGGCATTGGCGGCGAAGATGTGCTTCAGCCGCTGCGCCTCGACCTTGAGGTCGCGATCGGCACGAAGTTCGGCGACGAGGGCGTCGAGCTGCGGGCTGGTGTGCCGGTTCATTTTTGCGTCGAAATAAGGATCTGAGAACACCAGATTCTCGGTGATGTCGCAGAGTTCGACATTGTCGGCGAACAGGGCCAGATCGGCCTTGCGGTCCTTGGCCGCCATATGCAGGTCGGAACCGCGAAACAGCGTGCGGGCCATGAACAGACCGATATCCCCGGCGATGTTGGGAAGCTGGCGGCCTTCGATCAGCGCTCGCCGCAGGATGATGTGCGGCGACAGATATTCCATGATGATGAGCGCCTGGACCTCGTCGAAATAGTAGATCGCCGGCACCGAGCCGGGCGCCCGCGCTTCCTGCCGGATCAGTGCGTGGTATTCGAAGAAGGAGCGCTTCAGTGGCAGCGGCCAGCTGTCGCCGACAAGGCGGACATAGGGCAGGGCCTGCTTGACCACAACCGCACCTTCGGTCCCTTCGACGATGAAGACCAGGTTCAGATTGCCGTCGCCGACCTCACGGACCTTCCACGCGCTGGTGTCCTTGCCGATCTTCGCGCACAGCGCTTCGTTCGTGCCGAGACGCGTTGAAAGCGTCTCCACCGACAGTGCTTCGAATGGCAATTTTCCGGTCATTCTTCTCCCTCCCGCCTATGCGCTCCGATCATAGGGGAGCCTTAGCGGCGGGGCCAAGCTAGGAAGCGATCTGGCAATTGTCAATCGTGTTGACAATTGCCGATGTAGCCCATAGCGTCGTGATCAGGGAGGAACGCATGGTCGGTAATGCCGTGTTCCGCGTAGAGGGACTGAGGAAATCCTTTGGCCGCAACGAGGTGCTTGGCGGCATCTCGCTCGAGCTGCATTCCGGTGAAGTCACCGTGCTGATGGGCGCCAACGGCGCCGGCAAGTCCACGCTCGTCAAGATCATCAGCGGCGTCTACCTGCGTGGCGGTGGCGCCATGACGCTTGCCGGGCAGGACTTTGCGCCGAACACGCCCGCAGAGGCCATTCGCGCCGGCGTCGTCACCGTGCACCAGAACATCAATGACGGCGTCGTGGCCGACCTAGATGTCGCCACCAACCTGACTCTGGACAGGCTGAGCGGCAAAGGTGCGCCGACCCTGTTCAATCCAGCCCGCGTGCGCCGTGAGGCCAAGGCTGTCGCCGACCGCATGGGGCTGGCCATCGACCTGAAGGCCCGCGTCAGCGATCTTTCGCTGGCCGATCGCCAGATGGTGGCGATTGCCCGCGCACTTGCGCACCAGCCGAAAGTGCTGATCCTCGACGAGCCGACCTCGTCGCTCTCCAGCGCTGAAGCCGATCGGCTGTTCGCGCTGGTCGACAGGCTGCGCGAGCAGGACGTGGCGATCCTCTACATCTCGCATCGCATGTCGGACATCAGGCGGCTTGCCGACCGTATCGTATCGATGCGCGACGGCGTCATCTCCGGGGTCTTCGACACCAAGCCGCTCGACTATGAAGGCGCGGTCAACGCCATGCTCGGCCGCAAGATCCACCTCGACCGGATCGTCGTCAGGGAATCGGCCAGGGCGGTCGTTACGATCGACGGCCTGCGCATCGCGCAGGGCGCCCGCCCGATTTCCTTGACGCTTGGCGATGGCGAGGTCGTCGCCGTCACCGGTCTGGTCGGCGTCGGCAAGACGGCGCTCGCCGAGACGTTGTTTGGCGTGCGCAGGCCGCTTGCCGGCACGATGACGATGAACGGCAAGCCCTACGCGCCGCGCTCGGCCGGGGACGCGATCGCCGCCGGCGTGTTCCTCGTCGCCAAGGATCGCGCGACCAGCGGTATCGTCGGCGGCTTCAACATCGAGCGCAACGTCAGCCTGCCATTCCTCAAGTGCATGTCGAATTTGAGCGTCCTCAAGCGCCGCCTCGAGCGCGCCACCGCGCGCCGGCAGATCGAGGAACTCGGGATCGTCTGTCGCTCCGAGAAGGACGAGTTGTCGGCACTGTCCGGCGGCAACCAGCAGAAGGTGATGGTCGCCCGCTGGATGGCGCAGGACGCAAGACTGTTCATCCTCGACGAACCGTTTCAGGGTGTCGACATCTCGGCCCGGCGCGATATCGCCGCCAAGCTGCGGACAAGCGCCAATGGCCGCGCGACGCTGTTGTTCGTCACCGAACTTGATGAAGCGCTGGAGACGGCCGATCGCATCCTGGTGATGTCGGAGCACACCATCGTCGGCGAACACCGTAACGCCGAGGTCGATCTCGATCGCCTGCTGGCTGAGGTGGCCGGCGGGCCGCTGCACAGCGCAGCCTGAGCGTGGCGGTAAACGGGAATTGGAGTGGAGAGACCATGGGTTCGAGTTGGGTAAGAACGGCAGCGGCGCGGGGAAGCGCTGAATGACGCTGCGCGACCACGCCATTCGCTACGGCTTCATCGTCCTGCTGTTCGGGCTGATCGCCTATTTCGCGATCGCCGCCGACGGTTTCGTTTCGCCGCAAAGTGCCGTCTTCATCTTCCAGTCGGTCGCCATCACCGGTGTGCTGGCGCTCGGCGTCACCGCAACGCTGGTCGTTGGCGGCTTTGATCTCTCGATCGGCTCGGTCGCCACATCGGCCATGATGGCGGCGGCCTATGTCATGGTGGTGCTGGAGCAGAACGCCTTCGTGGCGGTCATCGTCTGCCTGCTCATCGGCGCCATTGTCGGCCTGATCAACGGATGGCTGATCGTCTATATGCGCGTTCCCGATCTCCTGGCGACGCTCGGCATGATGTTCCTGCTGGTCGGCCTGCAGCGCATCCCGACGGAAGGACGCTCGATCGCCACCGGCATGACCATGCCCGATGGTTCGGTCGCCAACGGTAAATTCTCCGACGCCTTCCTTGCGCTTGGCCGTCACCGCTTCGATTTCTTCATCCCGAACCTCATTCCGGTGTCGGTCGTCGTGCTGCTCGTGCTGGCCGTGCTGATCTGGTTCTTCCTCGAATACACCCGCTTCGGCCGCATGATGTACGCCGTCGGCAGCAACGAACGCGCTGCCCAACTCGCCGGCGCGCCTGTCAAGGCATACAAGATCTGGGCCTATGTTATTTCAGGAGTTTTTGCCTCGATCGGCGGCATTTTGCTCGCCGCCCGGCTTGGACGTGGCGACATCGCCTCGGGTAATAATCTGCTGCTCGACGCGGTTGCCGCGGCGCTTATCGGCTACGCGGTGCTCGGCGCCGCCAAGCCGAACGCCTTCGGCACAGCCGTAGGCGCGCTGTTCGTCGGCATCTTGCTGCAAGGCCTGACCATGATGAACGCGCCCTACTACACGCAGGATTTCGTCAAGGGCGTGGTTCTGGTCGTCGCCCTTGTCTTCACCTTCGCCCTTTCCGGCAGGGGCAAGAGCTAGAATTGCTGCCGATTTGATTTTGGGTTCAACAGGAGTGGAGGAAACAAGATGAACATCACAAGAAGAGTTCTGGGGAAGGTCGCGCTCGGGCTGGCCGGCGCAACGATGCTGATGCAGTTCCCGGCGCTGGCCGCGGACAAACCGGCGCCATTCGACAAGCCCGGCGTCAAGATCGCCCTGGTGCGCTATCTGTCGACCGGCGACTTCTTCCAGGCCTATCTGTCGGGCGTCGAGGCACAGTCGAAGGCACTCGGCATTGACCTGCGCGTGCTCGACAGCCGCCAGGACGCCGCCCTTCAATCCGACATGGTCGACCAGGCCATCGCGCTCGGTGTGCAGGGCATCATCATCCAGCACGGGCTGACGGAATCGATGAAGGACGCCGCCCAGCGCGCGGTTGACGCCGGCATCAAGGTCGTCGCTTTCGACGTCAATGTCGAAAACCCCAAGATCCCGCAGATCGAGCAATCGGACAAGGACCTTGCGCGGCTAGCGCTCGAGCAGGCGGTGAAGGACAATGGCGAGAGCTGGAGTGCCGGCTATGTCTATGTCGCCGGCATCGCGCCGCTCGACCGCCGCAACGAGACCTGGGTCGACGTCAAGAAGAAATATGCCGGCATCAAGGAAGTCGCGATGTTCGGCACGCTGGACAATCCGATCGCCAACTCAGTCGCCAACCAGGCGCGTTCGGTGCTGTCGGCTCACCCCGACATCAAGGTGATGTTCGCCCCCTATGACGAGTTCGCCAAGGGCGTGAAGATCGCCGTCGACGAAGCCGGCCTGAACAAGGGCATCAAGATCTATTCGGCCGACATCTCCACGTCCGATATCGCCGCGATGCGCGAGCCCGACAGTGCCTGGGCAGCGACCGCTGCAACCAACCCGGCTGTCGTCGGCCAGGTCTCGGTGCGCGCGCTGGCGCAGCTGCTGGCCGGTGAAGATCCCGGCCACAACGTCGTCGTGCCGCCGACGCTGATCACGCAGAAGGAATTGGTCGACAAGGACATCAAGAACATGGAGGACCTGTCAGCCAAGCTGCCGCAGTTCGCCCATGCCAATGTCGCCATGCCTGCATGGATGCCGAACCCGAACGCGAAGTAAGGGGGCTGATA
>BFBZ01001789.1_pt1 | contig 13354 bp, 12 predicted proteins | sample 1888401 | NCBI WGS metagenome assembly BFBZ01 (sample SAMD00112614, study PRJDB3348) | symbiont metagenome | host: Chara braunii | reverse complement strand
CCCACGCCGCGGAGCGCCCCAGGCGCACGAGGCCGGCGGCCGTGTTCAGCTCGGCCCCGCCGATCTCCAGATCCAGGGAGCGCGCCTGCTCCAACCGCTGAAAGTGCGGCGGCGCCAGCCGGACCATCACCTCCCCGAACGTAATAACGTCTGCCATGAGTGTGTGGTATGCGTAAGGCAAAGAAATATTAGCCGCAGATAAACGCAGATAAACGCAGATCAGAGGCAAAAAGAGTCGAAGAATTTCATTGCCGATTTCTTTGAAACAATGGTTTTTCTCCGATCCGCGTTTATCTGCGTTTATCCGCGGCTCAAACTCTTCTCTTGATTACCCGGCTCGGTAACGCTTCACGATTTCGGCGTACTGGCGCGCGGTCTGGGTGATACGGGCGAAATCGCCGGCGGCGACGGCCTTCGGATCGACGAGGTGCCCGCCGACCCCCAGGCACACCGCGCCGGCCGCCAGGAACTCGGTCGCGGTGGTCAGATCGACGCCACCCGTCGGCATCAGCTTCACCTGCGGTAGCGGCCCGCGGAGCGCCTTGAAGAACGCCGGGCCGACCACGTCCGCCGGGAACACCTTCACGACGTCCGCACCCGCCTCCCACGCGGCCACTACCTCGGTGGGCGTGAACGCGCCCGGCATCACCAGCTTGTCGTACCTCCGGCACGTTTTGATGACGTCGAGGTTCAGGTTCGGGGCGACGATGAACTCCGCCCCCGCGAGGAGCGCGGCACGGGCCGTCTCGGGGTCGAGGACGGTGCCGGCGCCGAGCAGGACGCGGTCGCCGAGCTGTTTCCGGGCCGCGCGGATCACGTCGAGAGCGTGGGGCACGGTCAGGGTGACCTCGGCGACGGTCACGCCGCCCGCGGCGAGCGCCTCGACCACCCCGACCAGCGGTTCGGGGTCACTGAAACGGACGACGGCGACGATCCCGCAATCGAGAACGCGCTGCAAGTGGTGTTCACGGCTCATGAGCGGATTGTCCGCACCCGGCCCGCGATCGGCAACTGACGTTTCGGGAACCGAACGCACGGTCGCCAATGGCGTACTACGGTAGCGTCATGCCCGTCACCCCGCCCGGCCGGCCCCGGTACGAATCGCTCGACGTGTGGCGCGGGGCCGCGTGCCTGCTCGTCGTACTGTTCCACTCCGTCGTCTACTTGGCGTCCGCGGAGTTCGACGCACGGGTCCGCGCGGCCGGCGGGTCGCCGTTCGACTGGTTCATCGTCGCCGCCGGTCGGTTCTGGATCGGGGTGCCGCTGTTCTTCGTCGTCAGCGGGTACTGCATCGCGGCCAGCGCCGACGCCGTGCGAGGCGGCTCCGGGGGCGCCGGTCGGTACTTCGCGCGCCGGGCCTGGCGCATCTACCCGCCGCTGTGGGTTGCGATCGGGCTGGCGGTCGCGGCCCCGTTCGCGCAGCCGCACTGGGCCCGGCCCGGCCCGACGTCGGAGGGAATGGCGGTGCTCCCGGCGCCCGACCGGCTGAGCCCGGAGCAGTGGGTCGGGAACCTGACGCTCACCGAGTCGTGGCGCCCCGCGCTGGGCGGGCCGGGGAGCGATTTCGTCCTCGGCCAGTTGTGGACGCTGTGCTATGAGGAGCAGTTCTACCTCGTCGTGGGGGTGCTCCTGCTCGTCGCGCGGCGGTGGTTCTTTCCCGGCGTGTGGCTGGTGACCGGGTTGGTGCTGTTCAACCTGTCCGCGCTGAACCCGTACCCGCTGCGGGTCGCGGGGGCGTTCACCGACGGGTTGTGGGTCGCGTTCGCCGCCGGGGTCGCGGCGTACTACCGGCTCCGTCACGCGCCGCCGGCGCTCGGCCCGGCGATCGAGGGCGCGGTACTGGTGCTGGGGGCCGCCGCGGTGGCGGGCGAAGCGGACCCTTTCGACACCCGGCAGACGCTCGCGAAGTACATCGCGTGCGCGTGCGCGTGCGCGGTCCTGTTGTGCCGGCTGCACCGGTTCGACGCGACCCTCGCGACCGCGCGGGCGACGGCCCCGCTGCGGTTCTGCGGGCGCATGTGCTACAGCCTGTACCTCACGCACCCGCTCGTCACGGCGCCGCTGGCGTGGGTGTGTTACCGGGCCGGGCTGMCCTCCCCCGCCGCGACGGTTCTCGTTACGCTGCCGCTCTGCACGCTCCTGGCGGTCGGGGCGGGGGGCGCGTTCTACTGGGCGGTCGAGCGCCGGTTCCTGAACGGTCCGCGACCCGGTTCCCGGAAAACCAGTTCCCGGCTTCCGTCCCGCTGCCGGCCTGAATACACTTCTCCCGTCCCGTCCCGCCCGTCCTCGTCCCGGACGCCGCCATGCCCCGCCGCCCGTTTCCGGTAGTCGTTCTGTCGGTCGGCCTCGCGGTCCTCCTGTTTACGACGCTGCGGCCGGTGGTGGCCCAACCGCCCGCGCCCGCCCCCGCGCCCGCCAACGATCCGGCGGCGTTCCAGAAGGTGCGCGTGGAGCCGACGGCCGAAGGGCCGACCGTGGAGGGCAAACTGAAGCTCGCGGCGGTCACGCTGAAAACCGATACCGGGAGCACGACCGTCGGGATGAGTCACGTCAAGCGGATCACGTTTCAGAAGGAACCGGGCGGCAAGTCGAACGACAGCGTGCAACTGACCGACAAGAGCGTGGTCCGCGGGCGGGTCACGGACGAGGTGTTCGTGGTCGAAATCCCCGGCGGGGAGGCCCGGCTCAAGAAGGCCGAGGTCCGCGAGGTTCGGGTCCTGACCGAGGAGCCGGTGTCGCTAGTGGCGATCGGGCTGGGGCTGCTCACGCTCACCGCGATGGAAATCGTACTGGGGGTAGACAACATTATCTTCCTCGCCATCGTGGTCGCCAGGCTGCCCAAGGAACAACAGCCGCGGGCCCGGAAGCTCGGGCTGGGCGCGGCGCTGGGCACGCGCCTGCTGCTCCTGCTGTCGCTCTCGTTCCTGCTCGGTCTGACGGCCCCGCTGTTCACCCTGCCGGATTTCGGTGTCCTGCACGACATGGGGGCCCGCGAGGTGTCGTGGCGCGATCTGATCCTGCTCTGCGGCGGGCTGTTCCTGATCGGCAAGAGCACCTACGAGATGCACTCGAAGGCGGAGGAGGCGAAGGAGAACGCGAAGGCCGGCGCGCCGGCTCACGCGGCCCCGAAAGCGGCGAGCTTCGGGTGGACCATCGCCACCATCGCGGTGATCGACATCGTGTTCTCGCTCGACTCCGTCGTCACCGCCGTCGGCATGGTCGAACAGGTGTGGGTGATGATGGTGGCGATGGTGCTGGCGATGCTGGTGATGCTCTACTTCGCGGGGCCGATCGCGCACTTCGTGGACCGGCACCCGACGATCAAGGTGCTGGCGCTGAGCTTCCTCATTCTGATCGGCGTGATGCTCGTCGCGGAAGGGCTGGGGCAGCACATGGATAAGGGGTACATCTACGTGGCGATGGGCTTCGCGCTGGCGGTGGAACTCATCAACATGCGGTTGCGCGGGCCGAAGCACGGCGCCGAAGGGGCCAAGAAGGACGCGCCGAAGCCGGCCGGGTCGTGAAACGTGCTCCGCTGAATCGGGGCACTTCTCGTCTCGTGTGGGACGAGCGATGGGCTACTCGCTCGTGCCGCGCATGAGTAAGTCTCCGCAAAGGAGCACCACTTCTAGCAGCAGCAGCAGCACGATGATCAGTTCCATGATGAAGCCGTCGTGCCAGCCCTTGGCGTCTGCGACGCGGTCGTTCGCCCCTTCGTAAAGGTCTTCGCACGCCTCCAGGCGGGCGTCGAGCGCCTCGGCCCGCGCTTCCGTTCGCGCGTGGAGGAACAGTCGCGATGCGAGCCGGTGGCTGAACGGGCCGGGGGCGCTCGGGTCTTCGCTGAAGCGCGGGGCGAGGCGCGCAAAGGTCAGCCGCATCCGGGCGAACGCCTCGATCGCGGCCGTGAACCGGGGCCAGTGCGCTTTGTCGCGGCGGCGGACGGTGTGCGCGCGGCCCACATCGTCCGCCGCGGTCGCCTCGCGAGTGTCCATTTCGACTTCCAGCCGGCGCAACTCGGCTTCGTAAAACGCGAACTCCGCCAGCGCGGACAGCACGTCGTCTTGCGCCGAGCCTTTCAGGTGAACTACGGCTAGCCCCGGCTGCCACTGCACCCGGCCACCGCGCCAAACCACGTCGGCGGTCGGCGCGTCGGGAGCGGGTGCTGAGAACCGCCCGTCGCCGATCGCTTTCCATTCGGCCGCGGCGCCTGGGGGCACGAACGCGACGAGCAATTCGTCGGCCGACTCGTGAGCCGCGGGCTTGTGACTGAAGTCCGTGAGTGCGGCCGGTTCGTCGACCGCCAGGCACAGACGCGGGTGCTTGAACGTGCGGCAGATCCGTCCCGTGGTGACGGAATGGGACGCGAAGCGGAGCCGCCGGACCACAATGCCCGATGGCAGTTCGGACCCTGACATGAAGGATTCCCGGAGAGATCGATCGGAATCGTTTGGGTGCCTCCCGGACCGCGAGCGTCTCGCCCTGTTCTTCGCTAAAGAGCAGATGAGACACCCACGATCCCAGGGAGGGCACCCAACGAGATGGTATCAGACGACCGCCGGAGCGGTCATTTCCGCCACGGGTGCGTGGCGGATCTGGGCCGAAATCAGATCCACGACCAGTTCGGCGGAGTCGAGGACGCCGTTGAGGGTGGAATCGAACAGGTAGTCGCCGACAACGAACAGTCCGGGATGGCCGACCGGTTCGGGCCGGTGGCGAACCTCCGGCGGCTGCATCGGGAACCCGCCGGGCAGGCCGTTCACCGCACCCACCCAGCGGTGAACGCGGCCCTCCAAGAAGTGCGCGCGGGCGGCGCCGAGGCCCCGCGGGAACGTGTCGAGGACGGCCGCGATCAGTTGCTCATCGGAGAAGTTACTCATCGTCGCGGCCGGTTCGCCGGCCAGTAGCCAACCGAGCACGCCGTAGGTACCGGCCGGGGTGCGGGCGCTCTCGTCGTACACGCAGGTGCCGCCGAACGCGTCGGTCATGAAGTACGATCCCGAGATCCGGTCGCGCCAGAACGGCGCGTCGAACAGCGCGCTCACCCGAAGGTAATGGGCCGGGTGGTCGTAGTGCTTGTGGTGCTTCAACACGGCCCGCGACAGGACGGGACCGCCCCATTCAATCGCCGGTAGCCAGTTATTCGGCAGCGCGGCCACGACGTAGTCGAACTCGTCGCGCGTGACTTCGCCGTTGTGGCGCGTCGTGACAACGTAACCGGCCGGCGTGCGCTCGACGCGCGTGACGGTGTGGCCGAGTTTAATCGCGGCAGTGGTTCTACGGGCGAGTTCCTGTGTCAGCCGCTCGATGCCGCCCTCAATCGTGTAGAGCCGCATGTACTCCGGCTCGTTCATCAGATAGTTTTGCAGACCGTACATGGCCGACGTGCGGTGCGGCTCGGTCGCGAGGTCGCTGTGGACACACACACGAACGTATTCCCGCGCCCGCTCGTCCTTAATGGTGTCGAGCAGCGCCTGGAAGCTCTTACGCGACAGGGTGTTGGCGTTGTCCTGCTTCCAATCGGACTCGTAATACTCCGCCGGACTGATGGCGTTCCACGCACGGGCATCGAACCGCTTGAGTTCGCGCAGCGCCTGCTCCCCGAACGCGCGGCGAACGTCGGCGTAGGTTTCGAGCACCTGCTCACCGAGAACGACCGCTTCGCCCCACATGGGGGCGGTGGTCAGTCCGAGTTCGGCGACCAGTTCGCGGAGCGGGTCCGGACCGAGTTGGGAGTAGTCGTACAGTTCCGCCGCGCCGGCCTCGTAGCTGATCGGGGCCGTGGAGAACTGCCGCGTGAGGACTTTACCGCCGAGTCGCGGACCGGCCTCGAAGATGGTGGCCTCGAACGGCGTTCCCCTCTCTTTTTGGAGCAGGTGTGCCGTCATCAAGCCGCCCGGCCCACCGCCGATGATTCCGACCCGTGTGCGATTCATATGGAGTCCGTTCGTCGGCCCCGTAACAGGAGAGGAACGCCTCGCTCCCCACCCCTCGCCGCGAAGACGGCCAAACTAGGGGGGCGATACCGCGGCAGACACTCGATCGGACGGGTACGAAACAAATTGTTCCGCGGGGACGGTCGAGGGCCGGCGGGTAGGCAATTATAGCTGGATTGAACCCGATGAGGTGACAGGAGTTCCGCAACGTCCCTTATGAAAAGGCTTTAATCAATCCTTTCTTGACCAGGAATGTCGGTCGAACCCACTCGCGATCCCGCCGTGTCCGCATAATTAGCGTAACTGAACACCCGCGCCCCGTGACCCATTTATGTACGTCCCACACCTTCACGATTGGCCGGCGACCGAAGCCGAAGCGGTGGCCCTCCAACACGCGCTCGCGGGGCGGGTGAACACCTCCACGCCGCTCGGAACGGTCGAGTTGATCGCCGGCTGCGATATCGCTTACCATCTCACCGAACCGCGGCTGTTCGCGTGCGTGGTCGTTCTGAAGGCGAACGATCTGTCCGTGGTCGAAGAGGTGTCGGTGACGCGCGAAGTGACCTTCCCGTATATTCCGGGGCTCCTGTCGTTCCGCGAAATACCCGCACTGCTTGCCGCGTTCGCGGAATTGCGCCAGGCGCCCGATGCGGTTATGCTCGACGGACAGGGGATCGCTCACCCACGCCGGTTCGGACTCGCCTGTCACTTGGGTTTGTGGTTGGACCGGCCGTGCGTCGGCTGCGCGAAGAGCTGGCTCGTAGGCGATTACGCCGAGCCCGGCCCGAACGCGGGCGCCGCCGCCCCTCTAACTATTGATGGGGACGAGGTCGGGGCCGTGGTGCGATCGGCCGCGGGCGCGAAGCCGGTGTACGTGTCACCGGGCCACAGGATCGACGTGCCCTCGGCAACGGCCGTGGTACGGGCGACCCTGAGCGGCTACCGGCACCCGGCACCCACACGGGCGGCGCACATGGCCGCGAACCGGGCGCGCGGGGCATCGGGCGTTTAGCGCGATGGGTCGAGGCGCCATCGGTGTCTGGCCGGTCGCGTTGTGCGGAACGGGCGGCTGTGAGCGAGAGTTGGGCCGAAAAGTTTGCGCCAAACACTCAACACGAAGCGCGCCGCGGCGGCTTGAGCGGATTCCGGCAAAGGGCTACGGGTATTGCGGTTGGGGCGACTGCGTGAACCGTCTCCCGCGCACCATCCGGGCAACGGGCGTGTCGGGACATTTAGAACTCAGGACAGCGAAGTCGGGTGCGCATTTTCCTGCGACTCGCCTCGCGCCCGCGACGATAGACTTGCGTAGAATACGACGCGGCTCACTGAACGGGTGAACCGTGTCCGGGGCGGCGGACTCCGCCTTCGCGACAGCAGACATCACCGTCCGGCGTGCGATCAGGATACGATGGCGCGCGGGGCGGTTTGGCCGGCAAGCAAAGGGGCGCTTCGGCGCCCGGATTGCGCCCGGTCCGGGAGAGGGTGAAACCGCCGTGCGGTGCGACCGGGGCTACCGATCGTACCGTACACCGACCGTCTGCACCCGCGGGACACACCCGCGGGTGCAGGGAGACGTTATTCCAATGCGTGAGACTTCACCGCGTGGCTGGCACCGCTGGCGCGTGACCGTCGTTAAGTCTGCACCGGGCAGCGCCCCGTTCGACCACACGGCCCGACTCACGGTCGGGACCGTTGTCGGTCCGGACCCGGTCGCTATCAATGAGGAGGCGCGGGGGCCGGACGGGATTCGGCACGAACTCGTTGCCCGCGTCCGGCAGCAGATCGCGGACGGCACCTACGACACCGAGGAGAAATGGCTCCTCGCTGAAGAGGCGCTGCTCCGGCGGATCGGCGGCTGATCGGTTGTCGTCCGCCGCCGCTCGCGCGGCCGGATTGTGAAAGCCCATCCGTCGAACGGGTGGGCTTTCTGCTCGTGTTTGCTGCTGCCCCGGGCGGCTATAATTGGCGCTTAATAGCCACGTCGGAGGCCCGGAACCGGGCCTTGCGACTAGCGATGTAAGACCTTTAATCGAGCCGAGGGAGGCGCTACCGTGTCACTGCCCGCCGTCGCGGTGTCGCAGACCCCGGAGGACAAGTTCCGGGAGTACCTCGCGAGCCGGCCGAAGCCGCAGCGGTTCACGGACCAGCAGCGAGAACTGCTCGAACACGTCTTCGCCCGGCACTCGCACTTCGACGCCGAGGAACTGATCGCGGCGCTGAAGGACGCGAAGAAGCAGGTGAGCCGGGCGACGGTCTACCGCACGCTGTCGAAACTGGTGGACGCGGGCTTGCTGAAGCGGATCGAGATCGACACCCGCACGGTGTACGATCACGATTACGGCTACCCGGCCCACGACCACCTCGTTTGCGAACTGTGCAACTCGATGACCGAGTTCCAGAGCGAGGAACTGGAAGCGCTGTTGGAGCGCGTCGCGGCGCAGCACCAGTTCCGCCCGGCCGGGCACACGCTCGTGGTCCGCGGTGTGTGCGCCGTGTGCAACGCGGCCCGCGCCGCCAAACACCGGTTGGTGATGTGACGCCGGTGAGCGACGCGCTCACCTGGAGGGAGGCGGCCCCGTGACGAGGAAGATGCCGAAGGCGGCTGTCCCCGAAGCTCTCAGGCCCCACTGGAGCGCAAGGCCAGCGAACGGGCCGAGACCGTTCTGAAGCCCAAGCCCATCAAGCCCCTCCGAAAAACGCGAACTTCAATTATTTGATCGACCTGCCGAGCCGGTGCCGGGCCAGATGACGAGAACGAAGCGGAATAAGACCCGTGCGTGGGATTTAAATCCCGGTTGCGTTAACACGGCACCCGATCACTCCGCACCCTGAGCCGTAGGCTCCGGGCGCACGGTCAGTCCTTCCCCTTCAGCCGCAACAGCGACTCCTGCACCAGTTTCTTCGCGTCGGCCAGCACCGCGATCAGCGGCACGAGGTCCGGCGGTGGCGCCTTTCGTTGGCCCTGTTCCAACCGGTAGTAGACCGTGTGCTGGTTCAGAGCCGTTAGCGCGTCGGTGAGCTGGTCGAGAGCCATCGCCAGGTTGCCGGCATCATGACCCATTTGAAACCGGTAATCGTCCAACCGCGCGGCGTCGGAGTCGGTCATGGTGGTGTCGTCGGTGGAAGTTGTCGGTAAGAGGACGATCGCCACGCGACGCCGGTCGTAAGGGCTGCCGCAACGGGGCGATCACACTTCGAGCACGGTGCCCGAAAATGGGTGGTGACTTCACCCACCTTCCGGTTCCTCGGCCGTGTTTTGCGGCTTTTTGTCGGCTCGGGAGGGAAGAGGTCGCGTGTGGACCTCTCAGATCTCGTACGTCAGCGAATCGGCACTCGGTTTCGCGCCCCGCAGCCGCAACTTGGGTTTCTCCAGCACCACGGTCGTGTCGGGCGGAACGCTCTCGGTCAGCCACACGTTCGACCCGACCACGGTCCGCTCGCCGATCACGGTCTGGCCGCCCAGGATGGTCGCGTTCGCGTACACCACCACGCCGTCGCACAGCGTCGGGTGCCGCTTGTAGCTCCCGTGCAAGAGGCTGCCCTCGTCGTCCTTGGAAAAGCTCAGCGCGCCGAGCGTCACGCCCTGGTACAGCTTCACTCCGCGACCGATCTCGCACGTCTCGCCGATCACCACGCCGGTGCCGTGGTCGATGAAGAACCCCGGCCCGATGGTCGCGCCGGGGTGGATGTCGATGCCCGTCTTGGCGTGGGCCAGTTCGGTCATCATCCGCGGGATGAACGGCACGGCCAAACGGTGCAGTTCGTGCGCCACCCGGTACACGGTGATCGCTTCCAACCCGGGATAGCAGAAGATGATCTCGTGGTGACTGCGGGCGGCCGGGTCGCCGCGGAACGCGGCGTCCACGTCGATCTCCAGCGTCTTGCGCACGTCCGCGAGCCGGCGGAGCAGTTCCACCGCCTTCGGCTCCGCCATCTTCACACAGTCGGCGTGCGGGCTCTCGTCGCACAACTCGTGGCGCAACGCGCGGGCGATCTGGGTCGCGAGCTTGTCGTGGAGCGCGTCCACCAGGCTACCGACGTAATACCCGATGTTCCCGATGTGCAGGTTCTGGCGCTTGCCGTAGCCGGGGTAGAGCACCTCGAACAGGTCCCCGACGATATCGGCCACCGCGTCGCGGCTCGGGAGCGGCTCGTGAGCGAGATGGTTCAGCCGACTGCATTCGGTGTACGTCTCGATCAGTTGGTCGGTGATCGACGACAACTCGTCCTTCTGACGGACGTCCGTGGCCATGTGTTCTCCCGAATCGCGGCGGGGKGGCTTCGTCTTTAACGGCCTGCTCTCGATGGTACGAGTGGCGGCCCTGATGCGTCAACGACACCTCCCCTCGGAACAGGGCACCGGCCGCCATCACCTCGACTTCCGAATGGGCTTGTCGGAAATGTCACAAGGCGCAGCACGATTTCCTCAGACATGCCCGCGAGGGGAGCAGTTCTGCTGCACATGTGAGAAATGCTTTGAAAGCCGGGCGAGATTCGCCACTTCCTAAGATCTGAATCAGTAGCAATTTACGCAATTATCGATAAGCAAGCCGTAAATTTTTGAGTGATTGGCACTCATGCTGCTTTATCGTTTATCAAGCGAGCCTAACACTGAAACGGGCTTCCGGACCGAGGGGAGAGGCGGTTCGGCTGACCGCTCAGTTGAAGGGCAACGCTGAAATACAACCGCTCGGGCACTGGCAGAGGGGAGAGGCTGCCAGTCGCCCGGGCGGTTTGTCATTTTCCAAGCACAATTCTGCCGCCAACATTGGCAGTTCGATTCCCTTCTCAATTCAGTCGGGTAAGCCACGCGGACAAAGAAAGATGGCGGGCCGTGGCCCGCCATCAAACAACGCACCGAGTTCCAAAACTGCAATGCTCAAAATCTAAACCAGTTGCGCGTCGCCCTTTTTTTGTTCAGAATCCTGGTCACTTTCGGCTTCCTGCTCGAGTTCCCGCACTTCGGCACGCATACGCAAGTAGACAACGTAACCGGTCAGGGCGATGAGCCACTCCACCATACGCAGGGCGATCCGGGCGACGGCGCCGAGCGACTCGGGGCGGTTCGACAGCTTGTAGAGCCAGGCGAACACCCCTTCGGCAACGCCCACCCCGCCCGGCGTGATCGGGATCGCTTGCGCGATGAAGCCGATCGGCGCGATGACCATGATCTCGGACAGCGTCGGGAGTTCCGCCGGGTCGGGGGGCGGGAACACGCGGGACGCGCAGAAGAACGCGAACACCAGTCCGAAGTGCGACGCGGCCGACAGTACGACCCCGATCGCCACGACCTTCGGTCGCTGCCGGTACTCCCAAACCGCGTACCACCCTTCGGCCAGCGAGGCCCCGAGCTTCGGCACCCACTTCAACCGACCGGCGAACCGGTGGACGCGGGTTTGTGGCAGGAACCCGAGAAGTACGAMCCCGGCCACGGCGCCACCGGCGACGGCCGCCATGACCTTCACGATCCACTGGAGGTCGGGATTCGCGGCGATGCGAGCGTCGCCCGTGGCCCAGGCGATTGACCCGAGGACCGCGACGAACAGGATGAGGCCGAACAGCCCCATCGCCCGGTCGGCGATGACCGAGGCGACGGCCCGCGTTTTCCGTTCCGGGTGGGCGTGGGCGATGAAGTAGGCTTTGACGAGGTCTCCGCCGACGGAGCCGGGAATGAACGTGTTGTAGAAGATGCCGACGAGACTGAGCCGGTACGCGTTGCGGACCGCGAACGGCAGATCGAGCGCGCGGACCAGCAGGAACCAGCGGTAGATCTGGAGCCCGGCGGCGGCGGTCATGAGCAGCGCCGCGCCCGCCAGCCATTCGAACGCGATCGTCCCCTGGAGCAGTTGCCCGATGCCCGGCGCGCCGGTGTTCGGGTTCGGGTCCCAGTACTTGTAGATGACGTAGCCGAGCAGGCAGAACCCGACGCCGTATTTGCCGAGCGGGACCAACCACTTTTCTGCGTGCTTCTTCACCACCGCCTCCTGCGTCGCCGGTTCACTCACTTGAGAGATTGTGCGTTGGCGGCGGCTGCGCGTCTAGCTCAACGTGCCGCGGGGGAGCCGCGGCCGGTAAATCCGCGAAACTCGGGTCCGAGTGGGACTCAAGGGTTGACACCCCGCGGAAGTCCCACTACTTTAATTTTCGCTGAGGGGGTGTAGCTCAGTTGGTAGAGCGCTTGAATGGCATTCAAGAGGTCAGGAGTTCAACTCTCCTCACCTCCACTCAGCAAAACCCTTGGAAATCCAAGGGTTTTGTCATTTTACGGGGGTGGTGTTTGCAATCCCCCGCTGTGTATCAAAGATACACAGCGGTCAGGGGTTCACTGACCTTGCAGGTGCGGGAATCTCCTGCATGATCGGGGGATGCCACACCCCGCCCGCACGCTAACGCACGATGGCCTTATCCTCACGCTCCAACAGTGGGCGCGCAAGAAGGGACTCAAGGCCGAAACGATCCGCTCCCGGCTCGACCACCAGGGCTGGGACGTCGCCCGCGCGCTCGATACTCCCACCTCGCGGGAGTTCGCCCGGCGCGGCGAGCCGCCCATTCCGGCCCCGCGGCCGTGTCCCAAGCTCACCCGGCACCCGGACGGCCGGGCGTGGGCGCGGTGGCGGGCGCAGGGCAAATTGCGGGTGAGGTACTTCGGCGCGTGGAAGTCGCGGGAGGCGGCCGAGGCGTACCGCCGGTTCGCGGTCGAATGGGCGTCCGCCGGGGAGCTGCGCGAAGCGAGTGACGATTGGCAGGTGTGTGAACTCGTCGCCGCGTACCTCGATCACGTGGGCCGGTATTACGTCAAGGACGGCCGCCAGACGTCCGAGGTGCATGCCCAGCGGGCCGCCCCTCATCGGCGACGCTGACCGCACTCGGCGACCGGCGCGATGGAGGGGTAGTCAGCGAGTGAGCCGCAGATGGGCCCGCGCATCAATGTGAATCGCGGGCGAGACCTCATGGGCCCCTTTTTTCCCAGATGCTCCTTGATCGGGCGGCACGGCCGATTACGATCCCACCCACCGGCATCCGACTCTGAGGCCCAACGGACCGGCCGGTCCGCACCTCGGGTGTGAATTCACGTACCCCGGGCCCATTTCTTTGCCAATCGGAAAGCMCCCATGTTCCCACGTCTCAACCGCCTGTTCCGCGCGTCCCGCTCCTGGTTCGGCGCGGCGCCGAAGGCGGCACCGGTCAGGAAGCATCAGTTCCGGCCACTATTGGAACAAATGGGCGAGCGACTGGTGCCCGCCGCGTTCTACTGGACGGGTGCGAACGGTTCCAACGACGGGAGCGACGCGAAGAACTGGTCCTTGCTCCCGGCCGCACAGTCCACTCCCGCCGCCGCACCCGTCGCGGGTGACGCGTTGTACTTCTCCAACAACTACGGCGCGGCGGGGAACAACTCGAACACGTCCTGTCAACTGACA
>BFBZ01000025.1_pt271 | contig 13354 bp, 9 predicted proteins | sample 1888401 | NCBI WGS metagenome assembly BFBZ01 (sample SAMD00112614, study PRJDB3348) | symbiont metagenome | host: Chara braunii | reverse complement strand
GCCGCGATTCTCAGATCGCTACAAACTAGCGCTGATGTTGGCGTTCCACCCGGCCTCCCAGACTCACGTCCACGTGGCCATGCCTCGTCGAACCATGATGCGGACGAGGCACCCGTGAGCGAGAGCATGTCGGCGGACGACGTTGGGCGCGGTGCGGATGCGCTGAAGCAGCTGCGCACAGCCACGGCAGGCGTCTGCGACGTGATTCCGTTGACTGCGGAAGAGGATTTTCACGTCTCCTCCGCGACGATAATGACCGGCAATGCGCTGCTGGTCGATTCCCTTGCAACTGCGCTGGAATATGACCGAACGCCCGCGCACATCGCGCGCGGCGGCCTTGATCATTATCACGTCACCCTTTGCCTGCGGGGAGAGATGCGGTTCAGCTCCGGGCGCCGCGAGCTGACGCTGGGCCCCGGAGACATCTGCCTGATCGACATGGCGCAACCAAACCGAACGGTCCTGAGCGGTGCGGGCAACGACCGCGTCCGGCTGATGGCGCTTATCCTGCAACGAGCCGTGCTGGCACCTCGGCTGGCGCATCCGGATTCCGCGACAGCATCATTCTTGCCGGCGGACGCTCCTCATGCACGCCTTCTGGCCAGCCAGTTCGCCGCGCTATGGGAGCTCCCCGCGCCTGAAGCCGGCAGCATGGCCGACACAATCGAGGCGATGGCCGATATCGTCGCCGCGGCGGCCGGCGGCGCGGCCGACACGGAGGGCCACGTCGAACGGGCCGAGCACCATCTGTATCGGGCGATGATCAAGCGTCATATCGCAGCCAATCTGGAGACCGGCTCGCTCACCGCCCGTGATCTGTGCCGACGCTTTCCCATTTCTCGGGCCAGCCTCTATCGCCTGTTCGAGGCCGATGGTGGACTTGTACGCTATGTGCAGGAGCAAAGACTGAATCGTGCCCTCATGCTGCTGATTTCCCCAGCATCGCAAAGTCGGCGCCTGATCGATCTCGCCATCGACCTTCAATTCAGCAGCGACTCCACCTTCGTCCGAGCTTTCCGGCGGCAGTTCGGCCTGACCCCGGGCGAGATCAGGGAATTGTCCGAAGTGTGGCTCCGGGAAACCGGTGCGATGCCGGGACCAGGCGACCTGCTTCACCACCTGGCCAGACGCTGAAACAACGGCGCCGGCGTCTCACCCGGTCGCGTCTGCAAAGCGCTTCTTGACGATCAAGGCAAGCGGCACCGCATAGAAGAAATGCGACATGAAGCCACCGATCACCACCATCGGATCGAAATAATCGGGATGATTGGTGCCGGCGACCATGATCGCCGCGTGCATCACGATCCAGATCACGACCGCGTAGAACAGCGCCACCAGCGTCGCCTCGTATCCGCGACGCCGGAAGATGGGCCACAGGTAAGCGAACAACACGCCCCAGGCGAGCGCGAAGACGAAGTGAATTCCCGTACCGACGACATAGGCCGCCGCGCCGAGTGACTCCTGCACCCCCTTGCCGAACACCAAGCCGGTCGCATTGCGTGGAATGCCGGCCATCGGCATCAGGTGCTGCACCCCGACCCAGACAATGGCCTCGTAGATCCAGATGATCACGCCCCCCGATAGCCCTCCGATCAGCCCGGCGCGGACCATCGCGGCTCGATCCAGTGCGCCTGCCGTCGACGATCCCGCGCCCGATCGAACATCATGTCCTGCGGTGCCAAAGCTGCTGCTCATGATTGTCGTCCCTCCCCCGATTTAGAGTTTGTGGTTGTTGTCGCGCGCCGTGACCACGCGGCACCGGCGATTGGCATTCGAGGCGGGCAATGCCATAAATTCGGGCAACGGCCGCCTGCGAAGGGATTCTGTCTTGCGCATCGACCTCCTCGGCATCGAAACCTTCGTCAGCATTGCGGATCGAGGCAGTTTTCACCTTGCCGCGGCGCACCTCAATTTGTCGCAGACCGCGCTGAGCCACCGGATGAAGCGGCTCGAGGACGATCTCGGCGTCAAGCTCTTCACCCGCACTACCCGCAAGCTGGCGCTCACCCCCGCGGGCCTCGAGCTCTTGCCGAAGGCCCGCCGCATGCTCGACGACATGGCGGCGTCGTACCGGCAGCTTCGGCAGCAAGGTCGCGAGGGACAGACGAGCCTGGCGTTCGGCTGCCTGCCGACGATTGCCAACCACTACCTTCCGACGGTCCTGAAGACCGTGGCGGACACCCACCCCGACCTGATCATTCGGGTGTTCGACAATTCCGCGAGCGAAATCGCGGAGCTCGTCCAGAAGGGCGAGGCGGAATTCGGCATCACGTTTGTCTCCGCCCATCCCTGGGATATCGACATCAAGCCGCTGATCAAGGAGCCCTATGTGGTGCTGTGCCCCGCGGATCATCCGCTGGCGCAGAAAACCGCTGTCGCCTGGTCCGAACTTGAGGGCTATGCGCTGGTCCGCATCAGTCCACAGACCGGCAACCGTGCCATCATCGATGAAGCCCTCGGCAGCCGCCGGGACGCAATGACGTGGCGTTACGAGGTGCAGCATGTGGCGACCGCCGTCAGCATGGTGCAGGCAGGTCTGGGGCTGACGATCATACCGCAGCTTGCCGTTGTCGGGGTCGCCGCTGTGCCTGGCCTGGTTGCGCGACCGATGCGCAACCCGTCGGTGGCCCGCACCATCGGAGTCATCATGCGGCGGGGACTTCCGCTGAGCACCGCCGGCCAGGCTCTGGTGGACGGCCTGGAGCGCAGCATCCCCGTCGACCTTTGACCAGGACAGCAATCGCTCCTCGCGTCGTCCATGCATCCGCCGTCTCGCTTGTATCAGGCTGGGCAAATCATCATGGCAGCGTATAGCCGCAGCACGGAGCTTAGTCGGGGCATAGTGCCCAACCAAGCCTCCGATTGATGTTCAGTTTTCATGAGAAGCGCAAAATCAATCATGCGATCGATGTTTGCACTGCAAAATCCTGCTGCGGAATCCGACGATCAGTTCACCATGCGGGCCTGATGGTTTGGCGATGGTCGCGTCACGCGGTCGACGCAACGAGCGGACGTCTCTTGGCTACGCCACCCCGCTCGGCCGCCGATGGCTGACCGAGACCTCTATGCCGTCATCGTTGCGCAGGATCTGCAACGACACGTTCTCGCCATAGCGATACAGCGCCATGTCGATCCTGGCTTTGCCGAGTTCGAGATTGCGCAGCACCACCATGTCGATGAATGGCGGCAGCATCGGATCCACCAAACGGATCCGATTGCGCTCCGGTTCGAATTCCAGACCGAGGCAGGCCTGCAGCATGCTGATCGGCGCACCGCTGGCCCAGGCCTGCGGCGAACAAGCGACCGGATAAAGCGTCGGCGCCTGCGCCTTCACCCGGCGGAAGCCGCAGAACAGCTCCGGCAGCCGGCGCAGATCCATATAGGATGCGGCACCGCTGATGGCCTCGAACAGTTCTCCCGTGGCGGACTTGAAGCCGTAGCGCGCAAGTCCGGAGGCGATCAGCGCGTTGTCATGCGGCCAGATCGAGCCATTGTGATACGACATCGGATTGTAGCGGCTCTCGCCGAGAGCGACGGTGCGGATGCCCCAGCCCGAAAAGAAGCGTGGCGACATCAGATCCGCAGCGACCCGACGCGCGCGCTCCGGTGACGCCAGCCCCCCGAACAGCACATGGCCGGCGTTCGAGGTGCGCACCCGGCAGGGTTCGCCCGCACCGTCCAAGGCAATGGCATAGGTGCCGATATCCTCGCACCAGAACGCGTGTTCGAAACGAACGGCCAGAATTGCGGCGTCTTCTTCCAGCCGCACCGCCTGATCCACCAGGCCGAGGCGCCGCGCCACCCGGGCGATCGAGCGCTGCGCGGCGAACACATAGGCCTGAACCTCCGCCAGCGCGATCGAGCCCTCGGCCAGCCGGCCGTCAGCATGGAACACCGAGTCGAACGAATCTTTCCAGCCCTGATTGGCTAGCCCGTCGCCCGAACTGCGCGAATGGCGCAAGAAGCCATCGCCGTCGAGCGCGGAGTGCTCGCGGATCCAGCGCAGCGACGCCTCGATCTTTGGCCACAACGTCTTGATGGTCTCAGTATCGCCGGTGCGTTCGGCATATTCGCCGGCCAGCAGCACGAACAGCGGCGTGGCGTCGACGCTGCCATAGTAAAGGCCGAACGGCACCTCGCGCAGGCGCGCCATTTCCCCGCTGCGCATCTCGTGCAGGATCTTGCCCGGCTCCGCATCATTGAGCGGATCGATCCTGTCGGCCTGGAACGCCGCCAGCCGCGACAGCACGCCCTTGGCCAGTGAGGGCATGCACCACAGCATTTCCAGCGCGGTGATGATGCCGTCGCGTCCGAATGTCGTCGAATACCAGGGGATGCCGGCGTAGGGATAATTACCTTCGGCGGTTTCCGTGGTCAGCATGCGCAGATCGTAGAGCGAGCGCGCCACGATCTGGTTGAACACATCGCTCGACGTGCCGATCGAGATCGCACCCTGGCGCACACGCCGAAGCGCGCGCGACGACAACGCCAGTCCCTTGAAAAAATTCGGCGACTGCACCTGGTCGCCGCCATTGCAACTGACCGTAAGGAAAATCGATTGGCGGGCGTGAGGCTCCAGGGTCAGGCGATAGGTGGCGACGCTATCGCTGCACTGGTCCGGCTTCGGCTCGAAATGCAGCGATGTGGTGCGCGCGACATCATCGAGGCCGACATAGGTGAGCTTGACGTCCTGCCGGCCCAGCACCGGCGGCCGCCGCGCGCCGCGATGGGCCCGCCGCATGCCGCGCGCTTCGAAAATGTCGGCGAAGTCGCTGCCGAACGTGAAGCCGAGCGACAAGTCGACTCGCTTATCGCCGTGATTTTCGATTCCGAACCGGGTGTAGAACAGATCATTGAGAATAAACGAGGTCCGGACGATGTGAATGGTGTCCTTTTGCAGAACAAGCCGATCGTGCGCGTAGATGTCCGGATTGGTCAGGTCCACGGTCAGGATCGTATTGTCGTCGCGAACGTTCGAGCCCAGCAGCAGCGGCTGCTGCCCATTGATGGTTAGTTCCAGGCGCGACAGATACCGTGTGTCGTGATTGAAGATACCATCCGGTTCCCCCAGGGACGCACCGATGTCACCATGATTGTCGACCACCGCAAACGTATCGTTGTGCTTGAGCGTGCGGCGCGGACGCGCAGCCTGGGCCGTCGCCGGAATGTAGAACGGCGTTTCGTCGGGAGCATCGATGGACTGGATAAGTGCGGGAGAAACTGTCAACGGACCGCCGGATGCTGTGAACACAAAGGTGTCGCGGTCGCAGGAAACGTCCATGACCGACATTCGTTCCCGCGCCGACAGACAGAAGCATACGACGAAATTCGAAATCGGAAAGGCCGATAAGCCGCGGCAATATTCCGTACCCCGGCGGCCTCGACTGCCACCGGTTCGCCACATCCGCGCCTCGATATGACTACGCCTCGATAGAACAATAGGTTCCATCACGTCTTCGGCTTGATTGTTGCGTCCGGAATATCTCAAACTGCGGATCACTCACGACTGGTCCGCACAGAGTCTTTCCAATCCCTGCGTTTCCGATCAAAGCACCCGTCGTCAGCGAGTTTTCGAAACCGACCAGATAAATTCCTGTTGCAACACGTTGCAAGTGAGGCCGCGTATGTTTGTCATCCGAACGACAACAATCAGAATGAAGCATGGAAGGATTACACCGCAACCGCTGTTGTCGGCTGTGGTCTGCCTGCTGACGGCGTTTGCCGCGAAGCAGGCGATGGCGGAGACCCCCGTTCGCAGCTCCGATCCGTATCGCATCGCGCAGGCGCAAACCTCAGCATCGGAATCGTCCACACCACCCGCAGCGGCACCGACTCCGTCGGCAACTCCCGCTTCGCCACCCGCCCCGGCTGCCCCGGCATCGCCTCCGGTTCCAGCGCCGCCGCCTGCCGCCGCAGCACCTGCCCCGGCGCCGGCCGCAGCCTCGACCAAGCCCGACAGCACGCCGAAGCCGGACAAGTCGGCGGAGAGCGACGGCATTCCCGCTGTCGTGATCGACGGCCAGCAGGTCGAGAGCATTCTCGGCAAGAAAGTGCGCAGCAACAGCGGCGAGGACATGGGGCGGATCATCGATGTCATCGTCGACAAATCCGGACAGATCCGTGCCGCCATCATCGACTTCGGCGGCTTTCTCGGCGTCGGCACGCGGCAAATCGCGGTGGATTGGCGCACCATCCGCTTCCCGTCCGATCAGAAGTCGGAATCGCTCGCCGTCGACCTGACGCGCGATCAGCTCCGCGTCGCACCGGTGTACAAGGCCGGCGAACAAATCGTGGTGCTGGGCCGGCCTCGCGCGGAACCGGCCGCAACGGCGCCACAGGCCTCCGCAGCGCCTCCCCCGGTTGCCGCGAAGGAGGCAGCCCCCGCGCCCGTTGCGAAGGATCCCAATCCCGCGCCGAGTCCCACGCCAACCGCGGCTCCAGCACCTGCAGCACCTGCACCTCTCCCTGCACCCGCGGCCAAAGACCCGGCCACTCCACAGTGATGACATCCCGATGGCGCCGGCATGGATGACAAGAGCAAGATCCATCGGCAGACCCCGACGAACAAGGCTGAACCGCCATCGCGGTCCGGCGCCTCGCGCAAGAGCCGTCGCGGCCTCGACTGGTTCGTGTTTTTCGTGGCCGATGTGCAAACCGGCTTCGGGCCGTTCGTTGCCGTCTATCTGACCGCCGAGAAGTGGACCCAGGTCGATATCGGGCTGATCCTCACGGTCGGCGGCCTGATCTCCCTGTTCGGCCAGGTGCCGGGCGGCGCGATCCTCGATGCGGTTCGCTCACCGCGGCTGGCCGCCGCGATCTCCGTCGTCCTGATCGGCGCGAGCGCGCTGATGCTGGCGATATGGCCGGTCTTCGCCATCGTTCTGCTCTCGCGCATCCTGCAGGCGAGCGCGAGTTGCGTGCTGGGGCCGGCGATTGCATCGCTCAGCCTCGGCCTGGTCGAGCGCCGTGAAATCGGCGAGCGCCTGGGACGCAATGCGGCGTTTGCATCGGTTGGAACCGGGCTGGCCGCGGCGGGCATGGGCGCCGTCGGCTATGCCATCTCCAACCTGTCTCTTATACACATCTAGATGTGTATAAGAGACAGGGCCTGGCCGAACTGCTGCGCAATCGCGCGCTTGTCATTTTCGCCGTCTGCGTGATGCTCTTCCACCTCGCCAACGCGGCCATCCTCCCACTGGTGGCAAGCATGCTGACGCTGCGCTCGAGCGGTTCGGCAACGGCGTTGATTGCGGTTGCGATGGTGGTGCCGCAATTCGTGGTGGCCATGCTGTCCCCCACGGTCGGACGCAAGGCTCAAAAATGGGGCCGCCGGCCACTCCTCATCGTCGGCTTCATCGCCCTGATCTGCCGTGCCGTGATGTTCGCGTACATCACCAGCCCCTACTTCGTCGTCATTGTCCAACTGCTGGACGGGATTTCAGCCGCCGTTGTCGGCGTGCTGGTTCCGCTCTCGATCGCCGATCTCACGCGTGATTCCGGCCACTTCAACCTCACCCAGGGCGCGGTCGGATGCGCCATGGGGATAGGAGCATCCATCAGCACGACATTCGCCGGCTACATCACCGACCGTTTCAGCAGCCATGCGACGTTTTTGTGCCTGGCGCTGGTCGCCGCGTTCGGCTTGACGGCGCTCTGGCTGCTGATGCCGGAAACCCGGTCGTCGGACGCATCGGGACCGACAACCGGAGATCACTAAAAACAAAACTTGTTTAGAACCAAGATGTACTTACCCCGCGACCCGGCGCGGCTTGAAAGTCTCGACCGAGCCGGATTTGAAGCCGGCGATCTCGTGGTAGATGTTGAGGTAATCGCGCGCCATGCGGCTCGAGGTGAAACGCTCCTCGAAACGCTGCCGGATCTGGGCGCGCGACAGCCGCGAAATGTTGCGCAGCGCGCCGACCGCGCTGGTTTCGTCCTCGACGACAAACCCGGTGACACCGTCTTCGATGACTTCAGGAACTGACCCGCGGTTGTAGGCAATCACCGGTGTGCCGCACGCCATGGCTTCGATCATCACCAGACCAAACGGCTCCGGCCAGTCGATCGGCACGATCAAGGCCATCGCGCCGCTGAGGAATTCGGATTTCTGCGCGTCGGAAATCTCGCCGATGAAGTCTACATGCGGCTTGTTGAACAGGTCGCGGATCTCGTCGTTGAAATAATCGGTGTCGACCTGATCGACCTTGGCGGCCACTTTCAGCGGCAGCCCGCAACGCTCGGCGATGCGAACGGCGCGGTCGACCCGCTTTTCCGGCGAGATGCGCCCGAGGAACGCCAGATAGGACGGAGTCTTGTTTTGCGGGAGGAGCAGGTTTTTAGGCAGGCCGTGATGCACGGTTCCCGCCCAGTTGGCCCTATGAATCGGACGACGCTGCGAGTTCGAGATCGAGACGACGGGCACCTCGGAGAACGTCTCGAACATCGGCTGGTGCTCGGGCAGATCGAGCCGCCCGTGCAAGGTGGTCACGAACGGAACGTTTTGCCGGGACATCAGCGAGAACGGATAATAGTCGAGATGGAAGTGCAGGATATCGAATTCGTGGGCACGGCGGCACACCTGCTCGATCATCGACATGTGCAGCGCGTTCGGATCGCGCACCGAACCGTCGAGCCGCAACGCCCGCGGCCACATCGGTTCCAATGTCGCCGTGGTCACGGAATCACCACTCGCAAACAGCGAGACGTCGTGCCCGAGTGAAACCAATTCGTCCGTCAACCAGGAGATCACCCGCTCCGTTCCGCCATAAAGCTTGGGCGGCACGGCTTCCGTCAACGGGGAGATTTGCGCGATACGCATCTGATGGACTCCAGTTCAGGTGTGGCGATTTTTCGGGGGGTGTGTTTTTACGGCTCGTCATTTGGATCACGCCAACGGAGGCCTGATCTTTTCTGATTGTTACAAGTTTTCAGATCCGGGGAACCTCGTGACGACGTCGAGACTTAACTGATCCATACAATCAGCAATGCTGACAGTTGTTCCCGCATGGCTGTTCCCGAACCAATAAACGTTGACGTCGCAAATGGGCCGCCTTTGACAGGACAACTGTCCGAACGGTTTGAAATCCCAAGTTGGCATTTAGGTGACCATGCAAATGAATGATCCCTCGCGCTGGGCCAACAGACCGATCGGCTTTCTTTTGCACTACGTTTTTCAGCGACGGATATCTCACGCCTTGATTCTAGGCGCTGTGCTCATGGCAGTGGCATTTTCCGTCAGCACGCAATACGGCGTGAAAATGCTGGTCGACGCATTGTCGTCCGCGACACGCAACGGACCGGGCCCCTGGGGGCCCTTCCTGATTCTGGTCTCGTTGATCGCCGCCGATAATTTGTGCTGGCGGGTGGCGAGCTGGATTGCGAGTTACACCTTCGTGCAGGTCACCGGCGATTTGCGGCGGGATTTGTTCCGTCACCTCACGGCGCATTCCCAAAGCTTCTTTGCGGAGCGTATGCCCGGTGTGCTGACCAGCCGAGTGACCGCCACCTCGAATGCCGCATTTGCGATCGAGAACATGTTCGTGTGGAACGTGCTGCCACCGTGCGTTGCCACGGCCGGTGCAATCGGCTTTCTCGCAACCGTCAACTGGATGATGGCGGCAAGCCTGATCGTGATCGCCGGCATCGTCGTAGTCGTGATGTTCCGGTTCGCGGCAGCCGGGAAGCCATTGCATCACGAATTCGCCGACAAGGCCGCCGATGTCGACGGCGAGATGGTCGACGTGGTCGGCAACATGGCGCTGGTGAAGGCGTTCTGCGGCCTAGTGCGCGAACACACCCGGTTCGACCAGACTGTCGCCAAGGAAATGCACGCCCGGCGGCGCAGCCTGATCTATCTGGAAAAGCTGCGGCTGGGCCATGCACTGGTGACCGTGGTGCTGACCCTGGCCCTGTTGAGCTGGGCCATCAAGCTCTGGCAGGAAGGCGCCGCCAGCGCCGGCGATGTGGTGCTGGTTTGCACGCTCGGCATCTCTGTGCTGAGCGCGACCCGTGATCTGGCCGTGGCCCTGGTCGACGTCACCCAGCATATGGCCCGCCTGGCCGAGGCCCTGAAGACGCTGCTGGTTCCGCACCAGTTGCAGGATCATCCGGAGGCGGTTCCGCTGGTGCCGCAGGGTGCGCGGCTCACCTTCGAGAACGTCAAGTTCCAGTATCCCGGCGGACGCCAGGTATTTCAGGGGATCAATCTGGACATCCAGCCCGGACAGCGGGTCGGCCTGGTCGGCCGTTCGGGTGGCGGCAAGTCAACGCTCTTGACCCTGCTGCAGCGCTTTCACGATGTCGACGATGGCCGCATCCTGATCGACGGCCAGGATATCTCACGGATCACCCAGAACAGCCTGCGGCAGGCCATTGCCACGGTTCCACAGGACACAGCATTGTTCAATCGGACTCTGCTGGAGAACATCCGCTATGGCCGCCCGGACGCCACCGACGAGGAGGTCTGGCAGGCCGCGGTGGACTCCCGCTGCAATCTCTTCATCGAAACGATGCCGCAGGGCCTGCACACCATTGTCGGCGATCGCGGCCTGAAACTGTCGGGCGGGCAGCGCCAGCGCATCTCCATCGCACGCGCATTTCTGAAGAATGCGCCGATCCTGCTGCTGGATGAGGCAACCTCGGCGCTGGATTCGGAATCCGAAGAGGCGATCCGGGTCGCACTGGAACGACTGATGGACGGCCGCACCGTGATTGCGATCGCCCACCGGCTCTCCACGCTGCGCAGCTTCGACCGCATCATCGTGCTCAATTCCGGCAAGGCGATCGAAGACGGGCCGCCGGATTCGCTGATCAAGCGCGACGGTCACTATCGCCGGCTGATCGAGCAGGAGGCACGTCGGCTGGCTATCCGCGCGGCTTAGGCCCGTCACGATCGGATCCGAGACCCAAACCGATGGCCTGATTGGCCTGAAAACACTCCGGTTTCCCTGTCCGGCGAACCGTCTGGTGGAAATACCAAGACATCGTCGCCGGATCGACTCGGAATTGACCAATTTCCGACACATGAGCGATGCGAAACAGGACTCCTCCACAACATTCAAGAGGTGCCGTTTGTCGCGCGCATTCCTCCCGCTCCTCGCCGCCATTTTCCTGATTGTTGCGCTGCCGGCTTCCGCCGAGACGGCTACCCCGGCCAAAAAGCCTGCCCCGGCCGCCACAAACGCTCTGACCCCTGATCAGGCCCGGCGCGCGCTCGAAACGCTGCAGGATGACACCAAGCGCGCCCAGTTGATCGACACCCTTCGTGCGGTCGCGAACGCATCATCGGCCACGCCCGCCTCGGCGACACCGGCGTCAGCGACACCACCCGCTCCGACGGCAGAGCCCGATCAGGCAGCAGCGTCTCTGACAGCGGACGGCCTCGGCGCACAACTTCTGCTCTCGATTTCCGAGCAGTTCAGCGACATCGCCAACGAGATCGCCAATGCCGCGCAATCCGTTACGCGCTTTCCGCTGCTCTGGTACTGGCTGGAGCAGACCGCAACCGACCCCAACTCCTATCACATCCTCCTCGACATCGCCTGGAAGCTCGCGCTGGTGCTGGGATGCGCCTTGGTCGCCGAATGGCTGGTAACACGCGCCATCCGGCGTCCGTTCGCGTGGCTGGAAGCCCGTATCCCCCATAGCGTTCCGCATGTCGGAGACCCCATCCACACCGAAATCGCAAGTGAGCCGGTCGCCGGGGCCGGCATGGCGAGCGCGGTTCCATTGCGCCGGCGCCGCGTCGCATTGACTCGCGCCTGGCAGTCCATGGTTCGGCTGCCGTTTGTGGCCGGAGGACTGGTGCTCGCACTGCTGCCAATCGTGGCCTTCGCCGCCGTCGCAACCCTGGTTCTCGGCTCCAGCATCGACCGCGTGCCGACCACGCGGCTCGCCATTCTCGCCATCGTCAACGCCTATGTCATCAGCTGTGGCCTGATCCGCCTGGTGCGAACCATTGCCTCGTCGGGCCCGCTCAGCCTGATCATGGTCCATGAGGAGACCGCGGCCTACATCGACATCTGGGTCCGGCGAATCACCACCGTCGGCGCCTTCGGCTTTGCTGTGGCAAATGTCGCCCTGCTGCTTGGCCTGTATCGCCCCGGGTACTTCGCACTACTGCGCCTGGTGATGCTGGCGGTTCACTTGTTCGTGGTCATCATCATCCTGCAATGCCGCCGGCAGATCGCCCGTGCGATCCGTGCGTCGGACAGTTCCGGCAGCATGATCGCATCCATGCGCAATCGGTTGGCCGGACTCTGGCATTACTTCGCCATCGCCCTCGTGCTCGCGGTGTGGGCCATCTGGGCGCTCAACATCCGCAACGGCTATTCCCTGCTGCTGCAGTATTTCGCAGGCACCGTCGCCGTCGCGGTGGCCACCCGCGTGGCGTCCATCATCGTGCTCGGCACGATCGACCGCGTATTCCGCATCAACCCGGAGCTGGTGCAGCGCTTCCCGGGTCTCGAGGTCCGCGCCAACCGTTATCTGCCGCTGCTGCGCAAGATCGTGTCCGGCGTCATCGCAGCGGTTGGCTTTGTCGTACTGCTCGAGGTCTGGGGCATCGATGCCATGGTCTGGTTCTATGGCGGCCAGATCGGCAACCGGCTGCTGTCCGCCGTGGTCACCATCGGCATCGCCGTGCTGGCGGCCGTGGCGGTGTGGGAAATCGCCAACGCCTTGATGGACCGGCAGCTCACGCGCCTGACCCGCGACGGTCATTATGTCCGGGCTGCGCGGCTGCGCACCTTTCTGCCGATGCTGCGGACCACATTGCTGGGGGTGATCATCACCGTCGTCGCGCTCACCGCGCTGAGCGAGATCGGCGTCAATGTGGCGCCGCTGCTGGCCGGGGCCGGCATCGTCGGCGTCGCCATCGGATTCGGTTCACAGAAGCTGGTGCAGGATGTCATCACCGGCCTGTTCCTGCTGCTGGAAAACATGGTCCAGGTCGGTGACACCGTCACGGTGTCCGGACTGACCGGAACGGTCGAGAACCTGTCGATCCGCACCATCCGCCTGCGCGCCGGCGACGGCGCCGTGCATATCGTGCCGTTCAGCGCCGTCACCAGCATCACCAACTCGAGCCGTGGCGTTGGCAATGCCGCCGTCAGCGTCAATGTCGGCTACGATGTCGATACCGACCATGCCAGCGACCTGCTCAAGGAGATCGCGGCCGAGATGCGCAACGAGCCGGCGTTCCGCAACCTCATTCGCAGCGATCTCCAGCTCTGGGGTGTCGACAAGGTCGACGGCGCGATGGCCACCATCGTCGGGCAAATCCCCTGCACGGACGGCGGGCGCTGGCCGGTGCAGCGCGAATTCAACCGGCGGATGAAGCGCCGGTTTCAGGAGG
>BFBZ01001780.1_pt1 | contig 13360 bp, 14 predicted proteins | sample 1888401 | NCBI WGS metagenome assembly BFBZ01 (sample SAMD00112614, study PRJDB3348) | symbiont metagenome | host: Chara braunii | reverse complement strand
TTGGTCGTGGCGACGCTGCCTCGTGCATCGGTCCGTCGGGCTTCAACGCTGTATTCGAACATGGTGTCCCCTTATTCGTCGTAGCCGCACCTGCAGGCGACGTCCCAACGCTTCTAGCCTCCGTTCAGGAAGCCAGTGTTGATCCGGTTCAGGTTCTGGCTGCTCTGTCTCTCTTCACGTACGCAACACCCGATAGATCGCCGGTATGACCAGGACGGTCAGCAGCGTCGAGGAGGCAAGGCCAAACAGCAGCGAGATCGCCAGCCCCTGGAAGATCGGATCGGTCAGGATCACCGCCGCGCCGATCATGGCGGCGAGCGCCGTCAGCAGGATCGGCTTGAACCTGATTGCACCGGCCTCGATCAGGACCTCCTTCAACGGCCTGTCAGGCGACGCTGCGTGGCGGATGAAGTCGACCAGCAGGATCGAATTGCGCACGATGATGCCGGCCAGTGCGATGAAGCCGATCATCGAGGTGGCCGTGAACGGCGCGCCGAACAGCCAGTGTCCTCCAAGGATGCCGATGAAGGTCAGCGGAATCGGGGTGAGTATAACCAGTGGCACCTTGAACGAGCCGAACTGGGCGACGACCAGGATGTAGATGGCGAGCAGCGCGACGCCGAAGGCAGCGCCCATGTCGCGGAAGGTCACCCAGGTGACTTCCCATTCGCCGTCCCACAGAAGCGTTGGCCGGCTTTCATCCTCCGGTTGACCATGAAGCGAGATCGCGGGTTTCTGCAGTCCAGTCCAGTCCTGGGCGTCGATGGCCTTGCTGACCGCGAGCATGCCATAAAGCGGCGCCTCGAAGCTACCGGCAAGCTCTGCCGTCACCATTTCTGCGGCGCGGCCATTGTGCCTGAACACCGGGAAAGAAGCGCGCTCCGGCGCCACCCGCACGACATCGCCGAGCTCGACCACGCCTTGGGCGCCGGGCAGAACATTCGCCGGAATGGGCGTGGTCAGGAAGCGCTCGTCGAGCGTCCGTTCACCCTTCGGCCGCTCGATGCGGATCGGGATCGGCTGGCGGCCGCCGCCGCGGTGCGAATAGCCGACGGTCTCACCGCCGTTAAGGATCGCGAGGGTATCGAAGACGTCGCTTTCCTCGACATGGAAGAACTCGGCATCGTCGGTGGAAATCGTGGCGCGCAACCGACGTGCCGGCTGTCGCCAGGAATTGTCGACGTCGACGACAAACGGCACCGAACGGAACGCCGTCTCTATCCTGGCGGCGACCTTGCGGCGCGTCTCGCCGTCGGGCCCGTAGATCTCGGCCAGGAGGGTTGCCATGACCGGTGGGCCGGGCGGCGGCTCGACGACCTTGAGGCTGGTGCCTTTCGGCACGGGGATCGTGGCGATGCGATGACGGACGTCGAGCGCGACCTCGTGGCTGGAGCGGGTACGGTTCGCTTTCGGCAGCAGGTTGAGCGCGACATCGCCCTGCTGCGGCTCGGTACGCAGGAAGGAATGGCGGACGAGCCCGTTGAAGTTGAAGGGGGCTGCCGCTCCGGCATGTGTCTGGACCGACCGAACCTCCTTCAGCTCCAGAACCCTGGCGGCGACGGCCTGTGCCACTGCATCGGTCGCCTCGACGGACGAGCCTTCCGGCAGGTCGATGGTCACCGAGAGTTCGGACTTGTTGTCGAATGGCAAGAGCTTGACCGTGACATCCTCGGTATAGAACAGCGCGAGCGAGCCGAGCGTCAGCACGCCGACGGCAAGCAGGAAGGCCCAGCTCGCCTTCTTTGAGGCCAGGATCGGCCGGGCGACAGCCGTGTAAGCACGGCCGAGTAGGCCGCCGCCGCTATGATCCTGACTGGCATGCACCGGCGCCCGTCCGGCAAGTTTCAGCATCAGCCACGGCGTCACCATCACCGCGACGAAGAAGGAAAAGATCATCGCCGCCGAGGCATTGGCCGGTATCGGGCTCATATAGGGGCCCATCATTCCCGAGACGAACAGCATCGGCAGCAGTGCGGCAACCACGGTCAAGGTTGCGACGATGGTCGGGTTGCCGACTTCGGCCACCGCCTCGATCGCCGCTTGCCGGCGATCGCGCCCACCGCCCATTGCCCAGTGGCGCGAGATGTTCTCGATCACCACGATGGCGTCGTCGACGAGGATGCCGATGGAAAAGATCAGCGCGAACAGCGAGACGCGGTTCAGCGTGTAGCCCATGACGCGCGAGGCAAACAGCGTGAGCAGGATGGTCACCGGAATGACGACTGCCACGACCATGGCTTCGCGGCGGCCGATGGCGACCCAGACCAGCACGATGATCGAGATCGTCGCCAGCCCGAGATGGTAGAGGAGCTCGTTGGCCTTGTCGTTGGCGGTCTCGCCGTAGTTGCGCGTCACGTCGATCGAGATATCGCCGGGAATCAGTCCGCCCTTGAGCAGAGCGACCCGGTGCAGGATGGCGTCGGCGACGGCGACCGCATTGGATCCGGCGCGCTTGGCAACAGCGAGCGTGACGGACGGCACGCGCTCGACGCCAGTGGCAGCCCTGGTGACCGTTGACACCAGCGCATCACCGGTGTCGGTGGCGAAGGCGACGTCGGCTACGTCGCGGACATAGACGGGGCGGTTGTCGCGCGAAGTCAGCAGCAAATTGCCGATCTGGTCGGGCGAGCCCAGCGTCTCGCCGGCAATGATATCGATCTGTTCGCCCTGATTGCGCACGCGTCCAGCCGGAAAGGCCTTGTTAGCGCCGGAAACCTTGGCCGCGAGCTGCTGCAGGGTGACGCCGTAAAGGGCGAGCTTTTCCGGGTTGGGATTGACGCGGATGATCTCCCCGGTATCGCCGACCAGATAGGTCAGCCCGACGTTGTCGATCTTGGCGATCTCGGTACGCAGTTCGCGTGCAATGCGCGTGAGATCGTTGGCCGTCATACGCGCGGCCGCCTCCGGCTTCGGCGACAGCGTCAGTGTGACGATGGCGACGTCGTCGATGCCACGGCCGACGATCAGCGGCTCGGGCACGCCGACGGGAATGCGATCCATGTTGGCGCGCACCTTGTCGTGGACGCGCAGCACGGCGGTATCCGACGAGGTGCCGACGACGAAGCGGGCCGTGACCATCACCTGATCGTCTCGGGTCTGGGAATAGACGTGCTCGACCCCGTTGATGCCCTTGACGATCGTCTCCAGCGGCTCGGTGATCAGCTTGACGGCGTCTTCCGCCTTCAGCCCGTCGGCGCGCACGAAGATATCGACCATCGGCACCGATATCTGCGGCTCCTCCTCACGCGGCAGGGTGATCAGCGCCACCAGTCCGAACGCGAAGGCGGCGATCAGGAACAGCGGCGTCAGCGGCGAAGCGATGAAGGCCCGTGTCAGTCCGCCCGCGATGCCGAACGAGGCAGGCCCCTTCATGGCGTGACCACGACATCGCCGGCGGCAAGGCCGGTCAGTATCTCGACATAGTCGCCGTCGGCGCGCTTCGTCCGCTCGCCGGTGACCACCGCGCGCTCCGCCTCGGCCCCGTCGGCCGCGACGCGGACGAAGTCGATCCCCGAACGGGTTTCGATCGCCGACGCCGGCACCAGCAGCGCGGGGCGTTCGGCGACCGGCAGCTCGACCAGGACGCGGGCATCGATGAAATTGGTATCGAGATTGTCGACCTCGACGTCGGCGATGACGCGGCCATTGTCGATCTGCGGATAGATCTTGGCAAGCCGGCCGGTCGACTCCTTGCCGCTGGCATTGATGCGGATAGCAGCGCCCTGCTTCAGTGACGCCGCGAAGCGTTCGGGAACGGCCAGCCGCAGGAAGACGCCGCCGCCACCGATGGTGGCAACCACTTCGCCGGCCATGATGACCGCGCCGCGCGTTACTGGCACGGTCAGCACGCGACCGTCGCCGGGGGCAAGGACATCGCCTTCGGCGCCCTGCTGCACGATCACCGAACGCTGTGCCTCGGTGGAGCCAAGCTGGTTTCGTGCCACATCGACCCCGGTGCGCAGTTGGTCGAGCTGTTGCGCGGTCATGACGCCCTTGTCGACCAGTGTCTGGCCGCGGTTGAGTTCGGACTGCGCCGTATCCAGCTGGGCCTGCAAGGCACGCAATTGCGCGTCCAGCGCGGCGACCTGAAAGGCGATCTTGTCGTCCTGGACGGAGGCGATCTTCTGCCCGGCCTTGACCACTTCACCTTCGGTCACATCCAGCACCGCAATGACGCCGCCGATGCGCGCCCTCGCCGGAACCGTGTCGCGCGCCTCGACACGGCCATAGACTGCTTTCCATTCGGTCACCGTCGTCGGCGTCAGCGTCAGCGTGCCGGCAAGCGCCGGAGAGGTCGCCAGCAAAGCGGCGAACAGAAGCGGCGTGCGCATTCGGATACTCCTTAGAATGCGCATCCCGGCTTGATGCCGAGCTTGCGGAACACCATCGCGGCCGGGCAGAAGCCGGTGAACGCCGACTGCAGCAGGTTGAGCCCGACGAAGACCGTCAGCCAGACAAACAGCGGCGAGACAAAGGCGGTGAGCACGACGGACAGCAACACCATGATGCCGGCGAAGGCGAGAACGGAACGGTCAAGGGACATCGCTATCTCCATTATATATGATCATATTTAGATATATGAATGTTATCGTTAGCCGCAAGGGGATTGCCGACTTTGCCACCGGCGGTTGCGGGCCTTCGCCGCGCCCGCCAGCCGTCATCCGCAGAAAGGCCGGCCGCCGCGGTTCGCCCCGATCAGGCAGTTGGGGCATCCGCGGGCGCCTCGACCTTGATCTGCTTGAGCTTGTCGATGCCCAGTACCTGCAGTGCGAGACGCTCGTAGAAGGGCTCGGACTTGCCCGTCCTGATCTTGTGCAGGAAATACTTCTCGAAGCCGACCTTGGCGGTGTGCACCCATTTGCCGGCGGACGACCAGTTGACGTTGCGCGGCGGGATTTGCGGCTGAGCCACGAAGGCAACACCGGAATCGCCGAAATCGGCCAAGCAGACTGCATTCCAAGTGCCCTGGGCATCTGGCTCGGCGCCCTTCACCAGCCGGCCGATGTTGCGGGCCGTCGCTGTCACCATGGATTCGATCATGAAGCCGGTCTTCGGAACGCCCACGGGAACCGGCGTCTTGCCGATCGGCGGAATGGCAACGCAGACACCGACGGCGAATATATCGGGGAAGGCCGGGTTGCGCTGGTGCTTGTCGACGACGATGAAGCCGCGCGGATTGGTGAGGCCCTCGATGCCGCGCACCGCCGCCACGCCACGGAAAGCCGGCAGCAGCATCGCAAAGGCATGCTGCAATTCATGCGCCTGCCTGACCGAACCGTCGTCGGCAATTTCCTGGACGAACATCTTGCCCGGCTCGACCTTGTCGACCTTGGCGTTGCAGATCCACTTGATGTGATGCTGGCGCATCTCGCTCTCGAGCAGGCCCTTGGTGTCGCCGACGCCGTCGAGGCCGAGATGGCCAATATAGGGTTCCGAGGTGACAAAGGTCATCGGAACGCGGTCGCGCACCCTGGCGTCTCGCAGTGCCTTGTCGAGGATGAAGGTGAATTCGTAGGCCGGCCCGAAGCAGGACGCCCCCTGGACCGCGCCGATGACGACCGGACCTGGCTTGGCCACCAGCGCGTCGAAGGCTGCCTTGGCCTTGAGCGCGTGATCGATGTGGCAGACCGACTGGGTGTTGTGCTCCGGCCCGAGCCCCTGGATCTCGTCGAAAGCGAGTTCTGGACCGGTGGCGATGACCAGATAGTCATAGGAGACGGATGAGCCATCGTTGAGTTCCACCGTGCGCTCGACCGGGTGGACGCGCCTGGCTCCCTGCGGATGAAAACCGATGTCGCGCCGCGCAAGAACCGGAGCCAGGTCGATCTCAACCGCTTCTCTGTCACGCCAGCCGACGGCAACCCAGGGATTGGAAGGCACGAAAGAATAGCGGCTGCCGTTGTTTATAACGGAAACATGGTGTTCCCTGGCCATTTCGTCGCGAAGTTCGTAAGCCATGATGGTGCCCCCCAGCCCGGCACCGAGGACGACAATATGCGCCATGCTCTTTCCTCCTTCGCGGCGTCGCCTTTGGTCAACGCCGACATTGCTGTTCCCACGCAGGGGCCGGCACTGACTGATCCTGCGCCATTTTGGCCGGCTGCGACTTGATGCGGGTCAAACGAACGTGCCGGCGGGAATCTCCCGCATGTCGATCCATCGGCTTGACAGCCGTGAGCACCACACTAATATTATTTGTAACTCTTAATATGATAATGTGTTCATATGCGCAATAAAAAAATCATGGAACTGGATAAGCGGGCGCGTGAGGCGTCCGAACTGCTCGCGGCGATGGCAAATGAGAAACGCCTGATGATCCTGTGTCACCTGCTGGAGGGTGAAACGAGCGTCAACGAACTGGCAGACTTGGTCCACATGAACCAGTCGGCGCTCTCGCAGCAGCTTTCAAAGCTGCGGGCGCTCAAGCTCGTGGACACAAGGCGCGACGCCCAGCAAGTCCACTATCGGCTGGCATCGATTGAGGTCGAGCGTATCCTGCAGACGCTCTACGGCATCTACTGCGATCCGGAGACAAAGACGGCAAGATAGGGCCTTCGTCGATGCAGTCGTTGCGCCCGATCTTTAAACTGGGCGTTCGGACGAAAAACGTCTGGCGTTTCATAGCTCTAGCGCGCCGGTCTCTATCAACGATGTCCGGCAAACGACCGCTTTCCAGTCCCCTATGCTCGTGGCGAGGTCTGGCATACACACTCCGTCGGAGAAGCTACCATCATGAGCGCGATTTTCCCGCAACATCGATGCCTGATAGAGAATGGTGGGCAGTCCTTTGGCCCGATCCACCAGCATTGCTGCGGTCGCTGGGGGGTGAGGTCGGGGATAACACTCCTCGATCTCTGCTGCGGCGACGGCTATTTCACAGCACCCCTGGCGGAAATCGTGAACGGCCGCGTCTATGCACTCGACCTCGACCCGGCGATGACTGACATGGCCCGCGAAGAAGTGTCGCGCCAACGCGTTTCAGTGCTGCAATGGTTCAACGCCGACGCCCGTGACGTTGCTGGGATCCTTCCTGAGCAGGTCGACTCGCCAATACGTTCCACGGGGTGCCTGACCACGCAGGGATTGTCCGGGCCGTTGCCGCGGCGCTCACGCCCGGCGGCCTTTTTGCCATCATCAACTGGCATCCGATACCACGAGAGCAAACGACGGTGCTCGGCGAGGCGCGCGGGCCGAGAACCGAAATGCGCATGTCACCTGAAGCTGTAAAACCCGTAGTGGAAGCTGAAGGATTCCGCCTAGTGCGTATGGTCGACCTACCACCATATCACTATGGGGCGGTATTTGAACTAAAGAGTGAGACGAAACAAACGTCCAGCGCCAGACTAGCAATTCTCGATGGAGTTCGGGGCGCTGCTGAATGCACTCCCGACCCCCTGATGGACGGAATGGATGCCGATGATTACTGATTGATGAATCGGAATATTCGTCGTGTGACTTACCATGACCATCGCGTAACCGACTTGATTGTGTCCTGCCCAACCCGACAAGGAGCAACTGTGGCAAGGCCAGTGCTGATCAGGCGATGACCTGCTCAAGAAAGAGATGCCAATACGTACGGCCAGCGAGGACATCAAGCATGTGTTTGCCTCCTTAGCCGGTGCCGCCATCCGTCTTGAGCGTAAAGACGTCGGTGGCGTCCTCGGGAGAGGGGAAGCTCAGCTCGCGCAGGCTCGAGACTGGTGTCGCCACGAGCAGCGGCATCGATGTCAGCTGCGCGCCAATTGTGCCGCTTGCCGCAGGCAGTTCCGGAACGGCCGCCTTGTCTGGAAGGAGCCCGAAGGTCGAGGCCGTCATCCAAAGCGCCGTTGCCGCCGACAGTAGAAGGCCGGGTACAGCGACCCGCGCAATCTCGACATGCAAGCGCCCTGCCCCAGGTCCCCGAAGCAGGGCAAACCAGCGTCTCCATCCCCCGGCGCGCCGCGCGACGAGCATGGAACCGGAGACAGCGAGGGCGAGCATCGCCGCCGCTCCCGCAGTCATGGCGATGCGCCCGGCGTCGTCAAGGAACAGCGAGCGGTGCAGGTTGGTGAGCCAGCGCTGCAGGGGATTGGGGTCGGCCGATGCGGTAGGGGTTCCTGTCGCCGGATCGATGATGGCCGATGCCGGCGTGCCATCGTCGAACCAGTAGGCGGTGATGCGCCCGGAGGGCGAGCGTCGGATCTGCTCGACCCCCGGGAAGGCGGCCTGGATGCGCGCGGCAAGGGCTGCAACGCTCATCGACTGTTCCGCCTGAGGTGCAGAAATCCGCTCCGCCGCCGGGAAGATGGACAGCGCCGCGCCGCTGACAGCGAGGAGCGTCACGAGGGCCAGGGCCGGCAGCCCCAGCCAACGGTGAAGGGTTCGGATCATCGTTGCGATCCCTTACAAGCCGTAGCTGAAGTTCGCGATGTAGCGGCGGCCGGGGATGGACTGCCCCGCTCCTTGGGCGGTCAGCGGCACGGCGATTTCGTTGGGGCTGTCGCGCATGTCCTCGGCGGCCGCGTCGATGTGAACGGTATAACCAGCGTCAAAGAGCGTGTCGGCGAGGTCGAGCGTGATCTCCAGCCGGCGGCCGGCACCGACGCTCGCTCCAGTGATGCCATTGATCTCGGCCGTGCTGCCGCCCGTTGCGCGATACCAGTCGGACAGGTGCTCGTAGTACTTGGACTTGGTTCCGGCCATCCACAGGCTGCCGGCGTAGGTGCCCTTGGGATCCGTGACATAGATGGCGAGGTAGGCTCCGTTGCCGCCATAGTCCTTCAGCGTGGTTGTGAGGGTTACTGGCCGCGCCATGGCGATGCCGGGAAGCGTCAGCGCCGTGGTCAGAGCCAGGGCGGCAAAGATGGTCTTCATTGGACTGTTTCCTTCATCTGGCGTGATACGGGCTGTCGGCTCAGTTCACCTGAACCTTGGGCGTCACCCCGGTGCCAAAGAGGCCGTTGTTGGGGGGAGCCACGCTCCCGGCCGGAGCCGCGCCCGATGCGTTTCCGCCATCGGAGTCGTCATCATCCTCTTCGTCGCCCTCATGGTCGTTATCGTCCCCACGACGCAGCCGGCTTTCGTGATCACGGCCTTCGCCGTCATTGTCGCTGACCAACGTTAGGGACACGCCCGCGTCCCGGAAGGCGGCCAGGGCCGCGTCGCGCGGTCCTTCGAACAGGCCAGTGCCGTGCATCGCGCTCCACGCGGGAAGGCCGATCCCGGCGATCAGCGCCGTTGACGCAAGCAAGATGACAAAGGTCTTTTTCATGGCAGGATCTCCGTTTCTGCTGGTGCTTTTCTGACGGCCCAGCCTGATCCCTTCCTGACGGAAATGGATTTTCTGCTTCAGCTTGCCGTCAGGAACCGGAAGCCCCGTCGAAACGGGGCAGGAATGGCTCAATGCTGTTTGGATACCCGCACTCAGGCGATGTCGCCGGGGAGACCGAGGCGCAGTTCACGGAAGCGCCAGACCCGAAGCCGCGGCGCGTCAGCGTTGTGAGACTCGGACTGGGCCGGTGCCAGGTCATTGATCGTCGTGGCGGCCTTCTTCATCGCGGTGCCCATGACCGGAGCCGTCCCTGGGGTCGATCTGGATGATCTCGAGGGTCGACGGATGGACGGTCACTCCTATCCGCTGGCCTTGAGCGTCGGTGCCGTCAATTTCATAGCAGCCGTCGTCGATCTTGATCCGGCGCACCGTCCAGCCATGCCGGGCCGCCAGGGCGGCAACGGCCTCCCTCGGCTTCCAGTCCGCCATCGGCACGAAGCATTCGTCATGGGCGCGCGCCGGCCCCGTAGTGAGGGCCGCGACGCATGCGAGAATTATCAGGGCAAGTCGCACAGGCCTGGACTCCGTTCCAACCGATTTGCGCCAACGCAAAGTGTAGGGCCAAGCTGACGCTATCCTGAAGTTTATGCGCAATCCGCTTCAGCTTGGCGTCAGGAACGTCCGGCAAGGAAGGCAGCGGCCGTGAAAGGCGAACGACAATGCGAATCCTGCTCGTAGAGGACGACAGTGTGCTGGGCGCGGCCGTGCGTGACCAGATCGTCGGTGACGGTCACTCGGTGGACTGGGTCACGCGGATCGACGCGGCCCGGGACGCGATGGCGGGCACGGCCTACGACCTGATCCTGCTCGACCTGATGCTCCCTGACGGAAGGGGCATCGTATTCCTTCGTGCATTGCGGGCCACCGGTGATGTCACGCCCATCGTCATCCTCACAGCGCTCGACCAGGTGTCGGACAGGATCGAAGGGCTGACCGCCGGGGCCGACGACTACATGGTCAAGCCGTTCGATCTCGACGAGCTGTCAGCGCGCATCGGCTCGGTCGCGCGGCGATATTCCGGCAATCCCAACCCGATCATTCGGCTTCGTTCGCTCGACATCGACATCGCCCGCCGGAAGGTGCGTCGGGACGGCAAGGCCGTTCAGCTGACAGCCCGCGAATGGGCATTGCTGGAGGCCTTCCTGATGCGGCCCGGCCAGTTGCTCTCCAAGGCGCAACTCGAGGAGAAGCTCTACGACTTCGATGCCGAGGTGGAAAGCAACACGATCGAGGTTCATGTCAGCAGGCTGCGCAAGAAGCTCGGCTCCGACCTCATCGAGACCGAGCGGGGCCTGGGCTACAGGTTGGCTCAGGCGTGAGGCGCCCCCGAAGCCTCCAGGGCAGACTCCTCCTGATGCTCGGAGCGGCTCTGCTCATGATCTGGGCCGGCGCGGCGTGGGCGACCGCTGTGCTACTGCGGCACGGGATCGAGGACGTCTTCGATTCCTCCCTCCAGGAGACCGCGCAACGCCTGCTACCCTTGGCGGTCGTGGACATTGTGGGCCGCGAGGACCAAGACATCGCTAGCCAGCGCCTCGGCGCAATCCGCAGCCATGACGAACTTCTCACCTACGTGATCCGCGACGACAAGGGCAAGATCCTGCTTCGCTCCCATGCCGCCGATCTCTCAGTGTTCCCGTCTTATAACGGGCCCGGGTTCGGCCGGACGGCGACGCATCGCCTGTACAGCGAGGAGGCCCTGCAGGGGACGGTGCGCATCACGATGGCCGAACCGCTCGCCCATCGGGCTCAGGTGGTGAGGAATGTCCAGATTGGCCTCGGATTGCCGATCCTCCTGATGATCCCGGCCGCGTTTGCCGCCGTGGTGCTCGCGGTGCGGAGAAGCACAAGACCGTTGCGGGCGTTCCGGGAACAGCTCGAAACCCGAAGCGAGAAAGATCTTGGGCCTGTCATGTCCGAACTGCCCAGCGAGCTCGCCCCGTTGGCCGCCACCTTGAACGCGCTGCTCAGGAGGCTCAGGGCCGCCTTCGAGGCCGAACGAAACCTCGCCGCCAACATCGCTCATGAACTCAGAACCCCTCTCGCCGGGGCGATTGCCCAGGCGCAGCGCATCCGGAAGGAAACCACGGAACCGCGGATCGAACAGCGCGCGGTGGACATCGAGGAGACCCTCAAGCGATTGGCGGTGCGGGCCGAGCGGCTGATGCAACTGGCCCGGGCGGAAGGCAGCCGCCTCCGATTGGACCAAATGTCGGATCTGCGCGCGACCCTGCGCGTGCTGGTCGACGACCTGCGGAGAGGCATGTCTCAGGAGGAGAGGGTCGTCCTTCGCATGCCGGAAACCCCGGTCATGTCCGACATCGATCCCGATGCCGTCGGAATCCTGTGCCGCAACCTCGTCGAGAACGCTTTGCGCTATGGCAGCGACTCCTCGCCAGTCGAAGTGACGCTTGACCCTAATGGGTTGCTCACGGTTTCAAATGTTGGACCCGTTGTGCCGCCCGAGGCACTGGCGAAACTGGCTGACCGTTTCGAGCGGGGCGGAGCTTCGGCTCGCGGCAGCGGAATAGGGTTATCAATCGTTTCGACGATTGCCGACCGCATCGGTAGCTCTCTCGCCCTCAGATCGCCGAGACCCGGGACGCAGTCCGGTTTTGAAGCAAGTGTTAAGCTCCTAATCGCAAGCGAGTCTAAGGCGACAGCTTCATCCTGATCCGTCGCTCAGTTCGGAAAGCACCAAGGATCCTTCTTTGGCGCGACCACGACGCTAGGTGGCGCAGACGACGAGTGCTTTCAGGAAGCGCAGAAGCTGATCCCCCATGGCAAAGATGAGGCGCGAAGCAGCCGTCCATGTCTGGGGTTCACCCGCGCGGATTACAGTTGCCGACCCAATAGTTGGAACTGTCGTGAGCATGCTCATACACCCGAACCGGGCCCCTCCTACTGGACTCCGGTTTGCTTACCACTGTGCGGAACTTGACGAGAGTCAAGGTGATCAAGCCGTCGAGACTGTAGGACCGTTCCGGCGTGGGCCGGAACGGAGTTCGCATGCCAGTCCAAGGGCGATATATGGAGAGTTCAGCAACGCAACCCCTCGCCCCGGTATTCGTGGCCCGGGGATTGACCAAGGTCTATGGCGCGGGCGATTCACGTGTCGTGGCGCTGAAGGACGTCGACCTCGATATCCGACAAGGCGAATTCATCGTACTTCTTGGCCCTTCCGGGTCAGGCAAATCGACCCTGCTCAACATCCTCGGCGGATTGGACGCTCCATCGTCAGGCACGGCGACCTGGCGCGATCACGAACTGACCGGGGCCAGCGACGAGCAGCTCACGACATACAGGCGCGAGCATGTCGGCTTCGTGTTTCAATTCTACAACCTGATACCGAGCCTCACTGTCGAGGAGAACGTGCGGCTGGTCGCGCAAATCGCCAGCAATCCGATGACACCAGCCGAAGCGCTCGAACTCGTCGGACTGTCACATCGCGCCGGTCACTTTCCTTCACAACTGTCCGGTGGAGAACAGCAGCGCGTCGCGGTGGCACGGGCAATTGTGAAACGGCCGGATATCTTGCTCTGCGACGAGCCGACCGGCGCGCTCGACGTCGACACCGGCAGGCTGGTTCTGGCGGCAATCGCCAAGGTCAATGCGGAGCTGAACACGACGACCGCCGTGATCACTCACAACTCGGCAATCGCGGGGATGGCTCATCGCGTGTTGCGGCTGAGCGGCGGGCGCATCGTCAAGGAAGAACCAAATCCGCGGCGCATCCGGGCCGAGGATGTGACGTGGTGAACGTCCTGGACATCAAGGTGTCGCGCGACCTCTGGTCGATGCGGCTTCAGGTCCTCAGCATTGCGCTGCTCATCGCGGCTGGCGTGGCCGTCTTCGTGATGTCGGTGTCGAACTACCAGGCGCTGATCGGCGCCATGGAGGCGCACTACCGCAACGAACGCTTCGCCGACATCTTCGTGGGCATGACGCGCGCGCCGCGCTCGATCGTGGATCGGCTGCGCGAAATCAACGGCATTGGCATCGTGGAGCCGCGCGTCGCCGAGCCAGTGCGCGTGATCCGCGAGGACACGA
>BFBZ01001779.1_pt1 | contig 13363 bp, 12 predicted proteins | sample 1888401 | NCBI WGS metagenome assembly BFBZ01 (sample SAMD00112614, study PRJDB3348) | symbiont metagenome | host: Chara braunii | reverse complement strand
CGCTGTCGGTCGGCGAGCGCCAGCGCATCGAGATCGTCCGTGCCCTGATCCAGAATCCCAGGCTGTTGATTCTCGACGAGCCGACTTCGGTGCTGACGCCCCAGGAGGTCGAGCAGCTGTTCACCACGCTCGAAGCCCTGAAGGCCGAAGGCCGCAGCGTGCTCTACATCTCGCACAAGCTGGACGAGGTGCGCCGGCTCTGCGACCGGGCCACCATCCTGCGCGGCGGCAAGGTGGTGGCGGCCTGCGATCCGCGCGCCGAGACGGCGGCGAGCCTCGCCCGCCTGATGGTCGGCACCGACGTCGCCCCGCTCAAGGTCGTCACCCATGCCGCCGGGCCGCTCCGGCTCGAGGTCAATCAGCTGTCGCTGCCGGCCGCCGACAGCCATGGCGTGACGCTTGACCGGATCTCGCTCGGCGTCCGGGCCGGCGAGATCCTTGGAATCGCCGGGGTTGCCGGCAATGGCCAGGACGAGTTGTTCCAGGCGTTGTCAGGCGAAAGGCCGGGCCCGCCGGAGGCGATCCTGATCGATGGCAAGCCGGCCGGCGGCGACGGCATTGCCGCGCGGCGGCGGCACGGCGCAGCCTTCGTTCCCGAGGAGCGGCTCGGCCACGCCGCGGCGCCGGATTTTTCCTTGACCGACAATGCGCTTCTGTCGGGCCACGCGACCAATGGCTTCGTCGCGCGCGGCCTGATCGATCGCGCCGCCGTCGCGCGCTGGGTGGCGCGCGTGATCAAGGCCTTCGATGTGCGCGCCGGCGGCGGCGATCCCGTCGCCAAGGCCTTGTCCGGCGGCAACCTGCAGAAATTCGTGGTTGGCCGCGAGATCCTGCGCGAACCGATGCTGCTGATCGTGGCGCAGCCGACCTGGGGCGTCGATGCCGCCGCCGCCGCCGCCATCCGCCAGGCGCTGATCGATCTGGCGGTACGCGGCGCCGCCGTCCTGGTCATCAGCCAGGATCTCGACGAGCTCTATGAGCTGGCCGACCGGCTCGCCGTCATGTCCTCAGGGACCCTGTCGGAAGCCCGCCCGGCGGCCGATTTTTCCCGCGAACAGGTCGGCCTGCTGATGGGCGGCATCCACGGAGCCCCGTCATGAGGCTGCAGCTCGAACGCCGCGACCGGTCCGCCGCCTGGCTGTCGCTGGCATCGCCACTGGCGGCCGTGCTGCTGACGCTTGCGGCCGGCGCGATCCTGTTTTCGCTGATGGGCAAGAATCCCCTGGCCGCGTTGAAGGTCTATTTCCTCGATCCCCTGTCGGACGGCTGGGCGCTGCAGGAACTGGCCGTCAAGGCGACGCCGCTGGCGCTGATCGCGGTCGGCCTGAGCCTTTGCTATCTCTCGAACAACTGGAACATCGGGGCCGAAGGCCAGCTGGTGGCCGGCGCCATTGTCGGCTCCTGGGTGGCGCTCGCGACCCATGGCGTCGCCAATGGTCCCTGGGTGCTGCCCGCCATGCTGGTCATGGGCGCGCTCGGCGGCATGCTGCTCGCCTTGATTCCCGCGGTGCTGAAGACCCGCTTCGGCGCCAACGAGATCCTGACCAGCCTGATGCTGGTCTATGTCGCCGAACTCGCGCTCGACTATCTCGTGCGCGGGCCCTGGCGCGATCCGAAGGGTTTCAATTTCCCGCAATCGGTCAATTTCGAACCGGAGGCGACGATGCCGCTGATCTTCGGCGGCGGCCGCCTGCATATCGGCTTCGTCATCGCGCTGGTCGTGGCGCTCGCGGCGAGCTTCATGATCGGCCGCACGCTGAAGGGCTTCGAGATCCGGCTGGTCGGCTCGGCGCCGCGCGCCGCGCGTTTCGCCGGCTTCGACGACCGGCGCACCACCCTGTTCGTCTTCGCGCTGTCGGGCGCGCTGGCGGGCCTTGCCGGCATCATCGAGGTGGCCGGACCGATCGGCCAGCTGCAGCCGTCGATCTCGCCCGGTTACGGCTTCACCGCCATCATCGTGGCCTTCCTCGGCCGGCTCAATCCGGTTGGCGCGCTGATCGCCGCGCTGTTCCTGGCACTCACCTTCATCGGCGGCGAGAATGCCCAGATCGCGCTGCGCATCCCCTTGGACCTGACCCGGGTGTTCCAGGGCCTGCTGCTGTTCTTCGTGCTCGGCTGCGACACCTTCATCCTCTATCGCCTGCGCCTGGTCGGTCGCGAAGGGGTCGCCTGATGGGCATTGTCGAAGCCATCCTTCTGACCGTCGTCACCGCCGCGACACCCTTGTTCATCGCCGCCCTCGGCGAACTGGTGACCGAGCGCGCCGGCGTGCTCAATCTCGGCGTCGAGGGCATGATGATCATCGGCGCGGCGACCGGCTTCGCCGCCGCCATCCTGTCCGGTTCGACGCTGGTCGGCTGTCTCGCGGCGATCGCCGCCGGCATGGTGATGGCCGGTCTGTTCGCCGCGCTGGCGCTGGGTCTCGCCACCAATCAGGTGGCGACCGGCCTGGCGCTGACCATTCTCGGCCTCGGCCTGTCCGGACTGATCGGGGCCGATTTCATCGGCGCCCGGCGCGATCCGATGCAGAAGCTGAGCCTGCCCGGGCTGACCGACCTGCCTGTGGTCGGCAAACTGCTGTTTCAGCAGGACCCGGTGGTCTACCTGTCGCTGGCGCTCGGCGGCGGGGTCTGGTGGTTTCTCTATCGCTCGCGCGCCGGCCTGGTCCTGCGCGCGGTCGGCGAGAGCCACGGATCGGCCCATGCGCTCGGCTATTCGGTCCTGAAGATCCGGCTCCTGGCGGTGCTGTTCGGTGGCGGCTGCGCCGGGCTTGCCGGCGCCTATCTGTCGCTCGCCTATACGCCGTTCTGGTCGCCCGGCATGACCGCCGGGCGCGGCTGGATCGCGCTCGCCATCGTCGTCTTCGCCAGCTGGCGGCCGGGCCGCGCCATGATCGGCGCCTACCTGTTCGGCGGCGTCACCATCCTGCAGCTGCATGCCCAGGCCCGGGGCTGGGGCATTCCGAGCCAGCTGATGTCGGCCTTGCCTTATCTCGCCACCATCGTGGTGCTGGTGCTGATCAGCCGGACCGGCCGGGTGGCGAGCCAGGCCCCGTCGGCCCTCGGCTCGCCCTTCGTGCCGGACCGCTGAGGCGTGATCGCCTCGAACTGAGGTCATCGGCCGGACCGCTTCGGGGCGCGCCGTTCGTCGAGGCCAAGCTCTCGCCTGCACGGGGCACATCCGCGTTCGAGGTCACGGCCGCCTTCGTCGTGGCCGGCCTTGTGCCGGCCATCCATGCATTCCCTTGGACCGTTCAAGACGTGGATGGCCGTGACAAGCACGGCCATGACGATGCGAAAACCGTCGGGCCGGGCATGGTCGATGCTTCGCCCGCGCACGATGGGGGATGTCGTGATCGCGGCCAGGCACATCCGTCCTGGTACCAGTCCTCCCGTACCCCAATCGGCCGTTTGGTGATGGCCGTCACATCGTCAGGCGGTGGTTCCGGGCACCTTGGCTTCACCGACAGCAATCAGGCTTCGGCCAAGCCCAGGAGGGTTTCATGACCAGCAAGACGATCAAATTTCTCGCGATCGCCGCTCTGGCTCTCGCCGGTTCGGTCGCCATTGCCACATCCGATGCCGAGGCCCGTGGTGGCCACGGCGGCGGCCGGGGCGGCGGGTTCCATGGCGGTCACGGCGGCCATGGCGGCTTCCGCGGTGGCCATGGCGGGTTCCACCGCCACGGCGGGTTCCATCGCCATGGTCATTTTCATCGCCATGGCTATTGGCACCACGGGCGCTACCGCTTCGGCTACTATGGCGGTTCGTCCTGCGAATGGGATTACTACCGCCAGATGCGCGTCTGCTTCTGAGCCGGGCCGATCGCGCGGAGCAATGCGCGGGGGTGGCGAAAGCCGCCCCCGTTTTTCTTGTGCTTCGGCTTTCCGGATGCCAGCGTGACCCATCATGATGAAAGCCTCGCCGCGCTTCGCCGACTTCGCCGCTGACGGACCGGCGGGCCGGCCGCATTTCTTCGCCGCCTTGCCGGCCGACATGACGTCGCGCCTGCTGGAGCGTGCCGCGACGGTCAAGCTCGATTCCGGCCAGGTGCTGTTTCTCGCCGGCGACCCGGGCGACGGCTGCTACCTGATCGACGATGGGCTCCTGAAGGTCGAACTGGCCTCGGAAAGCGGCATCCAGCGCATCCTGGCGCTGCTGCGGCCGGGCTCCGTGGTCGGCGAACTGTCGCTGATCGACGGCCAGGCGCGTTCGGCGTCGGTTTCCGCCCTGCGCCCATCGCGGCTGCGTTTCATTCCGCGCGCGATCTTCGACGACCTGGTGTCGCGCGACGGCACGATTTTCCGGGCCATCGCCGCGCTGCTGGCCGGTCGCCTGCGCGACACCAATCTGGCGCTCGCCACAGCCAATTTCATGGCCGTCAAGGGCCGCGTGGCCCTGGCCCTGGTGGCGCTTGCCGAAGGTTTCGGCCAGGAGGTCGGATCCGGCCGGATCCTGATCAAGGTCAGGCTCGGCCAGGCCGACATCGCCGCCATGGCCGGGGTGTCCAGGGAAACCGCCAGCCGCATGCTCAACGACTGGCTGCGCAAGGGCGATATCAGTCGGCTCGCCGGTTATTATTGCCTCGAACGGCCGCAGGCGATCACCCGTGCCGCCGGCTGACTATGGCGCCGGCCTTTCGCCGATGAGGAAGAAGGTCTCGGCGTCGCCGATGCCTTTCAGCGCCACCGTGCCGCGCGCCTCGAACAGAAACGCCGAGGCGGTCGCGTCATGGAACGCCCGGCTGACATGGATGCGGCCGGCAGCCCCGGTGCTCTCCATCCGCGAGGCGGTGTTCACCGCGTCGCCCCAGAGGTCGTAACCCATACGCGTCCGGCCGATCACACCGGCGGTGGCGACGCCGCGATGAATGCCGACGCGCAGGTCCAGCCGGTGCCCGGCGAGCGCCGGCCTGGCCTTCTGCGTCTCGATCATGGCCAGCGCGAACCGGCCCATGCGGACCGCGCCGTCATGGCCGGCCTCGCCGATGCCGGCGGCCACCATGTAGCTGTCGCCGATGCTCTTGATCTTCTGGACCCCGTGATCGGCGCAATTATCGTCCCATGCGCGTGCCAGATCGTCGAGATAGGCGACGATCACATCGGGCGGCAGCCGGTGCGAGGCGGCGGTAAAGCCGACCAGATCGGCGAACAGGATGATCGCGTCGTCGAGGCGATCGGCGATCGGTTTCGACGGGTTGGCCTTGAGCCGCTCGGCGATCAGGGTCGGCAGCAGGATGTCGAGCAGCGAATCGGAGCGGGCGAGCGCCGCCTCGACCTCGCTTTGGGCGCGGCGCAGCGCCGTCAGCGCATAGAAGATCATCACCGCATTGATCAGGATGGCGTTGAGCATGCCCTGGATGGCCAGCGACCGGCGGATCGCGGCGTCCTCGGGCACGATCAGGCCGTGTGGCGAGACCAGGAACAGGGCGGCGAGCAGGGCGGCGAAGGTCGCGCCCAGGAACGGCAGCCAGAGCCGCCAGTTGTCGATGCCGATCAGGAACAGGATGCCGCCGGCGAGGGTGAAATAGACCTGCAGGCCGCTGTCGCGGCCGAGCATGGCGACGACGAAGCAATTGCCGGCGATGACCAGGCCGAGCAGCGCCACCGCGCCGGCATTGGGGCCACGCCGGTGCAGCCGGTGGATGAACAGTTCGGCGATCACCATCAAGGCGTTGTAGAGATGGATCACCATCATGCCGTCGAGGTCGTGCAACGCATTGGAGATCAGATGCGACCCGGCATTCGACATGGCGGCGAATGTCGCGACATTGGTCAGCCGCTGGCGCCGCTGGACCTCCTTGTCGGAACTGACGATGCCGACCGAAATCGCCCGCTCGACCCAGGCCGGCAGCGCGATGGCCCGTCTCCCGGGCTTTGGGAACAGCTCAGCATCGGGCGTCACACGCGCTCCATTCCTGGGTAATCCATCAGTCTTATCAGATATTAAGCCGCATAATCCTGGGGACGGGCCGACGGCCTGCCGGCGGATCCGTGGCGATGTCGCATTGACTTGTCATTTCGTAATCCGTAACCCTCACCTACATAAGAAGATGGAAGCGGAACGGCCCACCGGTCCGCCGTCCGAACAGACGATCGGGGGAGCCTTATGGCTCTGCGCATTTCTGGCAAGAACCTCGATATCGGTGAAGCGCTTCGTGAACGAATCGCGACGCGCGTGGGGGATGCCACCGGGCGATATGCCGATGGCCGTTATACCGGACATGTGACCGTCGAGAAGGAAGCCCACGGTTTCCGCGCTGTCTACGCGCTGCACCTGGCGAGTGGCACGACGCTGCAGGCCGAGGCCTTCGCGGCCGATGCCTATGCCGCCTGCGACCTTGCGGCGGAGCGCATCGAGAAGCGGCTCAGGCGTTATGCGCGGCGGCTGAAGGACCGGGCCGGCGGCAACCATGTTCAGTCGGCCACCGTCGAGGCGCGATCCTATGTGATCGAATCGCCGCTCGACGGCGCCGACGAGGACGATGGCGGCACCGGCGAATTCGAGCCGGTGATCATCGCGGAGCAGACCGCCAATCTGAAGCGCATGACGGTGGCCGATGCCGTGATGGAGCTGGACGTCACGGGCGCGCGAACCATCGTGTTTCACCACGCTGTCCACGGAAGGGTGAATGTCGTGTACCGGAGGGCCGACGGACATGTCGGTTGGGTGGATCCTCCGGCGGCGGCGCTTGGCGGACCTACCTGATCCGTCATGGCATCGTCATTGCATGGGCCGAGATAGAGGCCCGCGTCCAACACGCTATCCCAAGAAGGCAGCCAATGCCGATCCATGACATCATCGCCGAAGGCGCGATCATCCCCCTCCTCCACGTGGACTCGAAGAAGCAGCTGCTCCAGGAGATCGCCGCGAAGGCCGCGGAATTGACCGGCCGTTCGGCGCGCGAGATCTACGACACCCTGAACGAGCGCGAGCGCCTGGGGTCGACCGGCGCCGGCAGCGGCATCGCCATACCGCATGGCAAGCTGCCCAAGCTCGAGCGCGTCACCGGCCTGTTCGCGCGCCTCGACCGCCCGGTCGATTTCGACGCCATCGACGGCCAGCCGGTCGACCTGGTCTTCGCGCTGCTGGCGCCCGAAGGCGCCGGCGCCGATCATTTGAAGGCGCTGTCGCGGATCGCCCGGCTGACCCGCGATCCCGGCAATGTCCAGAAGCTGCGCTCGGCCCGCGACGAGGCGTCGTTGCGCCTGCTGCTCGCCCAGCCGGTCACCTCGAACGCCGCATGATGCGTGGATGGGCTGCGGCGCTCGCGCTGCTGGCTCTGGTCCCGGCGGTCGCGGCCGCCCCGAAAAGGGTGGTTTCCTTCAATCTCTGCGCCGATCAGCTGGTCCTGGCGCTGGCCGACCCCGGCCAGATCGCCGCGCTTTCGCCTTATGCCCGGACCCCCCGGATTTCGGCGGCCGCGGCGGCTGCCAGCGCCTTTCCGGTGACCTCCGGATCGGCCGAAGAAGCCCTGGCGCTTGGCGCCGACCTGGTCTTCCTGGGCCCGCGCGACCGGCTCGCCACCGGCCAATTGCTGGGCGGACGCGGCATTCGCGTCGAGCGCATGCCGCTGGCGACCTCGCTCGACGATGCCAAGGCGATCATCCGCCGCACCGCCGCGATCCTCGGCCATGCCGAACGCGGCGAAGCGCTCGCCGCGCGCCTCGATGCCGCCCGGGCCGCGCCTGGACCCGCGCCGACCGCGCTGCCCTATGAACGACGCGGTTATGCCGCCGGGCCAACCACCATGCTGGGCGATGCGCTGACCCGTGCCGGCTTCCGCCATGCCAGGCCGGAGATCGGTTTCGGCGGTTTCGTCAGCCTCGAGACCATCGTGCGGCTTCGGCCGGATGTCCTGGTGCTGAACGACGCGCCGGGGCGCACCGACGACCAGGGCACGGCGCTGCTCGCCCATCCGGCGCTCGCCCGGCTCTATCCACCGGAGCGGCGGATCGTCATTCCCGACGTGCTGACGGTCTGTCCCGGGCCGGGACTGGTCGAGGCGATCGCCCGTCTCGCCGCCGCGCGCGCGGCAACGATCCGCTGACGCCGGATCATCGGCGCAATTCCACCATGGTTGTTGGTTCAGCTCTTGGCCTCAGCCAAGCGAGTGCTTAGCTACCCTGCAGTTTGCCGGTCAATTGCGCGGAGACGTCGTGTCGGACCCGATCGCCTTCGAGGACTGCCTTAAACTTGTGCTGTCGCTGGATGCGGCGACGCCGGCATCGGCCCAGCCGAAACGGCTGGACGGCCTGTTTCGCGATCTCTCGCGTTTCGAACCGCGCCGGCCGGCTTATGAGCTGCAGGACCTGATCTGGGCGATCTGGACCAATCATCGCGATCCCCATGCCGACGAGGCGATGGAACAGGCGATCAACGCCATGGCGGTCAAGCATTACGACATGGCGCATCTGGTGCTCGACGCGCTGGTCGATGCCCGGCCCGACTGGTCGGAGGCCTGGAACAAGCGGGCGACCCTGCATTTCATCCGGGGCGACGATGCCCACGCGGTCGCCGATGTGATGGAGACGCTGAAGCGCGAGCCGCGGCATTTCGGCGCGATCTCGGGCTTTGCCCAGATCTGCCTGCGCCACGGCCGCGAGGCCGATGCGCTGGCTGCGTTCGAGGTGGCGCTCGGCATCAACCCGCATCTCGAGGGCGTCGCGGCGCTGGTCGCCGAGATGCACGCCAAGGGCGGGCGGGTCCTGCACTGACCGGCCTGCCTCGGCAGGCGCGAACCGGCTACACCGATCGTCCCGCATTCGCATCGGCTCAAAGCTCCTTGTCCCTGCTTCCCCTCGTGCTGAAGGCCCTGTCGACGGCCGTCGTCGTCGTCTCGGCCGCCGTCGTCGCGGAGCGGACCCGGCCGTTCCTGGCGGCCATGGTCCTGTCGCTGCCGGTTTCCACCGGCCCGGCCTATGTCATGCTGGCGCTCGACCACGATGCGTCGTTCATCGCGTCGGCCAGCCTGTCCAGCCTCTCGGCCAATGCCTCGATCGTGCCGGCGGCCCTTGCCTATGCGCTTTTCGCGCGGCGCGGCTTCGGGCTCGCGGCGTCTTACAGCGCCATGCTGGCGGCCTGGCTGGTCACCGCCCTGCTGGTTCGCCTGGTCGACTGGACGCTGGTCCCGGCGCTGATGCTGAACCTGCTGGCCTTCGGCATCACCATTCCCGCCACATGGGCATGGCGCAAGGCGAAGCTCGGTCCGCCACCGCGCCGCAGCTGGTATGACATCCCGCTGCGCGCCGCCCTGGTGGTGACGCTGGTGGTGCTGGTGGTCACCGTGTCGGAATGGATCGGCCCGACGGTGACCGGTGTCGCGGTCCTGTTCCCGGCGAGCTATTCAAGCTTCATCCTGTTGATGCACGGCCGGCTCGGCGGCCCGGTGGTCGCGGCCGCGGTCGTCAACGGCCTGGTCATGTTGATCGGCTTTGTCGGCTTCCTGCTGGCGATTCACCTGTTCGCCCTGGCCGGCCAGGTCTGGACCGGCATCCTGGTCGGTTTCGTCGTGCCGATCGTCTGGTCGGTCGCCATGCTGGCGGCGAACCGTCTCAGGCCTTCCTGAGGCTCGTGCGCTTGGCCTTCAGCGCATAAAGCGCTTCATGCGCCTGGCGCGGTGTCATGTCGTCGGGGTCGATGGTATCGAGCAGATCGAGCGCCGGGTCCGGTTTCGCCGGTTCCGCCGGCGGGCGCGGGACCGCGGCGAACAGCGGCAGATCGTCGACCAGGCGCCGGACCGGCGCCGCCCGGTCGGTCGCCTCCAGTTCGCCGAGCACATGTTTGGCCCGTTCGATCACCGAAGGCGGCAGGCCGGCGAGCTTGGCGACCTGAATGCCGTAGGAGCGGTCGGCCGCGCCCTCGGTCACCTCATGCAGGAAGATCACGTCGCCCTGCCATTCCTTCACCCGCATGGTGGCGTTGTGCAATCGCTTGAGTCGCTTCGACAGCACGGTCAATTCGTGGAAATGGGTGGCGAACAGGGATCGGCAGCGATTGGTCTCATGCAGGTGCTCGACCGCCGCCCAGGCGATCGACAGGCCATCGAAGGTCGCGGTGCCACGGCCGATCTCGTCGAGGATGACCAGCGCCCGCGAGCCCGCCTGATTGAGGATCGCCGCCGTTTCCACCATCTCGACCATGAAGGTCGAGCGGCCGCGCGCCAGGTCATCCGCCGCGCCGACGCGTGAAAACAGGCGGTCGACCACGCCGATATGGGCTGAGGCCGCGGGCACGAAACAGCCCATCTGGGCGAGCACCGCGACCAGCGCGTTCTGGCGCAGGAAGGTCGATTTACCGGCCATGTTCGGGCCGGTGATCAGCCAGATCCGGCCCTTGCCGTCATGGCCCGACAGCTCGCAGTCATTGGCGACGAAGGCCGCGGTACGGGCGATCGCCTGCTCGACCACCGGATGGCGGCCGCCCTTGACCGCGAACGCGAGCGACATGTCGACCAGCGGGCGGACATAGGACTGCTCGACCGCGAGCGTCGCATTGGCGCTGGCGACGTCGAGCGTGGCGATGGCTTCGGCGGCCTGCTTGATCGGCCCGGCATGACCGAGCACCGCTTCGCTCAGCCGGTCGAACAGCTCGAGCTCCAGCCCGAGCGCGCGGTCGGCGGCACCTGCGATCTTGGCTTCCAGCGCGCCGAGCTCGGTGGTGGTGAAGCGCATGACACCGGCCAGCGTCTGGCGGTGGATATAGGTCGCGTTGAGCGGCGGCTTCAGGAAGGCGTCGCCGTGCTGCTGCGCCACCTCGACGAAATAACCCAGCACATTGTTGTGCTTGATCTTCAGCGCGCGGATGCCGGTTTCCTCGGCATAACGTGTCTGCAGCCCCGCGATGATCCGCCGGCTCTCGTCGCGCAGGCCGCGCGCCTCGTCGAGATCGGCGAGATGGCCGGCCCGGACGAAACCGCCGTCGCGCTTCAGCAGCGGCAATTCGTCGTCGAGTGCGTCGGCGAGCATGCCGGCAAGCGCCGGATCCGGCTGCGACAGCCCATGGCCGACCGTCACCAGTTCGCCTGATGTCTCGCTGGCGATCAGTTCGGCGAGGCTGCCGGCCGCCACCAGGCCCTGGCCGATGGCCGCGAGATCGCGCGGGCCACCGCGGCCCATGGCGATGCGGGTCAGCGCGCGCGCCATGTCGGGCGCGCTCTGCAGCCGCGCCCGGATCTCGGCCCTGAGCGCGGTGGCTCCGGCGAGCGCCTCGACCGCGTCGTGGCGGGCCGCGATCGCGTCTGGATCGGTCAGCGGATTGGCCAGCCGGCTGGCCAGCAGGCGCGCGCCGGCGGCAACGACCGTGCGGTCGATGGCGGCGAGCAGCGAGCCCGAGCGTTCGCCGCCGAGCGTGCGCACCAGCTCCAGGTTGGCGCGCGTCGCGGCGTCGATCAGCATGGTCGCGCCCTGGGTCTCGCGCACCGGCGGCGACAGCGGCGGCCGGGAGGCGAGCTGCGTGCGTTCGACATAGGTGACGGCGGCGGCCGCCGCGGTCAGTTCGAGGCGCGAGAACGTGCCGAAACCGTCGAGCGTCTTGACGCCGAAATAGCCGGCCAGCCGGCGTTCGGCGCTGGCGCCGTCGAAAACGTCGCGTGGTGCCGGCGACAACGCCTTGAACGAGCGCCAGAACGGCGCAATCTCGGCATCGGCGAACAAGGCGTCGGACACCACGATCTCGCCGGGGTCGATCCGGGCGATATCGGCCGAAAGCCGTCCGCCATCGGTTTCGGCGACCCGGAATTCGCCGGTGGAAATGTCGAGCCAGGCCAGGGCGAAGGCATCGACCGAGGCGACCGAGGAGGTTTTTGCCCGCGCCACCGCCAGAAGGTAATTGTTGCGGCGCGCCTCGAGCAGCGAATCCTCGGTCAGCGTTCCCGGCGTGACCAGCCGGATCACGTCGCGATTGACCACCGATTTGGCGCCGCGCTTCCTGGCTTCCGCCGGGTCCTCGGTCTGCTCGCAGACCGCCACCCGGAAGCCCTGCTGGATCAGCCGGTGCAGATAGTCTTCGGCTGCATGGACCGGCACTCCGGCCATGGGAATGTCCTGGCCGAGATGCTTGCCGCGCTTGGTCAGCGTGATGCCCAGCGCCCGCGAGGCGGCCACCGCGTCGTCGAAGAACATCTCGTAGAAATCGCCCATCCGGTAGAACAGCAGGCTGTCCGGATTGGCGGCCTTGATCTCGATATATTGCTCCATCATCGGCGTCACGCGGGTGTCCACGGGCACGTCGGGGTTGGGATCGGAATCGGTGGGAGCGCGGGTCAGCATGGCGACGGACGCTGGCAGGTGAGGGCCGCGATTTCAACCGCCGGGCCGGCTCCGCCCACAGGCGATCAACCGATGATGCGCGACATCTCGGCCTGCACGGCCTTCAGCTTGGGCAACAGCTCGCGTACCAGCATGTCGGGCGAAAACCGGCTCGCGTGGGTGCCGACATTGACGGCGGCCAGCGTCCGGCCGCGCATGTCGATGACAGGCACGGCGATCGAGGTCAGGCCGATCTCCAGTTCCTGGTCGATGATCGCGAAGCCGTCGGCGCGCGCCGAGCCGATCGCCGCCATGATCGCGGCGACCTCGGTGCGGGTCTTCGGGGTCAGCGGCCGGCGCGGCGAGGTCTCGACATGCCGCCGCGCCTCGTCCTCGGGCAAGGTGGCGAGCAGCACCCGGCCCATGGAGGTGCAGAAGGCCGGCAGGCGGGCGCCGACCGACAGGCCGACCGACATGATGCGCTTGGTCGCGGCGCGCGCCACATAGACGATCTCGTTGCCGTCGAGGATGGAGGCCGAACAGCTCTCGCCGATCGCTTCGCTCAGCCGCTCCAGGGCGCTTTGCAGGATGGCGGTGAGCGGGGTCGAGGACAGATAGGCGTAACCGAGCTTCAAGACGCGTGGCGTCAGCCTGAAGAACTTGCCGTCGGTCTCGGCATAACCGATGCGGGCGAGCGTGATCAGGCAGCGCCGGGCGGTCGCGCGCGTCAGGCCGGTCATGCGCGCGACGTCGGCAATGGTCAGGCGCTGATGGTCGGTGTCGAAACAGGCGATCACCGCCAGACCCTTTTCCAGGCCCAGCATGTGGTCGCGGTCGATTTGCCGGAAGCTGTCGGTGGTCAGGTCCAAGGGAGCCTCTCGGGGCCGCGTGCGATCATCGCACGTGATGCCGCCTTTCCGGCCGGAGGGCAACAGGCAGCTGGGCCGGATGGTGGCGGGGCCGCCCGCAACAGCGCCGCGGCAGCCGGGCACCGGACAGAAACAAAACCGTGATGTCAGGTCATGGGAAGGTCGGACCTGTAACGCGTACCGGCCTCTTTTCGCCGCTTCCTTGTCACGCTACATGCTGTCGTCCCGCCTGGAAGCCATCCCCATG
>BFBZ01001787.1_pt1 | contig 13366 bp, 13 predicted proteins | sample 1888401 | NCBI WGS metagenome assembly BFBZ01 (sample SAMD00112614, study PRJDB3348) | symbiont metagenome | host: Chara braunii | reverse complement strand
CCCCGATCCGACGACCCCGCCGGCGAAAGGCATCTATCAGTTTGTGGCGCGCAATTGCATAAATCCACGGCATGACAGGCCCGTCCTCCCGCCAAGTATGACGCTTCAAATGCACTGCCAGCAGCGTTTCCTGAACGATGTCCTCTGGATCCGGTCCGCCACCTGCAATCTTGTTTCGGATGAAGCCTCGAACGCAATATGCCACCTGGCGAAGAAATCGCTCATACGCACTTTCATCGCCAGCGATTGCGGCTCTCAAAAGCTGGGCGAGTTCGTCATCAGACCTGGCGTCCAAAAACCGCTCCTTACCCGAATTCGTTTAAAGACCGTGGTCGTTACCTCCATTGCAAGTTATTGTTCTGCCCGACGGCCAGCCAATCATTCATTCGTGTATGTGTGTCGAAGTACACCAACTTCAGGCTCGGCCTGACGGTCCATGGTCCGGTGAGATCGCGCGCCAGATGCATTTTGGAGCATCCCGGGCAGGCGGTTGACCATCCCTATGTCAGCACAGTTTCGTTTACCAAGACGGGATTTTTCACCCAGTCGCACATCTATCGATGGATCGCATTAACCAAAAAGGACCAGAAAGGAAGGAAACTGACTCACCAACATGGACGATCATTGGCCGAAAATGCGTAACCCACTCGGCGCTTTGCCTACAGGCAACCCCGCGCGAATGCCTTGGGTAGACATGGCAAAGGGCCTTTCGATCATCCTGGTCGTGATGATGTATTCGGCCTACAACACCGGGGAATATACCGGGAATGTCGGATTTCTGCATTACGTCATCGGCTTTGCAACGCCTTTTCGCATGCCCGAATTTTTTCTTATTTCGGGGCTCTTTCTTTCGCAGGTGATCGATCGGCCGTGGCGGCGCTATGCCGAGCGGCGAATTGTGCACTATCTCTACTTCTATGCTCTTTGGGCCATTATCATGATCGGCCTTAAAGTTGGTATCTATGGTCGAGACCAGGGTGCGATGCTGCGTGATATCGCCATGTCGGCCGTCGAGCCATATGGCGTCTTGTGGTTCATCTACATGCTGGCAGTATTCGGGCTTGTCGCAAAGCTGTTGTGGCAATTCAGGATTCCCCGTGCCGTCGTGATCGCGCTCGCGGCCGCGTTGCAGATGTCGGGTGTCGAGGCGACCAGCTATGTCCTTACGCAGTTCGCCGCTTATTTCGTTTTCTTCTATGTCGGCTATGCGATGGCGCCATTCGTATTCCGCTTGGTTGCCTGGACGCAACGCCACACAGTTCTTTCCGTAGCAGGCTTGCTGATCTGGGCGTTCGGGAACGGCTTGCTAGTCTTTTCACCGGGATTCTCGGTTCAGCCAACTGTCACACATATGGGGCTAGCTGCCTTTCCGCCGCTGCATCTTGCCCTCGCCGTCACAGGCGCCCTGGCGCTTTGCATATCAGGCGCGCTCCTTGCCAGACATGCTTTCATGGGTTGGCTGCGCTGGCTCGGCGAGCATTCCCTGGTGGTCTACGTCGCCTTCACACTGCCCATGTCGATCTTTCGCGGGCTTGCCTTGAGGAGTGGTTTGATCACAGAAACGGGAACCCTCAGCCTGGCGGTTCTCGTTGTGTCGATAGCCAGTCCCATACTGCTCTATCTGCTCGTAAAGCGTGCAAGGATTGGAGTTTTCTTGTTTGAGCGGCCGAACTGGGCACGCATTGCAAAATCGGACCAAGTGGCGCTCCCCCGCAGGGGGATTCCCACTCGCGCGGCGCTGACAAGCCCGGAGTAAAGCTCGCCGATGTTGGCGGTTTTTGGTAGTTTTTAGAGAAGACGATCTTCCGGTCATGCGTGGCCCATGGCGCGGAAAACCGATTTTCTTGAAGCCACTCAGCCGTCGATATTTGTGGAGATGCCAAGACAAGTTGAGGCAAACGACGGGCCAATCCAAACTGCTAAAGTTGGATTGCCACATTTGGACCTAACTGCCGCCTCAATGCCATCGGAAAGCGATCTGGACGAAGCGGCCCGAACAAGCGAAACCCGTGCTCTTTCCGGCCGTGTAGTTGACTCGTCCAGCCGCGTCAGGCGACTGTTCGGCTTAAAAATAATTCCGCCCGGGGAAGAAGCAGCCTTTCCGTATGCAAGACAGGGTCGACGTCATGGCTGCGCTCGGCAATGAGCCCCCGCTGATTGCGGACGGCCGGAGTCGCGCACCAGACCGCCGCGAGGTTTCGGCCCGCTGGCTGTCGGGCACATTCCTTACCGGCGTGACCTCGAGTATCCTCATGGGCGTGGCACTGTTCGCGGCCCTTGACGGTCGCCAGCAACTGGCGACGCCGCCCGAGATCGCCGAATTGGGCCACCGCGAAAACGGCGGCGATTCTAGTGAGATTGCCAAGACGACCAGGCTGGTGGCCCCGCGCCAGATAGCCAAGGCCAAGGACCGCCGGCGCATGGAAGTGTCGATGGTGACCAAGGCCGGCGACCGCGAGCTCATCAACACTATGCCTTTCATGCAGATCAAGATGTCGCTCGCTGCCGGGCACACAACCAACCGCCCCTATCCGCCTTTCGACCCGATGCAGGTCTTTGGCGACGGCAGCGACGACAGCGCCAACCAGCCGGCCACATCGGCCGCCCCCGCCGGCCAGATCTATGGGGTCAAGGTGGGGAGCGAAATGAGCCTGAAGACCGTCGATTTCCCGAGCGAGACGACTTCCTTCGATGAAAAGGGCGACCTGTCAGCCGACGAAGTGGAAAAGGTGGTGCGCGAGGCCGGTAGCGACCTCAGCGAGGGCGCTGTGCAGGTAGCGTCGCTGCATTATGTCGATCCCCAGCGCTTTGGTGACCAACTGACGCAGAGCATCGCCGGGTCCTATGACGTGAAGATCGTGCCGGAAAACGTCTCGGTATCGCCACGCGTCGTAGTTGACGACCAGACACCGGCTTTCGCCGAGGAAATCATCCCCTTCACCAAGGACCGCGAACTTACCGAAGCCTTTGGTGATTTGGGATATACGGGCGACGATGCCACAGGCATGGCCGAAGCGATCGCCAAGCTCTTGAACGCGACGGCGCTCAAGGCAGGAACCGTGTTGCGCGTCGGGCTCGAGCTCCATGGTGATGCCGCCAAGATCGTGCGCACCAGCGTCTACGACAAAACCCAGCACATCCTCACCATCGCGCTCGATGACCGCGGCCAGTATGTGCCGGCGCGGGAGCCGGAGCCCAATCCCGGATTGCTGACGGCGTTCGACGATTCGCCACCTGCGGTGGTGCGCGGCAATTTGCCAAACATCTATGACGGTATCTACCGCGCCGCCTATTCATACGGCATGTCAACGAAGATGACCCAAAGGCTGGTAAAGATATTGGCATCCGGTGTCGACTTCCAGTCCAGGCTCAATCCTGCGGACCGCCTTGAAGTGCTGTTTTCGCAGCCCGACATCAACGACGAAGCGTCCGACGATTCCCAACTCCTTTACGTCTCGTCGACCTTCGGCGGCACGACCCGCAACTACTATCGTTTTCAGATGCAGGACGGCAGCACGGATTATTTCGATGAGGACGGCAGCAGCGCCGAACAGTTCCTGCTCCGCAATCCTGTGCCTAACGGCCGGTTTGGCTCGGGATTCGGCCTTCGCCGGCATCCGATCCTCGGATACGTCAAAATGCACACTGGAACAGACTGGGCTGCTCCGAGGGGCACTCCCATCATTGCCGCCGGCAACGGCGTCATCGAGAAGGCAGGCTGGGCCGGCGGCTACGGCAACCAAACCATTATACGCCACGCCAATGGCTATGAGACGTCCTACAATCACCAGAACGGCTTCGCCAGCGGCATCGCTGAGGGCGTACGCGTTCGCCAGGGGCAGGTCATTGGCTATATCGGGACAACCGGACTATCGACCGGCCCACATCTTCACTACGAACTGATCGTCAACGGCACCAAGGTCGATCCGATGCGGGTTCGCCTGCCGACCGGAAAAACGCTGAAAGGCGATGACCTTGTAGCCTTCAAGCGTGAACGCGAGCGCATCGAAGACCTACTCAAGCAGCAAGACAGCGACCAGCAGAAGGTCGCGAGCGCCAAGCTCGAAAACTGTGTAACAATTTGCTGAGAACGTGCGGCATGAAGGTCGCGTTTCCGATCTTTTGCACACACCTCCCAAAAGATCCTGCAGAACCGACCAGCTAATCCCTGCGGAACCAACGCAAAAAAGCGGGACGAACGAAACGCGACCAAGCTCCCGAATAATTTCATATCCAAATAATTCGAATTTTACATTTATTGGGCTCAAATTTCACTTAATGTCTATTCTGGGGTTTTGCGTCGAATAAATCCACTTGTGTCAATGTCCCCTCAAACGGGACTAGAACAATGAAGAAGAACACAGGCCGTCGGTTGCTTTTGGCAATGGCGATTCAGCTATTCACTTGGGCATCAGCAAACGCGGCAGAGCCGGCCTTCATGAATACAGGCAGCCGCACCACGCAGCCGGTCGGCCACTACGATTTGTGCCAACGTCTGCCGGGCGAGTGTCGCCAGATCACGCCTAAAGAGCCGCCGGTCGTCCTCTCCCGCAAGCTTTGGGCTGAAATCATCAAGGTCAACAACAGCGTCAATACAAGGATTTTGCCGAAGACGGATATCGAAAATTACGGTGTCGAGGACTATTGGACTTTCCTCGACAATGGCTTCGGCGATTGCGAGGATTATGCGCTGGAGAAGCGCCGCGAACTGATGAGTGCTGGCGTTCCCGCCGGCGATCTGTTGATGACGGTGGCGCGGCTGCCGAACGGCGACGGTCACGCGGTACTGACCGTGCGCACCAGCCTTGGCGAGTTCATCCTCGACAATCTGGAACCCAAGGTGCTCTCCTTCGCCGAAACCGACTACACCTACCTCAAGCGCCAATCGACTGAGAATTCAGGCGTTTGGGTGACGATCAATGATGGCCGCGCCGACTTGGTCGGCAGCATCCACTAACGGCGCGACACATAGACCTGATCTCCTCTCCCTCCCGTCGCCGCGACCTGTTCCAGGGCCAACACCGCTCCCCGTGCTGGAGCTTGTTCCTGAACGGCCGCTAGTTGATATTTCGCCAGCTCCAGTATCCAGGGCCGGCGCGATGATGACGGTCCCAAGTACATTTCCCTCGGAGTTGAATAGGAAATATCACACTGCATACGGTGGGCGAAGGGTACACAAATGATCTTCACGACGAACCTCACCAGTTGCCTTAACACACCGGACGCTCTCGGCTTCGTGAATGCTCCCACCTTTGCAACCTTCGATGTTCGCAATCCCTCGACCGGCCTCTTACTGGCCTCCTTGCCTCACATGGATATAGAGATTTTACGGGCGACCATCGACAACGCCGCTATCGCCCAAAAGGAGTGGGCAGGACGCCCCGCCGCGGAACGCAGTGATATCATGCGTCGCTGGTGTAACCTCATCGTCGCTCACGTCGACGATCTATCCGCCGTTCTCACGGCCGAAATGGGCAAGCCGCTACCAGAATCAAGATCCGAGATCCTCCATGCAGCAGCATATGTGGAATGGTATGCCGAGGAGGCGAAGCGAATTTACGGAGAAACGTTCCCGGCGCCGTCGAGCGATAAACGCATGCTTGTCATCAAGCAGCCGATCGGCGTCGTTGGGGCGATCACACCTTGGAATTTCCCCGCGTCGATGGTCGCCCGCAAGGTTGCTCCGGCGCTTGCTGTTGGCTGCAGCGTTGTACTCAAACCTGCGGAGCAGACCCCACTTGTGGCCTTTGCTCTGCACTTTCTGGCTCAAAGAGCCGGTTTTCCAAAGGGCGTATTCAATCTGATATTGGCGGCTGAAGGAAATGCCCTTGGAAAGGAGCTATGCACCAATACCAAGGTTAGAAAAATCAGTTTTACCGGCTCGACCGAGGTCGGCCGGCTTTTGATGCGGCAATGCGCTGAGCATATCAAGAAAATCAGCCTTGAGCTCGGCGGAAGCGCGCCCTTCATTGTCTTTGACGACGCAGATCTGGACGCCGCTATCGAAGGCGCAATGCAGGCGAAATTTCGCAATGCGGGACAGACCTGCGTTTCGGCAAATCGAATTTACATCCAGGATGGAATTTATGATCGTTTCGCGGAAAAGCTAACCGAGAAGGTTAGAAGACTATCGGTCGGCGACGGGTTCACGCCGGGAGTCGCGATTGGCCCGATGATCGATGCCAGATCAATCGAAAAACTGAAATTGCATGTCGGTGACGCCATCAGCAAAGGGGCACGTCTGCTATGCGGCGGCAAGCAATATGGAAAATCCGGCACTTTCTTCGAGCCGACTGTCATTTCCAATGTTTGTCGCGATATGCTCGTCGCTTGCGATGAGACGTTTGGTCCGGTGGCACCGCTCATCCGTTTTAACACCGTAGAGGACGTCATCGAGCAGGCCAATAACACTATTTATGGGCTTGCCGCCTACTTCTATGCAAACGAGCTAAAGAAGGTATGGCGTGTTGCCGAGGCTCTGGAATATGGGATGGTCGGCATCAATACCGGGAGAATGTCGTCAGAAGCAGCTCCGTTCGGCGGAATGAAACAGTCCGGCATTGGGCGGGAGGGCTCACGACATGGCGCGGACGACTACCTGGAGATGAAGTACCTATGCTTCGGGACTCTCTGAGCTCGATTTACCGACGTCAAACAGCACCCGTTTGGCAGTTTCTTCGTTCCGTATCTCCCACATGCGGTGTCATAGCCTCTTCGATTTGGGGCTGATCTGGCAGCGCTACCATCTGGCCGGACGCAGTGGTCGGCCTTTTCAAGGCGTCACAGGCGAGTCGATTTCCAGTCTTCTTTGCTTCCGTAGGAACAAATATCGTCAGGTGCTCGTTAGCCCCGAAATTGAAGGCTATCAGCTTCGTGACCGATCAGCGTCCAAACGTCCTCTTGCTAATAGCGGTCTGCATCGCAGTGACAGTGATGATTGCGGTCGCGATGGCAGTGCACGCCGTTCATTCGCAACCATCTCCGCATAGGGCTTCATTGGAAAAGGTTACGCTAACTGGACCCGGCGGAGTCCGTGATTGCGATAAAGTCTTCAACAATGGCAATTGTTGTATGGCTTTGCATTGCGCGGTCGGCATTGCCCCCAGCGCTGCATCGCCGGCATTTCGTCAGTTGAGCTCAGAGGCTGTTGCAGAGGCGCCGGGGGCGCTTCCGTCTCGGTCCACTGGCCGGTTGGAGCGACCGCCCAAGCAGCCCTTTTCGGCTTAATCGACATTCCCTCATCGGATAGTCGCAGCGCAACTGCCTACCCGTCGAAGTCAGACACATAGGAGAAAGATTATGCGTAACGTCATCGCCACCCTTGCGGTCACCACTTTACTCGCAGCCACAAGTTCGGCCGCCTTCAGCCAAGAGAACCCCCTCCCCCAGCAATGCCGTCAAGACGGCGCTGGACAAATGGCTGGCATGGATACGCCAAAGATGGACGCATCCGGCATGGACGAAGCCCACCAAGCATACATGGCGTCAATGACGACAATGGAACCAGCCATGATGGAGGGTATCAAGGCCAAGGATGCTGACGTCGCCTTCATCTGCGGGATGATTGCCCATCACCAGGGCGCGATCGATATGGCGGAGGCCGAGCTCAAATACGGTGACAACGCCGACGCTAAGAAAAAGGCACAGGTGGTCATTGATGCTCAAAAGAAGGAAATCAAGGACTACACCAAGTGGCTCACGACCAATGCAAAATAGTCAAGCGCGAATGCATTCGACACGAACGTTCATAGGAGAATTTCCATGCACCAACTGAACCCAGTAATGAGGGCCTGCATAGAGGAGTGTTTGCGTTGCTATTCAACATGCCTTTCGACTGCGATGGCCCATTGTCTGGAAATAGGCGGAAAGCATACTGAGAGGAAGCATTTCACCTTGATGATGGCCTGCACCGAAATCTGCCGAACATCGGCACATTTCATGTTACTCGGCTCCGAGCATCACAAGCATGTCTGCCGTGAATGCGCCGAAATCTGCGGCCAATGCGCGAAGGACTGCGAACGCCTCGGCGATATGCAAGAATGCGTCGATGCATGCCGGCAGTGTGCCGAAAGCTGCGCCAGGATGGCCGCATAGGCACAAATCAAATGCGGGGCGCGACCACAGCGCCCCGCTTATCATCGTCGTGCCGACCGGGACCTCCCTAGACAGTTTCGGGAGGCTGAGCGGCAAACGAAGGCGTAGGAAGAGACGAAACGATGCGAAAGTTACGCCACCGGACGTAAACAGCGACCATCGTCACGAGCGCTCCGCCTGCGGCCAGATAAATCCGTACGGGCTCCAAATAAGTCAACAGCGCGCTGGCGCCAAACATAAAGAGCAAGATCTTGTTGCAGATGGGGCAAGCGATGCCGATGTAATTGGCGATACCGCCGAGGCTAGCGAGTTTCAGACCACATGCGGGAACGGGAATCGTGACATAGATTCCGAGTAAAACCGCCTGCAAAGCAAGCAGCCCCACTTCGAAGCCGCTTGTCGGCGTCATGCGTATGAAGAAGGGGTTTGCCCACAACGCTGCAACGGTTCCGAGCATGGCGAAAGAACCGATCGCAACCAACGCTCCCTTGACGTATGAGGTGAATACCATCCTCGCTTCGATGTTTCTTCCAACTCGAATGGCGTCTTCCATTTTCTTACTCCGTTACGGTTTTACTGGGCCGGACACGGCTTCAATTCTCGGCTGGTTGGGGACGGATGGAACTGGCCGAAAGCGTTCTGAACCCCAGGCTGCGTTCCGCACCATGGTCGGAAAGGGATTGGCTGGCCGTTCCTTGTAAGGTGCGATCGGGAGAAGCGGCAAAACCCGCTTCATGATGTCCCCTGTCACCGGAACCGCGTTCCAGCCCGACGTTTTGAATCCGCTGGTTTCCGGCAGTGCCTGGGGCTCATCGAGAATCGTCAGGAACAGATAGCCGGGCCGGTCCGCAGGAACTATGCCCATGAAGGCCGTCAGCACCCGGTCTCCGGAATACCGCCCGTTGACAACCTTGTTAGAAGTGCCTGTCTTACCACCAATAAAATACTCTGGAATGTCGGCTTTTTTTGCGGAACCGACTTCTGCGTTCAGTCGCATTAGAAACCGCAGCGCCTGCCCTGTTTCCGATGTCACCACATCCGTGGCTAAAATTCGTGATTCCAAGGGGGTTCCCTTGATAAAAGTCGGCCGGATAAGGTTCCCGCCGTTAACAAGCGACGCGACCGCCATCGTCGCCTGTAGCGGTGTCACGGCCATACCGTGGCCAAAGGCTATCGTGGCGGTGCTCAGTTCGCTCCAGTTCGGAGGAATAAGCGGCTCAGCGTTCTCGGGCAGTTCGGTGGTTAGGCGATCGAACTGACCTAGTCTTTTCAGGAAGGTTTTATGGTTTTCGACGCCTACACCCATGGCCATTCGAGCCATGGCAATGTTCGACGAATAGATGAATGCCTCGGGAACGGTAAGCGGCCTTCCCTGACCGCGGTAGTCGTTGATAGCAAACCGGCCGAATCGCAAAGGTCGACTGGCGTCAAGGACGGAATGGATGTTGAACACGCCCGAATCCAGCGCCATGGCGGTGGTCATGGCTTTGAAGGTAGAGCCCATTTCGTATGTTCCGACACTGATGCGATTGATGCGGTCTGGTTTCAAGGCGTCGGCGGGAATGTTGGGGTCAAAATCGGGCAGCGAAACGAGTGCAAGCACTTCGCCATTTGTCACATCCATCACCAGTCCCGCCCCCGCGATGGCGCTGAAGCGGGTGACAGCTTTCCTCAACTCATCGCTCAATGCATACTGGACCCTCAGGTCCAGGCTGAGAACAATCGGCTCGAGATCCCGTCGATCAAAGCTTAAGCCGGCCAATCTGAGATCCTGCAGGCCTTGTTTGTCGATCCAGCGTTCGATGCCAGCAATCCCGGCATTGTCTATGTTGACTGATCCCAAAACATGCGCGGCTGCAGGCCCATTGGGATAAAGGCGACGAGTCTCGTCCCGAACTCCAACACCTGGAATCCCTAGCGCCCACAGCCGGTCTTTTTCAGCGGGCGTTACGCTACGTTTGATCCACGTGAAGCCGCTGCCGCTGCCCAGGCGTTTGTAAAGGTCCTTGATATCGAGGTCTGGAAAAACGCTAATCAAGCCCTCGACCGCCTCATCGACATCGATAATTCGGCGCGGCTCGGCATAGACCGAAAAGCTTGCGATATCCATCGCGAGGGTCACATTGTTCCGATCGACTATATCCGGCCGCGCAACAGACGGAGGCACCGCCGCGTAGGATCTGTCGGGCCGATCCATGTTTCCAAGCATCACCAAGCGCACGCCTATGGCTGCAAAGAAAAATGCAAACATTGCCATAACGGCATAGATTCGAGCCCTGTACCTGGCAGGCTGACGGATCGCGTTCCATGCATTTTCCATGAAGCTAGCCTTTTACCGCATTCTCACGCGCACGCAGTTCATCGGTCCAGGCGTTGAAGGCGCGGTTGAAGGCCAATGTGCGTTTACGTTCAGGCCATTTGAACCCGAAATAGGCATATAGATCGGTGCCCGCTTTGATATCTCCTTTGCGCACGATGACCTTTGCACGAGGGGTAATGGCCGGTGTCGGTTCAACACCGTTCCAGTTTGCAAGAACCGGAAAGCCTGCTTTCCCCAGGGCCAAATCCCAAGTCGCGTCGACCAAGATCCATTTGCCGTCGACATTGATCTCAACGGTATCGTGGAACCCGCGTGTTTCGGCCAAGAGTTGCAGCACCGATTGCGGTATTGGCAAGTCGGCCCAGTCAAAGGGAACCTGTATCGGCCGAGCGTCGACCTTCCAGGATCGGACTAGCTGAAGCAAGGCTGCCGATTTGTGGCGGCAATCTCCGCGATCAATCGCGAACAGACTATCTGGATTGCCAGTCCATGCGGTCAGCTTGTACGGGACCTCTTGCACTATTTTGAATGCGGCGATCCGCTGATCTCGACTGGTCAGGCCAACCTGCAACTGTTCAGCAATCCACCTGCAAGAAGGCGCTTTGCCATCGGCGCGCTGCGCTTGTAACTCGCGTTGAATGTTGGCGATGCGAGCGTCGAGCGTTTGAGGTGTCTGAACTTGCGCCGCTGCGCGGCCTGACACTAAAGCCGCTGTGCCAGCGCCTATCAAAAACATGCGTCGGTTCATCGAAAGACCTCCAGCATTTGCGGAAAACCCAACTCTCCTGCGTCCAGCCGATTTGCAGGATGGGGATCCAGTTCACCAAGCATTGCAGGGCTCTCCCCTGGCCGCAGCAATTTCGCACGGGGCAAGTGTATTTCGGCGGGGCCAATTGGCGGTTTTGTCTTCCGTGCAGACAGCTGCTTTTCGAATGCGACAATGACGCCGTTCATACCTCCCACGTTGCACCACTTGTGCATTGCCAACCCGTTGGCACGTGCACATTCCGAAACCAATCCAGCAAATTCGGGCCGAAGGTTGAAAACGAGCAGCCCACCATTTCGCAGCAGGGCAGAAGCTGCCCCGAGAAATGATTTTACGTCTGTTTCGAAATAGGCGGCTGCCTGTGAGTACAGAATGTCGACTGTGCCGGCCTGAAGACCCTGCGTGTCCAGAACGGAAAGGCCGGCAGCTGTGACATAGGGATGCTCGACGATGCCCACAGGCAGTTCGACATGCCACTGCGTCAAGTTGGTGAAGTGGAAAAATACGTTTTTACCGAGACCATTTTCAAAATGTCTGGCGAGGCTCGCGATATCGCGAGGCTTTGACGATGGGGGGCTTTTCAATCCCGCCCAGCCGCCTCCAACTTCCAGATATCGCAAGGCTCCGTTTGTCCGCAGGCGGCGATCCACTTCGTGGAGAAGGTCGAAGCCGATTTGCTCGGCGAGCCGAAAAGAGCCTCCGCTGGACGTCCACGCTCCGTCGTGCAGAAACGAAATAAAGGCGTCGCGGATCGACCCCGTCTCTCGATATAAGGCGTTGAGATATTTGATCGGATTTCGTCGAGAGGGTATCGGCACGTTGGGACGCAGACGGCGAGCCTGAAGGTCCCGTTTTACGCCCATCCTTATCGACCGCCACGCGGCCTCGTCCGGCTCGTATCCGATAGTTGCAAAGTTGCGCAGAATCAATCTGCGCGCATGCGCTGCTGCGATGAACATTGTGAATTTCCGCTATAGCTTGAAATGCTGCCCGCATTGCGGGCAGCGGGTGGGCACTGAGCGGAAGAAGAGCGGCGCTATCGGCGCCAGCGAAAACTAACACTCAGTGCGTCAGCACCAAGCGGTCCGTGGAGGACGATCGAAAGTTATCTGAACGGCGCGCACGCCGCCCTGAGCGACTACAAAGCTTGGTCGGCCCTTGGTTCCTGCAATCTCATTTGCCTGCTGGCTGATCATCTCGACGTGATGATCGTGATGCAGAACTTGGTGCGACAAGGCGCCGGTGTCCTTGGATTCCCGGTCATGGACGTGAGTAAGTTGCGCGACTGGGAGATCGACAGTTTCAAGCGCAGGCGGATGGGCGGCAAATGCCAGCAGCAGCATCACCAACGTGATGGCTGCAGCAAGAAGGCGACGCGCCGGCCAAGCTGAGTAAGGAATCCGCATAGTTCCAGTTTGCATCTCATTATTAAGGTCTAGTTAAGGCCGATCAGCTCCGCCGAATCGCGAAGCGTGGTCGAAAGCAGGGATAATCCCAGGCGTTCGAAGTGTCCATGCCTCGCCGACGGAGCCATTCACTTACTCCCCTCACACCCCATTCCAGTGCACGCGGCGGCTTCCGGATATCGGTCAATCTTGGGCTGTCTCGATCATGGCGACTGACGCGCCGGCGGGAGAGCGCCCTGCTCACAGTTCCTCTCGCGTCGTCCCTCCAAGGCACCGAGATGCTCCAGCGCTTTGCGCTCAGTGCCACGCCCTTGAGCGCCACGGGGCGTCATGAAGCGGTCGCCGGCCTGGATTGCCGGTGGTCGACGCCCTGGGATGCGCCGGCGTGCTGTTTACGCTTCATGCGCAACACGGCGATCCAGCTCCGCAGCGCTGCTGACGACGCATATGGCAACTTCGCGGCGATGCTTGGCGCTGCCGCCTTGACCTTCAAGTCGCCAATACCGCGCCTAGGGCCATTCGGGCAGGGTCACAAGAATGTGTTGACGATGGCAGCTGCGGGCATAGCATTGATCGGTTAATTTGGCGCCAGCACCGCTTGCATGTCGTTCAGAGCAGCCCGGCGGCGGTCATGAGGTCCGTGACCTTCTTGCTGTTCAAATTCGAAGGCTCGACTTTCGGCGCCTGCAGATCCTTCAGCGGAACCAGCGCAGGATTGCTGTCGGCACCAACACCGACGGAATATTCGAACGACGTGCCGGTCTTAAGAACGTCCTGGCC
>BFBZ01001786.1_pt1 | contig 13373 bp, 11 predicted proteins | sample 1888401 | NCBI WGS metagenome assembly BFBZ01 (sample SAMD00112614, study PRJDB3348) | symbiont metagenome | host: Chara braunii | reverse complement strand
TCGATCCCGCTGGTGCTGGCCATCACCTTCCTGTTCATGGACTATGTCGGCATCTCGCTGCAGCGCATTTCGCTGGGCGCGCTGATCATTGCATTGGGGCTTCTGGTCGACGACGCCATGATCGCCGTCGAGATGATGGTGGCCAGGCTCGAGGCCGGCGACACGCTGCGCAAGGCGGCGACCTATGTCTACACCTCCACGGCATTCCCTATGCTGACCGGAACGCTGGTGACTGTCACCGGCTTCGTTCCCATCGGCCTCAACAACAGCTCCGCCGGCGAGTACACTTTCACGCTGTTCGTCGTCATCGCCGTGTCGCTGCTGGTTTCATGGATCGTGGCGGTGCTGTTTGCGCCTCTGCTCGGCGTCACCATCCTGCCAGCGAGCATGAAACAGACGCATCACGGCCAGCCCGGCCGCTTCGCGTCCCTGTTCCGGACTGTCCTGCTCGGGTCCGTGCGCCATCATTGGCTCACCATCATCGCGACGGTGCTGCTGTTCGCCGCATCGATCGTCGGCCTGAGCCATGTCCAGCAGCAATTCTTCCCGCCTTCCGATCGGCCGGAACTCATCGTCGACTGGAACCTGCCGGAGAACAGTTCCATCGCCGAGACCCGCGACCAGATGGAGCGCTTCGAAAGGACGGCCCTTGCCGGCAACCCCGACATCGAGCACTGGAGTTCCTATATCGGCCAGGGCGCGGTGCGCTTCGTGCTGTCCTATGACGTGCAGCCGTCCAACCCCTATTTCGGCCAGACCGTTATCGTCACCAAGAACATCGAGGCCCGCGACAGGGTGAAAAGCGCCCTCGAGAAGATGCTGCGCGAGGATTTTGTCGGCACCGATGCCTTGGTCAAGACACTGGAACTCGGCCCTCCCGTCGGCCGGCCGGTGCAATATCGCGTCAGCGGTCCCGATACCCAGATGGTGAGGACGCTGGCGCAACAGCTGGCCGGCGTCATCTCGGCCAACCCGAAACTCGACGCGCCGACCTTCGACTGGAACGAACCCTCCCGGGTGCTGAAAGTGGACGTGCTGCAGGACAAGGCGCGCCAGCTCGGCGTCACCTCTTCAGCCATTTCCAACGCCCTGAACAGCGTTGTCGGCGGAGTCACCATCACCCAGGTGCGCGACGCCACCTATCTCATCGACGTCATCGTGCGCTCACGCGAGGCCGAGCGCGGGTCGATCGAAACGCTGCGCAACATGCAATTGCCGACAGGCAGTGGCGAGTCGATCCCGCTCGCCGCCGTGGCCAACATCGACTACGAGCTGGAGCAACCAACGGTGTGGCGGCGCAGCCGCGTCACGACCCTCACCGTGCTTGCCGGAGTGGTCGGCGATGCGTTGCCAGCCACTGTGGTCAAGGAGCTGAAACCTTCGGTCGATGCCTTCATCGCCAAGCTGCCGGCCGGCTACGCCGTCGCCACGGGCGGATCGGTCGAGCAAAGTGCCCTGAGCCAGGGACCGATCGCCGCCGTGGTGCCGCTGATGCTGTTCATCATCGCGACCATCCTGATGATACAGTTGCAGAGCTTCCAGCGCCTGTTCCTGGTCGTTGCCGTGGCGCCACTCGGGCTGATCGGCGTGGTCGCGGCACTGTTGCCCAGCGGCGCGCCGCTCGGCTTTGTCGCCATTCTCGGCGTGCTGGCGCTGATCGGTATCCTGATTCGCAACTCGGTCATCCTGATCGTGCAGATCGAGGAGCTGGTCGCCGAGGGCAAGGACCGCTGGACGGCGGTGGTCGAGGCGACCGAGCATCGCATGCGGCCAATCGCGCTGACGGCGGCCGCCGCCAGCCTGGCGCTGATCCCCATCGCGCGCGAGGTGTTCTGGGGACCGATGGCCTATGCCATGATGGGCGGAATCATCGCCGGCACGGCGATCACGCTGCTGTTCCTGCCGGCGCTCTATATCGCATGGTTCCGCATTAAGGAGCCGAAAAACGCGGCGGCAAACGAGGTGGGGAACGATCATGTCGTTCAGGAAGGCGGCGCAGCCTAGAGCAATTCCAGGAAAAGTGTGAAACGGTTTTCCGTCCGGAATTGCGTCAAAACAAGGAGATAGAGCGGTTCTGCGTTTCCGTGAAACGATGAACCGGTCTAGGAAAGCTCACGCCGTCCGCACAAACCCATCGCTGGCCCGTAGCAGGTTGCGCGTGTAATCCTTGGTCACGCGACGCTCGACAAGATCGTCCGCCGTGAGATTCTCGACCGCCTCGCCGTTCTGCATCACCATCAGCCGCTCGCACATATGGGTGATGATGGCGAGGTCGTGACTGACCATAAGGAAGGTCAGCTTGCGCCGCCGGCGGATTTCCTCGAGCAGGTTGAGCACTTCGGCCTGCACGGACGCATCGAGTGCCGAGGTTGGCTCGTCGAGCAGCAGGATCGACGGTTCGAGGATCAGGGCGCGCGCGATCGCCACGCGCTGGCGCTGGCCACCGGAGAGTTGGTGCGAATAGCGGAAGCGAAAGCCGTTGCCGAGGCCCACCTCGTCCAGCGCCCGCTGGATGCGCTTTTCGCCATCGGCAAAGCCGTGGATGGCGAGCGGTTCCTGCAGCAGCCGGTCGACCGTCTGGCGCGGATGCAGCGAGCCATACGGGTCCTGGAAGACCATCTGGACCTCGCGGTAGAAGGCCTTGTCGCGGCGCGCGCCAAGGCGCTTGCCGCTGACGGTGATGCTGCCGGAGGCGACCGGCGTCAATCCGGCAATGGCTCGCAGCAGCGTCGACTTGCCGGATCCGGATTCGCCGACCAGCCCGAAGGATTCTCCCGACTGTACCTCCAGGCTGACGCCCTTCAGCGCGCGGAAGCGGTCGAAGAGGACTTCCAGCTTGTCGACGACCAGGGCCGCGCTCATGCCGCCCACTCCGGCTTGCGGTCGAGCACCGGCAACGGGTGACGGTCGTCGTCGATCCTGGGCATGCAGTTGAGCAGACCGCGTGTATAGGGATGCTGTGCATGGCCAAGTTCCGACGCTTTTAGCTGCTCGACCACCTTGCCGGCATACATGACGATGACGCGGTCGCAGAAGGATGAGACTAGGCGCAGATCATGCGAGATGAAGATCAGCCCCATGCCGCGCTCGCTGACCAGCTTGTCGAGGATGCCGAGCACGTCGAGCTGCACGGTGACGTCGAGCGCCGAGGTCGGCTCGTCGGCAATCATCATCTCCGGCCCGGCGATCAACATCATGGCGATCATGGCGCGTTGCCCCATGCCGCCGGAGACCTCATGCGGGTGGAGGTCGAAGACGCGGGCGGGATCGCGGATCTGCACGGCTTCCAGCATGGCCAAAGCCCGGTCTCGCGCCTCGGCCTTGCCGACCTTCTCATGTGTGCGCAGCGTCTCGACGATCTGGCGTCCGATGCTCATCACCGGATCGAGCGAATATTTCGGATCCTGCAGGATCATGGCGATGCGTTTTCCCCGCAGCGCCCGGCGTTCGCGTGGCGAGGCTGCTAGAAGATCGATGCCGTCGAAGGCAAGCTTGTTCGCCGATATCCTGGCCTGCGGCGGCGTCAGCCCCATGATGGCGCGGCCGGTCTGCGACTTGCCGGAGCCGGATTCGCCGACGATGCCGAGCCGCTCGCGGCCCAGCGAGAACGTGACGCCTCGCACCGCCTCGATCAGGCCGGTGCGGGTCGGGAAGGTGACGCGCAGATCGTCGACGTCGAGAAGCGTGCTCATTGGTCACCACTCCGGGGATCGAGCGCGTCGCGAAGACCGTCGCCAAGCAGGTTGAAGCCGAGGCTGACGATGAGGATGGCGAAACCAGGCGCGCCGGCCACCCACCACTGATCAAGCACGAAGCGGCGGCCCGAAGCGATCATGGTGCCCCATTCGGGCAGCGGCGGCTGCGCGCCAAGGCCGAGGAAGCCAAGCCCGGCCGCGGTCAGGATAATGCCGGCCATGTCGAGCGTCACCCTGACGATCAGCGACGAAATACAGAGCGGCATGATATGGCGCAGCACGATGCGGAACGGCGAGGCGCCCATGAGCTGCACCGCCTTGATGTAATCGGAATTGCGCACCGTCAACGTTTCGGCCCGCGCGATGCGGGCGTAAGGCGGCCATGAGGTGATGGCGATGGCCAGCACCGCGTTCTCGATGCCGGGGCCAAGGGCGGCGACAAAGGCCAGCGCCAGGATCAGCTTGGGGAAGGCGAGGAAGATGTCGGTGATGCGCATCAGGATGGCATCGGTCCAGCCGCCGGCATAGCCGGCGACGGTGCCGACCAGCAAGCCGATCGGCGCGGCGATGATGGCCACAAGAATGACGACGTAGAGGGTCCAGCGCGAGCCGTAGAGAATGCGCGAGAGGATATCGCGGCCGAGATCGTCGGTGCCGAACCAGTGTTCGGCGCTGGGCGCCAGCAACCGCGAATTCTTGAGATCGCCGAATGTCGGCGAATAGGGGGCCAGCACGCCGGCAAGGGCAGCGATGACCAGCAAGGCAATGATGATGAGCAGGCCGAGAAAAGCCAGCCGGTTGGCGGAAAAGCGCCGCCACGCCACATAAGCGCGGCCGAGCCTTGCCTGCATGCGCGACGCCGGTCGCTCGCTGAGCAGCCAGTCACGACGACTTTGTATGGCCTGTGTACTCATCCTGTCTTCGTCCTCGGATCGAGCACGCGGTAGAGCAGATCGGACAGGAGATTGATGCCGATGAAGACCGAGCCGATGACGATGGTGCCGCCGAGCACCGCGTTCATGTCGGCGTTCTGCAGCGAGTTGGTGATGTAGAGGCCGATGCCCGGCCAGGAGAACACGGTCTCGGTCAGCACCGAGCCTTCAAGCAACCCGGCATAGGACAGCGCAATCACGGTCACCATCGGCACGGCGGCGTTGCGCAGCGCGTGGCCCCAGATGATGCGGGTTTCCGACAGACCCTTGGCGCGCGCGGCGACGATGTATTCCTGCGCCAGTTCGTTGAGCATGAACGAGCGCGTCATGCGGCTGATATAGGCGAGCGAGAAATAGCCGAGCAGCGAGGCCGGCAGGATGATGTGCCGGAAGGCGTCGTAGAACACATCCCACTGCCCCTGCATCGCGGAGTCGAGAAGATAGAAGCCGGTGATCGGCGTGAAGGTGTATTCGTAAACGACGTCGAGCCTCGCCGGGAAGGCCACCCATTGCAGCTTGGCATAGAACAGGACGAGCCCAAGCAGGCCGAGCCAGAAGATCGGAACGGAATAGCCGATCAGGCCAATGATGCGCACGATCTGGTCGATAAGGCTGCCACGCTTCACCGCCGCCAGCACGCCAAGCGGCACTCCGAACAGAGCGCCGATCAGCGTTCCCAAGGTCGCTAGTTCCGTTGTTGCCGGAAGGGCGCGGCGAATGTCGGTCATGACAGGGTTGGTGGTCAGCACCGAGGTGCCGAAGTCACCGTTCAGGGCATTTTTCACATAAATGTAGAACTGCTCGACCAGCGGCAGGKCCAGGCCCATTTCGCGGCGCGTGCGCTCGACGACACTGACAGGGGCGCGATCGCCGAGCACCGCCAGCACTGGGTCGATCGGAATGACCCGGCCGATGAAGAATGTCACCGCGAGCAGACCAAGATAGGTCGTTACCGCGATGACCAGGAAGCGGCCGATCGCCGACGCAATGGCGACGGCGCGGGCGCCGCGGCGCCCGCCTTCGTTTTCAATCGCGCTCATTTGGCGCGTCCGCTGGGATTACTCTTTCGAGACCGGCCCGACGAAGTTGGTGTCGAAGCTCGGGCCGAGCGCGAAGCCCTTGAGGTTCTTGCGCAGTCCGGCGACTTCCAGCTGCTGGTGAATGATCACGAAGGGGCTTGTGTCGAGGATCTTCTGCTGCAGATCCTTGTACATGTCCGCGCGCTTGCCCGAATCCTTCTCCAGCAGAGCCGCTTCCGTCTCCTTGGTCAGATCCGGAATGTCCCAGGCATTGCGCCAGGCGAGTGTGTGGGACTTGCCGGCATCCGAATTGTCCGGGTTCGAGGCAAAGGTCTGGGCGTTGGAGTTCGGATCAAAATAGTCCTGGCCCCAATTGCCGATGTAGATGTCGTGGTTGCGGGCGCGGTACTTGGTCAGCGTCTGCTTGCCGTCGCCGGGAATGATCTCCAGTTTGATGCCGGCTTGGCCCAGCGTCTGCTGGATCGATTCCGCCATACCGGTGGTCGGCTGGCCGGTGCGCACATCCATGGTCACGCTGAAGCCGTCCGGCAGGCCGGCCTTGGCCAGCAGTTCCTTGGCCTTGGCGACGTCGAGCTTGAACGGATTGTCGTCCATGGCGCCGAGGTCACCCTTGGGCAGGAAGGACTGGTGGATTTCGCCGATGCCCTTGAGGATGGTCGAGCTCAAGGCATCATAGTCGACCAGATACTTGAAAGCCTGGCGAACCTCGGGCTTGGCGAGGTTCGGGTTCTTCTGGTTGAGGCTGATGTAGTAGACCGTGCCTTTCGGCGCGCTGGTGGTCGTCAGCTTGTCATTCTTGGCGATGGCGTCGAGATCGTTCGGCTCGAGGTTGCGAGCAACGTCGATGTCGCCGGCTTCGAGCGCCAGGCGCTGGGCCGAGCTTTCCTTCATGTTGCGGTAGATGACGCGGGCAAGCTTGGCCTTGTCGCCGTGGTAGTTGTCGTTGCGTTCCATGACGACTGCTTCGTTGGCGCGCCATTCGCGCAGCTTGTAGGCGCCCGAGCCGGCATAGCCGGTCTTCAGCCAGGCGTTGCCGAAGTCATTGTCATATTTGTAGTCGGCGGTGGGCGCTGCCTTGACGACGTGCTCCTTGACCAGCTTGCTGTCGACGACCGAGGCGACCGTGGCCGACAGACAGTTCAAGACGAAGCTCGGCGCATAGGCCTTGTCGACGGTGAACTGGAACGTGGTGTCGTCGACGGCCTTGGCCTTGTCGGCAACGTTGTCGCCGCTGATGCCGAACTGTTCGATGATGAAGGCCGGGCTCTTGTCCAGCTTGACGACGCGCTCGAACGAATAGGCGACATCGGCCGCCGTGATCGGATTGCCCGAGGCGAACTTCAGGCCAGGCTTGAGCTTGAATGTATAGGTCAGCCCATCGTCGGAAACAGTCCAACTGTCGGCGAGATCAGCCTTGACCTTGGATGTATCGCTGAGGTCGAGCCTGACAAGCAGGTCATAGGTGTTGCCGGTAACTTCGGCGGTCGACAGCTCGAAAGCCTCGCCCGGATCCATGGTGATGATGTCGTCGATGGCAAAGCCCTCGACCAGCGTGTCGGCGGGCGTGACGGCGAAGGCTGGTGCAACGCCAATGAGCAGCGCGGACATCGCCGCGCCCGCAAGCAAGGTACGAGAGCGTAGTGCAAACTTTTCCATCATCATGGTGACTGTTCCCTTTTTTGTTGGTTATTGACCTGAGTTCCCGGCTCAGGGCTGCACAATTCTTTTCGGGGCTTGACGACGGCCCTCTGACCTTAACGTCGCGTTTTTTGTCCAGTTGGTCAACACCATAGCCGGCGACTTTCAAGCCGGCAACGAGCATTTTCAAGACAACGCATTGAACCCGACTGGGCGGCGGTGAGTCGATGCACAAGCAAGCTAATCAGCGCGGCCGATCGGGAAAAATCTGCTAATATCAGAACTACTTAAGCACCGCGACCAGATCGGCGTCCGGAAAGCAGGTGGCGGGACGGCCGTTCTTGGCCTGCCATATGCCGATCGAGCGGCGCGTCTTGAAGCCGGGCAAGCCATCGGCACTGCCGACATCGTAGCCCTTGGCTTCGAGCGACCGCTGCAGTGCCGCGATGTCGGACCGGAAAAGGCCACCGACAGCGCCCCAGCCGCCCGAAAAATTGCTGTCGCCATGCGCGATGCGATCGGCGGCGTGGGCAATGAACAGGCCATAGAGATCGCTGTTGTTGTATTCCTTGATCACGTAGAAATTGGGCGTCACGACGAAGGCCGGGCCACTGCGGCCGGCCGGCATCAGCAGAAAACCCTCGGCCTTCAATTCGCTTGCCGGAAACGGCTTGCCGTCGACGCGCTTTATGCCCATCGCCGCCCATTGCGCGATCTTCTTGCCTTGGTCCGGCCCCTCAAGCGAGCAGGAGACAGCCGACGGCACCGTCACCTCAAAACCCCAGCCGCGCCCCTTCACCCATCCATAGTGGTCGAGATAGTTGGCGATGGAGGACAGCGTGTCCGGCACGGAATTCCAGATGTCGGCCCGGCCGCCGCCACTATAAGCCACCGCGTGCTTCAGGAATGACGTCGGCATGAACTGCGGCTGGCCGAGCGCGCCCGCCCAGGACGACTTCATCGCGCCGACAGGGGCCAGCCCACGCTCTACGATCTCCAGCGCGGCAAGCAACTCGGTGCGATAAAACTCTTTCTTGGTCGACATGAATGCCTTGGTGCCCAGCACCTCGAACGCATCGTAAGGCATCTTGGCGGCGCCGAAGCCGGTCTCGCGGCCCCAGATCGCCAACAGGATCTCGCCCGGCACGCCAAACCGCTTCTCGATCGCGGCCAGCGTGCTTGCATTGGCGGTCGCGCGCGCCCTGCCGCCAGCGACGACGGCACCGATGGTCTTTTCCGCGAAATAGGCACCCGGCGAACCGAACTCGGCCTGATGCTGCTTCTGCGGCGTCGTCGGCTTCTCGCCCGGCAGCACCAGATCGGGCAGTTTGAGGTTCGGCCTGATACCGTCGAATGCGGCATCGAAAGTCTTCCTGGAAATGCCCTTCGCCTTGGCTTCCGGCCAGAGGTCGCTTTGCAGCCAGCTTCGGAACTGGTCGTCGATCTTCGCGGCGGAGGCGGGACCGGCAAGCGCCACAGCCGCAAAAGCAAGACAGAGCAGGACAAGGGCAGACTTCAAGGAGGCAAGTCTCATCTGCATCGGGTGTCCGCCAATGTCGTCAAAACGCCGTCCGCGACCGCAATGCCGCGGCCAGCGTTCCCTCGTCGAGATAATCAAGTTCCCCGCCAACCGGCACGCCATGCGCCAGCCGCGTCACCTTGATGTCGAATCCGGATAACTGGTCAGTGAGGTAATGCGCGGTCGTCTGGCCCTCGACCGTCGCGTTGACGGCGAGGATGATCTCCTTGACCTCGCCGCCGGCGACACGGTCGACCAGCGAGCGGATGTTGAGCTGCTCGGGGCCGATGCCGTCCAGTGGCGATAGCGTACCGCCGAGCACGTGGTAGCGCACATTCATGGCGGCCGCGCGTTCGAGCGCCCACAGGTCGGAAACATCCTCGACGATGATGAGCGTGCCGGCATCGCGGCGCGGGTCGGTGCAGATCATGCACGGGTCGGAAGTGTCCACGTTGCCGCAAGTCGAGCAGATGCGCACCTTTTCAGCCGCCTCGGCCATTGCGGCGGCGAGCGGCGACAATAGCTGCTCCTTCTTCTTGATCAGGTGAAGGGCAGCGCGCCTGGCCGAACGGGGACCAAGCCCCGGCACCTTGGCCAGGAGCTGGATCAGGCGTTCGATTTCGGGACCGGCGATTCGCTTCGACATCGCACCGGTTTAGGATTTTTCCGCGCGCTTTGGAACATGCCGGGCAGGACCATCGTGGCGGCCCTGCCCGCACTTTATTCCTGCAGCGGCCGGCTCTGGCTGGCGATCATCGCGCCGATCGCATCGGTGTTTTCGGGCGTCGCTTCAAAGGCCATTGACGCCTGCTGCTGCGAGGCAGCCGGGAACGGTATCGTTCGAGGCTGCAAATTGCCACCAAAGCGGGCCGCGTCAGGCTCCTGCATGGGCTCCTGCATCGCTATCAGCGTTTCCCTGGCGGGCTTCGACCGTGGCTGGATGGACGCGGTCGTGTAGACAGGCTCGACTGTCGTCGCCCTGGCAGCAGTGGCCTTGGCCACCGGAGCCGGCGCGGCGGAGGCCACGAGTACGGGAGGCGCCGCGGGTTTCGACACCGTCGGTGCCGCGTAGGCAACCGCGACCTGCGGCTCATCCGGCAAAGGCTGCCAATTGCGGCCGCGCTTCTCGTAGAAGGCATTGCCGCCGGCGACCATCGTGTAATGCATGTTCTTGTAGGGGAAGCGAAGACCCGCGGTGTGGAAATACATCGTGTTCTTCAGCCTGGTCTGCCGCTCGCCCTTCAGCACGGCGTCTGCGGCCTCTTCAACGTCGGGCATGGCCCGCGAATTCATCGGTCTTGTCATGACGCCGGGCGCGAACTGCCCGGGCTCGCCAACGACCTCGCATATGGTGCTGCCATGCTCACCGGATCGCAGCCGGTTCATGACCACCGTGCCAACGGCAATCATGCCGTCCCGGCTCGAGCGGTTGGATTCGAAGAACATGGCGCGCTCCAGGCACTCCTTGTCCTTCGGTGTGTGGCTGTAGGCCCGCGAACTCAGGAAGCTCGGCGTGATGGCGCTGGTCAGGCTCGCGACGGACATGCCGTGCGACGTGGTCTGACTGCAACCGGCCAAAAACAGCGGGGAGGTGACGACACCGAGCAACAGCGGCGTCTTCCAACGCGTGGCGATCAACAAGTAACCCTCATTTCAATGCCCGCCCCCAGGCTGCGGCAAGAATGAGACACTTTCGGGCAAAAAGATGGCTAAAGTGTTATTAATTGCAGAGAGTGCTCAAATTGGCACAGTTCAGCGGCAAAAACCCGATTACCGCGCGACCCGCGCCACGGCGGACTGCCCAGGTTCGACCTCTTCGAACTCCTCCGAGAACAGTCCGCGAATCAGAAACAGCGCCCGCGCATCGCGCGCTTTCGGCGCGATCTGCTCCGGCCAGCCGCTGGCTATGAATTCCGCCTTGGTGAAGTCCGGCATTGCCAGGCAAGCCACTTCCAGGAAATGGGCGATCTCCAGTACGACCTCACGCTCATCCTTCGAAAGAGCAGACATGCCGGATTCGATCGACGGGCGATGGACGAAATCCTCGAAGAGATTGAAATAGCCATTGATGCCGACGAGATCCACGCCCTCGTCACATTCCGCCAGGATTTCAAGGATCTCGTAGATCCTGTTGCGGATCCGCTGCTCGATCAACCTGTCCGACGGCTCTTCGATCACAGGCCTGGCGCCATGGCTAGAAAGGCAGTTTCATTCCAGGCGGTATCGGCAATCCGGCGGTCAGCGCCTTGGTCTTTTCCTGCATGATCTGCTCGACCTTGACCTTGGCGTCATTATGGGCGGCAAGCAAGAGGTCCTCCAGAATCTCGACATCGTCCTCCTTGAACAGGGACGGATCGATCTTCAGCGACTTCATCTCGAATTTTCCGGTGAGCGTCACCACCACCAGGCCGCCGCCGGCCTGACCGGTGGCTTCCAGCGTGGCGATCTCGTCCTGCATGGCCTGGAACTTGGCCTGCATTTCCTTTGCCTTGCCCATCAGGCCGAGAAGATCTTTCATCGCGCGTTCCTTTGCGATTGATGCTGTTTAAATTTCGTCGTCGTCCGCCGCCGGCTCGACCGGCAGATCGGCTTCGTCACTGTCCACTTCGGGTGCGTCGGGAATACGCACGTCGATGATCTTGGCGCCGGGAAAGCGGGCGAGGATGGCGGCGACGGTCGGGTCGCTCTTGGCATCGAGAAAAGCGGTCTCGCGCTTTGCCGTTTCCATCTGGGCCAGGGTCTGGCCGCCCTCCTCCTTCGACAGCGACACCAGCCAGTTGCGACCGGTCCAGGCCCGCAGCTTGGTCGTCAGGTCGTTGAGCAGCATCTTGGGCGCATCGTCAGTCAGGTTGACGTCGATGCGGCCAGGCTCGATGCGCACGAGGCGCATGCAGCGCTTGACCAGAACCTTGAAGGCGATGTCGCGCTGCGCATCGGCAAGGGCCACGATGTCGGCCAGCGACTTTACCGTCACTTGCGGCGTTTCCGGCACCGGCTCGCGCGGCGCCACAAAGGCGGCGGGGGCAGGCACGGCCTCGACCAGCCGCATGGCCTGAGCGCCGCCCGCCCCCGTGGGCATGCGCGTCTGCGCCACCGCGCTGGCGCCGCCGCCATTGCCCGGACTTGCCGGCGCACCGTTCGAACGCGGTGTAGCGCCTGGCGCGGAGTATCCGCCGTCCAGGGATTTCAGCGCTTCGTCCAAGGTCGGCAGGTCAGCGGCATGCGCAAGCCGGATCAGCACCATTTCGGCGGCACTCACCGGCCGGTTGGAGGACTGCACCTCCGGAATGCCCTTCAACAGCATCTGCCAGGTCCGGGACAGCACCCTGACTGACAGGGCCCTGGCGAAATCGGCGCCGCGCTGCCGCTCGTCCTCGGAGAGCGAAGCGTCGTCGATGGCGGCCGGCACGAAGCGCAGGCGGGKGACGAGGKGATTGAACTCGGCAAGATCAGTCAGCACCGCGGCCGGATCGGCGCCGGTGTCGTATTGCGCGCGGAACTCCCCAAGTGCCGCCGCCACGTCGCCCTTCATCACATGCTCGAACAGGTCGACGATGCGGGCGCGGTCGGCGAGCCCAAGCATGGCCCGCACCGCTTCGGCAGTCACGGTGCCGCCGCCATGGGCGATCGCCTGGTCGAGGATGGAGAGCGAATCGCGCGCCGAGCCTTCCGCCGCGCGAGCGACCATGGCCAGCGCGTCGTCGTCGACAGAAATGCCTTCCTTGGCCGAAATCGAGGCGAGATGCGCGACCAGCGCGCTGGCATCGATGCGCCTGAGATCGAAGCGCTGGCAGCGCGACAGCACAGTGATCGGCACCTTGCGGATTTCGGTGGTGGCGAAGATGAATTTGACGTGCGGCGGCGGCTCTTCAAGCGTCTTCAGCAGGCCGTTGAAGGCCTGGGTGGACAGCATGTGCACTTCGTCGATGATGTAGACCTTGTAGCGCGCCGAGACCGGCGCATAACGAACGCGCTCGATGATGTCGCGGATGTCGTCGATGCCCGTGTGCGAGGCCGCGTCCATCTCGATGACATCGACATGGCGGCCTTCCATGATCGCCTGGCAGTGCTCACCCAGCACGGCAAGGTCGACGGACGGTTGGTCGACAGTGGCGGTCTTGTAGTTGAGCGCACGCGCCAGGATGCGCGCCGTGGTCGTCTTGCCAACACCTCGGACGCCGGTGAGCATCCAGGCCTGGGCGATGCGGCCCGTGGCAAAGGCATTGGTGAGCGTGCGGACCATCGGCTCCTGGCCGATCAGTTCGGAGAAGTTCGAGGGACGATATTTGCGCGCCAGAACGCGATAGGCGACGGCCTTTTCGGTCCCAGAATTTCCGGCTTCGCTCATTCGCCGTAAAGCTCCAAGGGCCGCTAGTAGTTGCGGCCGATTCCTGCGCATAGTTTCGCTCGCACGGCTTGGCGCCGTCAATGTCGCGAGAGAAAGGCGAAGAGGTGGGAGGCTGGAACAATGACCCGTTCCGGGCTCGTTAGGGCTGCTTCCTTCCGGACCTGACCCGGTTGGCGAGTGGATCGTCCACCACCAACCTCC
>BFBZ01000019.1_pt54 | contig 13376 bp, 17 predicted proteins | sample 1888401 | NCBI WGS metagenome assembly BFBZ01 (sample SAMD00112614, study PRJDB3348) | symbiont metagenome | host: Chara braunii | reverse complement strand
GTCTTGTGCTGGGTGGTGACTGCGCGTGCCATGGTCAGGTCCTCCCGTATCTACGATGTTGGCGGCAGGGTCGACCCCCACTCCGGTTTGCTGCGCAAACCACCTCTCCCCCGATCGACGGGGTAGAGGAAGGGCGCGGCTTCGATGCAGGCGTTTCCTCTCCCCCGGGCAGGGGGAGAGGTGTCCCGCGCAGCGGGACGGAGTGGGGGTGGTTCAGCGCAAGCGGCATCGTCTCCCCCTTACTTGTCGAGGTTCCTGCCGACGGCGCGCATGGCGAAGAAGGCAACGATGTTGGCGAGAATGACTGCGATGATGCCGCCGGCCGACGCCTGGCCGATTTTGAACTCCAGCAACGCCTTCTGGTAGACGAGGAAGGGCAGGTTGGTGGACGCATAGCCCGGGCCGCCATTGGTGGTGACCAGGATCTCGGCATAGATCGACAGCAGGAAGATCGTCTGGATCAGGATGACCACGGTGATGGCGCGCGACATATGCGGCAGCGTCAGGTACCAGAAGCGGCTGAGGAAGCCGGCGCCGTCCATCTCGGCCGCCTCCTTCTGCTCGCCGTCGAGCGATTGCAGGGACGTCAGCAGGATCAGCGTCGCGAAGGGCAGCCATTGCCAGGCGACGATGATGATGATGGCCGTCAGCGGATGCTGGCCGAACCAGTCGATCGGCGCGGCGCCGAAGAAACGCGCGACATCGGCGAAGACGCCGTATTGCGGATGCAGGATCATGTTCTTCCAGACCAGCGCCGCCACCGGCGGCATGACGAAGAACGGTGAGATGACCAGGATGCGGACGAACCCCTGGCCCCAGATCGGCTGGTCGAGCAGCAGCGCCAGGAGGATGCCRCCGACCACCGTGATGACCAGCACGCTGACGACGATGGTGAGCGTGTTGAGGATCGACTGCAGGAAGGCCGGGTTCGAATAGAACAGCGCGTAGTTGGACAAACCGACGAAACCGTCGTGGATCGGATTCAGCGGGTTGTATTGCTGGAACGAGAACCACAGCGTGAAGGCCAGCGGCACGATCATCCAGATGAACAGCAGGACCACCGATGGCGCCATCATGAAACGGGCAAGCGAACGGGTTTGCTGAGTAGCCATGACGGTCACCCTTCAACAGTCGGCTAATGGTTTCAAAAGCAATTCCACGAAACATGTGTAGCAGTTTCGGAACTGCGCAAAAACAGACACCTCTGGAGCGGGCCAAGGCCCAAACGCTCCTGGGTCGAAGGGGCCGCCCGAACTGGGTTTCGGGCGGCCCTTGCCGGTCATGGTGCGCGACCAGCGTTCGGCACCGGGAGGAGCCTACTTGATGTAGCCGCCTTCGGTCATCGCCGCGGTGGCTGCGTCCTGTGCCTGCTTCAGCGCGTCGTCGACGCTCGACTGCCCGGCAAGGGCGGCCGAGAAGAGCTGGCCGACGGTGGTGCCGAGGCCCTGGAACTCAGGAATGGCGACGAACTGCACGCCGACATAAGGCACCGGCTTGACGGTCGGATGCGTCGGGTCGGCCGCGTTGATGGAGTCCAGCGTCATCTTGGCGAAGGGCGCTGCCTTCTGGTAGTCGGCATTGGCGTAGAGCGAGGAGCGCGTGCCCGGAGGAACGTTGGCCCAGCCCTCCTTGGAGGCGACCAGTTCGGCATAGTGCTTGCTGGTTGCCCACGACACGAACTTCTCAGCGGCGTCCGCCTTCTTGGTGCCGGCGGGGATGGCCAGCGACCAGGCCCACAGCCAGTTGCCGCGCTTGCCGAGGCCATTGTCGGGAGCCAGCGCATAGCCGACCTTGTCGGCAACGGTCGAGTTCTTGGGATCCGAGACGAAGGACGCGGCGACGGTGGCGTCGATCCACATGCCGCACTTGCCCTGCTGGAAGAGCGCCAGGTTCTCGTTGAAGCCGTTGGAGGAAGCGCCCTCGGGGCCGTCGGCCTTCATCAGGTCGACATAGAACTGCAGCGTCTTTTTCCACTCGGGCTGGTCGAATTGTGGCTTCCAGTTCTCGTCGAACCAGCGCGCGCCGAAGGAGTTGGACATGGCGGTGAGGAAGGCCATGTTCTCGCCCCAGCCGGCCTTGCCGCGCAGGCAGACGCCGTTCACGCCATTGGCGCGGTCGGTCATCTTGTCGGCCGCCTGCTTGATGAACTCCCAGGTCGGGGCATCGGGCATCTTCAAGCCCGCCTTGTCCATCAGGTCCTTGCGGTACATGACGAAGGAGCTTTCGCCGTAGAAGGGCGCGGCGTAGAGCTTGCCGTCGACCGAAAGGCCGCCGGCGATGGCCGGGATGATATCCTTGACGTCATAGTCGTCGCCGAGCTTGTCGAGCGGCAGCAGCCAACTCTGCTTGGCCCAGATCGGAACCTCGTAGGTGCCGATGGTCATCACGTCATACTGGCCACCCTTGGTGGCGATATCGGTGGTGACGCGCTCGCGCAGCACGTTCTCTTCAAGCGTGACCCAGTTCAACTGGATGTCGGGGTTAGCCTTGGTGAAGTCGTCCGTCAGCTTCTGCATGCGGACCATRTCGCCGTTGTTGACGGTGGCGATGGTGATGGATTCGGCATGCGCGGCGAAAGCGAGGGCGCTGGCCGACAACAGGCCCAGGGTGAGCGTGCGAAGTTTCATCAAAATCCTCCCTTAAACCAAGATGAGCATTTGCCTTGGCTGTGGGCAATTACTCACTTTGGGTGAATTATGTCAAGCCGGAATCGATGCTGCAACGCAACAGAGGAGGCCGCTCCCCGGCGCAAGACAGCGAGCGAAGACCCTTTGTGACGGGAAGGTGCGCGACTTGGCCTACTGGCAGGCGATCTCAGCCAGGATCCAATCGCGGAAGGCACGGATCTTCGGCACGTTGCGGCGCGCCGTCGGATAGACCAGCCAATAGGCGTGGCCATCGTCGCCGACCAGATCGAAGGGCTGCAGCAGACGGCCGTCGGCGAGCTCGGCCGTGAACAGCGCCTTGGTGACGATCGCCACGCCGTGGCCGGCGATCGCTGCGTTCGCCTCATAGGCCTGCGCGCCCATGCTGGTGCCGGGGCGGTTGGCGAGTTCTTCCGTCGGCAGACCGGCAAGCGCGAACCATTCCTTCCACCAGACGTCGCCAGGATCGAGGATCGGCAGCTTCAAAAGGTCGGCCGGCTCCTTCACCTCGCCGATGCTGGCCGCGAGCTTCGGGCTGAGCACCGGCGTGAAGTCGGCCTTGAACAGCATATGCGTCTCCACGCCCGGCCATTTGCCGCCGCCGGAACGGATGGCGATGTCGATATCCTCGCGGGCGAAATCGACGACCCGGTTCGAGGTGTCGACGCGCACGGCAAGCGAGGGATGCGCGACCTGGAAGGAGCCGAGATGCTGCGCAAGCCAGTTCGAGGCGAAGGTGAGCAATGTCGAAACGCAGAGCACGCCGTCGGCGCCGGCCCGGGCAGCCGCATAGGCGCCGCCCAGCAGCGAGAAAGCTTCGCTGACCGCCGGCGCCAGGCGCTGGCCGGGCTCCGTCAGCTCGATCTGCTTGGGCCGGCGCAGGAACAAGGGGGCGCCGATGCGCTCCTCGAGAAGCTTGATCTGATAGCTGGCGGCGGCCTGCGTCATGCCAAGCTCCGCGGCGGCCTTGGTGAAGGAGAGATGCCTTGCCACGGCCTCGAACACCCGGATCGCCTGCAGCGGCGGGAGCTGAAGATTCTGCCTGGAGCCGAGATCGGGCATAAGCCCTCCTTATGGGCCATGATCGACGTTTGATTGGCTGCACCGGCCAGTCAGCCCGATATTTGGGGTCGAAGATCAATCCAGTTCAAGGCTGACGATCATGACCACGGCACAGGAAAAGCTCGTTTCGACCCCGGTCCGCGGATGGATTTCCTTCCTGGCGCGCGAATTCCCGTGGTTCGCGGGCCGCAGGCGCGGCTATATCGACATTCGGGAACTGTCGCCGCATCTGCAGCGCGACATCGGCTTTCTCGACGGCAACGATCCAAGCGGGCTCCACGACTAGAGCCGGATGATTTCGGACCTGGTCGATCCGAAATCTGAATCCGGCTCTCAATCTAGGAGATAGAGCATGATGTCGCCCGAAAACCGCTTCACACTTTTCGGCATCATGCTCTAACCGCCTCGATTTAATCGGCAATCAACAACTATCCCGGCGCATGGTCCTTCCGAACATGCCGGCATCATGCGCCGGCAAGCAAGGCAGCCGCCGTCCGCTCGTCGGTGATGAGACCGTTGACCAGGCGCCGGTTCACGGCGGCCAGGATGCCCGGCAGCTTGCGCTCGCCCATGGCGAGCGCAATGACCAGCGACTTCTCGCGCGACGGCAATGGAGCGGACGAGACGCGATCGTTGGTGATGCCGTCGATCATGCGGCCTTCGCGGTCGAACACCCAGCCGACGATTTCGGCAATGCCGCCGGCCTTCTGCAGCGCCTTCAACTCGCTCTCCGAGATGAAGCCGTCCTCGAAGAGCGGCGCCTTGGGGCCGAGATCGCCGATGCCGACGAAGGTGACGTCGGCCTCCGCGGCCAGCGCCAGCGTCGGCTGGATCATCGGCTGGTTGAGCAGCATCTCGCGTTCTTCCGGCGAGGAGGCGATGACCGGCAGCGGCATCGGAAAGGACCGCGCCTTGACCCGGTCGGCCATGGTGAAGATGACGTTGTAGAAGGCGGCCGAACCGTCGGGCGAGATGTTGCCGGTCAAGGACACGACCTTGTGCTGCGGGCATTCCATGGGCGGCAATTGCTCGATGGCGGCCTTCAGCGTGCGTCCGGTGCCGATCGCCATGACGACGGGCGTCGGCGAGCGCAGCCGCCGTTCGATCTCGGCCGCTGCCGCCTCCGCGATGCCGATCGTCGTCGAGGACGAGGTCGGATCGCTCGGCACAACTTCCACCAGGTCGAGCGCGAAACGCGACTTCAGCCGCGCGGCAAGGTCGAGGCAATTGGCGATCGGGTGGTCGACACGCACCTTGATCAGCCCTTCCGATACCGCCAGCGACACGAGCCGTTGCGCCGTCTGCCTTGAAATGCCGAGCTTGGCGGCGATCTGGTCCTGGGTGTTGCCGGCGACATAGTAGAGCCAGCCGGCGCGCGCCGCGTCGTCCAACCTGGTGCTGCCGCCGGCTTCCTGTCGCGAATTCACGTCCTGCCTCCCAACCCGTTCGATGCTGAAAACGGATTTCATAGCTTACAGCGATTGCAGCCGCGCGCAATTGTCAATCAAGCGGGCAATTGCTTGCATCGTCCGGCGATGATTTGTCGACCGGTTCGCCCCGGTTGAGGCCGTTTGTCTGCGGGACGGTTTATCTCGGCGCGCAAACGCATTAAGGGGATCGGCAAAAGGAGCCTTGCATGACGCCGAAAGCGGTTTTCTGGGACATGGACGGAACGCTGGTCGACAGCGAGCCGCTGCACGAGGCGGCTCTCGTGGCCGCGCTGCGCAGCGTCGGCATCGCGCCGCCGACCGACCTGCACGAGCGCGTGCTGGGCATCGCGGCATGGCCTGTCTACGAGATGCTCCGCGACGAGTTCGGCCTGTCGATCGCCTTCGACGAATGGATCGCGCGCAAATACGACCACTATCTGCCCATGGCCGAGACGCTCAAGCCGCGTCCCGGCGCGATCGAAGTGTTCAACGAGCTGCGGGCGCTGGGCGTCGAGCAGGCGGTGGTGTCCAATTCCGACCGGCTGATCGTCGACGCCAATCTGAGCGCTGTCGGCCTCATCTATCCCGGCATGCGGACGATCAGCCGCAACGACGTGATCGACGGCAAGCCGCTGCCCGAACCTTTCCTGCGCGCCGCCTATCTCGCCGGTGTCGACCCGGCGGATGCGTTCGCCGTCGACGACAGCCTGACCGGCGCCATGGCCGGCCTGGCGGCCGGCATGAAGACGATCTTCTGGCCGGAAGCGCCGATGCAGGGGCCAGCCGGCGCCATCGTCATCAACAGCGCCAAGGAGCTGCGGAAAGCGCTGGGGCTCTGAGCCCTTTTACGGCTCAGTTCCGGTAGACCGGTTCTTCCTCGTCGAGGATCGCCTTCAACTCGGCAAGGTGCCGCTCGGCCTGGCCGGGATAATCGTCCATCTCGCTCGCCGTCTTCTCGGCGATCTCGTCGGAAAGCGTGCGCAGCGGGCGGCCCGTCCACAGCGCCTTGATGTAGGTCTCGGCCGCGCGCTCGAAATAGAACATGCGGTTGAAGGTGTCGGCGACCGTGTCGCCGATGACCATCACGCCGTGATTGCCCATGATCATGACCTTGACCTTGGGATCAGTCAGGAGCTGCGAGCAGCGCTCGCCCTCTTCCTCGAACGCCAGGCCGCCATAGTGGGCGTCGACGACATGGCGGTTGAAGAACATGGCCGAGTTCTGGTCGATCGGCGGCAGCATGGAGTCGGCCAGCGAGGCCAGCACCGTGGCATGTATCGAATGCACATGCATGGCGCAGCGCGCGTGCGGCACGTTGCGGTGGATGGCGCCGTGCAGGCCCCAGGCAGTCGGATCGGGTGCGTTGGGACCGGACAGCGTTTCGGGATCGTTGGCGTCGATCAGCAGCAAGTCGCTCGCCTTGAGGCGCGAGAAATGCACCTGGTTGGGATTCATGAGGAATTTGGTGCCGTCCTCGTTGACGGACAGCGAGAAATGATTGGCCACCGCCTCATGCATGTTGAGCCGCGCCGTCCAGCGGAAGGCGGCGGCGAGGTCGACCCGCTCCTCATAGTAAGGCAGGTTGCTCAGCGGTCCCTTGTGCAGGCGGGCAATGCTCATCGAAACTCCTCCGTTTTGGCGAGAATGCCGCGCCTAATGCCGGCCAGCAACGGCAAACTGGTGGCGCAGTCGATCAGGCCGCGGGCCGTGCCGACTGCAGTCCGCCCTGCTCGACGATGAAGTCGATGACTTCCTGCAGGCCCTTGCCGCGCGACAGGTCGGTGAAGCCGAAGGGYCGCTTGCCSCGCATGCGGGCGGCRTCGCTCTCCATCACRTCGAGATTGACGTTCACATAGGGCGCGAGGTCGCTCTTGTTGATGATGAGGAAATCGGAGCGGGTGATGGCCGGGCCGCCCTTGCGCGGGATCTCCTCGCCCTGGCAGACCGAGATGACATAGAGCGTCAGGTCGGCAAGGTCCGGCGAGAAAGTGGCGGCGAGATTGTCGCCGCCGGATTCGATGAAGACGATATCGAGGTCGGGGAATTTCTTGTTCAGCTCGGCGATCGCCCGCAGGTTGATCGAAGCGTCTTCACGAATGGCGGTGTGCGGACAGCCGCCGGTCTCGATGCCGACGATGCGCTCCTCCGGCAGCGCCTGCAGGCGCGCCAGCATCATGGCGTCTTCCTTGGTGTAGATGTCGTTGGTGACGACGGCGATCGAGAACCGATCGCGCAACGCCTTGCAGAGTTTCTCGGTCAGCGTCGTCTTGCCCGAGCCGACGGGACCGCCGATGCCGACGCGAAGGGGACCGTTCAGTTGGGTCATGCCGGAAACTCCGAGATAGCCAGGACTGCGAAGCCCAGCCCGATCAACAGGCAGAGCGGCGAATAGAGGCGCTGGTCGAGCCGCGCGAAGGGCTGCTCGGGCGCCAGCCTGCGCCACCAGGGCGTGAAGCCGGCGACGCCGCGTCCGATGAACACGAGGCCGATGAGCAGCGCGGTGGCGGCAAGCCCCTCCTTCGGGAAGGGCGAGGCGAACACGCCCTCAAGCGCCAGCGGCCACAGCGTTGCGAGCGCAAGGCAGGCGGCGACGGCAAAACTCGCGAATGACGAAGGCATCTCATCCACGCCATGAAAGCCGACGACGGTATGGGCACAGGATTTGGCATCCCTGCCGGGCCAGATGCCGCCGATGCCCCAATAGACATGCAGCGTGGTGATCACGAGCAGGACGAGGGAGAGGAGCAGAGCAAGGATGATCATGAGCGGAACAGACGCGAATATTGGGTTTCATGCTTCATCGCCATGATGTCGGAGACGAAGGCGCAGCCGCCAAGATCGTCGAGCGTGGTCGCGGCGGCACGCGCAGCCGYCGACAGCGCCAAGGRCTCAAAGCCGGCTAACAATGTCACCGCCTCGGCTTGGCCAGTGACGCCGAGCCTGATCGCGGCCTGCACGAGATTGGAGAAAAAGGCCTGCAGGAAGGCGGCCAGTGCATCCTTCAGGCCGATGCCGTTGCCGCCGGCGACAGCGCCGACGGCGACGCAATAGGCACAGTCCGCCGGCAGCCGCTCCAGCACGGGAGACTGCCAAGCGGATGCCGCCTTCAGGAAGGCAGCGCCCTGCAGCATGGTTTCGAGATGGCGCTCCCGCGATCCGGCAAGTGCCTCGGCAAGCTCGGCGATCTCGGCGAGATCGCCGCCGTCCTGGGCGCGCCGCCAGCTTTCGGTGAACAGCACGGCATCGTTCCAGCCGGAGCCGATCTCGACCAGCGTCTCCAGCCATTCGGCCAGATCCTTGCGATCGGCGATCAGCCCGTCATGCACGGCGCGTTCGAGGCCATGGCTGTAGGCGAAGCCGCCGACCGGAAAGGACGGCGACAGCCAGGCCATCAGCCGCAGCAGCGCTGTGCCGGAGGGCTGCTCAGTCATGGTCATGGTGGTGGTGACCACGGTCGTGGTGGTGGCCATGCGCGTGGTCATGATCGTGATGGTCGTGGCCATGGTGATCGTGCGAATGGTCGTGACCGTGCCCGGAATAGGCGCCGCGCACCGGGCTGAAGGGTTGCGAAACCTCGCTCACCGTGGCGCCGAGCCCTTCCAGCATCGCCTTGATGACATGGTCACGCAGGATCAGGATGCGGTGCGCCTCGATCGCGGCCGCAAGATGGCGGTTGCCGATGTGCCAGGCCAACTCGGTAAGATGCACGGCGTCGCGGGCGCGGATGTCGTAGACCTCCTCCGGCGCGGCGACGATCTCGAGCTGACGGCCGTCCTCCAGCACCAGCCGGTCGCCGTTGTCAAGCACCACCGGTTCGGGCAGGTCGACCAGCACCTTGTCGCCGGCCATTGTCTCGATCGCGCGGCGGCGTACGTGCCGCTCGTCATGAGCAAGCACGGCCTTGTCGTAGGGCGTCGTCGCTCCGGCCCCGCCAGCAGGCAACACCGAGACAGCGCGTGGAAACTTGGTGAAGTCGGTGGTGATGTTGAGCTTCATCTGAAAGCTCCTCCATTGGCTGCGCGGGCGAGGGTGGGCACACGTTCGAAATAGGCACCGACACGCTCGGAGTCGATCGGGAAACTGCCGGCGCCAGCCCTGCCGCCAATGCGGCTGCCTGCCTTTCCAACCGAGCCTAGCGTATGACCTCGAAAATCGAAATCGATTTCGCTCCTCGGACCTTCGGTTCGGAAAAGGATCATGCGCAAAATCAAAGTGTTGGAAGATCCCTTGAAAAATACGCAAATGCTGTATATTACAGCATAGATGCAAATTATAGGAATAGCCAATGGTCAAACCTCTGGGCACCTATTCGACCAGTGACCTGTCGCGCAGGTCCGGCGACATCATCGCCGAGGCGATGCGCCACCCCGTCATGATCACACAGCGTAACAAGCCACGGCTAGTTCTCCTGAATGTCGAGGACTACGAGCGCCTGAGAGGGCGCGCCGATACACGCAAGGTCGGCACGCTCGAAACCATGCCGGATGCGTTGCTCGATGAATTCGAACACAGCGTCGAGGCCTATTCTGACGAAGACGAAAGCGCCCGGACGTGAGCTATGAAGACATCCAGACCGCAAGCGTCATCCGTTATCCCTATCTCTGGGCGCGCGAAGCGGAGCATGGTGAGACCGAAGGCCGCAAGAACCGGCCCGTCGCCGTAGGCGTTCGCCTGCCGCGTCCTGACGGCGACCTCGTTCTGTTCTTTCCGATCACCACCAAGCAGCCTGAAGCCAGCCGCTTCGCAGCAGAAATCCCCGCAATGGAAAAGCGGCGTGCTGGCCTCAACGGAGATCTCCGGCTTTGGATCATCCTCGACCAGTACAACACCGATATCATCGGTCAGTCCTTCTATCTCGAACCTGATCCACCGATCGGCCGCTTCAGCAAAGCGTTCTTTCTTCCGCTGGTGCGTGAGTTCATCGCCAGGCGAAAATCCCTGAAGGGGGTCAGCCGGACCCGATAAGGGTGGTGGACAGCGACAGGCCGGGACTTGCTGCCCGCAAAATATGCGGCAACACCGCAGGTCGGAACATCAGAACAGAAAATACCTCTGCGCCATCGGCAAAACAGTTGCCGGCTCGCAAGTCAGCAGCTCGCCGTCAGCCCGCACCTCGTATGTTTCGGGATCGACCTCGACATGCGGCGTGGCGTCGTTGAGCACCATGGAGCGCTTGCCTATGCCGCCGCGTGTGTTCTCGACGGCGACCATCGCCTTTTCCACGCCAAGCCTGCCTTGCAGTCCGGCATCGAAGGCGGCCTTTGAAACGAAGGTCACCGAGGAGTTGGTCAGCGCCTTGCCGTAGGCGCCGAACATCGGCCGGTAATGCATCGGCTGCGGCGTCGGGATCGACGCGTTGGGATCGCCCATGGGAGCGGCGGCAATCGTGCCGCCGACCAGCACCATTTCGGGCTTCACCCCGAAGAAGGCCGGGTTCCACAACACGAGATCGGCGCGCTTTCCCACAGTGACCGAACCGATCTCTTTCGACAGCCCATGCGCGATCGCCGGGTTGATCGTGTATTTGGCGATGTAGCGGCGGACGCGGAAATTGTCGTTGCCGCCGGTTTCCTCCGGTAACGCGCCGCGCTGGCGCTTCATCTTGTCGGCCGTCTGCCAGCAGCGGATCGCCACCTCGCCGACGCGGCCCATGGCCTGGCTGTCGGACGAGATGATCGAGAAGGCGCCGATATCGTGCAGGATGTCCTCCGCCGCGATCGTCTCCTTGCGGATGCGGCTTTCGGCAAAGGCGATGTCCTCCGGAATCGACGGCGACAGGTGATGGCATACCATCAGCATATCGAGATGCTCGGCCAAGGTGTTCACCGTGTAAGGCCTGGTCGGATTGGTCGATGACGGGATGACGTTGGGAAGGCCGCAGACCTTGATGATGTCAGGCGCGTGGCCGCCACCCGCGCCCTCGGTGTGGAAGGCATGGATGGTGCGGCCCTTGATCGCCGCCACGGTGTTCTCGACGAAGCCCGATTCGTTCAGCGTGTCGGTATGGATCATCACCTGCACGTCGTGCTCGTCGGCGACCGACAGGCAGCAGTCGATCGCGGCCGGCGTCGTGCCCCAGTCCTCATGCAGCTTCAACGAGCAAGCCCCCGCCAGCACCATCTCTTCCAGCGCCGCCGGGCGCGACGCATTGCCCTTGCCGGACAGGCCGATATTCATCGGGAAGGCGTCGAAGGACTGGATCATGCGCGCCATGTGCCACGGGCCTGGCGTGCAGGTGGTGGCCAAGGTGCCATGCGCCGGGCCGGTGCCGCCGCCGAGCATGGTGGTGATGCCACTCGTCAGCGCTTCCTCGATCTGCTGCGGGCAGATGAAGTGGATATGCGCGTCGAAGCCGCCGGCGGTGAGGATTTTTCCCTCGCCGGCAATGATCTCGGTTCCCGGGCCGATGATGATGGTGACGCCGTCTTGAGTGTCCGGATTGCCGGCCTTGCCGATCGCGGCGATCCGGCCATCCTTCAGACCGATGTCGGCCTTGACGATGCCAGCGAGCGCGTCGACGACCAGAGCATTGGTGATCACCGTATCGACGGCGCCTTCAGCCCGCGCGACCTGACTTTGGCCCATGCCGTCGCGGATGACCTTGCCGCCGCCGAACTTCACCTCCTCGCCGTGGACGGTGAAGTCCTTCTCGACCTCGATAAACAGTTCGGTGTCGGCGAGCCGCACCTTATCGCCGACCGTCGGGCCGTACATGCGCGCATAGGCGGCACGGGTTAATCTGGCCATCAGCGATTGCTCCTGAAAACGAGGTCGATTGAGGTCCGGCCGCACATTGTCGCCATCCAATGGTCACGCAATGACCCGCCTGCCGACACTTTGAGCGCCCCTTTGGGCGTTCCCCTCAGGCGGGCGGGGCCACTCCCAAGCCGATGGAAGGAAGATCCATGCGCAAGACGATATTTCTGGCCGCCGCCACCCTGATGCTGGCGGGCGCCGCCAGCGCCCAGCAACAGCCCACACCGCAGCCCAGCCCCGCCACGCCGAAGGCCCAGCCCGCCGTGCCGGCGATCCAGAGCGTCAGCATCGTCGACATCAAGGATCTGCCGCAGGCGACGCAAACGCAGGTCAACCAGATCGTCGCGCAGCGCGGCGATGCCGGCTTGCAGACGTTGCGCAAATCGATCGACGCCACGCCCAAGGTGAAGTCCGCGCTGGAGGCCAAGGGGATGAGTTCGGCGCAGGTGATCGCCGCCAGCATGCAGCCCAATGGCGCCCTGACGCTGATCACCAAGAAGGCCGGCTGACCCGGAAAGGCCACGCTGGCGGGCCGGCTCCAGGCCCGTCGGCGCCGTTCCCGAGGGAACTTCTCGCCACGGAGAGGCGTTTCGCTTTTTTCGCCCCGCCAAAAATCCAGTCAGGAGCGAGCGATGGCGACCGCCCCGCGCCCCACGAAATGGTTCCCGGCCTCGGCTGTGGCCATTTGTCTTGCCGCAATCGCGCCAAATCCGGCGTTCCCCGCGCAGACCCTGGACAATGGCAAACCGGCCGCGCCGATCGTCGATTCTGTCATCCGGCAGGAGGAAGCGCTGTCGAAGACGGAAGCCGGAAAGGTCATCACGGCTATCGACCGCACCCGCGAGAACATCGGCACGGTGCGCAAGACGACCAAGCTCGACATGGTCGACATCGTTTTCCTGACGGATGCGGCGCGCAGCGAAGGCGGGCCGCCGCCGGCGATCGAAAACAAGGTCAAGCAGCACAAGGACGACGTCGCGGAACTGCGCCAGGAGATCGAGGCCAACGCGCTGCTCTTCAACGTCATCGATTCGCGGCGCGTGCTGGCCGAGGACGTGCTTGCGGTGGAGTTCGACAACCCCGGCAAGATGGTCATCTACGCCGCCGCCAAGCCCCCGAAGTGATTTGACCGCGCCCGCCGATCTCACAGCTTGCCCATCACCTTCTGCTGGAACCCGTAGACCTCGCGCTTGCCGCCGAGCGGCACCAGCGTGACATCGCGTTCCTGCCCCGGCTCGAAACGCATCGCGGTGCCGGCGGCGATGTCCAGGCGCATGCCACGAGCGCGCTCGCGGTCGAATTTCAGCCCCTCGTTGGTCTCGAAGAAATGATAGTGGCTGCCGACCTGGATCGGCCGGTCGCCGCTGTTGGCGACCTTCAGCGTCACCGTCGGCAGGCCCTTGTTCAGCTCGATCTCGCCGTCGGCCGTGATGACTTCGCCGGGGATCATGGCGCCCTCACAACAAACCGAAGGCAAGGCCGA
>BFBZ01001785.1_pt1 | contig 13377 bp, 12 predicted proteins | sample 1888401 | NCBI WGS metagenome assembly BFBZ01 (sample SAMD00112614, study PRJDB3348) | symbiont metagenome | host: Chara braunii | reverse complement strand
TTATTTCAGGTCGCTGATGTGGGCACGAGAGTTGCGCATGTCGCTGTGCAAGCCCGCGCGGGAGCCGGACTGTTACAGCCGGTCGCCGTGACCGCCGAACAGGCGCACGTGATGCGGGGCGTCGTGTGGGACGTGGTCGGGAACCCGTTCCGACCGGTCGTGTTCGAGCCCGCGTGGCACACCGACACGGTCGGTGCGCTGGCGCGGCAGATGTACGAGTCACGCGAGTTCGGCGCGATGCCCATCCTGGCCGACGCGCTTCAAGACGCGGGCTGTGATAACGCCGATGTGCTGACCCACTGCCGCCACGAGAGCGTGCACGTGCGCGGGTGCTGGGTGTTGGACGGGGTGTTGGGCAAAGGGTAAGTCGCGGTTGAGCATGAAGGGCCACGCTCGACCGCGTTTTGTAGTTGTGTGGGGTGGGACAAGGCTCTGCGCCGTCCCACCAACTTCGCAGCAGATGGTGGGACGGCGCAGAGCCTTGTCCCACCCCACACAATCACCCGCGATAGGTGTTACACGCGCGTCGTGACGAAGCCGCGGAGCGCCCCGCCGAGCTGTTTCACCCACGTGCGCAATCCGGTGAACTCCGGTCGGTTCGCGTCCGCCTCGCGGGTGACCAGGTACACCACGTCGGCCGCCGGACAGGTCGCGTCCCGCTCCGGGATCACGCCCCACACACCGGCGTCGATCAGCACCCAATCGAACCACTGCCGCAACTGGCTGAGGAGCTTCGGCAGGTCGCGGCCGATGGCGCCCCCGATCGCATCGGAACCGGTCGCGTCGGTCGCGGAGCCGGCGGTGAGGACCTGAAGGCTCGGGACGACGGTCGGCTGAAGCGCCCACGTCAGCGGCATGTGGCCGCCCAGCACTTCGGTCAGGCCGGGCGAGGCCCGTAGCGCGAGCTTCGGGGCCACACCGGGCCGGGTCACGTTCGTGTCCAGCACCAGCACCCGTTGGCCCTCGCGGGCCAGGGTGACGCCCAGGTTCAGGACCACTGTGGTGGTGCCGGCCTCTGGCGACGCGGCGGTGAACGTGAGAACGCGCGACGTCGCTTCGGGGAGCTGTCGGATGATCTCGTCGCGGAGCGTGCGGTATTCGCCGCTGACGGGGTGGTCGGGGAAATGGAGCGCGACCAGTCCGGCATCGGGCCCGTCCGCGGCCCGACCGACGGGCCGCGGTGCCGCGTCGTGGAAGCGGACCGACAGGTACGATGTGGCCGGCACTTCCGGACCAGGTGCGGCGACGAGCGGGGCCGTGACCACCGCCGCAGGAATCGGGGCGGGAGCGGCGATCCGCGGGAACGCGCGCGGCGGGTCCTGTTTGAGTTTCGCCTCGGGCGCGGTCACCGGCACCGTTACCGCCGCCTTCGCAGGCGCAGCGGAGAAGACCGGGCCGCCGGGGCCGCCGATTTCGACGAACGGCGGTTCTTCGGCGCCTTCCACGAACTCTTCGTCCTCGCGCTCCACTTCGACCGCGACGGCGGATCGTGGGGAGCCCGTTCCGGTCATCGCGCTAAACACCCGGCTCATTCCGTGCCCCTGACCGGTAATGGAGGCCCGCGGGGCGGGCCACTGAGTATGGGAGCCGTCCCGCGGCACCGGCTCGGGAACCGGTGCCGCGATAGAACCCGGACGGCGAATGAAGAACGCGCTGAGACGCGTCACCGGTACGAAACCGGTGGAGGATGAAAAGGTGCCGCGGGCGTGGCGCACGGGCTCAACGAAGCCCGTGCGTCACGCCGGCCGCTTCCGACTTGCTTTTTCTTTCGGCCCGCGGGACCCCGCGCGCTCATTCGGTTCGGCCACTTTCCCGTTTCCGCTGCCCGAGTCGGTCGGCCGCAGCGGGTGCGGCAGCAGCACGGCGTCGCCGGCCCCGACGTCATCGTCCGGCGGAGCGATGCCGAGTCGGCCCAGTGCCTCCAGCACGGCCTCCAACTCGACCACTTCCGCACCGGCCCCGGCGGCCAGCTCGAACGCCAAGCCGGCCGCCCGGTTCAGCACCCGCGGGGACCCGCCGCACACCGTCGCCAGGAGCGCCACGGCGTCGTCGTCGAACACTTTCGCGGGGGCGCCACCGGCCGCCCGCACCTGGTGCCGGAGGAACTCGGCCGATTCGTCCGCGGTGAGCGGTTCGACGGCGCACCGCACGGCGACGCGGTCCGCGAAGAGCGCGTACGCCGGGCGCCGCAGCGCGTCGCGGAGCATCGGCTGCGCGACCAGTACGGCGAACACCGTCGCCCCCTGCCGGGTCTCCAGGTTGCCCAGGAGGCGCAGCTCTTCCAGCGCCGCGAGGCTCAGGTGCTGCGCCTCGTCGATCACGATGACGGTCGGAAAGCCGCCCGTAGCGGCGTCGAGCAAGTGGCCGGTGACCGCCAGGCGCAGTTCCTGTTCACTCAACCCCTGGTAGGGCTTGCCGAGGTCGAACAGGATGGCCTGGAGCAGATCGGCCGGGCGGTCGGCGTGGGCGTTCGGGAGCAGGGCGCGGGGCACGTCCGGCAGCAGGTCGTCGAGCCACTTGCGGGCGACGAGCGATTTGCCGACCCCGGCCGGGCCGTCGATCAGCACGGCCGGCTCGCGGCGGGCGAACGCGGCGGCGAGCGCCGCGAGAGCGGCGTCGTGCGACGGGGCCGAAAAGTACGCGGCCGGATCGACCGCCGGGCGGAACGGCGGCCGGTCCATGCCGAAGTGCGACCAATCCACGGGCCGCGTCTCCTGGAGGGCAAAATAGCGGGTCTTGTGGGCGGAGAGTTGTCCCCGCGTTCGGGAGCAATCGGCGGTCCGGATCGTGCAACTTGAACCCATCATTTCGTCTTCGCGTCAAGTGCCGTCCGCCAGTTTTTCTCTGCAAATTTTCTCGCGCGAACGGCATCGGATTTCGTACTTGCACCTACCGCTACCACCGGTATATCTTCCCATCCACTCGCGGCGAAAACGCACCGCACTGACTGCCAGGAGGCAGAGACCATGAGCAGGACGCTCACCCTGATCGACGCCGGTTGGGAATCCGTTCGTGCGACCGCAGAACGCGGTCAACGGGCCGACGCACTGACCCGGCTGACGGTCCTGCTCGCGCGCCCCGACGTGCCCGCCGCGCTGGCCGCCGAGGGGCACCGGTTCGCGGGTGAGTTGGCGCTCGAGCTGGGGCGGTACGCGACCGCCCGACGGCACCTGAAGGTGTCCGCCGCGCTGGCCCCGGAGTGCGGCGGCACGCACTATCTCGCGGGCCGGGCGTGGGAAGAAGATCCGGACGGTTGCGACCGCAAGGCCGCGATCTGTTACCGCCGTGCGATGAAATTGGGCTCCCAAGTTCTCCACCGGGCCGCGTTCGGCCGGGCCGCGGCACGGTGCGGAAAGGTGCGATTCGGTGTCCGCGAGGTGCTCGCCGCGACGGAACAGGCGCCGGGCGATCTGGCCGTGGTGCGGATCGCGGTTCAGGGGCTGCTGGAAGTGGGCCGGGTCGCGGCGGCACGCCGCGTGCTAACTACTGCACGGTTCCTTCGGCCCGGTGCGCCCGAACTGGCGGGGCTCTGGGAACGGGTCAAGTTTGAAGCCGCGCGCCAGACCCAGAAGGCCGGGGCAACTGCCCGAACACGTGAAAACGCACGGTACGCGCAGGACGCGCAATTCGCCACGGACGGCGACCGTGTGACTCTGCCCTTCGTGCGCGTTGTTCGCGATGCGGAAGCTCCGAAAGGCGGAACGGATGGCGCCGGCGGTACGGTACGGCGCGATGTGGCGTCGTTCCCGCGCCCCCATCTGGCTCGTTTGTGGGCACGTAAAGCGGACCGGTAAACGAAAATGACGAGAACACGGGTCAGGGACAGACCCGGTGAGCGGCCGGTTATTCGACCGAGCCAAGCGGCAGGCAGGAAGCCGAGGGCCGCGATCACGCCCGGCGCAGGATGCGTCCGGGCGTGATCATTTTTCAGGAGACAGGAGAGTGATTAACCACAGAGTCACAGAGAGCACAGAGAAGAATAAGAAGAGCCGCAGATGAACGCAGAAGAACGCAGATAAGAACAAGAATAATTTCATTTTTATCTGCGTTCTTCTGCGTTCATCTGCGGCTGTCTTTCTGTCTCCTGTCTCCTGTCTCCTGTCTCCTGTTCCCTGTCCTCTGCCCACTATTCCCACACCAGCTTTGCCGCATCGAAGCACGGGCCGTCGATGCACACACGCTTGTAATCGTCGCCGTCGGGCGTCTTCACCTTCGCCACGCAACTGAAGCAGATGCCCACGCCACATGCCATCGGCGTTTCGAGCGAGACCTGACACGGCACGTTCCATTTGGCCGCGAGTTTGGCCAGCGCGTGGAGCATCGGCTCCGGTCCACAACCGACCAGTGGGCCGACCGTGCCGTGTGATCCGAGGAGCTGCGTCACGTAGCCCTTCGTCCCGATGCTGCCGTCGTCGCTCGCAAGGTGAACCTCGGCGCCCGCGGCGCGAAAGTCGTTTACTCCCGCCGCGAGGGCCGCGTTTCGTACTCCGTAGTACAGCGTCACGGATTTTGTGCGGGGGCGGGCGGCGTCGCCCCCGAAACCACGAGTGCCGAGCAGTTCGCGCGTGTAGGCCAGAAACGGCGTTTGACCGATCCCACCGGCGACGAGCGTGACCCGGTCCGGCGTGCCGACATCAAGGAACGGCTTGCCCAGCGGTCCCCACACCTGAAGCGATTCGCCTACAGTCACTTCCGCGAGCCGACCGGTCATCTTGCCGACGACGAGATACACCACGTCAATTGCCACCGGCGTTCCGCTCAGGTCGAGGACGGTGTCGTAGAGCGCGAACGGGCGGCCGAGGAGCGGGTCGGTAGTGTTCGGGAGGCGGAGCATGACGAACTGACCGGGCCGGATCGTGGCCGCCAGTTCGGGGCACTCGAGGCGCACGCGAAACGTGCGATCTGCCAAGGTCACGTGTTCGAGAACGCGAGCAGTGCGATAGAGCATAAGTAAGTACGTCTTAAAGGCGAGCGGGGGGCGTGAGCCCCCCGAGACGATAAAACTCAGAACGCGCCTGACTTGCGCCGGCAGCGACCACAACAACATGTTGTCGCAAACGGCGGGGCTGAGGCGATAGAACTCAGGACGCACTTGAGTTGCATCAAATAGCGCCTGGGTTCGTTCTGGCGCTCGATCTATTGGGGGCTTACGCCCTGTCCCTGAGTACGTCAGAGTGAAACCCGGGCGCTTTTTTGCGCGGCTCAAGTGCGTGTTGAGTTCTGTCGCCTCGGGGGGCTTACGCCCCCCGCTCGCCCATGCGTACGTCGGAATAAAACCCGGGCGCTTCTTTACGCGACTCAAGTGCGTGTTGAGTTCTGTCGCCTCGGGGGGGCTCACGCCTCCCGCTCGCCGGGCTCATTGAAGTCAATTGCGCTTGATCTCAGCCTCGGGGGGCTTACGTCCCGCGCTCGCCGCGGCGGCTTTCGCGCGAACGGCCGCGATCTTTTCCTGGGATTTCGCGACGAACGCCTTGAGTGATTTCAGTTCGTCCTCGCTGATCCGCCGCGCCTTGCCCTTCGGCAGCTTGTCGAGTTTCACCGGGCCAATAGCGACACGTTTCAATCGCATCACTTTGTGGCCGAGCTTCGCGAGCATCCGGCGGATCTCGCGGTTCTTGCCTTCCGTCAGCACCACGCGAATCCAGGTGCCGTTGCCCTGCGCCTTGAACCGCTTCGCGCTCTTGGCCTTCACCTTACCGTCGCTCAGCCACACGCCGTCGAGGAGCTTCTGAAGGTCTTCCGGCGTCGGCTTGCCCGCGACGAGCGCGTAATAGGTCTTCGGCACGCCGAAACGCGGGTGCGTGAGCCCCATCGCGAGGTCGCCGTCGTTGGTCATCAGGAGCAGTCCGTCGCTGGCCTCGTCGAGCCGGCCGACGGTGTAGACGCGCTGTTCCACGTGCGGGAGCAGATCGACCGCGCGCGGGCGCCCCGCCGGGTCGTGGTTGGTACACAGGTGCCCGACCGGCTTGTTCACGGCCCAGTAAACGAGCTTCTCGGCCTTCACCGGCTGGTCGTCCACGGCCACCTGGTGCGCGGCCGGGTCGAGCTTGAGCCCGAGTTCGGTGACCTTGACGCCGTCCACTTTGACGCGCCCGGCGGCGATCAGCTTGTCGCAGTGCCGGCGGGAGCCGACGCCCGCGTGCGCGAGGAATTTGTTGAGGCGTTGCATGCTGTCATTGTACACCGCTTCTTGCAAATCGAGCGCCGTGGAGGGCACCGGACAACCGCGGGCGGGCGCGCCGAGCGGGACCGTGCGCGGAAACTGCTGGAAAGGCAGTGGTTTCCGCGCACGGTCCCGCTCGGCGCGCCCGCCCGCGGCCGGGAGAATTATTTACTCTTTTTCGTTCGGGCCGCCCGGGGCCGACTTGGGGCCGGTTCCGCCGGCCGGTTTGACGTTGTTGGAGCCCGAGCGCCCGGTCGGCGCGTCGCCGGACTTGGGCTGCGAGCCTTCCATGCGGGCGAGTTTCTCGCGGCAGGTTTGCAAGCCCTTCTGCAACTCCTTCAGCGATTCATCGATCTGTTTGTACTGGGCGTCGCGGGTGCTTTTCCGCTCCAGATCGTAGGTCTTGTTCCGCTCCACATCGGCGGTCAGTTTCGACACCTCATCGCGGACCACCTTGAGATCGGCGGTGGCGGTCGTCAGCCGCTCTTTGAGCGCGTCCAGACCGGCGACGTCCTTCTTGATCGTTTCGAGCAGGGCGACCCGCTCCTTGAGGACCTCGACGCACGCGGCGTCCTTCTTGATCGACTCGGCCACGAGCGCGGCGTCCTTCTTCACGCCGTCGATGGCGCTGGTCGAATCCTTCTTTGCGCCCTCGACGGCCAGGGCGGTGTCGCGCTTCGCGGCGTCCACGGCGGCCGCGTTCGCGCTGACCTTCTCCTTCAGCCCTTCGAGTTCCACCTTCACGGTGTCGATGCCCCGCATCCGTTCGTACACGGCGTTCACGCGGGTGCTGTACTCGTCCTTTTTCACCAGTTCGGCGCGGGCCTCGCGCTCGCGGCTGAGGTCGGTCCGCAGGTCCGCGATGCTGGACGACATGTTGTTGAAAAGGGTGATCGACACCAGCGCGACGATGCTCAGGATGGTACCGCCGAAGAGCCGCCAGAAGATCGACACGTGCTCGTCGTCTTTCTTCGGATCGGCCTTCGAGCCGGACTCGCCGGCCGACCGCGCCGTCTCCAGCGCGGCCAGTTCCCCGGTCCGGTCGATATCGTCGTCGTGGTCCGCGCGTTTCGGCAACATGGTGGGCTCCTTCCCCAATTGATCCCGCGACCGGTCCGCCCACACGGCGTCACGGCCGCTTCCGTTGTGTCTCGCGATCGGCGGTGAAGCCGCGCTTCACGGCCGCCCCACGGCCGCCGGCCCGGTAGGCGGCCGCGGGCGTGGTAACTTGGGGCGACTCGTATAGCGTGGCGTTCCCCGCGCCGCAATCCGACCTTTTACACGGTTGGGACATCCGCGCGTGGCGAGCTTGCGCGGGAAACTCGGCCCGGGCGCTGGCCTTTCGCCCGGCCAACTGATAGGCTCATCCCGACCTCCCCTCCTCAACAAAGCGCCGCCACCATCCGATGCGTGCCGTTCTCCAGCGCGTCAGCCGGGCGAAGGTGACCGTGGAAAATGCGGTCGTCGGGGAAATTGCGGGCGGCTGGCTGGTGCTGTTCGGTGTCGGCCCGGCCGACACCCGCGAGGACGCCGACTGGCTCGCTGACAAGGTGGCGAACCTGCGGGCGTTCGCCGACGCCGACGGCAAGATGAACCTCTCCGTGTCGGACGTGAACGGTGCGGTGCTGGTCGTGAGCCAGTTCACGCTCTACGGCGGCTGCCTGAAGGGCCGGCGCCCGAGCTTCACCGGGGCCGCGGCGCCCGCGGTGGCCGAACCGCTGTACGAGGCGTTCGTTACCGCGCTGAAGGTGCTCGGGGTGCCGGTCGCCACCGGCCGGTTCGGTGCGGACATGCGGGTGGAACTCGTCAACGACGGCCCGGTCACGTTCGTATTGGACGTGCCGGCATGAGGCAATGAAGGCCGGTGGCGCGAACGAACAGGCGGCGCGCGGCGTCCGACGCGATAAACTAGACGCGCGTGGGCTCCGGGCCTACATTCTGGCTGATAACGAGATACGGAACCCTACCGGGAGGTTCGCTGTGGGCAGTCACAAACTGGATCGCCGCAAGTTCCTGGCCACCAGTGCGAGCGCCGCCGGGCTCGCTGCGGCGGGGTTGGTCCTCCCCGGGTGCAGCGGGTGCGGGGGGGCCAAGGGGGGGGACGTCATCAAGATCGTGTCCAGTTTCCCGCGCACGGGCAGCGCCCGCGGGCAAACGAACACGATCGTGAACGGCATCCAGATGGCGATCGATGAGTTCGGCGGCGAGGTCGCCGGAATGAAAATCGAGTACTCGGACTGGGACGACGCGACGGCCGGCTCCGGGCAATGGGCGGCGGAAGCGGAGACGGCGAACGCACAAAAGGCGGCCGCCGATCCGGACGTGATGGCGTTCATCGGGCCGTACAACTCCGGAGCGGCGAAGGTGTCGATGCCGCTCCTGAACGACGCCGGGCTGATCCAGATCTCGCCGGCCGCGACGTGGCCGGGGCTGAGCAAGAAGATCGACGGGGTCGAGCCGAACGAGCCGGACGTGTACCGGCCGGCCAAGAAGATCACCTTCTGCCGCGTGTGTACGACCGACGACGTGCAGGGGGGCGAGAGCGCGCGGTGGGCCCAGCGCGATCTCAAGGTGAAGAAGGTGTACGTCCTCGACGACAAGGAGCTGTACGGCCAGGGGATCGCCAAGATCTTCGCCAAAACGTGCCGCGAGATCGGCGTCGATGTGCTCGGCCAGGAGAGCATCAACGTCACGAGCAACGAGTTCATCAGCCTGATGACGAAGATCGAGAAGCTCAAGCCGGACCTGTTGTACTTCGGCGGGACGACCCAGAGCAAGGGCGGGCAGATCGCCAAGGACATGGCCAAGGTCGATCTGAAGTGCCCGCTGATGGCCCCGGACGGGTGCTACGAGAACGCGTTCATCGAGAGCGCCGGGGCCGACGTGCTCAACGGCCGGTGCTACGTCACCATCGGCGGCACCGACCCGTCCGAACTGACGGGCGCCGGGGCCGAGTTCGTCAAGCGGTACCGGGACAAGTTCCAGAAGGAGCCGGAGGCGTACGCGGTCTACGGGTACGAGGCCGCGAAGGTCGTGCTGGAGTCGATCAGGACCGTGGGCAAGAAGGACCGCGAGGCCATCGTCAAAACCGTGCTCGGCACGAAGGACTTCGACAAGGGCGCGCTGGGCAAGTGGGGCTTCGACGAGAACGGGGACATCAGCCTCCAGAAGTTGACCATCAGCCAGGTGGTCGGCGGCAAGTTCAAGCCGGTCAAGAGCGTCGAGTTCAAAAAGTGACMCCCGCCGGGCGCGCGGCGCCGCCGCGCCCGCCCACCGAGAGGATCGCCGCCCGATGACCGAGTTCTGGCAGTACGTCCTGATCGGGCTGGTGACCGGCTCGCTGTACGCCCTGATCGCGCTCGGCTACACGATGGTCTACGGGATCATCGAGCTGATCAATTTCGCGCACGGCGACCTGTTCATGCTCGGGTCGTTCCTCGCCCTCAGCCTGACCGGGTGGCTGGGGGCGGCGGTCGCCGCCGAGGTGGCGACCGGTCCCGCCGCGCTGGCCGTGCTGGTGATGCTCGTCGCGTGCCCGCTGTTTTGCGGGCTCCTCAATGTCGCCGTGGACCGCGCGGTTTACAAGCCGCTGCGGACCGCCCCCAAACTGGCCCCGCTGGTGTCCGCCATCGGCGTCAGCTTCATCTTCATGAACGTGGGCCTGTTCTGGCACGGCACGTACGACCTGAACTTCCCCAACCTCGTTTCGCAGAAGAACCTCACCCCGGGCTCCGGCGTGCGGGTCACGTTGAAAGACGTCATGGTGCTCGGCGTGACGATCCCGACGATGATCGCGCTGACGCTGTTCGTCCGGTACACGGCGCTGGGCAAGGCGATGCGGGCCACGGCCCAGAACCCGACCGCGGCGCAGCTCATGGGCATCAACGTGGACCGCGTCATTGCGGCCACGTTCGCGATCGGCGGCGGGCTCGCGGGCGTCGCCTCGGTCGTGTACGGGCTTTACAACAACACCGTCAGTTACCAGATGGGGTTCACCAACGGGCTGTACGCCTTCACGGCGGCGGTCCTCGGGGGGATCGGCAACATCCCCGGCGCGGTCCTCGGCGGCCTCGTCATCGGGCTGGTCCGGTCGCTCGGCAGCGCGTACGTGGACGAGAAGTGGGCCGAGGCGCTGATCTTCGGCATCCTGATCGTGATTCTCATCTTCCGGCCGAACGGGTTGCTCGGCGCTCGCACACGGGAGAAGGTATGACCGCCCGCGGCGTGCTGGGCTATTGGATGGTGGCCGGGTTCGCACTGCTGGCCGCGGTGCCGTTCCTCCCGCAGCGGGAGGCCGCCATCTACGGCGCGCAACTCGTCCCCGTGTTCTGCTACGCCCTTCTGGCGCTGGCGCTGAACGTGGTGGTCGGCTACACCGGCCTGCTCCACCTGGGGATCGCCGCGTTCTTCGGGATCGGCGCGTACACGGTCGGCATCCTGAGCGTCTCGTCGTTCCCGTTCCAACAGAGCTTCCTGGTCGGTGCGGTCCTCGCGACCGCGGCGGCGGCGGTCGTCGGGGTCGTCACGACCGCGCCCACGCTCCGCCTCCGCGGCGACTACCTCGCTCTGGTCACGATGGGGTTCGGGCTGATCACCACGTTCGCGATCCGCAACCTCGAAGAGATCACCAACGGGACGAAGGGGCTGAACCCGGTCGGGCCGAACCTGCTGCCGGGTGTCGCGGACCCCGATCTGGCGGATTATAAGTTCGCTCCGGGGTGGGGCAGTTCCTGGCGGAAGTTCCCCTACCTGTACTTTCTGTGCCTGGGGCTTCTGGCGGCGGTGATGGTGTTCCTGCGGAACCTGGAGCGGAGCCGCCTCGGCCGCGCGTGGGTGGCGCTGCGGGAGGACGAACTGGCGGCGACGTGCATGGGGCTGAACCCGGCCCGGTTGAAATTGTCCGCGATCGCCCTCGGTGCGGGGCTCGCGGGCCTCGCCGGGGCGCTGTACGCCGTCTCCCAGAACACCACGGCCGGGCCGCAGGCGTACGACTTCAACCGGTCGATGATCACCCTCTGTTGCATCATCCTCGGCGGGTTGGGCAACCGGCCGGGGGTGCTCATCGGCGTGTTCATCCTCGTCGGCTACGACCAGATCCTCACGCCGCTGATGGACAACTGGATCCAGCAGCAGAAGATCAACCCGGACGGCAAAGAGTACCTGAAGGTGAGCGGCTGGCGCCTGTTCATTTTCGGCGCGGCGCTCATCCTGATGATGCGGTTCCGTCCCGAAGGGCTGCTTCCGGCCGCCCGCCAGAAGCGCGAGCTGCACCCGGAAGCCGACGAGGCCGCGGGCGAGGCGGCGGCCAGGGCGGAAGCGGGCGCGTGAGCCGGGAGCACTTATGTCGGTTTTGAAGATCGAAAAGTTGACGATGCGGTTCGGCGGGATCACCGCCGTCAGCGGCGTCGATCTCGTCGTCGAAGCGGGGCAGATCTTTTCCGTGATCGGTCCCAACGGGGCCGGCAAGACGACCGTCTTCAACGCCGTCACCGGCATCTACGAGCCGACCGCCGGCGAGGTGCTGTTCGAGAACCGGGCGCTGGCTCGGCCGTTCACCGGGAAGGTCGTGGTGTCGGCCGCGCTGATCGGTCTGTTCGCCGGGTTGCTGTGCGCACTGGTCGCGGTCAACGTGGACGCGCTCTGGAAGCAGACGATCCGGGCGCACATGACCGGATCGCGCGAGCCGTTCCCCTGGGGCGCGGCCGCCCGCGCGGCGCGGGCGCACGTGAGCGAACGGGCCGTCACGGGCGGGGGCGCGTTCGCGGCCGGTTTGCTCGTCGGTGCGGCCGGTACGCTCGTTACGTGGCGCCGCTCCCGCCGGGCCCCGGACGTGATCACCCAGGGCGGCATCGCCCGCACGTTCCAGAACATCCGCCTGTTCCACTCGATGACCGTACTCGAAAACGTCCTCGTCGGGCTGACGCGGTCTATCTCCGGGCACCCGATCCTGTCGGCCCTCGGGCTCGGATCGCAGAAGCGCGCGGAGGCCGCGGCCGAGAAACGGGCGGCGGAACTGCTGGCGTTCGTCGGGCTCGCGGGCAAGCACAACGACCTCGCCAAGAATCTCCCGTACGGCGACCAGCGCAGGCTCGAGATCGCCCGCGCGCTGGCCACCGGCCCCAAGCTCCTGCTGCTCGACGAGCCGGCCGCCGGCATGAACCCCAGCGAGACCGTGGAACTGATGCAGCTCATCCGCCAGATCCGCGACCGCGGAGTTACCGTGCTGCTCATCGAGCACCACATGAACCTCGTGATGGGCATCTCGGACCGCGTCGCGGTGTTGAACTTCGGCGTGAAGATCGCCGAGGGCACCCCGGCCGAAGTGAGTCGCGACCCGAAGGTGATCGAAGCCTACCTGGGGTCGGAGGAGGTGTCGTGAGTGCTGCTCCCCCCCTACTTCAGGTCGAAAACCTCGAGGCCGGGTACGGCCCGATCAACGTGCTGCACCGGCTCTCGCTCACGGTGAACGTGGGCGAGATCGTCACCATCATCGGCGCCAACGGGGCCGGCAAGACGACCACGCTCCACTGCCTGTCGGGCATCGTGAAGACGCGCGCCGGAACGGTGACCTTCGACGGCCACGACCTCACCCGCGTGGCCGCGCACAACATCGTGAAGCTCGGACTCGCGCAGTCGCCGGAGGGGCGGAAGATCTTCCCGCGCCTGACCGTGCGCGAGAACCTGGAGATGGGGGCGTTCACCCGCACGGATACCGACGGTGTGAAGGCCGATATCCAGAAAGCATACGCGATGTTCCCGATCCTGGAGAAGCGCCAGGCCCAGGCCGGCGGGCTGCTCTCCGGCGGCGAACAGCAGATGCTCGCCATCGCCCGCGCGCTCATGTCGCGGCCGAAGTTGCTCCTGCTCGACGAGCCCTCGCTCGGCCTCGCCCCGCAGATCGTGGTGCAGATCTTCGACATCGTGAAGGAACTGAACAAGCAGGGGGTGTCGGTCCTCCTCGTGGAACAGAACGCCAGGATGGCGCTGAAGGTCGCCCACCGCGGCTACGTTCTCGAAACCGGGCGCATCACCTGCGCGGACCGGGCCGACGCCCTCCTCCACGACCCGCGCATTCGCGAGGCGTATCTGGGGGAGTAAATCAGGTGGGCAGTGGGCGGTGGGCAGTCGTCATCGGCTCTCTGATCCGAACAAGTCTCGTAGTGATACAACGATTGCTCACTGCCCACTGCCTACGGCCCACTAACGAAGATGAA
>BFBZ01001781.1_pt1 | contig 13385 bp, 12 predicted proteins | sample 1888401 | NCBI WGS metagenome assembly BFBZ01 (sample SAMD00112614, study PRJDB3348) | symbiont metagenome | host: Chara braunii | reverse complement strand
GGCGATCATGCCCGCCACTGCCTGCGGGTAAGCAATGTTGGTGGCATGCTCCATGGCTCCACTGTTAAAAGGCACCAGGCAGTAGCCAATCCTGTTCCATACATAAGGCCCGTAATAACTCTCGTAACCCGACACAGCGTTGAACAGGTGTACAAAGCCATTCTTCAGGGCGGTAGTATCGGGAGCCCTCGCTGCCAGGATCACCGGCACGGGGCCATTCATCAGGTTGAAATTCCAGTTTACCTGCGTATAATCTGCCACGGCTACCGAAGCCAGGTAGGAGGTAATGGGCTTGTTCATGATCCACGAACGGGTGCGTTTGCCCCCCGATTTCACATCACTGGTCAACTGACCATTGCAATAAGCAGCCCGCGTGGTATCGGTGATAATGTTGAACTCAAACTTTGCCTTTTCCACAAAATTATCGAAGCATGGAAACCACMCCCTGCCATAACAATGCGGATCGGCCGCAAAGCCCACACCCAGGTTATAGGCATAGTTGCCGCTGAAATAGAAGCCGCCCCAGCCCGAAGCGTCGCCCTGGGGGTGGCCGTGGTAATATACTGTCACAGCCGTGGTATCGGTGGTGTTGAGCGCAACGGGAAGGATCACGTTGAGCAGGGTATCGTTATAGGTATAACTGAGCAATGCGCTGCTGTTCCTGATACTATCTATTGTGAGCCGCAACAGGTCGAGGCGCAGCCTGTTTTGCCCATTGATCTTTGGCGCAAATGTCACCATGGTATTGCCGCTGATGGTTTGTCCCGACAGGTTGCTGATGTCAAGATTGATGGTGTATTTCAGGATGTCTATCGTATCGCTGCGGTGGTTCGCCGCCGAGTAATATAACGAATAGGTCTGCGCGGCCTTGTGGTATTGCTGGCAGTTTGGGGCTTGTGGGAAGAGCTGCCGGCAACAGATTAGGATTACAATTACAAAGTAGTTTTTAGCAGCTTTCATGTGGCGGTATTTAAGATTAAAGTTAGCAAAATTCCGCTATCTTAGATCGGACGAATAGACTTTTAATAATCATCTTGTAAAAAAGGATTCCTACGTATGACCCTGATCACCAACCAGGACCTGTTTGACCTCATCAAGTCTTTGTCGAAATCCGAGAAAAGATTTCTGAAGCTTAATGCCGTGGCCTCGAACCAGCAGAAGGTACTGATCCAGTTCTTCGATGAGCTTGAAAAAGAGAAAGAGTACAGCGAGGAGCTGTTCATCAAGCCAAACAAGCTCACGCAGGGGTTTTTTGAAACGCAGAGCCAGCTGTCTGAGCGCCTGTATAACCTGGTGCTGCAAAGCCTCCGGTCTTTTTACGCCGAAAGCAGCGCTGTGTTCATGATCAAGGACGAGATCACCAATATCCTTAACCTATTTGACAAGGCCCAGTATAAGCAGTGCCGCAAGGTGCTCAATAAGCTGAAGCAGGAGTCGTATAAATACGAGCGCTTCCATTTTATCCTAGAGATCATCAGCCTCGAAAAGATGCTCCTCGAGGTAGAGAATCATTTTGGCATCACCCATACCACCATCGAAGCACTGATCAAAGAAGAAAAAGACATTATCCAGAAAGCCAAGAACCTGGGCGAGTACTCGATCTTATTTTCGAAGATCAACCTCATGACCCGCCAGAGCAGCCCGGCCAAAAACAAGTCCGATATCGCGGAGGTAGACCAGGTACTCCATTCTGCGCCGCTCAAAAAACAGGATTATCCCAAGTCCAAAAAGGCCCTGGTTATTTTCCATCACTGCCGCGCCACGCTGTACTCGAAAAAGCAGGACAATACCAGCCGGAAGAAAGAATGCGAAGCGCTGCTCCGGATCATGGACGATGACCTGGAACTGATAGAGGAAATGCCCAAGCGCTACCTTTCCAATCTCAACAACCTCATCAGCATTGCATACGAAAGCAGGCAGTTTAAAACCTGCCACCGGCTCATTGCCACGCTCAGGGAAAAATCAGATCTCAAGGCTTTCAACACCACCGACCTGCAGCTCAAGATCTTTACTTCCACCTATAATGCCGAACTGATCTCCTATACCGACAGCGGCCGCTATAACGAAGCGCTGAAAGTGGTAGGCGAGATCGAAAAAGGGCTCGAAAAATTCAAAGGGAAGATCAACAAAGAAGAGGTGCTGATCTTTTATTACAATATTGCCGTGCTGCACACCTATGCCGGCGAGTACTCGCTGGCCCTGGAATATGTGAACCTGATACTGAGCCAGGGCGACAAGCTGTTGCGCCAGGACCTGCAATGCTTTGCCCGCATCATTAACCTTGGCCTGCAATATGAGCTGGGGCGCTTCAAAACCTTTAAATACATCATCAATTCTGTGAAGGAGTATTACAAAACGCAACCCTCACAGTATAAGACCGAAATGCTCATCATGGCCTACTTCGAAAAACTGGCGGATGTGAGGGAAAAAGTGAACGAAAAAGAGGTTTTCAAGAATTTTTACAGGGACCTGAAAGAGATCATGAAAGATCCGCACGAGCAGGCCGTGAAACTGTATTACGACATGGAAACCTACGCGGAAAGCAAGCTTACCGGTAAATCGATGAACACGCTGCTGAAAGAGAAATTTGAAAAAGCATGGTTGAACTAATGACCCGACACGTATGAAACCATCCAATCAATTATTTGATCTTATCTCATCCCTTACCCCCGAGGAGGAAAAGAATTTCAATATTCTGTCGTCGCTGCAACAGGGTGATAAGAATTACCTGAAGCTCTTCAACTTTATCAAGCAGCAGGATGTGTATAACGAGGAGGATGTGAAAGAGCATTTCAAAAAAGAAACATTCATCAAACACCTGGCTTCCGAAAAAAACCAGCTGTTGCACCATATCCTCAGGAGCCTGCGCGTGCAGCGCCACGAAACCATTGCCAGTGCCCGGATCGACGAACAGATCAAGAACATCAGGATCCTTTTCAATAAATCGCTTTACAAACAGTCGCGCAAACAGCTGAGCCTTGTGAAAAAGCAGGCCTACGACTATGAGCTGTTTTACTCGATCCTCGAGATCATAGAGCTGGAGCAGCTGATCATCGACATGGAAGCGCATTTCGGCGAGATCAATTACAACACCATTGATGAGCTGATAGAGGAGGAAAACAGCATCTTCAACAAGATCGAGAATTATGCAGCTTATGAGATGCAACTAGCCAAGCTCAATAAGCTGGCCTCCACCACCATGATCGCCCGGAACAAAGCCGACATAGATGATGTGACAAAGATCCTGAATGAGACCAGGGAGATCACCTCCGGCAAATGTCTCTCGTCAAAGGCCCATATCCTCTCGCTATACATCACAGGGCAGGCAAACCGCCTGCAGAACAACGTGGATAAGATGTACGCGGCTTTTTCTGAAATGGTGGTAGAGCTCGAGAACAAGCCACAGCTGATCTCCGAGGTGCCCAAATATTACATTGCCGCGCACGGGTTGATGATCCGTTATTTTGCCATCAAAAGACAATACAACGATGGCTTTAAAACGATCGATAAATTGAAATCGCTGAGCCTGAACGAAATGTTCAAGGCCACCGACCTGCAAATTTCCATCTTCACGCAATCATACATCACCGAAATGCTCCTGTATGCCTACATCGGGCAGCACGACAAGGCCAGGAACATTATCCCGATTGTGATCAAGGGGCTCGACAAGCATGAATCGAAGATCAATAACGAGGATTTGGTGCGCATCTACCATACCATCACCATGGTATACTTTGGTGTGGATGAATACAGCAAGGCGCTGCACTGGATCAACAGGATCATCAACACCAACTACGACGACCTGAGGCAGGATACCATCCGCATCTCCAAGCTCATCAACCTCATCATCCATTTTGAGCTTGGCAACGAAGACCTGCTGCCATACATCTACAAATCAACCGTACGCTTCATCTCCAACCAGGAAAAGCAGTACCGCTTTGAACTGGTGTTCCTCGATTATTTCAAAAAGATCGCCCTCTCCAAGCGCGACAGCAAGCAGAAAGACACCTACATCAAATTCAAGGAGGAATTACAACGGGTGTTTACTGACAAGTACGAGAAAAACGCCCTGGAGTTCTTCAATTTTTACGCCTGGCTCGATTCCAAGATCCACAACATCACCTTTGCAGATGCCATCAAGATCAGGAAACAGAACAGCTAATAGTACCTGCCCGGCACAAGGTACTGCTTCACATAATCTTCCACGCCAGCCTCAAGGCCTGTAAAAGGTTTGACATAACCAGCGTTTGCCAGTTTTTGCATATCCGCTTCTGTGAAATACTGGTATTTGTCACGGATATCGGCCGGTGTATCAATGTACTCGATCACGGGTTCCCTGTCAAGAGCCTTGAAAGTAGCCTTTGCCAGGTCTGAGAATGTGCGGGCTTTCCCGCTTCCCAGGTTATAGATGCCATTCTTCAATCCCGGCTTATAAGCATGGTATAACACCTCTACCACATCTTTCACATACACAAAATCACGGAGCTGCCCGCCATCTGCGTAATCGGGGCGGTGGCTCCTGAACAGCCTGACGATGCCCTGCTTCTGCACCTGGTGAAACGCATGGAAAATGACGGAAGCCATACGTCCCTTGTGGTATTCGTTGGGGCCGTATACATTAAAAAATTTAAACCCTGCCCAAATCGGTGGGTGTGTATGTTGCTGCAGGGCCCATGTATCAAATGCCTGTTTGCTCTCGCCGTAGGGATTCAACGGTTTCAGCAAAGGGATCTTTTGTTCGTCGTCTTTATAGCCAAATTCGCCCAGACCATAGGTAGCGGCAGATGAGGCATATACCATAGGGATGGCATGGGTAGTGCAGATCTCCCAGATGGCCTTGGTATAGTTGACATTGAGCGCGTCAAAAATACTTTTGTTAAACTCGGTGGTATCCGTTCGCGCGCCGATATGGTATATAAACGATATATCCGCGGCATGGTTCCTGAACCAGTCAATGAACACGTCGCGCTCGATCTTTTGCCGGTATGATTTGTGCTGAAAATTTTCCTGCTTGCCGGCGATGCTAAAATCATCCACCAGGATAAGATCGGCGATGCCTTCCTGGTTAAGTTTCGTAACCAGGCAGCTCCCGATAAAGCCCGCCGCTCCTGTAATAACTACCATGTGATCCGGTTTTTTTAAGACACTAAAGTTACTAAAACTATTTCAATTTGCGTGACATGAGCATCCCCTGCAAAGCCGCGTCAATTGACAGGTAAGGGTAAAAGGCTGATCCTGTGTTTACCCAGCGTCGTCTCACTTTGTTTAAATTGATCTTTCCGAAAAGCAATAAGCATATTGCATTTTGCCTTTAACATCAAAAATCGCAAACAACTTACAATCAATCGTTTATTTCAAATTCAAGGATCATTTTACAAAATCCCGACCGTTTTGTATGGCTTAACCGTCAAAAGATAAAACCAAACAAAATGGAAAATCTAAAAAACAAAGTAGCCGTTGTATTTGCGGCATCGGGAGAAATTGCAGGAGCAGTGGCCCGTTCATTTTCTCAACATGGGGCAAAGGTGTATGTCACCGCCCGGAACCTGGATGCCGTAAAAGCGTTGACCCGGGATATCAAAGCAAGTGGCGGAAGCGCGGAGGCCGCCAAAGTGGACGCGTTGAATGAGACAGAAATAGACAACTTTTTAAAAAAGGTCGTCTCAGAAAACGGGAGGATAGACGTCATATTCAACGGTATCGCGGTTAGTTATAGTGAGATGGGTGGCCGTCCGCTTACCACGGTGGCTTCTTTCGCGCATTTTATGGCCCCGGTGGAAAAGATCTGCGGCTCACAATTCCTGACGTCGAGGGTAGCGGCAAAATATATGATGCAAACCCGGTCCGAGGGAACTATCCTGCTTCTCACGGCGGCGTTATCCAGGTCCAAGCTTTCTAATGTGGCAGGCATCACAGCCGCCAGTGCAGCTGTGGAAGGATTGACGCGGGTGATGGCCACCGAATGGGGCGCAGATGGCATAAAGGTGATCTGTATTTGCCCCGGTGCCATCATGGAAACAAAAAGAATTTCCAGCTGGATCGATGCTGCCGCAAAACAGTACGGCGTACCGCCGGAGCAGCTGGTTGCACAATACAAAGCCTTCGATATATTAAAGACAAGCCCGACTTTGAAGCAGGTTGGCGACACTGCTGCTTTCCTTGCCTCCGAAACCGGGATAGCCTTCAACAGCCATATTGTTGATGTGGATTGTGGCAAGCTGAATATTTTATGATGGATTAAATATTTCTTTTATAGTAAATTAGTGGTTGCGGTCTTCCAGTGGAAGGCTGCAACTTCATTTTTATTTATTCATGAATTGAATGGAAAGAGAAAATCTCTTAAAATCGGCCATATCCGGCGATATCAATGCATTTCAAACACTGTTTGCCGAATTTCAGAACCAGTTGAAATCATACCTGTACCGCTTGCTTACCGATCGTAGTGATGTGGATGACCTGACACATGACACTTTCATCAAGGCCTTTACCAAGATCCCGACCTTCAACCAGGATTCTTCCCTGAAAACATGGGTATTCCAAATAGCCACCAACCTTGCCTACGATCATTTACGAAAATTAAAAAGGTGGCAGGTGGATGCCCAGGACCGGGGAGCAGACCTGGCCATAGGTTCTGACGAGGTCAGGCGGGTCTTCTGGATGGCTCATGATACATCGCCTGCCGGGGCTTACGAAATGAAAGAGCATATCGACTTCTGCTTCACATGCATTTCGAAGACCCTACCTATAGAAAACCAGGTAGCATTGATCTTAAAAAACATTTACGATTTTGAGGTCAAGGAAATTTGCCTGATCCTCCAAAAGACGGAAGGTGTGATAAAACACCTGTTGAACGATGCCAGGCATACCATGACGGATATCTTTGAGCACAGGTGCGCGTTGATCAATAAGAATGGCGTCTGTCACCAATGCAGCCATATCAACGAAATTTTCAACCCCAAACAGGATCAGCAGGAGGAATTGATGAAGCTGGAATTGGTAAAAGCGTCAAAAAAATATAACAGGGAGGAGCTTTTTGCCTTGCGCACTGTATTGGWAAAAGCGATCGAYCCCCTGCATGCTTCCGGTACCGWTTTGCACGAATCCATTATGATGTGTGTGAGAACCGCCATTGGCGAGAAAAACGATTTCTTTGATCTGAAGCGGGATAAAACAGAATAAAGTTCGAAGTCCTGTGGATTTTAAGGTTTTCATTTATCGAATCTGAATTTTAAACCGAACCCGTTAATTTTATCTGGAGAAGAGAAACAAAAAAGCGGATCATTTTCAATGATCCGCTTTAGTACCCCCTTCCAGACCAAATATGAACGAAATCCTTGAAGATACAAGGGCTTATGCTCGGATTTGGGACTTGTATGGGCATCTTCTAAAAGAAGCTCAGTAAAGGGCAATACTTTCAAATAACGGGGCAAATATAATGTTTAATACTTCTCCTTATTCTTGGCCTTCTTTTTTAAGGTACTAAGTCTGAGTTCTAAATTACTTTTGGATCACATTTAACTATGTATTCGCCTACCCCAAGCAATAAAGACAGCCAAAATCAAACACAGTATATTAAATCCAATAACAGAGGCTTCCCCTCTTGAAATGTGGAAAATCATTGCACTTATCATTAAAGCAATTGTGCCTATTGCGGACCAAAACACTAATTGAGGTTTGCGGTCTAAGATACCTGGAAGGATCAATCCTAGGCCACCGAAGAAATCGACAATGCCGAGTATTCTAACAAGTATTGACGAGACCTGGCCTGTCCAAGTCATCATTGCCGATACTTTTTCGATGGGCATGAATTTTATTACCGCACCCATTAATAGAAGTATTGATAAGATTATTTGCGTTATCCAAAGTGCAATATTTATTGCCCTTGATATTTTTTGAGTAGACATAATTATAGAGTTTATTTCCAAAAGTACTTACATTTGCTATCCTAGAGATAGTACTTCCACTTTGGATAGTGCTATCCGGATTGGAAGTAACGTAAACAAAAAAATATGCTAACTAGAGAAGATTGTCCGAAAAATGTACTTGCCATAAAAGACGCGCTGGAAGCTTTAGAAGGAAGATGGAAGCTCTTAATCATTCTTTCGCTTTCGATGGGGAATAAACGCTTTAAGCAGATCTCAAAAGAGATACACATGATTACAGATAAAACCTTATCAAAGGAATTAAAACATCTTGAAGCCAATAAGCTAATAAAAAGAGAAGTGCTTAATACTTTTCCACCAACTGTTGAATACTCCATTACAAAACATGGGAAATCACTTCAAAAGTTACTTGATGAATTATACCATTGGGGGACAAAGCACAGGAAAGTAGTTATTGGACGATAATCCCGTTCACATATTGATATAAACTCAAAAGAATTTTCCTTGAAATAGTAAATGATGATTGATAAAGATATAAAAAGACTATCTCGACTGACAGCGATCTTAACACAATTGCAGACGAAAAGAATTGTGACATCAACAGCCCTTGCTGAAAAATTTGATGTGAGTGTCAGGACTATTTATAGGGATATGCGCGCGTTGGAACAAGCCGGTGTGCCAATCATAACAGAAGACGGAAAAGGATACTCACTAATGGAAGGATATAGAATTCCACCAGTAATGTTCACTGAAAGTGAAGCAAACGCTTTAATTACAGCAGAACAATTAGTTCTAAAAAACAGAGATAGTTCGCTCATTAAGGAATATACAGAAGCCATTAATAAAATAAAATCTGTTTTGTTGTATCCAACAAAAGATAAAGTTGAATTATTATCAAATAGAATCGCTGTTAGTCCTACTATACCACATTCGAACAAGAGTGACTCGCTAACACTAATTCAAAATGCCTTAACTTCCTTTAAAGTTTTGAATATTACTTATCGGTCAGAACACAAAAACGAAAAAACAGATCGTAAGATAGAACCATTTGCATTGTATTATAGTCTGCAAGAGAGTTGGACGCTCATTGCGTATTGCAGATTAAGAAAGGATTACAGAATGTTTCGATTAGATAGGATCTTGAAAATTGAGCAGCTTGAGTTAAGTTTTAAACCGCATAAATTGACACTTAAAGAGTACCTGGATTACAAAGAAAAAAATTTCAAACACCCCTGACATACCTTTGTCTTAACCCTACTTTACTTTTGTATTGTTAAACAATTAAAAAATAAAAATATGAAAGTAGTATCATTGAGAATCATCACCGCTGACATTAAACGTTTAGTTCAATTTTTAGAAAAGGCCACCAATTTATCTGCTAAGTGGGCTACAAATGACTTTGCAGAAATTGTTACAAGCTCCTTTACGTTAGCCATTGGAAGTACTAGAACGTTAGCCTTTTTTAGAGAAGGTGTTGCAGAGCCTGCCACTAATAAAAGTGTAATCCTCGAATTTCTTGTTAAGAATGTAGATGAAGATTATGAGAGAATTAAAGATCTAACAAATGAAATTGTTCAGAAGCCGACAACAATGCCTTGGGGAAATCGTTCGTTACTATTTCGCGATCCGGACGGCAATTTGATTAATTTTTTCACTCCGGTTAGTCCCGAAGCTATTAAGAAATTTACGTAGTCATTAGTCGTTACATCTAAACCTATCACTGAAACCATTAAGCCACTTTTTCCTAATTCCTTTTTCATGGTTTTATGTTTTTAGTTAATAGGTGGTAAAAGGCAATCATCCTGTCTTGATTGGTGAGGAGCTATTCTTCAGGGTAAATGAGTTAAAGAAAAGCGAAGGGTTCAAAAGCAATAAGGTGAATGAAAATCTTCCACTCAAAATCTTTGTAAAGGATGCAGGAACGGGAGTGCCTTTTACTGGGTACATTGTCAAAAAGAAAGGACTGTATTACTACAAAGCGAATAAGGGAAGTATCAACGTAAACCGCAGCGTAAAGATCGTACATGAAAAGTTCCGCGAGTTGCTGTCTAATTACACGATAAACGACACGCGTATTGATCTTTTGAAGGTTCAGCTTCAATACACATGGGATAACCTGACAGAAAGCAATACAAGTGAAAAGAAGGGTCTTTCTCTGCAACTAAATGCTGCGCAGGAAGAGTTCCATACTTTGCGCAAGAGACACGCACTAGGCTTGGTTACACTCGATGTATATAGCGAATTTGCAGAAGAAATGGGAACGAAAATAAAGGCGCTCACAGAGAAGTATGCAGAACTGGAGCAAAACCTTTCTAACCCTAAAGAACTGATAGATTATGCCTGCAAAGTGGCCTCTAACCTCGTGAAAATTTGGGACATGGGAGATTTTTATCAAAAGCAGATTTTCCAAAACACGTTGTTTCCAACAGGTTTAGGTTATGATGCAAAAACAGATCGTTTTCTAACGGCTGAAGTAAATAAAGTATTTGCTCTAATGATAGGTTTATCAAAGGATTGGAGTGAAAATAAAAAAGGGACTTCTCAAAATTTTAATGAGAAGTCCCTTTTAGTACCCGGAATGGGAATGAATCCAAACCATTTTTCAAAACTATTGAAGTTATTATCCAAAACCTTTAGGTATAACTAGTGCGCAGCTAAATAAAAGGCAGCAAACCGGGTGTTATCATTCAAACAGGGTTTTTATCTGCTGCTCCATAACATGAAGGCGTTCCTGAAGGCTTCCTGAAACAACTACATAATTCAATTTCCTAGTCTCTAATTCTTCCTTGAGCCGGTTAAAATGCCATTCCCGAAGATGCGGAAACTCTCTTGTGCCATCATCCTCCCAGGGAATATCAATATCCAATAGAAAATAAAGATCGTAATGTCTGGTATGACTTAGCTCAATGACCCTATTTGAACACTGACCAAAATATATCTCGCTCCATATTTGCGTGACAATAAGGTCCGTATCACAAAAAAGCAGTTTACTGGCTTTTGTTGCCGCCTGATCTTCCAATTTTAATTGCCCTTTGGCAATAGCTAAAATATCTTCTTGCACGAGCTTCCCCTCTTTTTCAATAAAATAATCTCTGCCATATTCGGCCACCCATGTAGTATTATACTTTTCCGCCAATATTTTGGCCATCGTGGTTTTGCCAGTCGATTCGGGACCAGTAAGAACAATGCGTTTTATAAAATAGGGCTTTACGAGATCAGGAAGAAAATGGTGATTTTTTAAGGGATTGTTTCTAACAGCTGTTGCTGACATTGGAATGTCTTGTTTACGGCGGTCGATCATTTCATGTTTAAGGCCAAGCCTGTTTGCCACTTCATCCCCATAATCTTCTCCTGAAAAAAACACTTCCGTCAAAGGATCGATTTCTCGCTTTAACAGATCTACCCATATGTTCCAGAAGTCAGGACTTTCATGCGGATAAGACGGTACTTCATCCGTTATATGAATGATCCGAACTCCGGGCAAAAGCGCTTTCATCCATTGATATCGCAGCTCCCCGGGAATAGGCTCTTTTTTAATAGAACATACCAATACGGTCATCTCTTCCACCTGCTGCATGGCCGCCCGGATCATGTGCAGGTGCCCGAGGTGTGGAGGCATAAATTTACCTAGAGTAAAGCCTTTCCGGTATTTTTTGCTTTGTTCCAATCAATCAAACCTTTTACAGATAAACCTAAAAATACAACATAAATGCCACTGGAAAGGTAAAGATGCTTATACCAGAACAGGCTTATGTAAACAAGATCCGCAATGATCCATAGGATCCAGTTTTCAATGCGTTTTCTTGCCATCAGCCAGTTAGCGATAAGGCTTAAGGTGGCTGCAAATGCGTCTACATATGGTGTTGAAGCATTAGTAAAAATTTTAAGCAGTAATGCCCAGGCAATGGAAATGCCAATAATTAAAATACTATAGATGATTCTTTGAAAGCCGTTCAGGAGCGACACATCTCTGTCAGAAACCTGATTTGTACCCGCCCAATTATACCATCCATAAAATCCCTGGGCAATGAAGACAACCTGCAGCGCCATATCGGCATACAGCCTTTCATGATAAAATAATACCAAATAAGCGCTCACCCCGATAATGCCTACAGGCCAGTTCAGGACGTGCTTTTTTACAGCCAGCCAGATGCAGGCAAGGCTGAAAACTACCGCTATTATTTCGGTGAACGACATTTAAAAGGCCAGCTTAAAGTTTACAAAATAATTTCGTGTAGCCATGGGAAAATAATATGGCTGATTGCCTTGTTTATAACCGGAAGTGTAATATTTCTGATTGGCAATGTTATTACAGATCAGCGACATTTGGCAGCGCTTTAAAAATGTAATGTTTAAAGAGCCATTAAAGATCAACGAAGCGGGTACCGTAAAATTTTTATTGTCGGTGTTATCCAGGAATGCACTGCTCATGTATCGGCCTTCCAGGTTGGCCTTGAGCCATTTTGTAAAGATGTAATTTACCGATTGGCTGGCAATAATCTGTGGTGTCAGCAGGGGCTGCACGTTATGATAGGTCATTGAATCATAATCGGTTGTATAGCTGCTGATGCGGTTGCAACTTACGTTTAGCTGCGTGGATGTTCCGAATTTACCAAGCTTTGTGATCATATTTGCTTCGATGCCACGCCGGTAGCTCGATGCCACATTTTTACGCAGGGGTAACCCTATATAGCTTAACTGGCCAATCGCCGCAATCTCATTTTTAAACTCCATGTCATAAAGATTGAAATTCAGCCATAGCTTTTTATAAGCCAGTTTGATGCCAGCCTCAAGATCTACAACTGTCTCAGGTTTTACCTGCCTCAGACTTTTTATTTCTTTGACATTCATGGAATCGATATTGTCATACCCCGCAAACATATCGTTCCGCGTTGGTTCCCGGCTTGTTTTGCCAGCAGAAATATACAATTGCTGCTGCTGGTTCAATGCATAGCCGATACCTATTTTGGGATTAACGAATTGCCAGCTGACCGGCTGCAAGGTAGCGCCTGAGTTTTTATCGGCCTCATACTTAAAATACGCGTAGCGGTATTGCAGATCTGCAAACAAGGTAAATTTCTTAATATCATAAGAGGCCTTGCAAAAAGCCGAAAACTCACTTTTGTGCCCGGTATTCTTATACAAAAGATTCTGCTCGTTTGGCATGAGTGCTGAAAAATGTTGCCGTTCATAGTCACTGGTATTCAGGCCAGCATTGATCTTCAGTGATCTTTTTTGGAACTGATAATTCAGAATCCCTCCATAAAAATTAGAGCGCACGGAATATTTGTACAGCGAAGGATCGAAAAGTACCGTATAGCCGCCCGACAAATAGGTATAGTAGGCGCTTGTGGTGAGAACGCTGTATCTGCCAAGTGGAACAATGTATTGAAGCATGGCAAGGCTTTGCGAAAAAGCATCACTCTCATTTTTGCTGAGTGGATTATAGCGATAATCTTTTCGAAGAATAGAGTCAGGTGTAGCCAGGTAAGCCATCTGGCT
>BFBZ01000037.1_pt38 | contig 13390 bp, 13 predicted proteins | sample 1888401 | NCBI WGS metagenome assembly BFBZ01 (sample SAMD00112614, study PRJDB3348) | symbiont metagenome | host: Chara braunii | reverse complement strand
ACACACCATAGTCATGTCGAGGTGCTCATCGAAAGTGTTCACGGTAAAGGGGTTGGTGGGATTGGTCGACGACGGCAGACAATACTCCTCGCCCGCGACACGAATGATATCCGGTGCATGGCCGCCACCGGCACCTTCGGTATGGTACATGTGAATAGTCCGGCCGCCGATCGCTTCCAGCGTGTTTTCGACAAAGCCGGATTCGTTCAGGGTGTCGGTGTGGATCTGAACCTGGAAATCATAATCGTCGGCCACCCGAAGACAGGTGTCGATCGCGGCCGGCATGGAGCCCCAGTCCTCGTGCAGCTTCAGGCCCATCACGCCGGTCTCAAGCTGTTCGATCAAGGGGGCGACGCGGTGCGAGTTGCCGCGCCCGAGGAATCCAAAATTCATCGGCCATGCTTCGGCGGCCTGCAGCATTTTTCCGGTGTTGAAGGGACCACCGGAGTCGATGCCCACCGTGATCGGGCCCAGCGAACCGCCGATCATGGTGGTGATGCCGCTGGCCAGCGCATGCTCGACAAGTCCCGCGCTGTCAAAATGCACGTGAACGTCGATCGCACCGGGCGTCACGATCAGGCCCTCGCAATCACGCACCGTCGTTCCGCTGGATACGATCAGGCGCGGATCGACGCCATCCATGATCGCGGGATTGCCGGCCTTGCCGATCGCAACGATACGACCGTGACGAATACCGAGATCACCCTTGACGATACCGATGACCGGATCGATCACCAGAGCGTTGCAGAGCAGAAAATCGAGCGCACCCTCGGCACTGGTGATGCCCGCCATGCCGATACCATCTCGGAGCGTCTTGCCCCCGCCATGCAGGCACTCGTCGCCGTAGACGGCATGATCCTTCTCGACAACCGCCATCAAGGCGGTGTCGCCGAGCCTGACGGCATCGCCCGTGGTCGGGCCATAGAGCGCGGCGTAGTCGCGTCGATCCATTTTTGCCATGCTACGCTCCCCTGAAACCGCGCTGTTTGGCACGCACAACGGCCGAATCGCGCACGGTGGAGTCCGATGCCAATCCGTCGGTCAGACTGTTCAAGCCGGTGAGTTCACTCCGGCCGCCGAACGTGACCAGCGCGACCTCTTTCGATGCGCCCGGCTCAAAGCGGACGGCGGTTCCCGCCGGGATATCGAGCCGCATGCCGAAAGCGGCGGCACGGTCGAATTCCAGCGCCTTGTTGACCTCGAAGAAGTGGAAATGCGAGCCGATCTGGATCGGCCGATCGCCGGTATTGACTGCCGTCAACACGACGGTCCGGCGTCCTGCATTGAGATCGATGCTGCCCTCGCACGCGATTATCGCTCCCGGATGCTCGAGGTCTTCCGCCGAGCCGGACGCCGGGCGGATCGGTTCATGCACCGTGACGAGCTTGGTGCCGTCCGGAAACACGCATTCCACCTGGATGATGTGCATCATGGCAGCGATCCCTGGCAACACGTCATCCGTCGTCAGGATCGTGGAGCCGTAGCCGATCAGATCGGCAACCGATCGCCCTTCCCGTGCCCCCTCGAGAATATCATCGGTAATGATCGCGACCGCTTCCGGGTAGTTCAGCTTGAGCCCCTTCGCGCGCCGCTTGCGCGACAGCTCGGCGGCCGTGAATATCGTCAGACGTTCAAGCTCGGTCGGCGTCAGCAGCATGGTTCGCAACCTCAGTTGGCAAAGAGACGAAGATCGGCGCGCGCATGGCGCGCGGCGGCAAGTTCGAGGAACGGCAGGAAGCTCGCCAGTTCGCCATCCACCGGGACGGGCTCGGCAGCCAGTTGTTCGATCAGAGGAAGACACCCGCTCAGCGCTTTCTGCCCCTCGAGCGCGCCGATCGCACCGAGGCGCACCGCCGCGGCCGTGATCCCGGAGGCGACCGAATAACCCGACGCCAGTCGCGCCAGGTTCTCATCGAGCCCGATCGCTTGCCAAACCGCGCCCTGCATCACGCTGATATGCCCCAGACAGGCACCGGCCCCCACAGCCTGGCGCAAGCGCGTCGCCGCCGGCTCTCCGATTCGATGATGGGCGGCCAGAAAAGACGCCCCATTGCGCCGCGATCCGTCCCGCAGGGTTTTTCCAAACGTCGACGTCTCCATGTCGCGATCGATCACGGCAATCGCCGATATCTCGCCGCCGGCACGGAACGACCTCACCAGGGCGACCCGATCACATGTCGCCCAGCGCTGGCGAAGGATCGCGGCGATCAATTCCGCCAATGCGGCGGTGCTCATTTTTCCGCGCAGCGCCATGACGCCTTCAATGCCATAGGAGAAGGCGAAGGAGCCGCTGGGGAAGGCGCCATCGGCTTGCCAGATCGCCTGCAGGACGGACAGCATGGCTAATGGCTATGGCCATGATGAAATCCGCCGTCCTTGGCCCGATGACCGCCGCTGCCCTCCTCATCTGTGCCGTGATCGTGGCCACCATTGCTTCCGTCATCGTCCAGGACGCTGACGCCGACTTTTCGCGCCGAGACGAGTTCTCCGAGACGGGTGGTGTAATCCTCCGCGCGGCCTTCGAGTGCCACAAGCAGAACTTCGCCTTCAAAGCGGACACGCCAATGCAGATTCCCGGCATGATAGCCAAGCTCGATGGCATCGCTGATCGAACGGGGCTCGAGGCGCAACCATCGCTGGGTACCGGCGCGCACCACGATCGCCTCCTTGCCATCCAGAAAAAGCACCGCACCGTCGAACAATCGCTGGTCGCGGGGCAGAGCAATCGCCAGTTCCTGGCCGCCACGGGTGATGGCAAGCAGACGGCGCCGCGCCAAATCGGCAACAGGGAGCTGTACGATATCGACGGCGCCGCGATGCTCCAGGTCATGCAGTCGTTCGGAGAGCATCGGCTCCAGACGGCTCCCCAGCACGTGATCGATACGACGCATCGCCGGCTCTCCTTTCAAGTCATCATGCATTGGATCTAACCTGTCTCTTATACACATCTAGATGTGTATAAGAGACAGAGGTCATGCAGTCGTTCGGAGAGCATCGGCTCCAGACGGCTCCCCAGCACGTGATCGATACGACGCATCGCCGGCTCTCCTTTCAAGTCATCATGCATTGGATCTAACCGAGCGCTGCGTCACACCGCCATATGACGGTGAACCAGATCATCGCTGAGGTCGGCAATGGCTCCGCCGGCGACGACCCGCCCCTTCTCCAACATGGCGAAGCGATGGGACGCATGGCGGGCATACGTGACGTTCTGCTCGACGAGCAGGACGGTCAGACCCGCCTCTCTGTTCAAGCGAACAATGATGGTTTCGATATCCTCGACAATCGAGGGCTGGATACCCTCATTGGGTTCATCGAGCAGGATGATCCTGGGGTTCGCAGCCAACGCGCGGGCGATCGCCAATTGCTGCTGCTGGCCACCGGACAGAACGCCGCCGGGGCGATCGAGATTTTCCATCAGATAGGGAAAGAGCTCCGGCACCAACGGCGGGATCTCTCGCCTGCCGTCGGCGCGGGCGAAGGCGCCCATCATGATGTTCTCGCGAATGCTGAAATCGGGAATGATATCCCGTCCCTGCGGAACGTAGGCAATGCCGGCCCTGGCACGGCGAAAGGTCGGGTCCTGACCAATGTCACGGCCGTCAAGCCGGATCTCTCCCACCGCGCGGTCGGTGAGGCCCATCAGGGTCTTGAGCAAGGTCGTCTTTCCGGTGCCGTTGCGGCCGAGAATGGTCGTCACCTGCCCGATCGCGATGTCGAGGCACACGCCGTGCAGGATATGACTGCGGTCGTAGAAGCTGTCGACATTATTCAAGGTCAGCATCAACCGATTCCCTTCGATCCGAGATAGGCTTCTCTCACCCTGGGATCGGCCTCGATCTGTGCGACGCTTCCCTCCGCCAGGACCTGACCAAGATGCAGAACGGTGATGCGCTCGGCGATCTCGCGCACGAACGCCATATCGTGCTCGACGACAACAAGGGTATGGCGGCCTTTCAGGCTGTTGACGATCTCCGAGGTCTTGCGGGTTTCCGCCTGGGTCATGCCGGCGGTCGGCTCGTCAAGCAGGATCACCTTCGGATTCTGCGTTATCAGAAGACCGAGTTCGAGCCACTGGGTCTGGCCATGGCTGAGATAGGCCGCCAGCTGACCAGCCTCCTCCGTGAGGCCGATCAGCTCCAGCACCTCATCAACATCATGGGTCGCCTGCTTGCTGAAACCAAAACGCAGATTAGCCCAGACACCGGGATTGCGGCAGCTCGCCACTTCGAGATTGCGACGCACGGTCAGTTCCTTGAACACGCTCGGAATCTGGAACTTGCGCCCGATCCCGGCGCGGGCAATGTGGTGCTCTTCCCAGTTGGTGATGTTGGTATCGTGCAGGAAGACACGACCTTCGGTGGATTGGGTCTTGCCCGAGACCAGATCCATCAGCGTGGTCTTACCGGCGCCATTGGCGCCCAGCAGCACGCGGAGTTCACCATCCTCGATCGTCAACGAGACCCCGTTGACGGCTTTGAACCCGCCGAAATCGACACCAAGTCCATCGATCGTGAGCGCAATGTGTCCCATCGTCCTCACTCCGCCGGCTGCGACGCGTCGGTCGCCGAGACCGAGTGCCCGGGTGCGGACCAGCGACGCGCGATGAAGCGATCGATCAGATCGTGTCCAATGCCGGCAAGACCGCGCGGCAGGTACAGCACGACGAGAACGAAAATCAGGCCGATGATGGCCTTCCACGCCTCGGCGAACCCCTGGGTTTCGCTCACGGCCGCGGAAATCATGTTGATGATGATGGCGCCGATGCAGGCGCCGAGGATCGATGATCGCCCCCCGACGGCGGCCCACACCACCATGGTGATCGAGAACGCAAGGTCCATGAAGGTCGGCGAGGCGAACTCGGACACGATCACGTAGAACATCCCCGCAAGGCCCGCGATGCCGGCGGACACTGCAAAGAAAAACGTCTGGTAGAGCGGAACATTGAAGCCGAGATAGCGAGCACGGTTCTGGTCGTCGCGGATCGCCTGAAGAATCAGGCCGGCCCGCGTTTCGACCAGCAGCCGTGCTCCTGCGAGCACGACCGCGAGCGCCCCGGCCACCAGATAATAGGTCTGAACAACATAGGGATCGAATTCAAAGCCCGAGATCCTGAACCAGCCGAGATCGGTCAGCCCGTTGAACCCGTTGGTGATCGGCTGCGCATCGATCACCACCAGTCTCACCAGCAGGACCAGTGCGAGCGTAATGATCGAAACAAAAACGCCGGCAATCCGCTTCCGAAACACGATGGTTCCGATGATCGTTGCTATCGCGACCGGAAGGACGAGGCCCATCACAGCGCCGAACCATTGGTGCTGGAACGGCAGCCAGAGGAATGACGCCTTGTTGATGCAGCAGAGCTGCGTGGGGGCGCCGGGCTCCGCGTTCCAGAGCATGAAATCCGGCACCGGCTTGTCCGATCCCTGCTGCAGACTGGTGGCGCTGGCCAGCTTCAGCGACATCGCCAGCATGTAGGCGCCTGCGCCGAAGAAAAGTCCCTGGCCGAGATTCAGGATGCCGGCATATCCCCATGACAGGGCCACCGCGATACCGAGCATGCCGAACACCAGGTACTTGGCGATGCGGTTCAGCCAGAACGAATCCAGCACCAGGGGCGCGCACATGATGAGCACCACGACGGCCAGGTAGATCACAATTTCAAAGCGACGCTTGACGGTCATGCCTCAACGGCCTTTCAACGCAAAAAGACCCTTTGGCTTCAGAATGATGATCAGAATGACGACCCCGAACACGACCGCCCTTGCGAGGATGTCGTTGGTCCCCGCGGCGACGACCCCGTTGATCTCGCCGAGAATGCCCGCGGAAAACACCGAACCGAGCAGACTGCCGACACCGCCCATGACCACGACCATGAAGCCGTCAACCACCATGGACGTCCCCATGTCGGGAAACACGGTCTTGAACCCGGACATCATCACGCCGGCGACACCGGCGAGGCCGGATCCGAAGGCAAACGTCAGCGCATTGACCCGCGCCACGTCAATGCCACAGGCCGAAGCCATCTTCGGATTGCGGATAACCGCCCGCACCTGCATGCCGATCGCCGTGCGATGCATGATCAACCATGTCGCCGCCGTCAGCACGGCGGTCACCAGAATGATGAACGTCCGGTATCGATTGATTTCCACGCCTCCGACAAACAACGTCCCCTGCAGCACCGCGGGAACGCTGACGTTCTGGAGGCCGGGCCCCAGACCCTGGATATGAATGCCGAGGAACGACAAGCCGAACTCGAGTCGCACAGCCTGCTGAATCAGGATCGCGATACCCCAGGTCGCCAGCAGGGTGTCGAGCAAACGGCCATACAGGCGGCGGACGACGATGCGCTCGATCAACAGTCCAATCAAAGCGGTGACGACAAACGCCAGCGGAATAGCGACGAAGATGTTGGTGCCGAGCCAGATGCCGGACAGCACCGTGACATAAGCCCCGATCATGACCATCTCGCCATGGGCCATATTGATGACGCCCATCGCGCCATATGTGATCGCGAGACCCAGCGCCACCAATAACAGGATCGAGCCGAGACTCAGGCCGATAAACAGAATTTCCAGCATGGATGGCGACCTCGTCGAAACGATCCGCCGCGCGCAGTCACGGCGGATACCCTGGACCTCAGATCTTCAGCTTCGACGTATCGAGACCCTTGCCGGTACAGAAGAGATTGCTCTGCGTTTCGCCGTACGCCACGTAGGGCAGCGGAATGGTCGGCTCCTTGTAGGCATCGATGATTTTGCCCTGGCCGTCCGCTTGCCACTGGGCAATGCGCGGGGTCAGATAGGTGTGCAGGTTGTCGGCATCGATCTTCACATGCCCGTTGGGCGCGTCGAATTCCTGCCCTCTGACCGCATCCCGGATTGCCGTCGGCGTGATCTCCGCGGCTTTCTCCACCGCCTGCTTCCATAGGAACACCTGGAAATACGACGACTCCAGCGCATGATGCGTGACCGCCTTCGGATCCTTCACAAACGCCCGGTAACGCTCGACAAATGCCTTGTTGCGGTCGGTGTCGATCGCCTGGAAATAGGGAAACGATGTGAAGCTGCCCACCGCATATTCCGGCCCCATCGCGGCGATCTCGATCTCGGAGGTCACCGTCGCGCAGATCGGCAACTTGTCGTGGGTAAGGCCCTGGTTCTTGTATTCGCGATAGAACGCGACCACGGAATCGCCGACCACATTCGACAACACGACGTCGCACCCGGAGTTCTTGATCTTGTTGACCATCGAACCCCACTCGGAGTGGCCGAGCTCCAGGTATTCATCAGCGATCCATTCACCGCCATTCTTCTCGATGAGGATCTTCGACACCTTCGCCATCTCGCGGGGATAGATGTAGTTCGAGCCGACAATGAAGAATTTCTTCTTGCCGAGCGTCTTGATGATCCAGGGAATGAAATTGGAAAGCTGCTGGTTCGGCACCGCGCCGGTATAGACGACGTTCCGCGAGCACTCGAACCCCTCATAGTAGGTCGGGTAGAAATACAGGTTGTTGCGCTTTTCGAACACCGGCAGCACCGCCTTGCGGCTTGCGGAGGTGTACGATCCGAACACCGTCGGCACGCGATCCTGAATGACAAGCTTCGAGGCTTTCTCGTTGTAGGTCTTTGGATCGGAAGCGCCGTCTTCGGCAATTGCCGTGATTTTCATGCCTTTCACGCCGCCGGCGGCATTGATCTCGCTGATCGCCATCATGGTTGCGTCATGCAGGGATTTTTCAACGATCGAGAGGCCGCCGGTGAGTGAGAAGAGAACTCCGACGTTCACCGTTGCCGCGGCCCGCGCGGGCGCGCTGAAGAAGGAAGGCGATGCAAGGGCGCCGCTGGCCGCGAGCAGACCGCCTTTAAGAAACTTACGCCGATCAAACGACATGACGACATTCCCCTTGTGATCGAAGACAAGCCAAACCCGTTCGCGCCGAAGCACGTTGTGCAGAACCGAGATTTTTCCAGAGATCACCGTCAGCGGCGGACTCTTCCGGGTCCGTGCCTCTTTACGGTCACCAAAACGCAAAAAAGCCCGATAGATCCTCACGGATCTTTCGGGCTACCTAGCCATGCCAGACCAACATCATTGGTGATCCGGCTAAAATTGCATGAAGGATCATCTTACCTCCGTGCAACCACGCAGAAACTAAACATCTTTTGCACGGTACTGCAAGAGTTCATTTGCGTGAATGATCGCCGAGGCCATGTCGTCCATCGAGAGCCGCTTCGCCATCGCCTGGCGACGGATGCTTTCGTAGGCATCCGCTTCGCTCAAGCCTTGCCCGTCCATCAGGATGGCCTTGGCTTTCTGGATTCGCTGCAGACCCGACAGCTTCCGCTCGAGCTTGCGAATGCGCTTCTCGGTTTCCTTCTTCTCAAGCCACAGACTGCGCGCGATCGTCAGATTGGTGAGCAATCCAAAGGGACGAATCGGACGTTCGATGACGGCAACCGCACCGGCCTCCAGAACCAGTTGAAGCGTCGTCGGATCTTCATACCCCACCACAGCGATCAAGGTGGGGCGAGGCCTGTCATTGCACTTCAACAGACGCTGGATCTCACCGCGGACATCATGCTCGATAGCAAGGAGCATCACGTCCGAACCATCGGCCCAGCTTTCCGGCACGGGCCATTGGGTTTCCACCATGCAGCCAATGCGGCGGAGATGCTCGACGAGCCTTGTGCGCTCGCTGTCTGGCGGATGAACGACCTGGACGCGCAAACCACGAAGATCGCGAAGAATTTGGATCGCCACCACCTGCTCCCCGCGCCAGACCTTCAGCTACGGTTCGACTGGAGGTCGTCAGCCGACCAGTCATCCAGACTCTGCACAACACAATAAGGGTCCGGCTTGATGCGGACGCCGGGATTCCACACCGTCTGAAAGCGGCCGTGCTGATCCAGCCGCGCGATCCGTGGCCAGAGGTAGGCGTGGTTGTTTTCCGGATCAATCCTCACCCTCCCCTGTGGGGCGTCGAATTCCGCATCTCTCAGCTCGAGCAACACCCGCTCGGGATCATCGGAACCGCAACGAGCCATTGCGCGTATCGCCAGATGCACCTGGAAATAAGCGGCTTCGGCGGCAGCCGTCACTGGCGCGTCCGGGCCGTATTTTTCCCTGAAGCTGCCGACAAATCGGCGCGCCGAAGCTGTCGACAAGGTGGCAAAGAACGGCGCGGCCGTGATGTGGCCTTCGGCCACTTCCGGTTGCATCGCAGCTACATCGGCTTCGCTCGTGGTCAGGCTTGCAATCGGCATTGTCCCGGGATCGAAGCCCGCGGCCCTGTAGGCTTCGTAAAACAGCGCTGTCGAGCGACCGACGATCGTGGAAAAGATGACGTCGGGCGAGGTCTTCTTGATCCGATGGATGACCTTGTCGAAATCCTTGCTTCCGGCGTCCAGCGGAACATAGATTTCGTCGAGGATCTTGCCGCGATCCTGCATGACGAAATCCGTCATCAGGCGGTTCGATTCATAGGGGTAAACGTAGTTCGACCCGACGAGCAAGAACCGGTTGCCATAGGTCGACAGCAGGTATTTCGCAAGTTGCAGCGAGTTCTGGTTCGGCGCCGCGCCGGAATAGATGCAGTGGCGGGAGTATTCGAAACCTTCATAGAAGGTCGGATAGAACAGCAAGCCTCGGTGACTCTCCACGACCGGCAGGACCGCCTTGCGCGTGCTTGTCATGTAGCATCCGAACAGCAGGCGAATGCGGTCGACCTGAAACAGGCGCTCGGCCAGCGTGCGGGACAGCTTTGGATCCGACGCCGGATCATAGATGATCGGCTCAATCAGGCGGTCCAGGACTCCCCCGCTTGCGTTGATTTCATCGATTGCGAGAAGAGTGGCATTGAGCTGCGTTTGCTCAGTCGCCGAGGTCACGCCCGTTTGGGAAAACAACACGCCAACCCGCCAGGCGTCACCGCTGTTGCTGGAATTCATATCCTCGTTCAATCAGATTGATGTGCCAGGGTTGCGTTTTAGATCTCAACACGACGCTAGAGTAAGTCAGGGCGGACGAAAAGCAATCCCTCGGTAGATCGACAATCAGGTTGGCGTGCCAACCTTTCGTTCCCTCGAAGGTGCTAAACCAAAGAATGTTTTGTAACATCGCGAAAAATGCATCGGAACGGCAAAGCCCGTCGCAACCGCGATCTGGGCCACCGGAAGCGTGCTTTGTCGCAGCAGAATACGGGCGTGCTCAAGCCGCATGCGCAGATAGCGGCGATTGATCGTGGTGCCCAGATGCTGCGCAAACAACCGCTCGAGCTGGCGGACCGAGAGGGCCGCGAGTCGCGCCAGTTCGCGCGGCGCCAACGGCACCTCGATGCGCCGTTCCATGCGCAACAGGGTCTCGATCAGCTTGGGGTGATGCACGCCGAAGCGCTCGGTCGGAGACAACCGTTGCGCCACCTCGCCGCGACGAACCTCGGTTTGCAGGAACCAGTCACTGACGGCCGCGGCCAGCGCCGCACCATGGTCGGTTCGTATCAGCGCATGCATCATGTCGAGCGCCGCAATTCCCCCGGCGCAGGTGAAACGATCACGATCGATTTCGAACAACGAGCGACTGAGGCTCAGGAAAGGAAAGGTCTCGGTAAAGGCAGGAACATGTTCCCAATGAACCGTGCAGCGGTAGCCGTCCAGCACGCCGGCCTTCGCCAGCAGATAAGGCCCGGCGGAAACGCCACCCAGCTTGACGCCGTGGCGGGCCGCCTGCCGCAGAAACGCGAATGTCGGCGGATGATCGAAGGTTTGCGGATTGCCGCCGGCGCAGACGAAGATCACATCGAACCGGCCCGCCTTGGCGATGCTGACGTCGGCCTGAATCCGGACGTCGTTCGAAGCCGCAATGTCGGGCCCGCGAATGGAGATGTGACGCCACTTGTAAAGCGTCCGTCCAGCCAGGACGTTTGCGGCCCGCAGCGGCTCGACCACGGACGCATACGACATCAGCGCGAAACCCGGAATCAGCAGAAAGCCGACCCGGAGGGGGCGTTCCGGCGGCGTGTCGCTTAGAGATATGTTTCTGTCGTTTTTAGCCATCCGGCTCATCCTGTAGCAGCGCATGCTGGATTTCTCAAGTTGGGCCACAAACGACACGGCGCATGCGTTATTCCCTTTTCAACCTGGTTCGTCAGGCGCTCAGCGGACATCGCCACTGGCAGCCGGTTTGGCGCGACGCCGCACCGCGCCCGCAATACGACGTCATCATCGTCGGCGGTGGTGGGCATGGCCTCGCCACTGCGTACTATCTCGCCAGGGAGCACGGCGTGCGGAACGTCGCGGTGCTCGAAAAGGGATGGATCGGATCCGGCAATGCCGGCCGCAACACCACGATCATCCGATCCAACTACCTGCTGCCGGGCAACGAGCCGTTCTACGAATGGTCGATGAAGCTGTGGGAGGGCCTGGAGCAGGACCTCAACTACAACGCCATGGTCAGCCAGCGCGGCGTGCTGAACCTGTATCATTCGGACGCCCAGCGCGACGCGTTCGCCCGGCGCGGCAACGCCATGCGGCTTGCCGGCGCCGATGCCGAGTTGCTGGATGCGGACGCCGTCCGTGGCATGCTGCAGTTTCTCGATTTCGACAACGCGCGGTTTCCGATCAAGGGCGGCCTGCTGCAGCAGCGCGGCGGCACGGCGCGGCACGATGCCGTGGTCTGGGGCTACGCACGTGGCGCCAGCGACCGCGGCGTCGACATCATCCAGAATTGCGAGGTCACCGGCTTCATTCGCGATGGCGATCGCATCGTCGGGGTCGAGACCACGCGGGGAATCATCGGCGCGCGCAAGGTTGGCCTGGCGGTGGCCGGCAGCAGTTCGCGGGTCGCCGCACGCGCCGGTCTGCGGCTGCCGATCGAGAGCCATGTGCTGCAGGCCTTCGTGTCGGAAGCGATCAAGCCGTTCATTCCGGGCGTCGTCACCTTCGGGGCGGGGCATTTCTATATCAGCCAGTCCGACAAGGGCGGCCTGGTGTTCGGCGGCGACATCGACGGCTACAATTCCTACGCCCAGCGCGGCAACCTGCCGACTGTCGAGGACGTCTGTGAAGGCGGCATGGCGCTGATGCCGGCAATCGGGCGCGTGCGCATGCTCCGCTCGTGGGGCGGTCTCGTCGACATGTCGATGGACGGCTCCCCGATCATCGACCGGACGCCGATCGAGGGCCTCTATCTCAACGCCGGCTGGTGCTACGGCGGCTTCAAGGCAACGCCGGCCTCGGGCTGGTGTTTCGCTCACCTGCTGGCGCGCGACGAGCCGCATCCGTTCGCCGCAGCCTATCGCCTCGACCGTTTCAGGACCGGCCACCTGATTGACGAAAAAGGCCAGGGCGCCCAGCCCAATCTGCATTGATCGGCTTACCGGTACCCAGCCATGCGCATCCCATGTCCCTTCTGCGGCCCACGCGATGTCGGCGAATTCACGTATTTCGGCGACACCATGGCCCGCCCCGATCCGACGGGACCGGATGCGCCGGCGCAGTTCTACGAGGCCGTCTACCTCCGCGAAAATCCGGCGGGGGCGCATGAGGAGTTCTGGTATCACGCCAACGGTTGCCGCAGCTGGCTGCGCATCCGCCGCGACACGCGGACGCATGAGATGCTGAGCGCAACCCTGGCCAAGGAGAATGCCGGATGAGCGGTTCGCTTGCGCCCACTGGAACGACAAGACACCGGCTTGCGACCGGGGGGCTGATCGACCGCAGCCATCCCATCGACTTCACGTTCGATGGCGCGCGCTATCGCGGCCTCGCCGGCGACACCCTCGCATCGGCGCTGCTCGCCAATGGCGTCAAGCTTATTGGCCGGTCGTTCAAGTATCATCGCCCCCGCGGCGTCCTGACGGCGGGAGCGGAGGAGCCCAACGCCCTGGTCGAACTGCGCGCCGGCGCGCGCCGCGAACCCAATACCCGCGCCACGGTGGTCGAACTGTTCGACGGATTGCAGGCGCAAAGCCAGAACCGCTGGCCGTCGCTGACGTTCGACCTCGGCGCGATCAACTCGCTGGCATCCCCGCTGTTCGTGGCCGGCTTCTACTACAAGACCTTCATGTGGCCGGCGTCTTTCTGGGAGAAACTCTACGAGCCCCTTATCCGCCGCGCCGCCGGCCTCGGACGCGCCAGCATGGCGGCCGATCCGGATACTTACGAGAAGCCCCATGCCTTCTGCGACGTGCTGGTCATCGGTGGCGGACCCGCGGGTCTCGCAGCCGCGCTGAGCGCGGCCCGCTCCGGCGCCCGGGTCATCCTGTGCGACGACGATCATCTGCCCGGCGGGCGCCTGAACGGCGACACCGGCGAGATCGACGGCGTCCCCGGGACGCTGTGGGCGCGGCAAACCACCAGCGAACTGGAGTCGCTGCCGAACGTCAGGC
>BFBZ01001776.1_pt1 | contig 13392 bp, 15 predicted proteins | sample 1888401 | NCBI WGS metagenome assembly BFBZ01 (sample SAMD00112614, study PRJDB3348) | symbiont metagenome | host: Chara braunii | reverse complement strand
CCGCCCTTGTCCTTGGGCGCCAGCGCGACCAGCACCGCCTCCGGCTTCAAGGCCTTGAGCGCCAGCGCCAGCACATAGCGGCGTTCCAGCGTTCCCGGCGGGGCCAGCACCGCCATGCCGGCGAGCGAACCCTCGGCCTGCGCCTCGAGCGTCAAAGAACCCGGCATCAGCGGCGAGAACTGGAGCGCACCGGCGGGAATTTCCGCAAGATCGGCGGGCGGCAGGCCGTAAAGGCCGAAGGCGGGCTTATCGGGGGATCTGTTGATCGTCATAGCGCGCTTCTTAACGCGCGGCCGGCCTCAAGGCCATGGCGGGGCCGGACATGAAAGTGCTCCCCGCCGACATGGCGAGGAGCGCTGAAAGCAGCGGCTTGCGGCCTAGTGATTGTCGCGCGGAATGCCGCGCTTCTGGGCGATCTTCTGGTATTTGACCGCCGGCTTCAGCACCATGCCGTCGGACAGCTGGCTGACCATCGAGCGCTGGATCTCCTGCCACGGTGTCTGGCTCTTCGGCACCTTGTAGCCGCCATTCGCCTTCAGCTCGGCCATGCGCTCATTGAACTCGGCTTCCGAGATCAGGATGTTGGCCGAGCGCTTTTTCAGGTCGACGCGCACCCTGTCGCCGGTCTTCAGCACGGCGAGGCCGCCATTGGCGCCGGCCTCCGGCGAGGCGTTGAGGATCGAGGGCGAGCCCGACGTGCCCGACTGGCGGCCGTCGCCGATGCAGGGCAGGTCGCGAATGCCCTGCTTCAGCAACGCCGCCGGCGGCTGCATGTTCACCACCTCAGCCGAGCCCGGATAACCGAGCGGGCCGACGCCGCGCACGAACAAGACGCAGGTCGCATCGATCTTCAGTTCGGGATCGTCGATCCGGTGGTGATAATCCTCCGGCCCGTCGAACACGATGGCGCGGCCCTCGAAGGCCTCCATGTCCTTCGGGTTGGACAGGTAGCGCTTGCGGAAATCCGGCGAGATGACGCTGGTCTTCATGATCGCCGAATCGAACAGGTTGCCCTTCAACACGATGAAGCCGGCATCCTTGACCAGCGGCTTGTCATAGGGATGGATCACCTCCTCGTCCGTTATCTCCGCGTCCTTGACGTTCTCGCCCATGGTCTTGCCATTGGCGGTCATCGCGCCAGCGTGGATCTTACCAGCCTTGAGCAGCTGGTTCATCACCGCCGGCAGGCCGCCGGCGCGGAAATATTCCTCGCCGAGGAAGGCGCCGGCAGGCTGCATATTGACCAGCAGCGGCACCTCGTGGCCGACCTTCTCCCAATCGTCGATATCCAGCTTCACGCCAATATGCTTGGCGATCGCATTGATGTGGATCGGCGCATTGGTCGAGCCGCCGATCGCCGAATTGGCGACGATGGTGTTCTCGAAAGCCTCGCGGGTCAGAATGTCGGAGGGTTTCAGGTCCTCCCAGACCATGTCGACGATGCGCTTGCCGGTCGCATAGGCCATTTGCGGCCGCTCGCGATAGGGCGCCGGGATGGCCGCGCAGCCCGGCAGCGACATGCCGAGCGCCTCGGCCAGCGCATTCATCGTCGAGGCGGTGCCCATGGTGTTGCAATGGCCGATCGACGGCGCCGACTTGGTCACCACATCGATGAATTCGTCATAGCTGATGGTGCCGTCGGCCTGCAGCTTGCGCGCCTCCCACACGACAGTGCCGGAGCCGGCGCGCTTGCCCTTCCACCAGCCGTTGAGCATCGGCCCGCCCGACAGCACGATGGCCGGGATATTGACGGTGGCCGCGCCCATGATCATCGCCGGCGTCGTCTTGTCGCAGCCGGTGAGCAGCACCACGCCATCCATCGGATAGCCGTAGAGGATCTCGACGAGAGAGAGATATTGCAGGTTGCGGTCGAGCGCGGCGGTCGGCCGCTTCAGGGTTTCCTGGATCTGGTGGACCGGAAACTCCAGCGGAATGCCGCCGGCGTCGCGGATGCCGTCACGGACGCGCTGGGCGAGCTCGATATGATGCCGGTTGCACGGCGAGATGTCCGAGCCGGTCTGGGCGATGCCGATGATCGGCTTGCCGGAGCGCAGCTCCTCAACCGTGAGGCCCCAGTTGACCGTGCGCTCCAGATAGATCGCGGTCATGCCCGGATTGTCGGGATTGTCGAACCATTGCCGCGAACGCAGGGCCTTGGGCATCTTCTTCCGGCGCGGGGCCATGCGGCTTCCTCCTGTCATGCGCCGGGCGACCCAAATCGATTGAACCCGCCCCGGCATCGTCGTTGGGGATGAGTTGAACCTGGGGGTTTCCGGAAATCAACGACGAAACGCGGAAGGCGCTCATGCGCTGGTTGCGAGCGAACCGTCCGCCTTGAAGATGGTGCCCCAGCTTGTTAATTTATGCTTCCGAAGCATATGCTTCCATTGGTATCCGCGATGGCCATCACACTGCGCAACAAGAAGGTCGAAGATCAGATTCACCGCCTTGCCAGACGCTGGCGCAAGGGACCATCCGCGGTTATCGCCGAAGCCGTCGAGCGGGCCGCCGCGGCCGACGAGGCGGGGCAAAGCCGCTTTCCGTCCGACGAGATCGCCCGTCGTAAACTATTGATGGAAAATTTCCTTCAAGACATGGCCGAGAATTCGACGGACGACGATCGCAAAGCCGCAAGAGACATCGCCAAGACCCTCCATGACGACGATGGTTTGCCGATATGACGACCGTCGTCGAGACATCAGCTCTCGTCGCAATTATTCTCAACGAACCCGAGGCGCCTCGACTGCTGGCCCGCCTCGCACTCATCGAGCCGGCGACCATTCCGGCATCATGCTATCTCGAAGCATCCATGGTGTTGGCACGGCGCGCGCACGGGCGCCGCGACCTCGATCGACTCCTCAGCGGTTTCGCGGTTTCCTTTACACCGCTCGACGAACCCATCGCCCGGTTGGCCGCCGACGCCTTCCAGCGCTTCGGCAAAAGCTCGGGCCATCCGGCTCAGCTCAATTTCGGCGACTGCCTGGCCTACGCGACCGCGATGCATCTCGACGCGCCCTTGCTTTTCAAGGGTGACGACTTCGGCCATACCGATGTCCAAGCCGCGCTCTAAGAGGCGCCGAACACGACCACGAAGCGCCAGGAACCGCCCGATGACATTCCAGACCGTCCCGCATTTCGATCGCATCGGCGAAGAAAACGCCTTCGCCGTGCTGGCGCGCGCCACCGCGCTGATGCGCGCGGGCAAGGATGTCATCAATCTCGGCATCGGCCAGCCGGATTTCGCCACGCCGGCCAACATCACCGAGGCCGCGATCAAGGCGATCCGCGACGGCCATCACGGCTATACCCCGGCCAACGGCATCCTGCCGCTGCGCGAGGCGGTGGCGGCCGATCTCGACCGGCGCTTCAAGATCGAGGTCTCGCCGGAGGAGGTAATGATCGTGCCCGGCGGCAAGGTCACCATGTATATGGCGATCCTGATGTTCGGCGAGCCTGGCGCCGAGATCCTCTATCCGGATCCGGGCTTTCCGATCTACCGCTCGATGATCGAATATACTGGGGCGACGCCGATCCCGGTGCCGATCCGCGAAGAGAACGGCTTCGCCTTCTCGGCCGAGGAACTGCTGGCGCTGATCACCCCGAAGACCCGGCTGATCATCGTCAACTCACCGGCCAATCCAACCGGCGGCGTCACGCCCAAGGCGGAGATCGACAAGCTGGTGAAGGGCCTGGAGAAATGGCCCGACGTCGCCCTGCTGTCGGACGAGATCTACGACCAGATGGTCTATGACGGCGAGGAGCATGTCTGCCTCCTGTCCTATCCCTCGATCCGCGACCGGACCATCCTGCTCAACGGCTGGTCGAAGACCTATGCCATGACCGGTTGGCGGCTCGGCTATTCGGTCTGGCCCGGCAAGCTCTACGAATATGCCCGCAAGCTGGCGGTCAATTCGTTCTCCTGCGTCAATGCGCCGGCTCAATATGCCGCTCTCGAGGCCCTGACCGGCCCGCAAAGCGAAGTCGGCAAAATGGTTTCCGAATTCGACACCAGGCGCAAGCTGGTGGTCGAGGGCCTGAACGGATTGCCCGGTGTCTCCTGCATCGTGCCGAAGGGCGCCTTCTACGCCTTTCCGAATGTCTCGAAGACCGGCTGGAAGGCCAAGCCACTGGCCTCGGCGCTGCTCGAGGATGCCGGCGTCGCCACCATTGGCGGCCCCGATTTCGGCGTATTCGGCGAGGGATATATCCGCCTCAGCTATGCCAATTCGGCCGAGAATATCCTGAAGGCGCTCGACCGGATGAAAGCTTTCCTGGAGCGGCGAAACGCTCCCTGACAAGGAGTGCATCATGACGATGTGGCGTCTCGCGCTGGTTCTTGGCCTCCTGGCCGTCGCCCCCGGCAGAGCCGGCGCCCAGGAACAGGGTGATCCATGTGCCAGTGCGAGCGCCAATGTCGCGATCGGCGCCTGCTACGCCCGCGAGCTGACCAATACCAACACCGCGATCGAGACCCGGATCCGCGAGCGCCTGGCGGAGGTCGACCGCAACACCAACGTGCCGGCGGCCGAGCGCGAGAAATGGAAGCGCGCCATCCGCGCCGCCCAGCAGGCCTTCGTCACCTATCGGCAGAACGAATGCTCGATCCAAGCCTTCGAGATGTGGGGCGGCTCGGGCGCCGGCATCGCGGAGGCCAAATGCGCCTATGACATGGGCCAGGAGCGCCTCAGGCAGATCAACCCGAACCCGGCGGACTGAGCTTCACTCGTCCGCCAGGATCGCAGCGAGGAAGCGCCCCGGATTGTTCAGGAAACGGCGCGTGACCTGGACATGTTCGAGTTCCTCGTAGCCGACCTCGCGCGGTCCGTTTTCGCCGAACTCGTAGATCCTGGCTTGCGGATAGGCGAGCAGGATCGGGGCGTGGGTCGCGATGATGAACTGGCAGCCTTTGGCGGTCAGCTCGTGGAGCCGGCGAAGGAAGCGCAATTGCCGCGATGGCGACAAGGCGGCCTCGGGCTCGTCGAGCAGGTAGATGCCGTTGGCGCGGAACCGGTGCTCCATCAACGCCATGAAGCTCTCGCCATGGGATTGCTCATGCAGCGACACGCCGCCATAGGCGTTGAGCGGGTTCGGCCTCGGCCCGGCCTCGGCGGCGGCCCGGTCCATGATCGAAGCGAAATTGAAGAAGCTTTCGGCGCGCAGAAAGAAGCCTTCCTTGACGATCCGCCGGGTGCGCTCCAGCCGCACGAAACGATGGAGCTGTGAATGCGCGGGGTAGCTTGCCGACTTCGCCTGCAGGGATCCGCCTTCGGCGCGAAAGCCCAGGGCCATGGCGACCGCCTCGAGCAGCGTCGACTTGCCGGAGCCGTTCTCGCCGACGAAAAACGTCACCTTCGGATGGAAGGCGAGGCTTGCTGTGTGCCGGACCGAGCAGAGATTGAACGGATAGGCCTCGTCGTCCCAGCCGTCCGCGTGGTCGAGCCTCGCCTTGAACAGGATCTGCGGATCGCGCCAGAGCCGCTCCAGTTCGGCGTCCTCATCCCCGTCATCGGGCCTTGGCCGGCCGTGCCGGTCGTTCGACATGAAGCCTCCAGGCCGGCTCGTATCGCGGAAGCGCTCTTATACACCGCTTCGGCCTGCGCCAGGCACGCGAGCCGGGTCCGCCTCAACGGCCGCCGAGCAGCAGCACGCCCCAGGCGGCCAGGAAGGGTAGCGGCAGCGAGGCGACCACCCGCAGCCACACGACGCGTGCCGGCATGACCGGCAGCTCCCAGACGAACAGCCGCTGCACGGCGAACAAGGCCCAGGCCGTGGCATAGGCGACCACCGGTACCAGCCCCGCGCCGCTCTTCAGCGCGGTCGAGCCGATCGCGAAACCGACCACCGGCCCGCCCGGGGTCAGCGCGCCCGCGACGGTGGCAAGCAACAGCCCCCCGATGCCGGATTCCGGGCCGAGCCAGGAGCGGACGAGATCGGGCGGCAGCAAGGCCGCGAGGAAGCCGGAGCCGATGACGCCCACGGCGAGCCGCGGCAGGAGATGCAGAAAATCGAAGGTGCCGGTCTTCAGCCCGGCCTTGAGAACATCCTCGCCGCGCCGCCAGGCGAGCCAGACCAGCAGGACGACGATGACCCAGAGCGCGACCGACAGGACGAAGACGATCACGCGCGCGGCCCTCCGGGCACCAGTTTCGCCAGCAGATGGGCGCCGAGCCCGGCCAGGATCGGCAAGGGCAGCGAGGCGATGGTCCGCAAGATGACGAAATCGATGCCGAAAAACGGCACCTCCCAGATGATCGCCCGGTTCAACCCGATCAACGTCCAACTGGTGACGAAGGCGACCGCCGGGCCGACGCCGGCGCCGATCGCCAGGAACGCGCCTGCGAGCGGATAGATGGTGAAGGGCCCGCCGGGCAGGATCGCGCCGATGGCGGTGGCGATGATCAAGCCGGTCAGGCCGGAATCGCCGCCGACCCAGCGCGACACCACTTCACGCGGCAGCAGCAATTGCACGAAGGCGCCGATCAGGCAGCCGGCCAGCACCTTGGGCAGGATCTCGACGAACAGCCAGGCATCCTCGGCGAAGATCTCGAAAAGCCCGTGCGCGCCTTCGCGGCGATAGACGAAGAACGCGCCGGTCAGCACCAGCGCGAGCACGACCAGGGTCGAGACATCGACGATTTTGCGGGATTTTTTCGGCGGATCGGAGGAGGACAAGGAGACTGGCCAAGCAGGAGGCGGGCGGGCCTGAAAGCCCGTCCGCACCCTAGCCAGCCGAACGCCGACCGCAAGACACAGCTTGCGGAGCAGCCCTGCATTCGGGACCCCTGATCCCGGTCAGGCAAGGCCCGCCCGCGATCACCCGGCTGCGCGCGCCGCCTTGGCTTCCGCCGCCGCCTGGTCGAGATGGGCGACCAATTGCGGATCCAACCCAAGGGCCGAGGCGAAGTCCTGCAGGAACTTGTCCTCGGCAGGATTGTCCACGGTCATGCCGAGATGGGCGGCGATATAGGCCTGGGCCTTCATTTCATCGGTCGTGCAGGAGGCGGCGATCATGCGGACGCTCAGAGGTGCCGCCAGCACACCGTCGAGATAGGATTTCTCGGCGGTGCCGAGCCCGAGCGAATCGACCTGGCCGACGATCATCGCCCGTTCATCGGCGCTCAATTCCCCGTCGGCATAGGCGCCGGCCACCATCGAGCGCAGCAGGATCGCAGCCGTCTCGTCGACCGTTCCCGCGGCATCCGAAAAGCCCTGCGGCGCCTTGCCAAGCCCGAGAATGGAGCCGACGTCGTCGATGGTCCCCTGCACCACCGGCTTGCCTTGCTGGAAATTGCGGAGCGCCACATAGGCGACGCCGCCAATGGCCGCGAGCCCACCGAGGCGGGCCGCGGCGCCGGCGATCTGACGACCGGCACCGGTGCCGAGCAGCAGGCCGGCAAGCGTGCCGGCGCCGGCGACACCAGCGAAGCCGCCGCTATTGGCCTGCAGCTTCTCCGCCTGCTCCTTCAGAAAGCCGCCCAGATTGCCTTCGGCCTGGGCTTTCTGCAGCCCGCTCGCCAGGTCGCCGAAAATGTTGCCGGCCTGGGTTTGCATGGTGTTGGCGCCCGACTGGGCCGCCCCGGCAAGGCCGCTCAACAATCCACCGAGACCGCCGAGGCCACCGAGCCCGCCCGCGGCACCACCTTGGGCACCCGGCGCCTGACCCGGGACCTGTGCCCCGGCCTGGCCCTGCGCGCCCTGCAGCGCCCGGGCCAATTGCTCGAGCAGCGAGCCGCCCTGGCCCGGAGCCGCCTGCCCGGCCTGGCCGGACTGGCCCGCCATGCCCGCGAGTTGACCGAGCAGTCCGCCGGCGCCGCCCGGCTGGGTGCCGCCCGACAGCATGGAGGTGAGAATCTTGGAAATATCAGTCACGTGACTTCTCCCTGAATGCCTATCCCGGGGCACATGATGGCATGCAACCCGAATGCAGCAAGAGGGACAACTACGCCCGTTTCGTGTCAGGCGCGCAAAGCGTTGGCCGCGCGCGCCAAGGCCTCGACGCGCGCGAAGTCCCTCGCCGCGATGGCGTCATCCGGCACCACCCAGGATCCGCCGACCGCGCCGACATTGGCGAGCGCCAGATAGGACGGCGCCTTGGCGGCGTCGATGCCGCCGGTCGGGCAGAAGGCCAGGCCCGGCAGCGGCCCGCCCAGGCTCTTCAGGAAAGCCACGCCGCCGGACGGCTCGGCCGGAAAGAATTTCAGGCAGGTGAAGCCATGTCCGGCAAGCGCCATGGCTTCGCTGACCGTGGCGCAGCCCGGCAGGACCGGCACGCCGGACGCGGCGAGCGCCGCGGCCAGCTCGGGCGGCGTTCCGGGCGAAACCAGGAACTGCGACCCGGCGCTCAGCGCCCGCGCGATATCCTCGGGCCGGGTGATCGTGCCGGCGCCGACGATCGCGTCGGGCACGCCGGCGCGCATGGCGGCGATCGCATCGAGCGCCTGCGGCGTGCGCAAGGTCACCTCGAGCACGCTCAGGCCGCCGGCGACCAGGGCGCGGGCAAGCGGCACCGCGATCGCCACATCCTTGATGGTGAGCACCGGAATGACCGGGCTGATGGCGAGCAGCGGGCGGGCGTCGACGATGGACATGGGCGATCTCGCGTGAAGACCCGACACGACTAGCACCGGGCGCGCGCTGCGTCCCGCGGGAAAATACCGGCCAAGGCGTCAACTGCGTAGCGCCGCCGGATCGTAGAAGAACCGCTCGCGTACGATCTTGTCGCCGCGCCAGAACTGCAGTGCCAGTTCGTCGAGCCGACGCGTTACGCCATCGGCGCCGGTCATGTCGAAGACCCAGTTGATGGCGACGTGGTCGCCATCGACCAGGAATGTGGTCACCTTGTGCGTGTGCATGCGGGTGCGCTTGAGCACCGCGGCTTCGTGCGCCACCAGCAGGTCCCGCCCGACCCGCGGCGCGGCGGTGTTTTCCTGCATCGACGCATCTTCGGCATAGAACCGCTCGATGGCGCCGACATGGTCGTTGGCTTCGACCATGGCGATGAAGGCCTCGACGATGTCACGGCTGGGCATGGGCATATCCTCGGCTTTCGGTCGCTTCACGAGCCTCGCAGATGGCAGGCCCCGCCGCATGTCGGGAACGACGCGGACTGGCGGCCCGTGAGCTTTAACGCGACAGCGGCAGACGCGGATCGTCCTTCAAGGTCTCCAGCACGATGGAGGAACGCACCCGCGCCACGCTTTCATGCGGCAGCAGCACCTCGTTGACCAGGGCCGAAAGCGATTTCAGGTCGCGGACCACCAGCTTCAGGAGATAGTCGGCATCGCCGGTCATGGCATGCGCCTCCTGGACCTCCGGCATGGCCCGGACCAGGTCGCCGAAGCGCTTGGCATTCAGTCCGGAATGGGTGGCGAGCGACACGAAGATGAAGACGGTGACGCCGAAACCGAGGCGCGTCGCATCGAGATCGGCGCGGTAGCGCCGGATCAGGGCGGTCTCCTCCAGCCGCTGACGCCGCCGCGACACCTGCGAGGGCGACAGCCGCACGAGATCGGCGAGCTGCTGGTTGGTTCGTGCGCCGTCCGCCTGCAAAGCGTCGAGCAGGCGCAGGTCAAAGCCGTCAATCTCGATCAAAGCGCTCATGAATAGCCAGATTAGTGCATGTTTCGTGCATGTCCAGGGCGCTTCTCGTCACGCTTCTCACACTCCTTGCGCCGGATCTCGACGACACTGGCGTCATCGCACTTCCGCACAGGAGACCGCCATGGGCCCGTTCCCGCACGATGCGCCGCCTTCCGCCATCACCAAGCAGAACCCGATGGGGACCGACGGTTTCGAATTCGTCGAATTCGCCCATCCGGATCCGGCCGAGCTCGGCCGCGTGCTGGAGCTGATGGGTTTCAAGGCGGTGGCGAAACACCGGTCCAAGAACGTCACGCTCTATCGCCAGGGCGACGTCAATTACGTCGTCAATGCCGAACCGGATTCCTTTGCCCAGGCCTTCGCAGCCGAGCATGGCCCCTGTGCCTGCGCCATGGCCTTCCGTGTCCAGGACGCCAAATATGCCTATGAGCTGGCGCTTTCGCTTGGCGCCGAGCCGCATGTCGGCAAGGTCGGACCGATGGAGCTCGCCATTCCCGCCATCAAGGGCATCGGCGGCTCGCTGCTCTATTTCGTCGACCGCTACGGCGACAAGGGCTCGATCTGGGATGTCGACTTCGTCTGGGCCGCCGAGCGCGATCCGCATCCGGAGGCCGCCGGTCTCTATTATCTCGACCACCTCACCCACAACGTCCATCGCGGCCGCATGGACCATTGGGCCGGCTGGTACGAAAAGCTGTTCAATTTCCGCGAGATCCGCTTCTTCAACATCGAGGGCAAGCTGACCGGCCTGATTTCGCGGGCACTCACCAGCCCCTGCGGCAAGATCCGCATTCCGATCAACGAGAGCCTCGACGACAAGAGCCAGATCGAGGAATATCTCAAGCAATACAAGGGCGAAGGTATCCAGCACATCGCCTGCGGCTCGCGCGATATCTATGCGACCGTCGAGGCACTGCGCGCCAATGGCCTGCCCTTCATGCCCTCGCCGCCGCCGACCTATTACGAGAAGGTCGACGCCCGCGTGCCCGGCCATGGTGAAGATGTCGCCCGCATGCAGAAGAACGGCGTGCTGATCGACGGCGAAGGCGCCGTGGCGGTCGGCGACAAGGAAGGCCGCATGTCACGCGTGCTGCTGCAGATCTTCTCCGGCACGGTACTCGGCCCGATCTTTTTCGAATTCATCCAACGCAAGGGCGATGACGGTTTCGGCGAGGGCAATTTCCGCGCCCTGTTCGAATCGATCGAGGAAGATCAGATCCGCCGTGGCGTGATCGGCGGCAAGGCCGCCTGACGCGTTCGCGCCGCCGCTCAGACCAGCGGATAGACGGTGCCGACCCAGGGAAGTGCCGCCGCGCTCGCCGCGGCGGCGATGAATTTCTTGTCGAACGGTTCGAGGTCGTCGGCGGCAGTGACCGGGCCGGACGCCGCGACGATCTGGGCCTGGGTCAGCAGAATGAAGCAGAGCGCCAGGTTGCCGAGGTGGCGGGCATAGTCGAAGGTGATGATATTGGTCACGAGATAGCCGCCGAGCACCACCGCGGCGACCATCAGATAGATCCGATAGGCCAGCGGGCGTGTGACCTTGAGCGGCTGGATGCGACGCGCGAGGAAAGCGATGACCGGCAGGTGGATCAGTACGATCGCCGCGTAGATCGGCAGCCGCTTCAGATGTTCGGGCATCATGCCGAGCGAAATGCGGGTCTCTTCGGCGATGGTCGAGTACCACATGAAGGCCTGCCGTTCGGGCACCGGCTGCAGGGCCCGCGCCTGCAGGCCTTCGAGAAATGTCTCGAGCGGCACCTTGGCCGCCGTACAAACCAGCAGATGAGCAAACAGCGCGGCGAGCAGAACGAGCGAACCGGCGATGAGGGCGACGTCGCTCGCACGGACCCGGCGACCCACGCCGACCGCGCGCACCAGCAGAATGCCGTAGATCGTCGGAATATAGATGGTCGAATGGACATGGTGGACGAACAGGAGAAGCGCGCTGAGCGTGCCGATCAGAACATAGCTCCAGAGCTTCAGCGGCAGCAGCACGGCCAGCATGGCGACGATCGCGCCCAGAACGTCGAATTTGCCAAGATTGCCGACGAAGTTCTTGAACAGCAGTGGCGAGCCGAACAGGAAACAGGCGAGCACGAGGGTTTCCAGCGACTTGACGCGATAGGTCCTGGTAAAGACCGCCGCGTAGAGACCGGCCGCCACCCCGATCGCCAGGAAGCCTTCGATGCGGACGACCCAGGGCGAAATCCGATCGGTGAACCAGGAATAGATCTCGCCGACGAGCCCGCGGCGGATCAGCCCATGCTCATAGCTCACCAGCCGATGGACATATTCCGAATCCGGCAGCGGCGTGGCGCAGCGGTGGATGACCACCACCGCGAATGCCACAAGATTGATCAGTAGAATGGTGCGGTAGGTCGCGGTCGCGGCATTGGCCGATGTCGAAGCAAGCGAACTCATGCCGAGTCATCCATGACCCGGCACGTAACAATTTGTTTCTCAGGCCGCAAGCCTCCCCTCGGCCACGGCGTGACAGGCGACCGTGCCGAACGCGTCGGTGACGGCGGCCGGCATCTCGGTCCGGCAACGGCCATTGGCCAGGGGGCAGCGCGGATTGAACGGACAACCCGGCGGCGGCGTGATCGGATTGGGGATCTCGCCGTCGACCGGTTTGCGCGCGCGGCCGGACATGTCGAGGTCGGGCACCGCGTCCAGCAGCATGCGGGTATAGGGATGACGCGGCGCCTTGAACATCTGCTTGGCCGGCGCGACCTCGACCAGACGGCCGAGATACATCACGCCGATCCGGCTCGCCATGTGCCGGACCACCGCCAGATTGTGCGAGATGAACAGGTAGGTCAGGCCGAACTCGTCCTGCAGGTCGCGCATCAGGTTGAGGATCTGCGCCTGCACGGACACGTCGAGCGCCGAGGTCGGCTCGTCGCAGACGATGAATTCGGGTTTCGACGACAGCGCCCGCGCGATCGCGATGCGCTGGCGCTGGCCGCCGGAAAATTCATGCGGATATTTGCCGCCGTCGGCGGGATCGAGGCCGACCGTCTTGAGCAGGCGGCCGACCTCGACCTCGATCGCGTCATTGTCGCGGATCAAGCCGAAGGCGCGGATCGGTTCGGCGATGATCCGGTCGACCCGCCAGCGCGGATTGAGCGAGGCAAAGGGCGACTGGAAGATCATCTGGATCTTCTTGCGCAGCTCCTTGAGCTTGCCCTGGTCGTCGCGTTTCCACATGTCGATGCCGTCGATGGTGATCGACCCATTGGACGGCGGCAGCAGGCCGACCACCATATTGGCGACCGTCGACTTGCCCGACCCGGATTCGCCGACCAGCGCGAAAGTCTCGGTCCGGCCGATCGAAAAGGAAACGTCCTGCACGGCCCGGAGAAAGCGCTTCTCCTCGCGCTCGATCATCCGGTTGAGCCAAGGTTTCGAAACATCGAATGTGCGCGACAGGTTGCGCACGGACACGAGCGGCTCGGTCACGCCACTTTCTCCTTGGTATCGGCATAGAGCCAGCAGGCGACCGCGGTCGCACCCACCGGGATCGGGTCCGGCCGCTCGATCCGGCAACGGTCGAACACTTTAGGACAGCGCGGGTTGAAGGCGCAGCCCCTGGGGATGGCGGTCAGCCGGGGCATCGAGCCCGGGATCTGCACGAGACGATCGGCATTGGTGTCGAGCGTCGGGATCGACCCCATCAGCCCATCGGTATAGGGGTGGCGGGCGCGCTTGATGACGTCCTGCACCGGGCCGATTTCAGCGATGCGACCGGCATACATCACCGCCACGCGATCGGCCGTCTCGGCGATC
>BFBZ01000008.1_pt369 | contig 13392 bp, 13 predicted proteins | sample 1888401 | NCBI WGS metagenome assembly BFBZ01 (sample SAMD00112614, study PRJDB3348) | symbiont metagenome | host: Chara braunii | reverse complement strand
CGTCGAGCACCAGGAGATCCACCCGGTGGTCGGTCATGGCCTTGGCCATCTCGCGGCCGTCGGAGGCGGTCGTGACATGGCAGGAATTGGTGCGGAGATATTTCGCGATGAGAGACCGCGTCTCGCGATCGTCCTCAACGACAAGGATGTTGGGCGCAGCCTGGGTCATACCGACTCTTTTGTCCGTGATTCGGGGAAAGCGGCTCAGGATTTTTGTTTCAGTATATTTCTGAAATCTTGCCCGGCATAACGAGTTAACAGGTCGGCGCGGCAGAGAAAAGTTATCGTTCTGTCATCCAGCCTAGCCCGTTGAAATACGGATAGAACTCCCCAGCCACGGTACGATGGCTGAGCGAGTCCAGTGGCCCGAAAAAAGGGAAGCTCGGCTGTCCTATCCGGGGCCGGAACCGGTTTCGACGGCAACGCGTTGTTTCTCTTTTCAGGCGAGGGAGGGTGAGATGGCTGTCGACGTCCGGACCAGACCGCATCAGCTCATTGCAAGCGATCGGGTCGAGGGGACCGCGGTGCGCCGGGCCAATGGCGACATGATCGGCCACATCGAGCGGCTGATGATCGACAAGATCTCGGGCAAGGTGTCATACGCGGTGTTAAGCTTCGGTGGCTTCCTCGGGATCGGAACCAATCTGATCCCGCTGCCCTGGGGTCGGCTGCGCTACAACACCAAATTCGAGGCCTACGAGCTCGACATCGAGGACGACGAGCTGAAGCGGGCACCGTCGTTTCGCGCCGACAAGGATTTCGATTGGGGCGACCGCTCGCAGGAAGTCGAGCTGCATCGCTTCTACGGCGTGCCGCCCTATTGGGGCGGCTTCTGATCGCGAAGCAAGACGCGCACGATCGACGCATGTCGATCAATGATGCAAGTGGCGGGGCCGGCGCCGGCGTGCGCAACGCGGTTCGCCGGGACGACTTAGTGAGCCAAACATCGTCACATCTGGGACTGCGCGTCCGGCGCAGTCGTGAGGCTCAACCGCAGCCTACTTGAAAGCTGGCGATCGCCTTCGTCAAGCACCGCAGCATTCCATGCGTTGCACAGTCGATGATCCTCATTTCAACCAATGCGGCACGGGCAGATTCTTCCTGCGCAGGAAATCCGGATTGAACAGCTTGGACTGGTAGCGCTGGCCACCATCCGCGAGGATCGTCACGATAGTCTTGCCCGGGCCGAGATCGCGCGCCAATCGCATGGCGCCGACGATGTTGATCGCGCTGGAGCCGCCCAGCACCAATCCCTCATGCGCGATGAGGTCGAACAGCACGGGCAATGCCTCCTCGTCGGTGATCTGGTAGGCCATGTCGATCGGCGTGCCGTCGAGATTCTTCGTCACACGCACTTGACCGATTCCCTCGGTGACTGAATCGCCCTCGGCCGTCAGCTCGCCTTTGGTGAACCAATTGTAGAGCGCGGCACCCATCGGATCGCTGAGCGCGATCTTCACGTCCGGATTGCGTTCCTTGAGCGCGCGGGCGATGCCGCCCAGTGTCCCGCCACTGCCGACGGCGCAGGTGAAGCCGTCCACCTTTCCGTTGGTCTGCTCCCAGATCTCGGGACCGGTCGTGCGATAATGTCCGTCGCGGTTGGCGACGTTGTCAAATTGATTGGCCCAGAACGCGCCGAGCTCTGCGGCGAGACGACCGGAATAGCTGGCGTAGTGACCGGGATTGGAGGAGGGCACAGCCGGTATCAGGCGGAGCTCGGCACCGTAGAGCCGCAGCATGTCCTGCTTCTCCTGGCTCTGGGTGTCGGGCATGACAATGACCGAGCGATAGCCGCGGACATTGGCCACGAGGGCAATGCCGATCCCGACATTGCCCGCAGTGCCTTCCACGATCACGCCGCCGGGCCTGAGCTCGCCGCGCCGCTCCGCGTCGTCGATGATGGCGAGCGCCGCGCGATCCTTGATCGAGCCACCGGGATTGAGAAACTCGGCCTTGCCGTAGATGTCGCAACCGGTGGCGTCAGATGCTCCGCGGAGCCTGATCAGGGGTGTGTTGCCAATCGCTTCGAGCAGACCCGACCGCACATTCATGGTGCCCCGCCTTTCGTTTCCCGGAGCATCTTATGCGAGGCGGATCAGCGCATTGTTGCTGTTATGAATTCGATTCGCGCAATATCTCCATCGCTGTGGCTGCGATACCGATTGCTTTGTTCTCTTTAGTCGCGAGCTGAGCCGCCGTCATCGTCGGCCCGGCCCGCGCTCGGTTCAGATCGCGTGCCGTATCACCAGCCGAGTTCGCGCAAGTAGGCCGCGCGGGCGGCAACGCCGGTGTGGGTGAAATCCGTGAACACGCCATCGACGCCGAGGCGGAAGAACTTCAGATATTCGAGGCTTGGATCGTTGTGATAGTCGGCCGCCAGGTATTTCTTCTCGTTGCGGAACGTGAAGACATGCACGAACAGGCCGAGCTTGTGTGCGTCGGCGATCACGCTGGTGGCGTCCTGCGTCGAAGCGTCCGCGGTCGAGCCCTTGTAGGGCGTGCCGTCGGCGCCAGCGTCCTTCCAGGGCGAGATCTTGTACGGCACGATGTAGGCCTTCCATGGGCCGACGCCGTCCGCATAGGTCTTGATCTCCGCGAGGCCCGCAGGAGTCAGCATCGCGTCGAAGGTGCGGCCGTCACCCGCCACCGTCCAGTCATACGGACGGGAATTGGCGATGTTGTTGAGCAGCACCTTGCCGGTCTTGAAGTCGACGCCGTTGCCGTCGACGAGCTGGACCTGCCGCGTCTCCAGCCCATGGCTGCGCATGTATTTCAGGCTGCCCGGCTCGAAGCTCTGGACGATGATCGGCGCGTCCTTCGCGTTGAGGCCGTTCTCCTTGATGATCTTGATCAGGGCATCCTCGAGCGGATGGCTGCCGGGCGCGCCGCAACCATTGGCGATCGCCTGAGCATTGTTCCAGGTCGGATTCTTGGTTTCCGGATAGACCGCGATGGTCCGTCCGGTCGCCTTGCTCTTGGCCTTGGCGATGTCGATGATGTCCTGGAAGCTGATGATCGGGAATTTGCCGTTGAATAGCTTTGGCCGTTCGTTGGCCGCATCATAGGTGGTGCCGGCGATCCATTGTTTCAGCTCCGCCATGGTGAAGTCGGTGATCGACCAGTCGTTGGTGTGGTCGTCGCCGTCGACGATCAGCGCCTTCAGCACCGATTTGGGATCGGCCGGATCGACGAGATCGATGGGATATTCGGCCGGTCCGCCGCTCGACGCGGGAGCCTTGACGAGAACCCCGCGCACGGTGCGCTTGCGCGCCGCGACCTCCGGATTGGTCTTCGCCACTTCGGCGACGTTGGTGTTGTCGCCAAGCCACGGGTTGTGACGCGCGACCAGAACGCAATCCTTGGTGAGGTGCAAATCCTCTTCGAGCGCGTCCGTTCCGAGGTCGGCGGCCAGTTCATAGGACGCCTCGGTCTCCTCGGGCATCAGGCCCGGCACGCCGCGATGGCCGATCACGAGCGGCAATTTTCCGTCGACGGTGACAAAGGGCTTGGCGCCGGCCGGCGCCGGGCCGGTTTGCGCCGATGCCAGCGACGGCAGCAGGACCGCCAGCGCCGCGGCGCCGAGCAGCAACGCTCCAACATGAACGTTACGTCGCGAACGAATCTGCATCACGGCCAAGCCTCCATCCTTTGTGCCGCGTCGGGGCGAAATGCCGCAAGGGACGAGGCCGCATTCGGTCGACGCTGTAGTCTTCTTGTCTCAATCTTCTGACAGGCGGATGACTGTGGTGCGGGAGGGTGGGGCGAAGTGTTGTGATGCGCGGCCCGAGACGCGCGTCATCGCCGGTTGCGGCCGGCCGCTACGCTTCAATGCTCGATCCGGACGCTCATGCCGGGCTCGAGGCCGCCGCCGGCAGGATCAAGACGCAGACGCAGCGTGTTGCGGTCGTGATCGCCGATCACGCGCTCGGCCTGCCAGGTGGCGAACACCCCAAGCGGCCGCATTTCTGTGACGAGCGCCTTGGTCGCGTCGCCCGTGGTGCTGCGTACCACACTCACGGTCTTTCCGATGGCAAGACCGTTGAGATGGTCCTCGCGCACATTGAACGACAGCCATTGTTGGCCCGCCGCCGCGATCGTCAGGATCGGCTGACCCGCGCGAACATTCTCACCCACTTCCGCGGCGATCACGCTGACCACGCCGTCGACCGGCGCACGCAGTACCATCTTGTCGAGCCGGCGGTCGAGCACCGCGACAGCGGCTGCGGCGGCCTGCACCTGTGCGTCGGCAATGGCGCGCTCCTCCTTGGTTGGTCCCGCCACCGCGGCATCGTAATTGGCCTGGGCGGCCGTCACGCCGGCGCGCGCCGCGGCAACATCGTTCTCGGCCTGGTCGAGCGCCTGCTGGGTTTCGAAATTCTGCCCTGCCAGCGTGCTGATCCGCTTGAGCTGGGCTTCGACATAATCGAGACGCGAATTGGCCTTGGAGATCGCAGCCTTCAGGGATTCGACCTGTTCGCGACGTACGCCGGCATAGACATTGTTGCGGCTCGCGACCGCGGAGGCGAGCGCGGCGCGCGCCTGGTCGGCCTGCGCGGTGAGTTCGACGGCGGAGAGCTTGGCGAGGACATCGCCGGCGTGCACCTGCGCACCTTTCTCGACCGCGATCGACAGCAGCTGGCCATTCACTTCCGGTTCGATGCGGACCTCGGTCGATCGCACCACACCGACGATTGCGGGAGCCTGTGTCGCACGGCTCTCGGCGTAGATCAGCGCGCCGGCGACGAGCACTAGCGGGATCGCGATGATGGCGACGCGGCTAGCGTTGGGCATGTTGCTGTCCCCTCTTGAACACCAGCGCGGAGATCACGGCGAGCACGAAATAACCCACGGCCAGGCACCACAGCCTGGCCCAGTCGTGCGAGACCTCCCAGATGCTCGCACCGAGCTGGTTGACCCGCACCAGGCCGTCGATCGCGGAGTCCGCCGGGAACAGGCGGCCGAGCGCCGTGGCGGCATCTGGAATGGCCTCGCGCGGCCATGCGAAGCCGGCGGTGAAGAATTGCGGCAGGCTGGTTGCCAGCAGCAGGATGGTGGCGTTTTCGGGCCGCGTGAACCAGGCCCCGATCGCCTGTCCGAGGAAGCTCGTCGCCAGCAGGAAGACGGTCGCCAGCGCGAAGATCTGCGGCAGATGACCAAGTGTTGAAAAGCCGTAGATCCGCGGCAGCACGATCAGATAGAGCGCAAGCGCCGGCAGATAGATGGTCAGATGCGCGATGCCACGGCCGAACACGCCGGTGAGAACGTTGCCGGAGTTCGCCAGCGCGGTGCCGGTCAGCATCGCCGCTCCGATCAGCAGCGTCTGTTGCAGGATCAGGATGAAGGCGGCGGGGACGATGTAGCTGGCATAGCCGCCGACCGGGTTGAAGATCGGTTGCAGCAGCACGTTGGCCGGGCTGAGGCTTGCCAGCTTCGCCTTGACCAGACTTCCGTCGGAGCGGGCGCCGCGCGATACCAGCTCGGAAGTCAGCGTGCCGATCGCGGTAGCGACGGCGCTCGCGGTAGATCTGAAGATGAATAGATAGGTGGCGTCGGCGTAGACCGGGATGTGAGCGGTCAGGCCCTTGAGCACGTCGCGCTCGGTGCCGGGCGGAATCTGCACGGCGGCAAACGCATTGCCGCGATCGATCGCGGTGCGCGCCTCGGCGAGCGTGCGGGCGCGAACCGTCACGCTCAACGTGCCGCTGGCATCCAGCGTCTCGACGATCTGGCGGGAGAGATCGCTGAGATCATTGTCGACGACCGCGATCGGCAGCTTGCGGAGGATCTGGTTCAAGTAAGGCTGCGGATAATAGATGCCGTAGACCAGCGGCGCCACGAACAGCAGGCTCAAGGCGCTGCGCGTTGTCAGCACGCGCCGCCACTCCGCAACGAAGGCGCCGCCGACGCCGCGTGGCGCCGGCTCGTCGACGACTGGTTCGGCAGGCCGGACCGCCACAAACCACCCGCTGCGCGTCAGGCTGGCCATGCGCAGCCATGCGAGCGCCGCGAACAGCAGGGTGAGGCCCGCCAGCGCCGCGAACGGCATCGCCGATTCCGAGGCGGGCAATCCGCGCGCGGCCTGTCCCATCAGGACAGCCATGTACCAGCGCAGCGGCAGGATCGCGCTCCAGATTTGCGCGAAGGTGTTCATTCCGATGGTCGGAAAGCCGACACCGGCATAGCCGAAGGCAGGGGAGGCGATCAGGCCGGCAAGTCCGAGCCCGGTCGCGAGGTCGCGGACCAGCAGCTGCAACAGCGCGCCCAGCGAGAGATAGGCGATGATGAGCAGCGATCCGGCGGCGATCATCAAGAGCGCGTCGCCCTTGAAGGGGATCTGCAGCACGCCCTCCAGCACCAGCGTCTGCGCCAGCATGATCAGGACGAAGATCACGAACAGCGGCGCCAGCTTGCCGGCCAGCGCTGCGACCGGATCGCCGCCTGCGCTTTCGAGCCAAGCCCGCGCGTCGCGGCGGCGGAATTCGGAGCCGACGGAATAACCGGCGGCGAGCGTGATCACCACATGGATGATGGTCGGCAGCAGCGCGCGCAGCAGGAACTGGGCGTAGTTCTTCTGCGGATTGACCAGTGCAATGGTCTCGGCGCTCAGCGTTCCCATCGACGCCGGGGCAGGCGCGGCGCGGTTGGCGGGCGCGGCCGCGGCCGCCGCGGCGGACAGGGCATCATTCAGGCCGGACGAGGCGATGCCGGCCGCGGTCAGGAATTGCTGGTTGTAGAAACCCACGACCTGCGGGCGGCGATCCGCCTTCAGGTCGCGTTCGAAATTCGGCGGGATGAAGATCGCCGAGATCGCCTTGCCGGAGCGGATGTCCTGCACGGCGGTCGACAGCGAGCCGGAATCGTCGACGATCCGCAGGCTCGGCGACGCCGCGACATGCTGCGTCAGCGCGCGCGAGGTATCCGACTTGTCGGCGTCGACGATGGTGACGCCGAGGCCGCGGATGACGGGCTGGCTGAACACGGTGGTGAGCACCACGAAGGCGAACAGCGGGACGCCGAAGATCAGGAGCAGCGCCACGCGGTCGCGCAGCAGCCACGCGCACTCGCGCTGTGCGACCAGCCAGAAGCCGGGCTTTGAGGCGAGCCTCATTGGCGCGACTTCCAGTCGAGATAGGCGCTCATTCCCGGCCGCAGTTCGGGCACCGGCTGCACCGGATAGGCGCGAATCGAGAACGTGCGCAGATCGAAATCGCCGGTGGCACGGGTGGCCCGCCAGCTCGCATATTCGCCCTTGGTCGCGATCAGCTTGACCTCGACCGTGACATGGCGATCGTCGAGCGCCGGAATGCGGACGTCGAATTTGTCACCGACCTTGAGGCCCTTGACCAGGTCCTCGCGCAGATCGAAGTGGATCCACAGATCGGCCAGATTGATCAGCGTCACCAGTGGCACGCCCGGCGAGACGAACTCGCCCGGCTCGACGTTGCGCTGGTAGACCTGCGCGGCGACCGGCGCATAGACCGCGAGCTGATCGATCACCGACTGGACGCTCTGAATATCCGCTTCGGCTTTCTCGACATTCGCTTTCGCGATCGCGCGCTCTTCCTTGGTGTAGCCGTTGACCGCCTGCTCATAGGCCGATTTGGCCTGATCGAGCCCGCGCTCGGCCTCGTGCAGCGCATCGGTGGTCTGGTCGAGCCGGGCCTGCGGCGCGTTGCCTTGCTCGGTCAATGTCTTGGCGCGATCGAAGGTCTTCTGGGCCAGCACCTGCGCGGCTTCCGCGCGCTCCATCTCCGCCTTGCGCGCGGCGATGGTTTCGACCCGCGTTCCGACCAGCACATTGGCGAGCTGCGCATCGGCGACGGCCTTGGCGGCCCGCATCTGGTCCTGTTTTGCCAGCGTCTCCGGATTGTCGATGCGCACCAGCACGGCGCCCGCGGCCACGTTCTGTCCGCGCTCGACCGGGATGTCCTTGACCCGTCCGTCGACGCGCGCCGCGATATCGAGCCGCGTTGCGTCGACCTCGCCCTGCACCAGCAGCGGCTCCGGCCGCAGCAGGTAGTAGACCGACAGTGCGATGATAATGGCTGCAACGATGCCGACGATGATGGCCGGCGTGCGCGTGGTCGCGTGCGCGGTCTTTTGTGGTGCTGTTGCCGGTGCGGACGCGCTGTGGCTTTCGTTACCGGAAGGCGACACGTCCATAGCGACCCCACATTGGTTTACAACCAGGCTACTCATTCACTATGGCGTGGATGTTAGACCCTGCCAACCACGATGGCGTGTCCGAATTTGCCGCGATTTGTCCGGTTCCGAATGCACGCGTAGCCGTTGCTGGCGATATCGCATCTCGATGCTTCGCATCGGCCTGCGCTTAGTGCCGCGCTGCGAACAAATCGGCGTTGCCGGCCGCGCATGGCCGCGCCGGTCACACGGATATTTGAAGCTGCGCACCCGAATAAATCGCATCCGATTAAATCGGGATACTTGAAGCCCGGCCGCGCCGTGCCTTTATCAGGCGCGAACGAATTAATCGTATGCGATGTAAATCGCGGGAGCGTGATCATGACCACCAGGATTTCCCACGCCGTCACAGCGTTCAAGACCATCGCGCTGGCTGCCGCGCTGTCCGCCATCGTCGTCGCGGCCGCTTCGGCGCAGGCCGCGATCTCCGAGCCGGCCGCCTACCAGGCGCTGTATCCCTATCGCGACGTGCTCAACAACGGTGCGCCGACGCCGGCGGCKCGGCTGGTGCTGGAGCCGCCGGCCGTGCTGCAAGCGCTGCAAGCCCAGGAGAGCGGCATCGGCGTCGTCCATGTGCCGCGCCACCGGTCGCATCGTGCCGGCCGCTAAAGCTGCTCGCGCGCCTGTGATTGAATGATGTCAATCATGTCATTGATCGCGGGCCTGCCTCGACTACGTCGAATACAGAGACTTCCCTGACCACGGAGCGTTGCAATGACCAAGCAGATCAATGACCTCTCGAGGTACTATCGCTATGAGCTCGTGCACGGCGAGCATGCCGACTTCATCGCCTATCAGCGCAATCTGGGCGACGGCGTCTGGCAGACTTATGCTACCTGGATGATTCCGGGCGCGAGCGGCGAGTAGCATCACCGATGCGGCGATCTCCACGACCTGCCGCGGGATAAGAAAGCGCGCCCGGTGTGGCCGGGCGCGTTCTCGTCTTCTTACCGGGCGAGCTGGCCGCGGACCGCGGCGGTGCGTCAGCTCACTTCACCAGTGGGCAGCCGCCCTTGTCGAGCGGGCGGAAGGCCTCGTCGCCGGGTACGGTGGCGATCAGCTTGTAGAGGTCCCACTCGTTCTTGGATTCCTGGGGCTTCTTGGTCTCGAACAGATACATGTCGTGCACCATGCGGCCGTCGATCCGGATATGGCCGTTTTTGGCGAAGAAGTCGTTGATCGGCGTCTTGCGCATCTGCTCCATCACCTTCGGCGCCTCGTCGCTGCCGATCGCCTCGATCGCCTTCAAGTAATGCATCGTCGCCGAATACAGGCCGGCCTGGATCATGGTCGGCATGTGGCCGACCTTCTCGTTGAAGCGCTTCGAGAAGGCACGGGTCTCGTCGTTCATGTCCCAGTAGAAGGCATCGGTGACGATCAGGCCTTGCGTGGCCTTCAGGCCCAGCGCGTGGGTGTCGGTGATTTCCATCAGCAGCGCGATCATCTTCTGCCCGCCCTGGGTCAGGCCGAACTCGGAGGCCTGCTTCAGCGCGGTGGTGGTGTCGCCGCCGGCATTGGCCAGCGCCACGACCTTGGCCTTGGATGCCTGGGCCTGCAGCAGGAAGGACGAGAAGTCCGACGAGTTGAGCGGATGCCGGACTTCGCCAAGCACCTTGCCGCCGCTTTCCTTGACGACGTTGGCGGCGTCGCGTTGCAGCGCCATGCCGAAAGCGTAGTCGGCGGTGACGAAGAACCAGGTGTCCTCGCCGCGCTTGACCATCGCCTTGCCGGCGACGTTCGACAGCGCATAGGTGTCGTAAGTCCAGTGCACCGTGTTGGGCGAGCAGGCCGGACCGGTGATGTCGGAGGAGCCGCCACCGGAATTGATGTGGATCTTGTTCTTGTCCTTGGTGATCTGGCTCACCGCCAGCGCCACCGAGGAGGTCGGCACGTCGAGGATCGCATCGACCTTTTCGTTGTCGTACCAGTTGCGTGCGATGCTGACGCCGACGTCGGGCTTGTTCTGGTGATCGGCCGCGACCACCTGCACCGGCTTGCCCTTCACCTTGCCGCCGTAATCGGCGACCGCCATCTCGACGGCGGCGACCGACCCCTTGCCGGTGGCGTCCGCATAGAGGCTCGACATGTCGGTGAGCACGCCGATCTTGACGACGTCGTCGGAGATCTGGGCATTGGCTGCGGTGCCGGAGGCTGCAAGCGCGAGGCTGGCCGCGGCTGCGGCCAAGAGCAATTTCATCGTGTTCTCTCCCTGTTTTTCATTCGGGTCGCTTCCACGGGGCACCTTCTATCCGGTGCGACAAGCTGTCGCAAAGACGACTTTTTGGGCATGCTGAAGGAGCCAGACCGGCGGGGCGGCTTTTATCGCACTCCGCCGGCGGCGAGAGGGGGCGCCCCCCAGGCTACAGCGCTGGCAGCGCGGTGACGGCAGCCTTGATGGTGCCGTCGGTTTCCACGATCACCCGGAGCGTCTTCGAATCGAAGGCGATGCCGGCGAGGCGGATGCTGTTGACGTCGGCATCGACGCGGATGCCTTCCTCGTTCTTCTGCAGGTCGGCGATGGCGCTGGCGATCTTGCGCTGCGCATTGGTCGCGAACGGCTTCAGGTCGACGACCAGCCGGTCGGCCAGCGCCTGCTGCATGTGGGGGATCGCCGCGCGCGCGGCGGCGCCGAGCAGGCCGAACGCGGCCTCGGATTCGACCGCCAGCTCGACATCGGCCAGCCGCAACGTCTGCGCCTGCTCGTCGAGCCGCGGCCGGCCCCAGATATGCACGGTCGCCTCGGCACCGAAGCCGAAGAAGCTCTTCTTCTCCTTGGCATGCACCAGCAGCGAAATCAGCAGCCGGTCGCCGGACGCGGCGATGCTCGCGCTCTTGACGGTCACGTCGACCGGGCCAGAACCGTCCTCGGGAAAGGTCTTGCCCTTGAGCTGGGCCTCGACCAGCTGGGTCAGCGTGGTGAAGGACATGTCGACCGGCAGGCCGATCGCGATCTGGCTCGACATCGGAGGCACGATCGAGAGCTTGTCGGGGAACGGGCAATTCGGGGTGGTCTGTGTCTCGGTGATCCGCGTCTCGGCCTCGATTCCCATCGTCAGGATCACCGACGACGCATCGACCTTGGGTTGGGCCGCGATCGCGCGGATCGGCCGCAGCTCGAGCCACATCGGCGGCATCGACGCGGTGCCGCCGGTGCCCTGCAGCGGGATCGAGCGGCAGGCCTTGGCCCATTGCGCGCGGGCGTTGTTCTGGAACACCGGGTCGTTGCGCAACCGCGCCTCGACCGCGGAAATCTGCTCGGCGACCGCCTTGTCGATGACCGGCTTGACCTGGGCCGGCACGTTGATGCGGGCCCCGGCCGCCGACAGGCTGGTGTCGCCGAGATTGACCTGCGCCTGCAGGTTCGGCTCGATCCGCCAGGACGCGCCGAGCTTCGGCCGCGCGGTCAGCGTAACGCTGCCCTTGATGTCGGCATTGGCGTTGATGTTCTTGATGTTCACGGAGCCGATCTGCTTGGCGACATTGCCGCCGAGCAGGCTGCCGAGCGCATTGGTGACGGCGCCGGTCGCCTTGTCCGACAGCGAGCCGGTAACCTTGAGCGTGCCGTTGATCGGGGTCGTCAGCGTCAGCACGTCCTGCGCGCCGGTGGCCGCGATCGGCCCGCGCGACGCGGTCCAGCCGATGTCGGCATTTTGCAGGATCTGCTGGACCGGGTTGTCGGCCTTGCCGCCGAAGGTCTTCGGCGCGCCGCGTTCGGCGGCATCGCGGATCGCGGCCAGCGCGACCGAGACTTGCGCCACGACTGTCGAGGAACGCGGCGCCGTCGGCAGCGGCGGCAATTGCGCGAGCTGCGGCTTCTGCAAGGTGGCGCTCGGCGCAAGCCAGTCCATAGCTTTGAGGCTGATCGCGAACGAGACCAGCACCACCGTGATCCCGAGCGCGATCGTCCTTGGATGCATCGGTAGACGCATCATTCCCCCGGATGAAGATCAACTTTGACGGGTTGTACAGGCCCCTCGACGAGGGCGCCAGTGTGGCGGGATCAAGCTGGTTCGGGGGCACAGCGCCGCCGCTGCCCCGATCTTGACGGGGACGTTAACGATTGTGAATGCGACAACGGCCCCGGCGGGGCGCCGGAGCCGTTGTCTGAGCCTTGGAGGAGGCTTGGGGAAGTCGGGCTTTTGTCAGCGGACGGCCGAGCCGAGGTCGGCGCGGCGGTCGGTCATCGGCAGCACGATCACCTTGGTACCGACGCCGACCCGCGAATAGAGGTCGGTGACGTCCTCGTTGGTGAGGCGCAGGCAGCCGGACGAGACGTGGGTGCCGATCGTCTCCGGCGCGTTGGTGCCGTGGATACGGTAAACGGTGCCGCCGAGATACATCGCGCGGGCGCCGAGCGGGTTGCCGGGGCCGCCGGCCATGTGGCGCGGCAGATAGGGCTGGCGGGCGATCATTTCCGGCGGCGGCGTCCAATCCGGCCATTCCGCCTTCTTGGTGATGGTCTGGGTGCCGGACCAGGTGAAGCCGTCCCGGCCGACGCCGATGCCGTAGCGCATCGCCTGACCATTGCCCATCACCAGGTAGAGATAGGTGTGCGGGGTGTCGATGATGACGGTGCCGGGCGCCTCGCGGGTCGGATAGGCGACGATCTGGCGGCGCAGCCGGGCGGGCAATTCAACCGAACGGTCTTCCTCCTGCGCCTGCGGCATCGACTGTACCGGCGGCTGCACCGCCTCGGTCGGCGGCGTCAGGATGAAGGGGAAGATCGGCAGCGGCGTGGCCGCGGCGGAATTCGAGAAAGCGACGGTGCCGATCGCCAGCGCGCCGAAGGCGGCGGCAGCGAGACGTGCGTTCAGCTTGATAGAATTGAACATTGTCGACCCCTGTTGTTTGCGCCCTGCGCGCCAGTTCCGGCGCGTCGTTGGCTCAAACCAGTACAGGTGAGGCGTTTCAGGACGTTTGCACGAAATCGCCAAAATGGTTTCGTGCCGTTAGGGATTTGTTTCGTGCGTGTTTCGTCGAAGGGTTAAGCGCGGGTTGCCGGAAAGGTCGGGACCTCAGAGGTGAACGTACCCGGCCAATCCGTCCCACAGCAGCTTGGCCGCCGTGATGACGAGGATGGCGTAGCAGAGGCGGTAGAGCGCGCGTTGGTCGAGGCGCTCGTGCAGCCGCCATCCGGCCCACACCCCGACTGGCACGGCCGGCACGCACAGCGCCATCAGCATCCACAGG
>BFBZ01001782.1_pt1 | contig 13405 bp, 9 predicted proteins | sample 1888401 | NCBI WGS metagenome assembly BFBZ01 (sample SAMD00112614, study PRJDB3348) | symbiont metagenome | host: Chara braunii | reverse complement strand
CGAATGCCTTCCACATGCTTCTGCAGGTAGTCGACGGCAAGCGGCCCCTGCAGCGACAGGTCGTGGAGGTTGTCATCGAAGCGGATGGCGACGTCGCGCCCCGTGGCCGCCATGGTGAGCTGCTCATGGGCGCCGCCCGAACCATGCACGACCATCCAGCTGTTCGGCCCCATGCGGTAGATCACGCAGTCGTCGATGAACTTGCCGGCGTCGTTCAGCATGGTCGCGTATACCGAACGACCGGGCATGATCTTCTCGGCGTTGCGGGTCGTGGCGCGGTCGATGATGTGGCTGGCCGCCGGGCCGTTCAAATGGACTTTCTTCAAGCCGGAGACGTCCATGAGGCCGGCTTTGGTGCGGATCGCCAGATATTCGCGCTCCGGGTCGCCCGAATACTGCCAGGCGGTGCCCATGCCGCTCCAGTCTTCGAGCTTGGAACCAAGCGCGCGATGGCGATCGGCGAGCGTGGAAAATCGCCAGGAGTTGGTCATTGCATTCCCCTTTTTTGTACATGTTGGTTGTCGGCCACCTGAAGCTGGCCGGGGCCAGCTCCAGCTTTTCCACGATGGTCACCGCACCAAAGCAGGCTTTGCCACCATGGCGCGGTCGGAAAGCGCCCAGAACAACGCGAAGCTGCAGATAACCGTCGCCGGTGCCGAGAACAATTCGAGGTGCGGACTGCAGGGGCAGCAGACTCTGGCGAGCCTGCTGCCTCTGGGTAATCAGGCGACCTTCAACGTCGCCTTACTGGACTGCTCCGAAGTCCAGTAAGGCACGGTCCGGCGTTTCAGCATGTCGCGGAAAGCTGAAGTCGTGTTTGCCAGAAGCTCCCCGGAGCCCCAGTCCACGATGACGCCGTACTGACGGATGAGATCGAACATATCGAGTTCGCGCGCGCGATAGCGAGCCGCGATCTTCTCCGGGTCCTCGTCCAGCCAGGCCCTGCGATGGGCCGCGACGCGCGCGCGCTCTGCGAGCGTCGCCTGTTCGTCCAGCCGGTACTCGCACAGATCGGCGTCGATCTCTTCGACGACCACGCCGTAGTCCTTCTTGGCTCGCGCAACGGAAACATAGCCTTCGATCACATCGTTCAGCACCACCTCAGGGGCGCGCTTGAGAGGATCGCCGAGACCGCCGCCGCCTGCCGACGGGCGCTGGACGGTATCGCCCTGCTGCAGCGGGACACCGGAGAACAGCGAGCCGAGATAGCGCTCATTCTCCTGGCCCTGGTTGACCCACACGCCGTGGGGGATCGAGGGCAACCCACCCCACAGACCCCAGGTGATCGAGCGCTCGCGATCGCAGCAATAGGAGACGACGGTGCGCTCGCAGGCATAGAGCGTGCCGCCTTTCTGGACGCCAAGACCGCCGCGGAATTCACCCGGACCGCCGGAATCGACCATGAGCTCGTGACAGGTCGTCAGCACCGGAGAGAGACGCTCCTGGCCTTCGAACGGCTGAGTGCCCAATTGCACGCCGAACACCGGGCCGGTCGCGGCCCATCCGTCACGACCATTGCGTGCGCCCCAGCCGCCAACCATCCAGTCGTACCACATGAAGTAGGGCTTGCCTTCGTGGCGGGTGTCGCGGCCACCGATCAGCAGATAGTCCAGGTTGAAGGTGCAGGCCATGGCGCGCTCGGGCAGGACTTCCGCCCACAGTTCGAAGACCGCATTCATGATCTTCTCGAACGGACCCGAGGCAAATCCCGCCACCGGCGTCGGCCATTCGGCGTTGACGACCGACCCAATCGGACCTGCATCGACCGTGACCACGCGGTAAAACCCCGAGTTCATCGGGATGTCGGGCGATTGCATCTTCGTTCCGGCAACAACGGCCGCGAATGCGCCACCGTAGCAGCAGTTCAAAAACGAGCCGACGGTCTTGGGATGCGACCCTGCCAGGTCGTAGTGGACGCGGTCTCCGTCGATGGTCATCTTGACCTTGATCGGAACGAGCGCTTCGCCCTCGTCGGGATCGACGTCGATATAGTCGGTTGTTTCCCAAACGCCGTCGGGAAGCTCGGAGATGCGCTGGCGCGTCATGTCCTCGACATAGTCCTGCACCTCCGCAAACGACTTCTTGATGGTCTCGACTCCGTACTTGTCACAGAGACGCTGGATCTCGCGCTCGGCGAGCCGGCACGCTTCCGACTGAGCCTGAAGGTCGCCGATAATGTCGTTGGGCGCGCGCGTGTTGTGGGCGATCAGCTCGGCGACGTCGGACAGGTACACACCCTTGCTGTAGACGCGGACCGGAGTGATGCGCAGGCCCTCTGCCATGTGATCGAGCGCGTTGACATTGAACGAGCCGGGAACCGCCCCACCGACGTCGGCCCAATGGCCGTTGGCCTGGGCGAAGCCCAGCAGTTCGCCCTTGTAGAACATCGGCGCAAAGAGCCGCGTGTCGTTGAAGTGGGTGCCGCCCTGATAGACGTCGTTGATCACGAAAACGTCGCCCGGGTGCACATCCTTGCCAAACTTCTTGATGACGGCCTTGGCAGTCAGGTGCAGGGTGCCGACATGCGCGGCGATGTCGCCGCTACCTTGCATGATCGTGTCGCCGGTCGGGTCGCACAACGCCGACGAGAAGTCTCGCGAATAGATGACGAACGAATAGCAGGTGCGCAGGATCTGCTCGGCCATCTGATCGACGATGTTGACGTAGGCGTTTTTCAGAACCTCAAACGTAACCGGATCGAGCGTACGGCGATCTTTTTTCGGTGCCATTTTCAATCTCCAATTCGATGTGTTGTGGTGAGACGCGTATCGCTCAGGAAAGCGGCGCGACGTTCATCTTGATGATCAGGTACTGATCGACTTCCGCGGTTATCCCGGGCGGAACAACGATGGTGGAGTCGAGCTGATCGATGATCGCGGGTCCGGTGACGGTCGCTCCTGCGTGCAGGGTCGAACGGTCGTAGACCGGCGTCTTGATGCGCTTAGGCGCTTCGTCGAAGCGCACCATACGTTCGCCAACGGGCGCGGGCAGCGGAGCTTTGCGTACCTCGTGCCTRGCCAGTTCCGCCTTGCGGTTGAGYCCGGTGGCCTTCACCTGGATACGGCAGACTTCAACCGGGGCGTCGGGCCTCGAGTAGTTATGCTCGCGGCCATGGTCCTCATGGAACTGCTTGACTGCCTCGTCGAGGTTTTTGATGTCGGCGCTCACCGGGATCGACATCGACCTCCACTGACCCAGATAACGCATGTCGATGAAGCGCTGGAACAGCATGCGGTCCGGAGAGATGTCTTCGGTCAGGAGCCGGTCGCGGCCATCTTCCTCCAACACGCGGAACGCGGCGTTCAGTTCCTTCATGTCGATGTCGCTGACCGTGTCCGTGTACATCTGCGTGATATCATGGGTGATGTCGACGAGCAGGCAGCCCAGGGCCGAGGTCACACCCGGATTCGGCGGAATGAGAACTGTCGGGATGTGCAAATCCCGGGCCAGGGCCACACCATGCAATGCGCCGGCGCCGCCGAAGGCTACCAGGGCGAAGTCGCGCGGATCGTAGCCCTTCCTGAGGGACACCAGACGAACCGCATCCGCCATGTTGGCGTTCGCCACCTTGATGATGGAAAGAGCTGCCTGCTCCGTCTCCATCCCAAATGGCCCGGCAATGACACGGTCGATCGCCTTTTCGGCAAGCCCAACGTCCAACTGGACCTTGCCGCCGGCAAGCTTAGTCCCGAGACGTCCCAGATAGACATTGGCGTCGCAGTTGGTCGGCTCCGTACCTCCCTGGTTGTAGCAGACCGGGCCGGGCGTCGAGCCGGCCGACTGCGGACCGTTGCGCAGAGCGCCCGCCGCATCGCGCCAGGCGAGCGAACCACCGCCGGCACCAATCGTCAGAACCTCGATGCTGGGGAAGCGGATCGGGTAGCCATATTCCACGTGCCAGTCATTGGTGACGTGGAGGTGGCCGTCCGAGCAGAGGCTGATGTCCGTGCTCGTGCCGCCCATATCGAGGCTGATGGAATTCTTGTAGCCGGCCAGCTCGGCGATGAAGCGGCTCGCGATGGCGCCGGCAGCGATGCCGGATGCGGCGAGGCGGGCTGCGAACTTCGTGGCTCCCTTGGCGGTCATCACACCGCCGCCGGAATGAAGCAACAGGACTTCGCCGTCGTAGCCGCCCTTTTGCATTCTGCCTTCAAGTTCGGCGCCGTATTGGCCGGCAACCGGACCCAGGACCGTATTTGCCACGGTGGTGTTGAAACGTTCGTGTTCAAAGATCTCCGGCATGATGTCGCTCGAAAGCGAGATCGTAACGCCGGGAATTTCCTTCAGCAGAATGTCCCGCATCCGTTGCTCATTCGCGGGGTTCATGAAGGAATTTACGAAGCAGATGGCGACGTTGTTGACCTTGCGTTTCTTGATCACGCGGGCGAGTTCGCGCGCCTCGGCTTCATCAACCTCCTCGATGATCTTGCCCGAATAGTCGACGCGCTCCGAAACCACGAGGCGGTCGCGGCGGGGCAAATAGGGCGGCGCCATTTCCTTGTAGGTGTCCCAGAGGTCGTCCCGGGTACCGCGCCGTATCTCGATGACGTCGCGGAAGCCCTTGGTCGTGACCATGAGGGCCGCGGGAAAGCGGCGGGTAATCAGGGCGTTGGTTGCCAGCGTGGTGCCGTGAGAAAACAGGATGATGTCCTTGAGGGCTACACCGCCCGCATCGATGCCCTTGAGCACGCCGTCGATCGGATCTGGCGTCGTGGGCGTCTTGGCGACATGTATCCTGCCTGATGCTTCGTTCAGGAAACACACGTCGGTAAACGTGCCGCCGACGTCGCAGGCCACACGTACCGCAGCTTCTTCCTTCGCTTCGGTAGTCATTGGTACTTCTCCTCCGTTTAACCAACGAAATCAGATAAATCTGTCGCGATCTCGCCCGTGTATCGAGCAAGTTTCTCTTCTCCGAAGGCCCGCAAATTGAAATTTATGCGAAGCCTTCTCCCACGCATTTTTTAATGCCTGGCAGTATTTTTGATGATGTTGGTAGCTTCGTTGCTAGCGTCAAAACTCAGCTCTGACAACCGACGAGATCGGTTGCTGAATAGTCGCGGCAAAAAATAAAAGCTCCCGCAGGTATTTTCCCTACGGGAGCTTCGTTGCTCCACTATGCCGCACCCATGCGACAGGATTTACTTTTGCTTATGCGCGGCTGTCTGTCAACAGCTTAATTCACATGAAACTTAGCGTACCCTACTTCCCGCAGCTCGTACCGGACGCAGGGTCATTCGGTTGCCGGTTCAACCATCACGCCACGACCTAGCAGCAGGTCGCTGGCATTGATGATCGCCATCGCAATCGCCTCGATCGTCGTGCGCTTGTTCATGGCCTGCTCGCGCAGCGTCTGATATGCTGTATGCTCGGACATGTTGTTGGCGACCATGAGGATGGATTTCGCCTTGTCGATGTCCCGATGCGCCTTCAGCTTGGTGTTCATTCGCTCCAGGCGCGTGCGCAACCTCTTCTCGCGCTTGTGATTGTTAACGCTGAGCAGAACATTGGCCAGTATGCCGAAAGTTCGCAGCGGCAGGCCGATAACCGCTTGCGCTTGCAGGCGTAGCAGCCTGTCAACAATGATCGGATTTTCGTAGTCGACGACGGCGATCAGGACGGCCGGAGGATCGTCCGCGTTCCAATTGAGCTCGATGTCGTCTTCGACTATCGGCCGCAGGAAGACGAAAACGACGTCAGTATCTTCCGGCAGTTCCACGGGAGGGGGCCAATTCACCTTGACCTGGCACCCGATGCGTTCGAGATGCCGGCACAGTTCATCCCCGTCTATACGCTTGGGCTGAAGCACCAAAATCCGCAGAGTACGCAAATCCTTGATCTGGATTGGCGCGGATCGGTCGTTCGGCAAACTGGCACGTCGTGACACCATCGTTCCTCTTCGTGGCGGCGTAAAGTGGAGGAACCAAATCGCTTTCGGGGCAGCGCTGCCATGCATTACCGGCTCATTGCACGCGCTCCGATCGTGAGGACATCTTGTTTGCGATAGCCGGCATTTGCAGCAGTGCCTCTTCCTCGAAAAGCCATCTGATCCAATCGTAGCTCCCCGCCATCTTGGTTCGCGCCCGAAGCCCTAGTCGACTTGCATCGTAAGTTCGCGGTCCACGGCGCCAGGCCGATAGTCAACCTGGTAGGGCTCGGGAGCGATCGAGCGTTCCGCGGCCCAAAGGATCTCAAACTGACCGTCACCTCCTACGCGGCCGATCTTTGGCCAGACATGCGTATGCGCATTGGTCGGATCGATGCGCACAGGCCCTTGCGGGGCATCGAATTCGGCACCGAGAACCGCAGCGCGCAGGACGTCTGGGTCGTCCGTTCCGCAACGTCGCATCGCTTCGGCCACAATGTGAACCTGGAAATAGGCGGCCTCCCAACACATGTCCGTGACAATATCGTTGCCGAACAGCCGCTTATAGCGCTCGACACATAGCTGATTTTTCAAGCCGGGCTGGGACTGGAAATAGGTCGCAGACGTGATGTGCCCAACTCCCGCCGTCACACCCATCGCCTGCACATCGGATTCGCTGGTTGTAAGGCTTGCTATCGGCATGTCCCTGGCATCAAGCCCGGCGTCCGCGAACGCCTGGTAGAAATGGACTATGGCCTCGCCGACAAAGTTACAGAAGACGACTTCAGGCCTCCTGAGCTTGATATCGGCCACGAGCGGCTCGTACGCCTCCCGCCCGGCATCGAGTTTCAGGTATCGGCGCCCTACGACCTCGCCTCCGTGGGCCTCGACCATCTCACTCATGATCCGATCGGATTCGAGCGGCCAGACGTAATCCGACCCAACCATGTAGAACCGGGTGCCAACGTTGTTGAGCAGAAATTCGCCCAACTTGGCGCTGTTCTGGTTCGGTGCGGCGCCGAAATAGACAGCGTTCCGGGAGCACTCGAAACCCTCATATTGCGCCGCATAGCAAAGAAGGCCGAAGCGGCGCTCAACCGCGCGCAGGACGGCTTTGCGAGAACTCGACATATAGCAGCCGAAGATCACCTTGACGCTGTCTTCGGTCAGAAGCCGGTTCGCCATCCCATGATAGGCAGCCGGGTCGCCGCCCGGATCGTATTGGACCGGCACGAGTTCGCGACCGTCGATGCCTCCCGCGTCGTTCACCTCACCAATGGCAAACAAAGTGGCATTGAGCATGCTCTGCTCGGCGACCGAAGTCGGTCCCGATCGGGAAAACAGGACACCAACCCTGATCGGCGCTTGAGTTAGATTCTTCGTCATTACTGACCCCGCGATTTGCACACGGAGTCAACAAAAGCTCCGCCCGGGACGACCGCTGCAGAGCGCCATTGCTCATGTAAGGATAGGTGATCAGTGTGACTTAACACACAACCGGCGTCAAGCGGGCTCATATCCGTTGCGGACCAGAGGCAGCGACCCGATTCTATTCCAACCTTCTTGATCATGACCGGTGCGCGACGGATCTCGAAAGAGAAGAAGCCCCGAAGGTGTTGATTTCCGCCGAGAACTGACCCGGATTTGGCATCTGATGACTGTGACGCCGGTGCGGACCGGTCCCTTGCCTGGCGTCAGCGCCCCGTCACCCTCGATGATGGTGCTGTGTCCGACGCGTACGCCGGGCACGTCGGTAATCGCATTGTTCGGGCCGACTGGCATCGATCCGATCGTTTTGCCTAGATCTCTCAATCGCATCGCTTGAATGTTTCCTTCATGCGGCGCCACGAGCGCTGCACCAGCGAGCGCCCGTGGATTTGTTAACATCAGTTGGTCTTCACGCGATTCCAGGCACGGTCGTAGACCTTGAGATCGTTACCGAGGTCTTCGAAGATATGGAGTTTCGACACTACCTCCGGAGGCGGATTGATGGCCGGGCTGCTCTTGAGGGCGCCCGGAAGCATGGAATTGCCGCCCTGTTCACGGAGCCGTTCGTCAGGCGGGTTGTATTAAGTGCCGAAATCGCCACAGGACAGGCAGGAGGCGCTGTGAGCTTGACCTCGACGAGTCGTCGATGCCGGATCGCAGGCATCGACTGGCGCGCGCCCGAACGCCGTTGGGGGCCGGCTGTTGCGGGTAATCTGTAGCTGCGGCCGATTGACTCACTGGCTGGATAGCGTTCGGTTCGACCTCAGACAGGCGTAGACTCTGACGCATGAACATCGATCTCGCGGCCCTGCCGGACGACATGGATACACTGCATCGGATGATCAGCGACCTGATGTCGGCGCGCGACCCCGAGTGGATCGAGACGCAGGTTGAGATCGACCGGCTGCGCAACCCTGGAACGCAATCAGTTCCGCCTCGAGGACGTTAGTAGCTGCCGGGACGAACAGATGCATGTTTCTGTTTTTCACTGGCTCTCTCCTCGCTCGTTTGTAACCACAACCGTCTGAAAGCGCGCTCGCATCGGGCTTCGGCCGCCGTTCCCGCCGAGGGCATATCGTTTACCTGTAGGCCACCAGTTGGTCGGCCTCGATGGCGCTCACGATAAGGACCTCAATCAGATCCACGAAGTCTGGAGATTTCTACCGCCTCAAATGGGCTAGGTTTCGAGGTCCAATTCGTCACCAACGGCCATGACAATCCGACGCAATTCCTTTGTGAACGCCTCCGTAGCCGGTGAGGCTACCTCCGACGAGCGAGACAGCAGACCGACCGTGCGGCGCGCCAGCGGATCCTTCAACGCGACGAAGCGCAGATCATGTTCCGACGGCGGAAGAGAAAGTCGTGGCAGAACAGTAATGCCCACGCCGGCCCTGACCAATGCAAGCAAGGACAACACATTGTGGACCGTGATCGGCGCTCTGCTGACGAGATCTGAAAATTGCATCGAATCCATAAGTCCCGTGATTCCGTTGCCGAGCAGCGTGCGTTCACGCACCATGTCCCACGTGATGGGTTCAGCGTGCGCGGCGAGCGGATCGTCCGCCTTGCAGACAATGCCCAACGCATCCTTAAACAGCGGCTTGAAATCCAGATCGGGCTGATCGCGGCGAATGCTGGCGACGCCTAGCCCGACCTTGCCGGCCAATACCGCTTCCACCACGCTGGGCGAGTCCGCATCGTGCACGTCGATCTCGACGCCTGGATATTTCGCACGGAAATCGAGCAGGACGCGCGGTAGGAYAGATACCGCGACTGACGGCACACAAGCGAGGTCGACGCGGCCCGCCTGGTTGCGCGCAAAGGCCTGCATGGAAGCGATGGCGCGGTCGTATTGCGAAAGCACATCGTTGGCCCTGTCGCGGACGAATTGTCCGGTCGGCGAGAGGCGGTTCTTGCGCTCAGACTGAAAGAGTTGGACTCCCAGGTCTTCCTCGAAGGACTTCAGCGCCATGGAAATCGTCGAAGGTGTGCGGCCGAGCCTTTCCGCTGCTTCGGTGATGCTGCCGAGATCGGCCACAACCTTGAATACCCGCAACGTGGACAGCGAGTAGCGCATCATTCCTCCATTTCAATTTTATCGAAATTGAATGCGTATATTCCAAATTGACTGAAATCGCCAGCCGAGTTTTCCTAAGGTCGAGTGCACATCGGGAGCGTGGCGTGACGGTCCATTCCAATTTCATCGGCGGCAAGTGGGTTGACGGGAGCGCATCGGTTGCGGACATAAATCCCTCCGACCTCTCCGATGAGGTCGGGCGTTATTCGCAGGCGGGTGTGGAAGACGTCGCCCGCGCGATTGAGGCTGCCAGGAAGGGCGCTGTTGCGTGGGGCCGGTCACCGATCGAGTTGCGCTACAGGACATTGATGGCGATCGGCCGCGAACTGATTGCGCGTTCGGCGGAACTCGGCGAGCTGCTTTCGCGTGAAGAGGGAAAGCCGCGCGCTGAAGGTGTCGGCGAGGTCTATCGCGCTGGCCAATTCTTCGAATTCTACGCTGCCGAGTGCCACCGCCAGTATGGCGAAAACGCCGAGAGCGTACGTCCGGGCGTGTCTGTCGATGTACGACGCGAGCCGATCGGCGTAGTCGCCATCATCTCTCCGTGGAACTTTCCGGTCGCCACTGCCAGTTGGAAGATCGCGCCGGCATTGGCCTATGGCAACGCGGTGATCTGGAAGCCATCCAACCTCACTCCGGCGCTGGCCTGGGCCTTGACGGAGATCATCAGCCGGCAAGGCTTGCCCGACGGTACTTTCAACTTGCTTATGGGACCGGGCAGTTCGACCGGCAATGCGCTTGTGTCGAACCCGGATATCGACGCGGTGACGCTGACCGGCTCCTACGAGACCGGTCGCGCGGTCGCCATCGCGTGCGCGCGGAACCTCACCAAAGTGCAACTCGAAATGGGCTCCAAGAACGCACTCGTGGTGATGGACGACGCCGATCTCGTTATGGCGGTCGCGCATTCCGTGAACGGCGCATTCTTCGGTTCGGGACAGAAGTGCACCGCATCGTCACGCCTGATCGTCGACTATCGCATCCACGACGCCTTTGTTGAGAAGCTGGTCGAAGCGACGGGTCGGCTGAGGGTCGGGCATGCGCTGGACGAGGGCACGCAGATCGGCCCGGTGGTCGATGCCGCGCAGCTTGTCTCGGCGGAACGATTTGTCGATATCGGCAGGGCGGATGGCGCGGAGCTCGCCTGCGGCGGCAAGCGGTTAGAGCGAGCCACCGAGGGGTACTATTTTGAACCTGCTGTCCTTGTCGGTACCCGGAACGACATGCGTGTCAACCGCCAAGAAATGTTTGTGCCTATCGCCTCCGTGATCAAGGCGGATGGCTTCGATCACGCCATCGATTTGGCAAACGACACGGAATACGGCCTTACGGCCGGCATCGTCACGCGCTCGCTGTCCCGCGCCAACGCCTTTCGCCAGCAGATCAAGACTGGCTGCGTCATGGTCAATCTGCCGACGGCCGGCACCGACTATCATGTCCCGTTTGGCGGACGGAAGCACTCCTCGTACGGACCTCGCGAGCAGGGTCGCGCGGCGGCGGAATTCTACACTGCCGTCAAGACCAGCTACATCCATGCGGGCGAGGCGGAGCAATAGCAATGGAAAAAAGGAACCGCGCCGCCGTTGTCGACTGTCTGCAGTATTGCAACTACTCGGAAGAGACTTTTCGAGACCTCAGGGCGGGCGGGGTCGATGCCGTCCAAACCACGATCAGCTATCACGAGGACTTCCGCGAGACCGTCGACAACATCGTCCGGTGGAACCGTTGGTTCGAAACCTATCCAGATCTGATCTTCGCCGGGCGCACGGGCGATGACGTGCGTCGCGCCCAGGCCGAAGGTCGCACCGCCGTCTTCTTCGGGTTGCAGAACTGTTCGCCGATAGAGGACGACATCGGCCTGGTCGAAGTCCTGCACACGCTCGGCGTGCGCTTCATGCAGCTATCCTACAACAACCAGAGCCTGCTCGCGACCGGCTGCTACGAGACAAACGATTCCGGCATCACCCGCATGGGCCGTGAAGTCATCGCTGAAATGAACCGCGTCGGCATGGTCATCGACATGTCGCATTCGGCCACGCGGTCAACGCTGGACGCAATCGAGCTGTCGAGTCGCCCAATCGCCGTGACGCATGCCAATCCGAGCGAATGGCATGCGGTGCCTCGCAACAAGCCGATCGAGGTGCTGAAGGCGCTGGCCGCAACTGGCGGAATGCTTGGTTTCAGCCTTTACCCGCACCACCTCAAGGGCGGCAGCGCCTGCAGCCTGGATGACTTCTGCGAGATGGTGGCGCGCACCGCGGAAACGATGGGCATCGGCAATATCGGCCTTGGATCGGACTTGTGCCAAGACCAGCCCAACGAAGTCGTGCAGTGGATGCGTCGCGGTAAATGGACGAAGGAGCCGCAGACGGAACGGGCCGCATTCCCGCGCCAACCGGAATGGTTCAAGTCCAACCGCGACTTTGGCAATATCGCTCGCGGCCTTCGGACGGTCGGCTTCTCGCAGGCTGACATCGATGCCGTCATGGGCGAAAACTGGCTGCGCTTCTTCGACCGGTCGTTCGCACGCAGTGCCGACGTTGACAGCTCGGCCCTGGCGTCGTTCACCGCACAGGAAAGCCGGGGCTGATGGTAGAGGCGCGCGGCACACTTTTACAGCCAAGCACCACGGCCGTGTCCGTGCCGTTGCGCGCGCCGGACACGGTGATGAGGCTCGCCCGCATCGGCAGCTTCCACCAGACCCGACTCAGCTTCATGCGCGTGCTGCTGCGGCGGCTGGCACGCGAAGGATGGACCTTTGCGCGCACCGTCTGGAATATCGACGCCAAGGGCGAAGGCCACGCGGTCTACGAGGCAAGCGGCAACGGCCGGGTCTACTCGCTGGTGGCTTTTGCCAACGATCTCGATCCGTCGAAACGCACCGATCGCGTCATCGCGGAGGAGTGGGATTCGACCTTCGCGCTACATGACGGCGTGGTGACGCAAGCCGACATCGAACGGCTGTCGCGCAACGTACCGAGGCAGGAGTCCGGCCGCTGCGGCGCGAGCGAGATCGTGCTTTCTCGCGCCAACAAGAGCGTGCGTCTTTTCGAGACGGTGGTCGACAGACTGTCAAATGGCGAGCAGCCGGACGCGGCGGAACTCGACTCCGTCGGCTATCTGATGCGAACGACCGCCGTCTACGGCAGCGGCAAATTTGGACTGGTCGATCACGAGGCAATCCGCAGCCGGCCGGAGTTCGCCGGCCCGTTCGCAGCCGAAATGCTGACGGTCTGGCTGATCCGTGCCTACACTGTCGATCTCGTCGAGCATATGGCTCGCGTTCGCGCCCCGGAAACAGCGGTCCCGTTGAAGCCGGATTTACGGCGCCGGCTCGGCGTCGGCAACTCAACAGGCCTGGGCATGGCCCCGTTCCTGGTGACGCACGCGCCACTCATCGATCGCTGGATTGCCGCGCGCGAAACGGCGCTGGCGCGCGTGCGTGCGGTGCGGCATGCATCGTCCGCGGAAATCTCCGCCTTTCGCGACATGTTGGCGCGCGGCCGACGCCAAATGAGCCACTGGAACGTCGACGACAAGGTGCAGATGGAGCGCATCGAGGGCCTGCGGCGCGATCTCGCCGCGCTTGCGTCGCATGTCGAGGCGACCGATCTCTCCGCCGATTTCACCTGGGACCAGCTTTATCGTTACGCCGAGGCGCAGCTGGATCTTGAGGCGCAGGAATTTTTGGTCACGCTGCTGATCGAGCCCTATGGCCAACTCGTCGACGATCTCGCGTGCACAATGGCTTGCGACGAGACGCGGCAATTTCGGATCGACGGGTCCATCACGCTTTCGTCGTTGACGCAGGAGATCGAGGCTTCCTACGAGTTCGCACTGACTACCGATTTCGAAGCGCCCGGGGCCGCCGCGCGGTTCTGGTATGTGTCGGAGGAAAAGCTCGAGCCCCGCCTCGGGGAGCGCGCCTCGGATGATGGCGCCAGCCGCGAGCAGCCGCTCGCTGTCGCACGCGA
>BFBZ01001783.1_pt1 | contig 13410 bp, 12 predicted proteins | sample 1888401 | NCBI WGS metagenome assembly BFBZ01 (sample SAMD00112614, study PRJDB3348) | symbiont metagenome | host: Chara braunii | reverse complement strand
CCTCGCGATTGCAGTAGCCGCCGTAATTCTGCGGCTGGTTGCAGCCGTGGAAGATGAACAGGTTGCCGTCCGGGTCGGTGCGTCCCGACCAGTTGAGCATATAGGCCTGGTAGCGGCCTTGTTCGGCTTCCTGCAGCGAGGTGGCGAATTCGGTGACGCGGATCTTCAATTCGAAGCCGGCCTCCGCGGTCATGGCCTGCAGCACCTCGGCGACCTGGCGAACCTCCGGATTGTTCGGCACCATGAAGTCGACGCTGATCGGCGTGCGCACGCCGGCCTCGCGCAGCAGGCGCTTGGCCCGCTCGATGTCGCGTAGCGACACCGGGAAGCGCTGCTGGTAATAGGGGTTCTGCGGGTTGATCCACTGATTGCCGGGCGCGGCCTGGCCGTTGAACACCACCTGGTTGATCGCGACGCGGTCGATCGCCAGCGAGAAGGCCTGCATGACCCTGGGGTCCTGGCCGAAGGCGGTCTTGGCGGCGTCGCTCTTGGCGACGTTGAGCGTCACGCCCTGGTAACCGAGGTCGATGGCGGCCGACAGCCGGAGCCGCGGATTGGCGCGGATTTCGGCGACGTCGGTCGCCAGCGCGCGCTCGATCAGGTCGAGCGAACCGGCACGCAGATTGGCCAGCCGGACGGTCGAATCATTGATCGGCCGGTATTCGATCCGGTCGATGCTGACCTGTTCCTTGTTCCAGTAATCGGCGAAACGCTCGACCACGATGCGGTCCTGCTGAACACGCTCGACCAGGCGATAGGGCCCGGCGCAAATCGGCCTGGCGCCGAAGCGCTCGCCGGCCGCGCGGGCGGCCTTCGGGCTGACGATCATGCCGGCGCGGTCGGTGAGCTGGGACAACAGCGGCGAGAATGGCTGTTTCAGCACCAGGCGGACGGTCAAGGGATCGACCACCTCGACCTTGTCGACGGAAGCAAGCTCCGGCCGGCGGAACGAGCCGGGCAAGGTCATGTGCCGCTCAATGGAGAACTTGACCGCTTCGGCATCCATCGGCTCGCCGTCATGGAATTTGACGTTGGGCCTGAGCTTGATGGTCATCGACAGGCCGTCGGCCGCGGTCTCCTGCGACAGCGCCAGCTGCGGCACCACCTGCAGCTTGTCGTCGATGTCGAACAGCTTGTCGCAGATCGAAGCGAAGACGATGCGCCCGACATAGGTGCGGCCAAGTGTCGGGTCGAGCACGTCGGGGTCTTCGGCAAGGCCGATGCGCAGCGTTGTCGGCTGGGCGCTCGCCGCGGTCATCGAGGCGGCAAGCAGCAAGGCCGCGGCAGTCCATCTGGTCATCTTTTTCATCGGTCCCATCCTCTGGTCTTCAGGCGCATTCGCGCTCTTGAATCGGGTCTTCTTGCAGTCCGGCTCAGCCGGCCTTTTCGGGTTCGCGCGCAAAGGCGGCGATCAGCCTCTCCAGTCCGGGATCGGTAACCGCCTCGCGCGGCACGATGTCGCCGGCCGGCGGCAATTCCGGCCAGCGGTGGCAGGCGGTCGCATGGCCCTCGCCGATCAGCGCCGGACGCTCGCTCCGGCAACGGTCGATGACAAAGGGGCAGCGGGTGTGAAGATGGCACCCCGCCGGCGGGGTCAGCGGCGATGGGACGTCGCCTTCCAGCAATTGCCGGTCGCGGGCGATGCCGGGCGCGGCCACGGGGATCGCCGAGAGCAGGGCGCGGGTATAGGGGTGGCGCGGTTCGGCGAACAGCGTGTCGGTCGGCGCCGTCTCGACGATGCGGCCGAGATACATCACCGCGATCCGGTCGGCGATATGCTTGACCACGGCGAGGTCGTGCGAAATGAACAGCAAGGCTAGGCCGCGCCGGTGCTGCAGGTCGCGCAGCAGATTGAGGATCTGGGCGCGGATCGACACGTCGAGCGCCGAGACCGGCTCATCGCAGACGATCAGCTTCGGTTCCACCGCGATGGCGCGGGCGATGGCGATGCGCTGGCGCTGGCCGCCGGAGAATTCGTGCGGATAGCGCAGCGCCTGATGCGGCTGCAGACCGACCTCGGCAAGCAATTCGCCGACCCGCCGGGGGCGCTCGGACGCGGGCACGATGCCGTGCAGCATCAAGGGCTCGGCCAGGATGTCGCCGACCGTCATGCGCGGGTTGAGCGAGGCGAAGGGGTCCTGGAAAATCAGCTGGGCGTGCCGGCGCTTCTCGCGCAGCGCGGTTGCGCCGAGGGTGGCGAGGTCATCGCCGTCGAAAATGACCTGGCCGCCGGTCGCCTCGATCAGCCGCAGCACCAGCCGGCCGACGGTCGACTTGCCGCAGCCGCTCTCGCCGACCAGCGCGAGGGTTTCGCCGGCGGCGATGCTCAGGCTGACGCCGTCGACTGCGTGAACCTTGGTCAGCACCCGCCCGAAGGCCGAGGTCCTGGCCGGGAAGTGCTTGGTGAGGCCCTGGGTTTCGAGCAGCGTGGTCATGCCACCAGCCTTTCCAGCGGGGCGCGACGGCAGCGCGTGGCATGGCCCGCGCCGATGGCGGCCAGCGTCGGCGGCGCGGCCAGGCAGGCCGGCTCGACAAAGGGGCAGCGCGGCGCGAAACGGCAACCCTTGGGCGGCGGCGTCATGTTGGGCACGCTGCCGTTGATCGCGGCCAGCCGGTCCTTGCGGATGTCGAGCCGGGGGATCGAGCCGATCAGGCCGACCGTATAGGGGTGCTGCGGATTGCGGAACAGCTCGGCGACCGGCGCGCGTTCCACCACCTGGCCGGCATAGAGAACGATGACCTCGTCGCAGACCTCGGCGACCACGCCGAGGTCATGGGTGATCAGGATGATCGCCGTGCCGGTCTCCTGGCGCAACTGGCGCATCAGTTCGAGGATCTGCGCCTGGATGGTGACGTCGAGCGCGGTGGTCGGCTCGTCGGCGATCAGCAGGCGTGGGTCGCAGGCGAGCGCCATGGCGATCATGACACGCTGGCGCATGCCGCCGGAGAGCTTGTGCGGATAGTCGTGGAAGCGCGCCTCGGGGGTCGGAATGCGCACGCGCCGGAGCATCTCGACGGCGCGCCGGGCGGCCTCCTCGCGCGACACCTTGCGGTGGCGAATGATCGCCTCGCAGATCTGGTCGCCAATGGTGAAGCTCGGATTGAGCGAGGTCATCGGCTCCTGGAAGATCATGGCGAGCCGGTCGCCGCGCAGGTCGCGCAAGCCATCCTGCGGCATGTGCAGGAGCTCGTGGCCCTCGAACCTGACGGCACCGGTCACCTCGGCCGCGCTCGGCGGCAGCAGGCCAATGATCGACAGCGAGGTGACGCTTTTGCCCGAGCCGGATTCGCCGACGATGCCGAGCGTGCGCCCGGCCTCCAGCGTGAAGGAAACGCCGTCGACCGCCAGGGTCTGCCGGCCGTCCTGGCCGTGAAAGGTGACGGAGAGCTCGCTGACCTCGAGAAGCGGGCCGGTCGCCGCGCCGGCAGCCGAGGCGGACGGGGCGGGCGACAGGCTCATCACGAGGCTTCCTTGGCCACCGCCGCAGCGATCGCGGCGTTGATCACGTCGCGGTCGATGCCGCCGACCGGATCCGCCTTGGTGGCGAAGAACCGGGCGAAATGGATGTAGCGCTCGTGCGAGACCCGTTCGAGCCGGGCGAGTTCGGCGAGCGGATCGGCGTGGTCGTCGACCCGCAAAGACAATGCCGGATAGTCCTCGGTCGTGTGGATCACGAGCGCCGCCGATTGCCGGCCGCGCTTGTCGCCGCCGGCGGCCTCACCCGCCACCATGGCCTCGATCAGGCGCCGGGCGAAGGGCAAATGGCCAGCGCTCCGGAGCGCTCCGGCCGTGGCGTCGATGACCTCCGGCCCGGCCAGCATGTTGCCGGCGACCGAGAAGCCGTCACCGATCAGGTGGCCGCACCAGCCGACGCAATCGGCGCCGGTATGGGCGGCGAAGCGCCCGGTCCGGTCCATCACATGCAACTGGCGCTGGCTGGCGCCGCCGTCGGCGGCAGTGAGCTGGCGGACGACGTCCTCCGCCGGCAGGCCCTCGCGCAGCAGGCGGAGCCCGCGGGCGCCATAGGTCGGGTTGGTCAGGGCCTGGGTCGCCAGCGCGCCGGCCTCCGGATCGATATGGGGCACCAGCGCGCCGGCGGCGAAAAATCGGGTCGCCACCGCGATGCCGATGGCGCCCGTTTCATGATCCCGCGCGATGATAGACCAGGTCATCGCCCGACCGCGTAGCCCTGCATGCCGCGCGGATTGGCGGCGGCCTTCAGCCGGACCCCCTCGCGCCTCGCGCCGGTGAGCCGGCCTTCCGACCAGTCGCCGCCGATCTCGACCTTGTGGCCGCGCCGATCGAGCTCCTCGATGGTCGAGCGCGGCAGGCGGTTCTCGACCACGACGACGCCCGGCCGCGACTCGCGCGGCCAGAACGAGCCTGGGAAATGCTCGGTGTGCCAGGCCGGCGCGTCGATCGCCTCCTGCAGGTTCATATTGGAATGGACGTGGCGCAGGAACATTTGCGGGATCCACTGGTCCTGCTGGTCGCCGCCCGGCGAACCCCAGGCGAGATAGGGCTCGCCGTCGCGGAAGGCGATGGTCGGGGTGAGTGTCGAGCGTGGCCGCTTGCCCGGCTGGAGCGCCGCCGGATGGCTCTCGTCGAGCCAGAACATCTGGGCGCGCGAGCCAAGGCAGAAGCCGAGTTCTGGAATGATCGGCGAGGATTGCAGCCAGCCGCCCGAGGGCGTCGACGACACCATGTTGCCCCAGCGATCGATAATGTCGAAATGGACCGTGTCGCCGCGGGTATTGCCGCTGGCGAAGGTCTCGATCTCGCCGACCGTCGGTTCGCCGGCGCCGGTCGCGCCGACCGCCACGCGCTTGCCCGCGGCGACCCGGGCTTCGACCTTGCCGCCGGCGCCTGCGATGGTGCCCGGGCGAAGCTCCAGCGAGGCGCGATCGGTGATCAGCTTGCGGCGTTCGCTGTTGTAGGCCTCCGACAGCAGCGTCTCGATCGGCACGTCGACAAAGGCCGGGTCGCCATAAAAGGCCTCGCGATCGGCAAAGGCGAGCTTGGCGGCCTCGACCACCAGGTGGACGAAGTCCGGGCCGGCGGGATCGAGCTTGTCGAGGTCGAACCCCTTCAACAAGGCGAGCTGCTGCAGGCAGACCAGGCCCTGGCTCCAGGTGCTCGGCTTGAACACCCGATAGCGGCCGTAATCATAGTGGATCGGCGCTTCGACGCTGGCCTTCCAATGGGCCATGTCGTGGCCGTTCAAGACGCCGCGATGGTGCCGGCCGGTGACGTCGAAGACGTCCTGGGTGCGGCAGAACGTGTCGATCGCCTCGGCGACGAAGCCCTGCGACCAGACGTGGCGGGCGCGCTCGATCTCCTGCTCGCGCGTGCCGCCCTGGCATTCGCGCAGGATCCGCTCATAGGTCTCGGCCAGCCGGACATTGGTGAACAGTTCGCCCGGCTGCGGCAACCGGCCGTCAGGCAGGTAGACCGCCGCGGATGTCAGCCAATGCTCTCGGAACAATTGCTCGACGGTCCGGATCGTCTCGGTGATGCGCTCGACCAGGGGATAGCCGTGGCGGGCATAACCGATCGCAGCCTCCAGCACGTCGCGCGGCCGCATGGTGCCATAGTCGCGCAGCATCAGCATCCAGGTGTCGAAAGTGCCGGGAATGCAGGTGGCGAGCAGGCCGGTGCCGGGCACGAGGTCGAGACCGAGCGAGCGGTAATGGGCGATGGTCGCGCCCGCCGGCGCCGGGCCCTGGCCGCAGATGACCTCGGTCTGCTGACGCCTGACGTCATACAGGATCACCGGCACGTCGCCGCCCGGACCGTTCAGATGCGGCTCGACGATCTGCAGCGTGAAGGCGGCGGCGACGCCCGCGTCGAAGGCATTGCCGCCGCGCTCCAGGATGCCCATGCCGACGGCGGAAGCGATCCAATGGGTGGTGGTGACGACACCAAAAGTGCCGTCGATCTCGGGGCGGGTGGTGAAACGGGGCGCGCTCAAGGTGTTGTCCTGAATGATTAAGAAAGGCAGGGCCGGGAGCCGCGCCGGGGGAACCGGCGCGGCTCGATCATCATGCGCCGCGGAAGGCGCCGCCACCGTCGACATCGAGCACGGCGCCGGACACATAGCCGCAGGCCGGAGAGGCCAGGAAAGCCGCGGCATTGGCGATTTCGGCCGGTTCGATCGGGCGGCCGAAGGGCAGGTCGGCGAGCATTTCCTCCCAGCGGCTCTCGTCGCCGAAGGTCGCCTTGGCGCGCTGTTTCGACAGCGAGACGATCCGGTCGGTGCGGGTCGCCGCCGGGTTGATGCCGAAGACGCGCACGCCCCATTCCTGCGACTTGCCGCCGACCGCGCCGGTAAAGGCCATCAGCGCGGCATTGCCGGTGGCGCCGCAGATATAGCCGTAGCGCGGCGAACGGCCGGCCATGCCGATGATGTTGACGATGACGCCGGAGCCGCGCGTCTTCATGGCGCCGAGCGCCAGCCGGGTCAGGTGGATATAGCCCATCACCTTGAGCGACCAGGCGTCTTCCCATTGCTCCATGGAGAGATCGAGGAGGCCGCCACCGGGAATGGCGCCGGCATTGTTGACGAGAATGTCGATGGCCGGCTGGGCGGCCCAGAGCTTCTCGCGCTCCGGGGCCTTGGACAGGTCGGCCGCGACGGCTTCGATCGGGCCCTGGTGCCGGCTGCGCAGATCGGCGGCCGCCGCGTCCAGCCTTGCCCGATCGCGCGCCACCATGATGACGCGCGCGCCCTCGGCCGCGAAAACCTCCGCCGAGGCCAGGCCGATGCCCTTGGAGGCGCCGGTGACCAGAACGGTCTTGCCGCTCAATCCGAGATCCATGGGCCGGTCTCCTTAGTCTTGCCTGCTATTCGCCGATGAAGTTCGGCAGGCGTTTTTCCAGGAAGGCCTTCTGGCCCTCCTTGTAGTCGGCGCTGTCGAAACATTTGGCGATCAGCGCGTCGACCGCCGCCGGATCTTGGCTCGCCTGAGGCCGCGACAGCTCGATCAGCGAGCGCTTGATCGCGGCGAGCGTCAATGGCGCATTGGCGGCGACCGTGCCGAGATAGGCATCGACCTCGGCCTGGAACGCCTCGCGCGACCAGGCGCGGCTGATCACGCCCAGCCGCTGGCCGTCGGCCGCGTCCAGGATGCGCGCCGAAATCATGATGTCGGCCACCGGCCCGATGCCGAGCTTGTTGACCATCATGCGCATGTTGGAAAAGCCGTAGCCGAGGCCGAGGCGTGCGGCCGGCACGCGGAAACGCGAGTCGGCGGTCGCGAAACGCAGGTCGCAGGTGAGAGCCAGCGCGCAGCCGCCGCCAAAACAGATGCCGCGGATGACCGCGACCGTCGGCTTGGCGGCGTCATGGACCGCCGCCATGCCGGCCGCCACCGCCTTGTCATAGGCCTTCACCGCGTCTTCGCCGGTGCGCCTGGCCCCGAATTGCGAGATATCGGCACCGGCGCAGAAGGCTTTTTCGCCCGCGCCCTGCAGCACGATGACGCGCACCGACCGGTCGTCCTCGGCGCGCTTGATCAGCGCCGGAACGCTCGACCACATGTCGAAGGTCATGGCGTTCATCTTGGCCTGATGGTCGATGGTCAGCCGGGCGATGCCGCCGGCGACCTCATAATGGATCGATGCCTGGTCCACCGGATGCCCTTTCAACCAATCTTGTCAAACAATCTTGTCGGTCTTCAGCTGCGCGATCGCCGCCTCGTCGAAACCGGCCTCGCGCAGGATCTCGTCGCTATGTTCGCCGGCCTCCGCGATCGGCGTGGCGATGCCGGCCGGCGTGCGCGACAGCACCACCGGCTGGGCGATCAGGCGAATGTCGCCGCGCGCGTGATGCTTGACCGGCACGGCCATTTCGAGGTGCTGGACCTGCGGATCGGCAAAGACCTCGTCCATGCGGTAGATCGGTCCGGCCGGCACGCCCTCGGCTTCCAGCCGCTCGAGCCAGACGGCCGAGACCTCGGTGCGGAAGATCGCCTCCAGGATCTCACGCAGTTTCGGCCGGTTGGCGAAACGTTTGGGCGCCGAGGCGAAATCCGGATGGGTGGCCAGATCGGCGTGGGCGATGGCGCGGCAGAAGGCCTTCCACTGCCCCTCGCCGCCGACCGCCACATTGATGTGGCCGTCCTTGGTCGGCACCACGCCCATCGGCGTGGAATTGGGATGGTCATTGCCGTTTTGCGGCGGCACTTTGCCGTCGACCGTATAGACCGCAGCCTGGAAGTCGCACATGGCGATCTGGGCCTGCAAGAGCGAGGTATGCACCCATTGGCCTTCGCCCGAGCGCTCGCGCTCGGCCAGCGCCACCAGGATGCCGGTCACGGCATAAAGGCCGGCGGCGCTGTCGGCGACCGCGATGCCGGCGCGCATCGGGCCCTCGCCGGGATGGCCGGTGATCGCCATCAGCCCGCCCATGCCCTGGGCCACCTGGTCGAAGCCGGCGCGGGTGCGGTAGGGGCCGTCCTGGCCGAAGCCGGAGATCGAGGCGAGGATGATGCGCGGATTGACCGCCTTCAACGCCTCGTAGCCGATGCCCATGCGGTCCTTAACGTCGGGCCGGAAGTTCTCGACCACGATATCGGCGGTCTCGACCAGCTTCATGAAGACGGCGTGGCCGGCAGGCGTCTTCAGGTTGAGGGTGAGCGAGCGCTTGTTGCGGTGCAGGTTCTGCATGTCGAAGCCGTGGCGCGCGCCCGACATGCCCTCGTTGGGATCGACGCCGGGCGGGGCCTCGATCTTGATCACGTCGGCGCCGAAATCGGCCAGCACCCGGCAGCAGGTCGGACCGGCGCGCACCCGCGTCAGGTCCAGGACCTTCAGGTTCGACAGGGCGGACGAGGGCTGCGGTCGGGTCATGGCTGATGGCACTTCCTACGGGGGAGCCACACTAGGATCGAATGGCGCCTGTCAGGAAGAGGGCAGCAGACATGACAGCTTGTTTTGATCAGAGGTGACCGGCAAAGGCCGCGATTGCCGCGTTGAAGGCCCCGGGCTGTTCGAGGTGCGGGGTGTGGCCGGCGCCGGCGAGGCTGATCGACCGGCCTTGCGGCGCGTTTGCCGCGATCCAGCGGGCGACCTCGGGCGCGTAGAGCTGGCTCTCGGCGCCGGCAATGGCGAGGACCGGCAGGTCGAGGCGTTTGACCGTCTCGCGATGATCGGCGGCGACCAGCGAGCGCCAGACGCTCGCCATGGTCGGTCCGTCGCTGGTTTCGACGTCCACGGCTGTCCGGCGATAGATCTCGGCGGCGGGATCGAGGCTGGCTGAGAACATCGCCTTGGTGATCTTCGGCGCGTAGCGCGGCCAAGCGCTGGCCATCCGGTCGGCGGCGGCGAGCATGTCGGGGAGCGTCTGGCCATTGGCGAGGCCAAGCGACCAGGTCGCATCATTGGCGACCTTGGCCGTCATATCGACGACCACGAGGCCGGCAAGTCCTGCCGTTCCACGCCGCGCGATATGGTCGAAGGCAACGGTTGCCCCCATCGACCAGCCGACGAGAAGGACGTCGTCGAGCCGGGTCTCGGCCAGGTAGGCCGCGAGCGCGGCGGAGAGATCGGCGATCGAGAGCCGTGGGTCGGGCTCTGCGTCATAGCCATGGCCGGGCAGATCCGGTGCGATGACGCGGAACCCCTGGTCCGCCAGGTCCTCCTGCTTCACGAAGAAAACACCATTGGCCGACCAGCCGTGCAGGAAAAGCAGCGGGCGCCCCTGCCCGATATCCTCGATATGGGTGAAGACCGCCACGCGTCAGGTTTCCATCGACCGGGCGACGTCCTTGACCAGGACGAGCGCGCGGCCGGTCGCCAGAACCCGGCCGTCGGTGCCGGTCAGCGTGGTCGAGAGGTCGCAGAGATGCTTGTCGGGGCGCAGCCTGGTGACGGCGACGGTGGCGGTGACCGCCTCGTCGAGCCTTGGGCCGCCGGCGAAATTCAACTCCTGTTTGAGATAATTGGTGCCGGAGCCGGGCAGCTCGACGCCGAGGAGATAGGAGAACAGCGCGGCGATCAGCGGTTCGGGCACATGGGTGATGGTCGCGGGCGGGACACCGGCCAGGGTGGCGAAGGCCGCGATATCGTCAGGCGTATAGCGGCGTGTCAGGCTGGCGCTGTCACCGACCTTCATGGTCGCCTCCCGAGCTGGCGACGACGGCGGTCGCTTCGCAGACCACTTCGCCATCGGCGAGGCGGGTGACCCGGAAGGCCAAATGGGCACAGCTCGCCTCGATCGTTTCGACGCGGCCGGAGAAGACCAGCGGTTCGTCGGCGAAGGCCGGCGCCGGGAACATCAGGGTCTGGCCAATCTGACGGGCTTCAGGCCAATGCCGGCGCAGCAGGCCCCAGAGCACGGTGTAGAGCAGCATGCCGTGCGAGACGGTGCGGCCGAAGCGGGTGGCGCGTGAGAAGTCGGGATCGACATGGATCGGATTGTCGTCGCCGCTGACCCGCGCGAAATGGTCGAAATCGGCCTGGGACAAGGTCACGGTTTCGGCGAAGAGCGGGCCTGTCTCGACGACCAGCAGGCCGGCCGCCCGGGTGCCGGTCATGATTGGGCCTCGTCGGCGACGATGGCGCGCAGCACGTGCTTCTGCACTTTGCCCGCCGCGGTGCGCGGGAAATCCTCGACCAGGGTGATGTGTTTCGGCACCTTATAGGCGGCGAGCCGCTCGCGGGCATAGCCGCGCAGCGTCTCGATTTCGACCCGAACGCCCGGCCGCAGCATGATCACGGCGTGGCCGACCTCGCCCCATTTGGCGTCGGGGACACCCAGGACGGCCGCCTCCAGCACCGCCGGATGGGCGTGCAGCACGATCTCGACCTCGGCCGGATAGACGTTCTCGCCGCCGGAAATGAACATGTCCTTGATCCGGTCGACGATGAAATAATAGCCGTCCTCGTCCTGCCGTCCGACATCGCCCGATCGTAGCCAGCCGCCGGGCGCGAAGGCTTTGGCGGTCGCTTCCGGATTGCCGAAATAGCCGGGCGTGATGCCGGGGCCGCGAAACAGGATCTCGCCGGATGCGCCTTGCGGCACGTCCTGGCCGTGCAGATCGACCAGGCGCACCTCGGCCATCAGCTGCGGCTTGCCGACCGAGCCGATCTTGGCCAGCGCATTGGTCCGGTCCATGAAAAACACCGTCGGCCCGGTCTCGGTCATGCCCATGCCGTTGCAGACCACCACGCCGCGTTCGAGGAAGGCGCGGATCAGGCTTTCCGGCAAAGGCGCGCCGCCGCAACCCCAGTGGCGCACCGCGGAGAAGTCGGTGGTGGCGAAGGCCGGATGCAGGCTGATCGCCTGGTAAATGGCGGGGACGCCAAAAAACAGCGAGAGTTTGGCTTCGGCGACCAGCGCGATGACCGCGTCCGCGTCGAATTTCGGGATGATGTGCGAGGTGCCGCCGGCAATGAATACCGGCAGGCTGTGCAGGTTGATGCCGGCGGTATGGAACAGCGGCAGGAAATTCAGCACGTGGTCGGTGGCCGAGGCGCCGGTCGCCTGCTGCACGTTGATGGCGTTGGCGACCGCCATGCCGGCGGTCTGGATCACCGCCTTGGGCCTGCCGGTCGTGCCCGAGGTGTAAAGCAGGTACCAGGGCCGGTCGGTCTCGAAGGGAGCGTCGCGCCCGCCGCGCGGCGCGGTTTCGTCGCGCCTCGCCTCGTAATCCGCGAAGCTCAGGAGTGGCACCCGATCCGAGGCGAGGGCTGTCGCGAGATCGGCAGTGGCGCTGTCGGCGAGCAGCAGGCGGGCGCCGCTGTCGGCGAGGATCGGCGCGAGTTCAGCCGATGTCTGGCGCCAGTTGAGCGGCACCAGGACGAGCCGGGCCTTGGCGCAGGCGAACAGGATCTCGAAAAATACCGCGGTGTTGTGGCAAAGCACCGCGACGCGGTCGCCTTGGCCAAGGCCCATGGCTTCGAACAGGGTGGCGGCGCGCTCGGCATGGTCGTCGACATCGGCGAAGCTCCAGCTGCGGCCGGTCGCCAGTTCCTCGAAAGCGATGGCGCCGGGCGTCAGCTCGGCCCGGCGGCGGCAGAGATCGGGAACGGTGTTCATGCGGTCCTCGACAGGAAGCGGGCCATGCCGGCCTCGGTCTCAGGCGTTTCGATCAGGGCCAGGAAGCGCTGGCGCTCGCGTTCGAGGCCACGGGCGATGGTCTCGCGGCGCTCGGCGCCAAGGAGCAGCGAACGGGTCGCGCGCAAGCTCGACGGCGCCTTGGTGCGCAAGGCGGCGAGCCAGGCCTCGACGGTCGGCGCGACACGGTCCTCGGCGACCGCTTCGGTGGCAAGCCCCAAGGCTACCGCCTCGTCGGGGCCGATCCGGCGGTTGAGCAACTGGATCGCGCCGGCGCGCGCCGGGCCGATGCGTTCGGGCAGAAGGGCGGTCCAGCCGCCATCGGGTGCGAAGCCGACATCGACATAATAGGGCTGGATGAAGGCGCGCGGGCCCATGACGACGAGGTCGGCCGTGAAGACCAGGCCGCAGGAGCCACCCGTCACCGGGCCGGCGAGCGCGGTGATCAGCGGGCAGGGCAGGTCGAGAAGCCTGAGGATCACCGCGTTGAGCGCCCCGATCAGGGCTGCCGCATAAAGCCGCCGCTCGCCGCGCGGCCGGTCGGCAAAGGCCGCGACGTCGCCACCGGTCGAGAAGCTGCGGCCGGCGCCGGACAGGACCACGGCGGCGAGATCGGCGCCGGCGCAAAGGCTCAGCGCGGCGTCGAGTTCGGCGATGAGTTCCGGCACCAGGCTATTGTGCCGCTCCGGGCGGTTCAGCACGAGGCGGGCGACGCGGTCGTCGATCCGGAGATAGACCAGCGGCTCAGCCATGACGGCGCGGTCCCATGCCATGGGCGATGAAATCATAGGCGGCTTCGGCGATGTCGTGGAGCGGCGTCTCCTGGTCCCAGATGGCGAAGCGGCGGCCGACCATGTCGGCGACCCCCATCAGCGCCCAGGCGCGCACCTCGGCATGGCCCGGCGACAGTTCGTCGCGGCCGACCGCCGCTTCCAGGCTCGCGGTATAGGTGGCGGCGAGGTCGGCATAATAGCGCCGGTGGATGGCGGCATCGACGAACTGCGATTCCGCCACCACCCGATAGAGGTTCGGGTTGGCGCGGACGAGGGCGAGAAAGGCGTGAAGGCCGCGCCGTTCCGCGTCCAGCCGGTCGGTCGCATCGACGATCGCCAGCGACAGATGACGGCGGAGCTTCCGGCCCATGAGCAGCACCAGTTCGCGCAGCACGTCCTCCTTGGAGCGGAAGTAGAGATAGAAAGTGCCCTGGGCGACGTCGGCTTCGGCGGTGATGGTCGCGATCGATGCCTCGGCGAAGCCCTTGACCCCGATCTCGCGCTCGGCGGCGTCGAGGATGTTCTGGCGCGTGCGTTCGCCGCGCTTGGTCTTCGGAACGGGCAAGGGGCCGGCGGGG